>JAANMV010003541.1_pt1 | contig 13493 bp, 12 predicted proteins | sample 7279661 | NCBI WGS metagenome assembly JAANMV01 (sample SAMN14094540, study PRJNA606508) | bioreactor metagenome | isolation source: A lab-scale SPAN reactor treating ammonium-rich wastewater day 121 | place: Ireland: Galway | collected 2017-05-16 | reverse complement strand
GTCAAGATGGACTTCCAGAAGGGCGATCCGATCAAGATCAAGGAAGGCCCGTTCGAGAACATGGAGGGCACCGTCGACGAGCTGCTGCCCGACCAGGGCAAGGTCCGCGTGACGGTCATGATCTTCGGCCGGGCTACGCCGATCGAGCTGGAATACTGGCTCATCGAGCGGGCCGACGAGGCCTGAAGCCCCCGCCTGCCGACTCGTAAACGCCTGCCGCTGCCTTCGGGCGGCGGTTTTTTTTGCGCTTCGGGCCGGGGATTGCCCGATCAGACCTGTAGCCGTGCCGGCCGTGTGCCGATAACTGTTGCAGAGCCCCGTCCCTGCCCCACGGCTGACGCCGCCGAGTAGACGGTCATGAGCAGCTTCTCCGCCAACGCCGCCACCAGCGCCAACGCGGGCGTCGCTCAGACAGCCCACAACGCCCAGCAGCTCGCCCGCCAGCGCGATCGCCTCAAGGCCCACGAATCCCGCGAGGCCGATCGCCTCAAGCAGATGTTCGAACTGCGCCTGCTGGCCCTGGAGGAAGGCGAGCAGGAGCAGTCAGCCCTGCAGGTGCATGTCGACCGTCACATGCCCCAGCACGACAACCGTCCGCCCGCCGACAAGGTCGAATTGGCCGGCCGGACCCTTGACGATCCTGACGACCGGCAGGGCGCGGCCGCACCGAGCCGCCCGCAGGACGATCCCGCCGCCGTTTCGGACGATGACGAGGATCCGAAGCTCTACCGCCACCTCGACATCCAGGCCTGACCCGCCCGCCGTCACCGGCCTGTCTGCCGGCCGCGTTACAATCGGGCCATGCTGGTCGCCCTGATTGTCGCATCCACGCTTCTGGCCGTCGCCGCCCTGACCGCCGTCTGGCTCTACGCCGGCCGCCGCGGCCTTGTGGTGGAGAACCGTCGGCTCGCTGAAACGTTGCGCCAGGAGCAGGCCAAAGTCGAATCCCGCGACGCCGAGAATCGACAGATGGGCCAGGACATCGCCGCCCTGCGCGAGCAGATTCGCGGCGACGAACGACTGCACAAGGAGCTTGAAGAGCGCTTCAAGTCACTGGCCGCCGACGTGCTCAGGGTATCCAAGGAGGATCTGCTGCAACTGGCCACCGAGCGTTTCAAGGGCGAACAGGCCGAGGCCGGCAAGCAGCTTGAAACCCGCAAGAAGGAAGTCGAGGCCCTGGTCAAACCCATCGGCGACACGCTCGAGCAGTACCGCAAGTGGCTGGCGGACATCGAGAAAAACCGCGAGGGCGCGTACCACGGGTTGCGGCAACTGGTGGGCTCGATGAGCGAACAGCAGAAGGAGCTGCGCGATCAGACGGGCAAGCTGGTCAAGGCCCTGCGCCGGCCCGAAGCGCGCGGCAAGTGGGGCGAGCTGCAGCTTCGCCGCGTGGTCGAGCTGGCGGGTATGGCCGAACACGTGGACTTCGACGAACAGGTCTCCCTCGAAGGCGCCGACGGCCGCTCGCGCCCCGACATGATCGTCCACCTGCCCAACAACCGGCACATCGTGGTGGACGCCAAAGCCGTGATGGACGCCTACCTCGACGCCATCGAGGCCGACGGCGAAGAGGCCCGCGTCAGGCATCTGGATCACCACGTGCGTCAGATCGAGGCGCGTGTCAAGGATCTCTCCGGCCGGGCGTACGCGGAGCAGGTGGGTTCACCGGATTTCGTCATACTTTTCCTGCCGGCCGAGGCGTTCCTCTATGGGGCGATCCATCGCAAAGCCGACCTGATGGAAGCGGCCATGGAGCGCAACGTCATCATCGCCACGCCCAGCACGCTGGTGGCCCTGCTCAAGGCCGTCGCCCTCGGCTGGCGCGAGGAGCAGCTTGCCGAGAACGCCCGCAGGATCAGCGACCTGGGCCGCGATCTGCACAGCCGCCTGGCTGTCGCCTTCGGCCACCTGGCGACGCTGGGCAAAGGCCTGGAGCGCACCACCGAAACGTTCAACAAGCTGGTCGGCTCGGTGGAACGCCAGCTTGTTCCCGGGGCCCGCAGATTCGAGGAACTGGGCGTCGGGTCCGGCAAGACTCTGGACGACCTGTCGTCGGTCGACACCCTGCCCCGCGCGCCGAGTCTGCTCGCGCCCATCGCCGACGCGGACAACCCCGATCCCGCCTCCCCCGCTTAGCCGGCGATCAAAGATCGCCGTCCGTCGCCATCACGTCCCTGTCCCGCAGCGCACACCCCGCCCCCCGCGCCATCGCCGCCTCGCCTCAGAGCATCCCCGGCAGCTTTCTGTCCACCTCCGGGAAGTACCGACGGATCACCGAGCAGTCGAAGCGGCCCAGGATCATCTGCGGCGACTCGCGTTCGAGCAGAAAGGCGAAGGCCTTCTGCACCACCCGCTCGGGGGCGACGCGGCCGTGCGACCACAGATCGTAGTCCGCCCAGGACAGCGTCACGCGGTAATCGTGCCGCCGGCCGTCCTGCTGGACGGCGACCTCGTAGGTCCAGTGGTTGGAGCCTTCCACTTCGCGCTCGACAGTGATCTGGTGCGTCTGGGACATAAAGTCAGGGTGGGCTCACGAATCGGCGGCCGACCGGCGCGGCAGGCGATATCATAAACCATCACCCGAAGGCCGCGCGGATCCACGCCATGACGTTTGTGCTCGAAACCATACGACTGGGCCTCACGAACCTGCGTCTGCACAAGATGCGGTCGCTGCTGACGATGCTCGGCATCATCTTCGCCGTCGTCGCCGTGATCGTCATGGTCGCCATCGGCGAGGGCAACAAGCGCAAGGCCCTGGCCGAGATCCGCGCTCTCGGGGCCGACAACATCATCCTGCGCTCGGTCAAGCCGCCGGAGTCGGCCAACACCCAGCAGAGCGGTTCGGGCGGCTTCGTGCGCGCCTACGGCCTCAAGCGTGTGGACCTGCGCCGCATCGAGGACACCGTCGGCCTGCTTCGGGCCGTCGTGCCTTTCAAGAAGATCAGCGGCCGGGTGGTCTTCCGCGACCGCCAGTCGTCGGCCCTGGTGTTCGGCACGCTGCCCCTGCTCACCGATGTCAGCGCGGTCGCCGTGTCGCGCGGCCGTTTTCTCAACGCGCTGGACCAGCGCGAAGCCGCGCCCGTCGCGGTCCTGGGCGCCCAGGTGGCCAGCCGCCTGTTTCCCCTCGAAGACCCGCTCAACCATACCGTCCGCATCGAGGACCGCGCTTTTCGCGTGATCGGCGTGCTCGCGCCAGTCGGCGGCGACGGCGGACGCGGCGCGAGCCTGGCCGGCCGCGACCTGGACCTGGATGTCTACGTCCCCCTGCGCACCGCCGACAGCCGCTTCGGCGACATGGTCGTCCAGCGCACCCAGGGCAGCATGCAGGCCGAGCAGGTCGAGCTTTCCGAACTGATTATCAAGGTCCAGACGCAGGAGCAGGTGCCGTCCGTCGCAGCCCAGATCCAGCGCATTCTCAACGTCGCCGCCGCGCGCGACGACGTCAGCGTCGTCGTGCCCCTCGAACTGCTCCAGCAGGCCGAGCGCACCCAGCGCAACTTCAACTACCTGATGATCGCCATCGCCGGCATCAGCCTGGTGGTCGGCGGCATCGGCATCATGAACATCATGCTCGCCACCGTCACCGAGCGCACCCGCGAGATCGGCATCCGCCGGGCCGTCGGCGCGCAGCGGCGGCACATCATCGCCCAGTTCCTGGTCGAGACGACGGTGCTGTCGGTCTGCGGCGGGCTGGTGGGCGTGGGCCTGGGGTCGGCGGCGGTGCCGGCCTTTCAACTGGCCCGTACCGCCTTCCCCGAGTTCATGCGCGAAATCGCCCAGCCGAGCATCACGCTCTGATCGGTGCTACTGAGCTTCGCCGTCGCCGCCGCAACAGGCATCATCTTCGGCCTCTACCCGGCCGTGCAGGCGTCCAAGCAGGACCCCATCGTCGCCCTGCGCCACGATTGAGCCGGTCCCGGAAGTCCCCGCCTTTGCCAGGACGCTGACAGGCCGACGCCCCGCGTCGAAGCCGGTTTCCGGTCAATGCTGTACCTTATGCTGCGTTCCCGGCGGCTGCGGGCGGGTGTTGAGCGGCGGCGGTCGGGCCGGGACGACTCTGGAGGCGGTGCGACGGATGCCGACGCTGGACTGGATAGGCAAGGACGCGGTGGTCAACCATCATCGGCAGGTGCCGTTCCGGCTGCTGCAATGCGATCCGAAGCTTTCGGCCGGCGATCCCGACGCCGGCAACCTGCTGGTTCAGGGCGACAACCTTGAAGCCCTCAAGGCCCTGCTGCCTTACTACGCCGGGCAGGTCAAGTGCATCTACATCGACCCGCCCTACAACACCGGCAACGAAGGCTGGGCTTACAACGACAACGTCAACAGCCCCGAAATCCGCCGCTGGCTCGGCGAAGTCGTCGGCAAAGAGGGCGAAGACCTGAGCAGGCACGGCAGACAAGCGGGGTGTCAGTTTAGGCGTCCGTCCTGTACACTGATTCCTTGACCAAATATGTCACCGTTCCCCGATCAACTAGTCCTGTTTGAGGGTTTGTCTTCGCCTTCGCAACCGCGAGCACGGGTGGATACGTCATCGACGTTCGCAGGGAATTTCAAGCTCCCCGTTCATCGATGGTTCCGCTTCAGTGCCGGCTTTTCGGCAACATGGGCGCATTCGTTGATTCGAGAGGCGGGTGCCGCCAGGGTTCTGGACCCTTTCGCAGGATCCGGGACCACACTTCTCGCTGCGGAGGACGCGGGGGCCGAAGCGATCGGCGTTGAGGCTCATCCATTCGTGTATCGGGTAGCATCAGCAAAGCTGCTCCGGCGTTCAGACCCGGATAAGTTTCTTTGTTTTGCCCGTGCGGTGCGGAGCGCTGCAACACGGCGTAAGGGATCGACGCTGGGATATCCGCAGCTAGTTACCAAGTGCTATCCGCCCGCAGTATTGGAGGATTTGGATGCTTTGCGGGTGGCTGTGGAATTGGCGAGAGACGATTCGGCGCCTTGGCAACTCACGTGGATGGCTTTGGTTTGCATCCTTCGAGCATGTTCACCCGTTGGCACCGCGCAGTGGCAGTATGTCCTGCCAAACAAAGAAAAGAAGCGTACGGTACAGCCGTTTGCTGCATTTGACGCCATGATTGCGACGATTGCGGCGGATATGCAAACATCCGCTCCATCTCCGCCGCCAGCGCGCGTGTTCTTGGGCGATGCCCGCGAACTCACGGACGTTCCCACTGGGTGGGCCGAGCTCGTGGTGACTTCGCCTCCATATGCGAACAACTACGACTACGCTGACGCAACGCGCCTGGAGATGTGCTTCTTCCGCGAGATTACGGGTTGGGGCGATCTTCAGGAGGCGGTGCGCCGGTTCCTCGTTCGTGCGTGTGCACAGCACGTCCCGGAGCGTGCCGTTAATATGACGGAGATACTCGCGTCTCCCGAACTGGGGCCAATCCGCGGTCCGCTCTCCAGTGTTTGCCGCGAACTCGCAGAAGTCCGCAAAACAAAAGGTGGCAAGAAGACTTACCACCTAATGGTTGCGTGCTATTTTCAGGATCTGGCCCGAGTCTGGACAGCTCTCCGCCGTGCATGCGCCCCGGCGTCGCAGGTTTGCTTCGTGATCGGAGACTCTGCTCCCTACGGCGTCTATGTGCCTGCGGTCGACTGGCTAGGGGAACTTGCGATCGCTGCGGGGTTCAAGAGTTGGGAGTTCGAGCGAACGCGGGATCGGAACGTGAAATGGAAGAATCGAAAGCATCGCGTCCCTCTGTGCGAGGGCCGGCTTTGGGTGGAGGGTTGATTTTTGGCGCAATCCCCAACGCATCGTTTCGGCCAGATCGTCGGAGACGTTCTTGAAGCAGCCATCGAACGGCCACTTGCAGTGGTTGCGCAGCGCCATGGGCTTTACCTTGATCGTAAACACCCGCGTGCTGTGAGGAATGGGCGCTCCAAGGTCAGTTGGGAGGATCACAAGGGCAATCGACACGACCTGGACTACGTTCTCGAAGCTGGCGGCACAGAAGCGACAGTGGGATGCCCGAAAGCCTTCATTGAGATTGCGTATCGGCGCTACACGAAGCATTCACGGAACAAGGCCCAAGAGATTCAAAGTGCGATCTCACCGCTCTTTGACACGTATGCCCACGACCACCCATTTATTGGTGTCGTTCTCGCGGGCGTATTCACAGAGGGTTCGCTGACCCAACTCCGGTCGCATGGATTTAGCGTCCTTTACATGCCTTTCGATAGCATCGTCAGGGCGTTCGAGATCGTTGGCATCGATGCCTACTTTGACGAGGACTCCGAAGACGCGGACGTGCAGAAGAAAGTAGATGCTTGGAACGTGCTTCCCGAGCGATCGCGGATAAAGGTGGGTGATAAACTGCGGCGCATCCATTCTGACGACTTTACCCGTTTCGTTCGAGAACTGGAAAACTGCCTTACACGCTCTATCACATCGGTTTGTGTGCTTACACTTCACGGGCAAACGAAGGAATTGGCGAGCGTCAAATCGGCTATCGCCTTCATTGAGAGCTTCGAGGAGACGACCGTGGCAGGCGCGTTCGTCAGGTATGAAGTCAATGTTCGCTACTCGAATGGCGACGAGATTCGCGGTTCCTTTGAGACAAAGGCGGATGCCCTGAGGTTTCTTCGATCCGGAGCCTGAGGACAGAGCCTTTGGCCCAAGAAGACTGGTCGGACATGGCCGACAACTTGAGAGCAGGGATAGCATATAATGAGAGGGACCGGATGTATCGAGGGAGCCGCTGCCGCTGCACACGCGAGAAGACAAGCGCCGGGTCGGCGAGTTCTGGGCCGCTGCGGCTCCGGATCAACTGGCGTTCTGCTGGACGACGAAGGGCGACTACGCGCAGCGCCTCGACGAGGCTATAGGGCGTTTGACGAAAGCGTGAGGGGAAAGCGCCGGTGCGAAGCTGTGCGACCCGCAGGGCCTGTCGCTGGGGCCGGATGGTGTTCAGCGTCTCTTCAGCGCCAGCGGCATCCTGACGGCTGAAACGGCGAGAGAGTTTTTGTCGTGATAAGGGGTCGCCGCCGGACGATCGCTGGGAGCCAGACTGACAAGATCGCGGTGAAGATCACCCTTGGTGATCCCGCCTTCCCCTCGCCGGTGAGCTTGCGGCGAAGGCGGTCCGCGAATCTCCGCCCTGTTGATGCAGTCCACGCCCCGTCCGGGAAAAGGGGCCGCCGGCGGCCTTTCGCGAGGGGGTCGCGCGGGTCTGGATAACTTTCCCGGACATCTTTCCGCCGTTCCCGGATGTCTTTCCGTGTCTCCCGGACATCTTTCCGCCGCTCCCGGATGTCTTTCCGTGGCTCCGGAATGTTTTTCCGTCGCTCCCAAAGGTTTTTCCGCGGCTCCGGAATGTCTTTCCGTCGTTCCGGAATGTCTTTCCGCGGCTCCCGGACATCTTTCCGTCGCTCCCGGATGTCTTTCCGTGACTCCCGGACATCTTTCCGTCGTTCCCGGATGTCTTTCCGTGGCTCCCGGACATCCGGGAAGCTTCCAAAAACATCCGGGAAAGGCTCGCGGACCTCTTTCCGCCGGTCCCGAACGTCCGCCGAAGCCGCAGCGCCGCCCCCGGAACGTCCCAGAACATTCCCGCAAGCGTCCGGGTTGCGGGGGCAGTCCTTTGACGCTCATGGCAGCATCATGGGGCACGCTGGACGTTACGCGACGGGCTCTGAGTCTGTCACGTGGTTGGGGGGTGCGGCGAGCGGGCAGACCGCGAAGCGACGGATTGGGGTGGTCGGGACCTCAGCGAGGGGCGGCCTCACAATCTTGAGGGCCCTGACAGCTGCACGTCAGATGTGCTGCGACCACGCTTCGATTGGCTACAGCCTAGGAGGGACGAGCTGTCCCGCTGAGGCGGGCTCATCGGTCGCGGTGTCGCGTAGGAGGCGAAGCCGTGATTGGCCAAGCCGCCACCGCAAGCGCGGCCAGGCGCTTCTGGCGCTCGGCAATTTGGGCCTCGCCCCACTCACTCTCCTTCGCCACCTCCGATGTGAGGATAAAGGGACACGGGTCCAGGTAGGGTTTCTTCGTATCGAATGTATCGTTGCCCATCGCAACATTGTCGCCTCGCGCGATGAGAACCAGATTGCCAATCTTTCTGTGCAGTTTGTCAGTTGTCTCTTCATCAAGCCCCCACCCGGGTCCTGGATTCTTCGGCAGTACGTGCTCCAAATCGACCTTTTCGACATCCGCCTCGGGGACAAGAATCGCCTGACGAGTACCCCGTCTCGCCTGGTTCTCCAGTGCGCGTAGGTAGTACCGTGCCAGGTAGTTCCGCGACACACTCTGAACTGCAAACGCCTCCTCGAAGCGCGCATCATTTGGAGCCCGCTGCGCCATAGCGGCAGCAAGGGCTTCAGGTGAGCCCATCGTTCCGGCCTCTATGGATGCTGCTGTTTCAGCGTAGAACTTTTCGACGGTGCCGCTGCCAAACCCACCAGCAATCATAAAGCGCACCGACCATGAGATGCACATCGTGAATGCCGATGTCACATCCGATACATCGAACTTGCGGACGATCGACAGCAAAAGGGGCCGAATGCGATCTGCTTTCAAGTATCGTACAAGTACCTCGATGGCCTTACGTGTATCCTCGTTGTGCGCCCCCCAGTATGGATGGGCTGGATTGAGGAGGGCCACATACCGTGCAGCATCGTCTGATAGCGTTGTTGCATATTCAACAGCACGCGACGGAGTCTTCACCTGTTCGCGAATTTTCTTGTACAGTTCGGGTTCTTTCACATAGCCGGAATATGAGATGAACTGTTGGCGTATGTAGTCGAGCGCAATATCGTCATAACCGCTGGCTTCAAGGACACTAACCATGCCATCCCACTGTCGCTGCACCTCGGAGAAGCGCGCGCCGGCGAGGCCGTAAAGATAATTCTTTAGGAGGTCAACCTGCGAGAGCTTCAGTCCACGATCGTTGAGCGTCTCAAAGATTGTGAATGCACTGCTCGGGTCGTCGACGATGACAATAATGACAGTCGCATTGTCTCGCAAGTACATGATCCAGCGGCGCAGACGCTCGATCTGCTGATCTGCGCGTGGGGTATTAACGATAGCCCTGACTCGGTCCGCAGCTTGCTCCGCGGCCTGTTCAATCCTCTTATGGGAGGGCTTCGTGGCTTGAATATCCCGCCCAGGTTCACCGGGTCGCGCCAATATTCGGCCGACGAAGAAGTCGTTGTCGTCGTTGTTGAGAGACAGCTTGGGTTGGATGGAGTCAAGTTCCATCACATACGTCCGCAGATAGTTCTCCTCTATCATTTGGATCAGCTTGCCTTGATCGCCGTAGCTGAGGAGGTGGTCACGAATGGCGGCCAGGAGAATCATGGTGGTGGCCAATCGCTGTTGGCCGTCTGCAACATGCAAGAAGTCGTCGCCACGCGTGAAGACCATTGTGCCTAGGAAGTATTCAGTGGCAGGATCGTCGACGGCCTGCTCAATGTCGTTGAGGAGGTCCAAGACATGGTCCGCCTCCCACTTGTATGAACGTTGGTTGGGGGGGACGCGCAGAGTGTTCTGGTGGAGGACGGTGGCAATGCCGCGGTCGAGGAACTCTATTTTGGTGCTCATGGTGTCCTCCGAAGGTCGCGCCAGAGGGGCGTGCATGATGGGCCATTGTAGCGTGGCCGGGGCGGAGGAGGTTTACGGGGATGGTCCGCACGGCGGGGTCTACGAAGGCCGCACCGGGGTGAAGCAGCCATTAAGGTGGTGGTGTGTTGGTCGGCAGAGGCGATGTCGGCCTTTCGCTGCGCCGCGGGGCGGGTATATGAAGATCACAGACGCGCGAGGCGGGCGACTGTTCGTGAGCAGGGAAAAATGTGTCAGCGAGCACGGCGACCCAAGCGGAGCGCCACGCCCGTCCTACATCGCCTGCTCCATCAGGTCCGTCTCGGTCACCTTGCCGGCAGCGCTGATCTTCAGCGTCCTGATCTCGAAGGCCCCAAGTCGCACACGGCGTCGGCCCAGACCGATCGCCGGGATGCTCAAGTCCGTGGTGGCTTTGCGATCCGAGGGATTGAACAGCCGCACGACGTGCCCCCGGCCGCGCTGCGCCGGCTTGAAGGCCGCCACCTGCACCTGATCGTTGCTGACCAGCGGCCCGGCCTTCGCCCGCTGCCCGCCGCCTGACGGAAAGAAGCACAGGCCCATCGGCTCCTGGTTCAGCAGTTCAACGACGGAAGGCGGCGGAGACGATGAAAGACGAGTATGTGAGTACCGAGCACTTGTTGATCGGTTTGACCAACTCGCCCTGCAAAGCGCAAGACCTGCTGAAGCTCAATGGCGTCGACGAGCAGGATGTGCTCAAAGCGCTCCAAGCCTTGCGAGGCAGCGCGCGAGTAACAGACCAAAGCCCCGAGGGGAAGTTCAACGCCTTGGCCAAGTATGGTATCGACTTGATCGAACTGGCGCACCAAAACAAAATCGATCCGGTCATCGGTCGCGACGACGAGATCCGTCGGGTGATACAAGTCCTGTCGCGTCGCACGAAGAACAATCCGGTGTTGATTGGCGAACCTGGCGTAGGCAAAACAGCGATTGTAGAAGGCTTGGCCCTGCGCATCGTGCAGGGTGATGTACCGCAGAGCTTGAAGAATAAACGCGTCATCACACTCGACCTCGGTTCACTGCTAGCCGGTACCAAGTTTCGAGGTGAATTCGAAGAGCGGCTTAAAGCGGTCTTGCGCGAGGTGAAAGATGCCGAAGGGAACGTCATTCTGTTCATCGACGAACTGCACACCGTCATCGGTGCAGGGGCAGCCGAAGGTGGCAGCGATGCGGCCAATCTGCTCAAACCGGAATTGGCGCGTGGGAGTTTGCGTTGCATCGGTGCCACCACGTTGGATGAATACCGCAAGCACGTCGAAAAAGACGCCGCGTTGGAACGTCGCTTCCAACCCGTGTTTGTCGGGGAGCCGACGGTCGAGAACACGATTTCGATCCTGCGCGGCTTGAAATCGCGCTACGAAGCGCATCATGGAATCAAGATCCGCGATTCGGCGCTGGTGGCGGCTGCCAATTTGTCCAATCGCTATATCACCGATCGATTCTTGCCAGACAAGGCGATCGACTTGGTCGACGAGGCGGCCAGCCGCTTGGCGATGGAACGCGAAAGTGTGCCCGGTGAAATCGACGCCGTGCAACGCCGCCTACGACAACTCGAATTGGCTCAGCGACAATTGCTCGATGAAGGAGACGAAACATCCGAACCGCAATTGAAGACTATCGAAAACGAGATGCAGCAACTGCAACAACAACTCGCCAGCCTGCGCGAACAATGGGAAGCTGAGAAGCTGGGGATGAGCGACGTGCAGTCGGTGCGCAAGCAACTCGACCAGGTCGTGCTGGACTTCCAACAGTTGGAAACTTCGATTCGCGAAAAGCAATCGAGTGGCAATCAAGTTCCCGAAGTCGATTATCAACGCCTGTTTGAACTCGACAAGCAGCGTCAATCGCTGGCAAAACAAATCGAACAGGATGAGCAGTTCTCCGATAGTGCGGCTCAAGCGGCTGCGGCGGACAGACCGAAACTGCTGCGAACCGAAGTGACTGCTGACGAGATCGCCAGTGTCGTCAGTCACTGGACCGGCATCCCAGTGACTCGGATGATGGAGACCGAGAAAGCCAAACTGCTCGTCATGGAGGAGCGGCTACATCAGCGCGTGGTCGGGCAGGACGATGCCGTTGCCGCCGTATCGAACGCTGTTCGCCGCAGCCGTAGTGGCTTGCAAGATCCCCATCGCCCCATCGGCTCGTTCCTGTTTCTTGGACCCACCGGCGTCGGCAAAACCGAACTGTGTAAGGCGCTGGCGCAGATCCTGTTCGATGACGATCAGGCCATGGTACGGATCGACATGAGTGAATTCATGGAACGGCATTCGGTCAGCCGCATGATCGGTGCCCCTCCCGGTTACGTCGGCTACGAGGAAGGGGGCAAGCTGACGGAAGCAGTGCGCCGCAGACCCTACAGCGTGATCTTGCTCGACGAGATGGAGAAGGCGCATCCCGACGTATTCAATATCTTGCTACAAGTCCTCGACGACGGACGCTTGACCGACGGACAAGGGCGCACCGTCGACTTTACCAACACGGTGGTGGTCATGACCAGCAACGTGGGGAGCCAGATGATTCAACAACTTACGCACGAAGGGGCCTCCGAAGAAGAACTGCAGGACGCGCTAAAAGAATCGCTCCGCGCTAAATTCCTGCCTGAGTTCCTCAATCGAATCGATGACACCATCGTCTTTCATCCTTTGGAACGTGGCCAGATTCATCGTATCGTCGAACTGCAACTCGAACACCTGCGCGAACAACTCGGCGAGCGGCAGATTGAATTGGAGATCTCGCCGGCGGTCGTCGAGCACATTGCGACCTCTGGCTACGATCCGGCCTACGGGGCGCGACCACTGAAACGCGTCATTCAGCGCGAGTTGCAAAACCCGTTGGCCACTGCGCTGCTCAAAGGAGATATTGCAGACGGCGGCACAGTGCGCGTGGATGAGGTGGATGGCGAGCTGGTGTTTGAATGTCGGTAGTGGTTGGATGGTAGTTGAAAGTTCGCCGCCAAATATCTGCTGCTCGCATATTCGTGCGAACCGCTGTAAACTAGCGTATGCTTCGCTACAATCACGCTTTGCAGCACATCAGGGACGAACTCATGAAAAACAACCCTCTCCCCCGACTCGACAATGATCCAGTCCTACGTGAACGTTTACTGCCGTTTTGCCGCCTAGAACCGGGCGGAATATGGCACGACCCAGAAGGCAGACACCGGATTGGCTGCAAGGATGCTACCGACGCTAAAGCGATGCTTGAATTAGTCGGCGATGAATCACCAACGCTCGCAATTCACGATCCGCCGTATAACCTGATCGCATTTGACCTTCGTTCAATTGAAGAATTTGTCGACTGGTGTCGCCGTTGGATTCGTAACACGACGACTGCATTAGCGGATGATTCGTCACTCTACGTTTGGCTTGGGGCAGATCAGAATGATGGGTTTCAGCCACTTCCCGATTTCATGTTGATGATGCGGAACGAACCATATAAGTCCCGCAGTTTTATTACAATGCGCAATCAACGCGGTTATGGTACGCAGAAGAATTGGATGGCGGTCAGGCAGGAACTGCTGTATTACACCAAAGGTACACCCGTATTCAATGTGAACGCCGAATACACTAATATTCCGAAAATCCTTCGAGGCTACTACAAAGAAGTAAACGGGAAAAACACTGAAAATCTGGAACGGGGAAAATCCGAAAACATCCGCGCCGGAAATGTTTGGGTTGACATTTAGCAGGTGTTTTACCGCATGGATGAAAATGTTTCGGGATGCTACGCACAGAAGCCCTTGAAGTGCATCGAACGAATTATCAATGCAAGCTCGAACAAGGGGGATGTGGTGCTGGATTTTTTTGCACACTCCGGTGCGACGCTGATTGCATCTGAAAAACTCGGGCGTCGCTGTTTCACCACCGACACAGACCCCATCTATGCAGAAATCTGTATT
>JAANMV010003539.1_pt1 | contig 13499 bp, 11 predicted proteins | sample 7279661 | NCBI WGS metagenome assembly JAANMV01 (sample SAMN14094540, study PRJNA606508) | bioreactor metagenome | isolation source: A lab-scale SPAN reactor treating ammonium-rich wastewater day 121 | place: Ireland: Galway | collected 2017-05-16 | reverse complement strand
CGACAAGGCGATGAAGAACATCGGCCTGGCGTGCCCGGTTTCCGGCATCGCGCACAACATGGATGAAGCCTACGGCGTGCTCGACAAGGTCGGCTTCCCCTGCATCATCCGCTCGTCGTTCACCATGGGCGGCACCGGCGGCGGCATCGCCTACAACCGCGAGGAGTTCGAGGAGATCTGCGCGCGCGGTCTGGATCTGTCGCCGACCAGCGAGCTGCTGATCGACGAATCGCTGATCGGCTGGAAGGAATACGAGATGGAGGTGGTCCGCGACAAGAAGGACAACTGCATCATCGTCTGCTCCATCGAGAACTTCGATCCGATGGGCGTGCACACCGGCGACTCGATCACCGTGGCTCCGGCACAGACGCTGACCGACAAGGAATATCAGATCATGCGCAACGCCTCGCTGGCGGTGCTGCGCGAGATCGGCGTGGAAACCGGCGGCTCCAACGTGCAGTTCGGTATCTGCCCGAACACCGGGCGCATGGTTGTCATCGAGATGAACCCGCGTGTGTCGCGTTCCTCGGCACTGGCTTCCAAGGCCACCGGTTTCCCCATCGCCAAGATCGCCGCCAAGCTGGCCGTCGGCTATACCCTCGACGAGCTGCAGAACGACATCACTGGCGGTCGCACCCCGGCCTCCTTCGAGCCGGCGATCGACTACGTGGTGACCAAGGTCCCGCGTTTCGCCTTCGAAAAATTCCCCAAGGCGGATGCCCGTCTGACTACTCAGATGAAGTCGGTGGGTGAAGTCATGGCTATCGGTCGGACGTTCCAGGAGTCCATGCAGAAGGCCCTGCGTGGTCTGGAAGTTGGCGCCACCGGCTTCGATCCGAAGCTGAACCTCGCCGACGCCGAGGCCGAGAGCACGCTCAAGCGCGAGCTGACCGTGCCGGGTGCCGAGCGCATCTGGTACGTCGCTGACGCCTTCCGCGCCGGCAAAAGCGTCGAGGACGTATTCGCCCTGACCAAGATCGACCCGTGGTTCCTGGTGCAGATCGAGGATCTGGTCAAGGAAGAAGAGCAGGTCAAGACCCTAGGGCTGTCCAGCATCGACCGCGATCTGATGTACAAACTCAAGCGCAAGGGCTTCTCCGACGCGCGCCTGGCCAAGCTGCTCGGCGTGACCGAGAAGAACCTGCGCAGCCACCGCCACAAGCTCAAGGTGCTGCCGGTCTACAAGCGCGTCGATACCTGCGCTGCCGAGTTCGCCACCGACACCGCGTACATGTACTCGACCTACGAGGAAGAGTGCGAGGCCAGCCCGTCGAGTCGCGACAAGATCATGATCCTCGGTGGTGGCCCCAACCGCATCGGCCAGGGCATCGAGTTCGACTACTGCTGCGTGCACGCGGCGCTGGCGATGCGTGAAGACGGCTACGAGACCATCATGGTCAACTGCAACCCGGAAACCGTCTCCACCGACTACGACACTTCCGACCGCCTGTACTTCGAACCGGTGACCTTGGAAGACGTGCTGGAGATCGTCCGCGTCGAGCAGCCCAAGGGTGTGATCGTGCAGTACGGCGGTCAGACGCCGCTGAAGATCTGCCGCGCCCTCGAAGAGGCCGGTGTACCGATCATCGGCACCAGCCCGGACGCCATCGACCGCGCCGAAGACCGCGAGCGCTTCCAGCAGATGGTGCAGCGCCTGAACCTGCGCCAGCCGCAGAACGCCACCGCACGCAGCGAGGAGGAGGCCATCGCGGCATCCAAGGCCATCGGTTATCCGCTGGTGGTGCGCCCGTCCTACGTGCTCGGCGGCCGCGCGATGGAGATCGTCTACGAGGAAGAAGAGCTCAAGCGCTACATGCGCGAAGCCGTGCAGGTGTCCAACGACAGCCCGGTGCTGCTCGATCACTTCCTCAACTGCGCCATCGAGGTAGACGTGGATGCGGTGTGCGATGGCGAGCAGGTGGTGATCGGCGCGATCATGCAGCACATCGAACAGGCCGGCGTGCACTCCGGTGACTCCGCCTGTTCGCTGCCGGCCTATTCGCTGCCGCAGCACATTCAGGACGAGATCCGTGAGCAGGTGCGCAAGATGGCCCTGGAACTCGACGTGGTTGGTCTGATGAACGTGCAGATGGCAGTGCAGGGCGAAGACATCTACGTGCTGGAAGTGAACCCGCGTGCTTCGCGCACCGTGCCGTTCGTTTCCAAGTGCATCGGCGAGTCGTTGGCCAAGGTCGCCGCACGCGTCATGGCCGGCAAGACCCTGGCTGAGATCGGCTTCACCAAGGAAATCATCCCGCCGTTCTTCAGCGTCAAGGAAGCGGTGTTCCCCTTCGCCAAGTTCCCTGGAGTGGACACCATCCTTGGCCCGGAAATGAAGTCCACCGGCGAAGTGATGGGTGTCGGCGACAGCTTCGCCGAGGCCTTCGCCAAGGCCCAGCTGGGTGCCAGCGAAATCCTGCCGACTTCCGGTTGCGCGTTCATCAGCGTGCGCGAAGACGACAAGCCCTACGTCGAGCAGGTCGCCCGCGATCTGATCGGGCTGGGCTTCGAAGTGGTCGCCACCGCCGGAACGGCGCGCATCATCGAGGCCGCCGGATTGCCGGTGCGTCGCGTGAACAAGGTGACCGAAGGCCGGCCGCACGTGGTCGACATGATCAAGAATGACGAGGTCACGCTGATCATCAACACCACCGAAGGCCGGCAGTCGATTGCCGATTCGTATTCCATTCGTCGCAATGCCCTGCAGCACAAGATCTGCATCACCACCACCATCGCCGGTGGTCAGGCGATCTGTGAGGCGCTCAAGTTCGGCCCCGAGAAGACCGTGCGCCGCTTGCAGGATCTCCATGCAGGAATCCACGCATGACCAAGTTCCCTATGACCGTCCAGGGCGCCCGCGCCCTGGAAGAAGAACTCAAACACCTGAAAACCGTACTGCGCCCGCAGATCACCCAGGCCATCGCCGAAGCGCGCGAACTGGGTGACCTCAAGGAAAACGCTGAATACCACGCCGCGCGCGAGCAGCAAGGCATGGTCGAGGCGCGGATTCGCGATATCGAAGGTCGGCTGCAGAATGCGCAGGTCATCGATATCGCCAATATCACTCCGACCGGCAAGGTGATCTTCGGGACTACCGTGGATATCGCCAATGTCGAAACCGACGAGCAGGTGACCTACCAGATCGTCGGTGACGATGAGGCGGACATCAAACAGGGCAAACTGTCGGTGAGTTCACCGATCGCCCGTGCGTTGGTCGGCAAGGAAGAAGGCGATGTGGTTGCGGTGAAGACGCCTAGCGGACTGATCGAATACGAGATCGTCGAGGTTCGTCATATCTGAGCTTCGTCCCGTGCGCGGCGGCACCATAACCTGGCAGCTGGCCCAGACGTTCTGGGTCGGCGGCCTGTGGTTGCTGCATTTCGTCGTACTGCCCGCGCTGGCCAAGGTCGGGCTGGCGCCGCTTTTGGTAGACGAGCTGGCGGCGGCGCTGCGGCCGTTGCTGGTGGGGTTCGCCGGGTTCTGCGTAGTATTGCAGGCGGTGGTGTTGCTACCAATCACGGGGCTCGCGCGGTTCGCGGCCGAGTTGCGCGGCCAGTTGCTGCTGGCAACATTGCTACTGGCGATCAGCTTCTTCATCGAGCGCAGCGGTGTTTTCGCATCGAATTACTGGTCGCTGTTCAGCTATCTGGCGATGGCGTTTTGCGGACTGTTGCTGGTGCTGCAGCCCCCACCGGGGCGTGAGGGCTGAGTATTCGCGAAGGCTAGGCCCTGTGAGAGTCAGGCCTGGAAGCGGTGAATGTTGGAGAGCTGCTTGTTGGCCTTGGGATTCTTGCGATAGACCAGGGCCATCTTGCCGATGTTCTGGACCAGTTCGCAGCGGGCGGCCTTGCAGAGCTCTTCCATCAGCGCGTGACGATCCTCGCGCTCGGCGATGCGGAACTGCACCTTGATCAGTTCGTGATCGTTCAGTGCACGCTCCAGTTCGGCCAGCACGCCTTCACTGAGGCCGTTTTCGGCTACGATCAGAACCGGTTTCAGATGGTGGCCGATGGACTTGTAGTGTTTCTTCTGCTCGTTGGTGAGCGGCATATTTCGACCCTTGCGTCAGAACCCTTGAAAAACGGCGGCTAGTGTAACCGACAGGTTCCAGGCCGCACAGATGAGGTATCAGCTTGGCACGCTCCAAGACCAGCCCGCGTTGGCTGAAAGAACATTTCGACGATCCCTACGTGAAGATGGCCCAAAGGGACGGCTACCGCTCCCGGGCCAGCTACAAACTGCTGGAAATCCAGGAGAAGGATCGCATTCTGCGCCCCGGCATGACCGTCGTCGATCTTGGCGCGGCGCCTGGCGGTTGGTCGCAGGTCACCAGCCGGGTTATCGGTGACAAGGGACGGCTGATCGCCTCCGATATCCTACCGATGGACAGCATTGCCGATGTGACCTTCATTCAGGGCGATTTCACCGAAGACGAGGTGTTCGCGCAGATTCTTGAGGCCATCGGCGAGCATCCGGTGGACCTTGTTATCTCCGATATGGCCCCCAACATGAGTGGAGTGAGGGCATCCGATCAGCCGCGCGCGATGTTTCTCTGCGAGCTCGCATTGGATCTCGCCACGCGCGTACTGCGCCCCGGTGGGGATTTTCTGATCAAGATATTCCAGGGCGAAGGCTTCGATGCCTATCTGAAGGACGTGCGGCAGAACTTCGACAAGGTGCAGATGCGCAAGCCGCTGTCTTCCCGCGACCGCTCGCGTGAGCAATATTTGCTGGCGCGAGGTTTCAAGGGGCCGCAGGGCGAATAAGGTCGATTGAGAAAAGCCGACCGAGCGATAGTCAGTGTCTGTTTTGCCGGTCTGGCCGTTTCATATAGGGTTACAGACGAGCTGTCAGCTCGTGCGCGTTGTGTAGTAAGTTAGGCTGAGCAAGCATCCGGCCGTCATGCAGAGCCCGTCTGACGGGCCTGCTCCAGAGGGTAGTGAATTTGAACGACATGGCTAAGAACCTCATCCTGTGGCTGATCATCGCCGCTGTTCTGGTGACGGTGATGAACAATTTTTCCAGCCCGAACGAACCGCAGACGCTCAACTATTCCGACTTCATCGAGCAGGTCAAGGATGGGCGTGTCGAGCGTGTGACCGTCGACGGCTTCGTAATCATCGGCAAACGCAGCGATGGCGAAACCTTCAAAACTGTTCGCCCGGCGATCCAGGACAACGGCCTGATCGGCGACCTGATCAACAATAACGTGATCATCGAAGGCAAGCAGCCGGAGCAGCAGAGCATCTGGACCCAGCTGTTGGTGGCGAGCTTCCCGATTCTGGTGATCATCGCGGTGTTCATGTTCTTCATGCGCCAGATGCAGGGCGGCGCAGGTGGCAAGGGCGGCCCGATGAGCTTCGGCAAGAGCAAGGCGCGCCTGCTGTCTGAAGACCAGGTCAAGACCACCTTTGCCGACGTTGCCGGTTGCGACGAGGCCAAGGAGGAAGTGCATGAGCTGGTAGAGTTCTTGCGTGATCCCGGCAAGTTCCAGCGGCTCGGTGGCCGCATCCCGCGCGGCGTGCTGATGGTCGGTCCTCCCGGTACCGGTAAGACGCTGCTGGCCAAGGCCATTGCTGGCGAGGCGAAAGTACCGTTCTTCACCATTTCCGGTTCGGACTTCGTCGAAATGTTCGTCGGTGTCGGTGCCAGCCGTGTACGCGACATGTTCGAGCAGGCCAAGAAACATGCGCCATGCATCATCTTCATCGACGAGATCGATGCGGTGGGTCGCCACCGTGGTGCCGGCCTCGGCGGTGGTCATGACGAGCGTGAGCAGACTCTCAACCAGTTGCTGGTGGAGATGGATGGTTTCGAGATGAATGACGGCATCATCGTCATCGCCGCCACCAACCGTCCGGACGTGCTCGATCCGGCCCTGCTGCGTCCCGGCCGCTTCGACCGCCAGGTAGTGGTGGGGCTGCCGGATATCCGTGGTCGCGAGCAGATTCTGAAAGTGCACATGCGCAAGGTTCCAGTGGGCGACAACGTCGAACCGGCGGTGATTGCCCGTGGCACTCCAGGCTTCTCCGGCGCCGATCTGGCCAACCTGGTCAACGAGGCCTCGCTGTTCGCCGCGCGAGCCAACAAGCGCATCGTTGAAATGAAGGAATTCGAGCTGGCCAAGGACAAGATCATGATGGGCGCCGAGCGCAAATCGATGGTCATGTCTGAGAAGGAGAAGCTCAACACCGCGTACCACGAGGCAGGACACGCAATCGTCGGTCGTGTGGTGCCCGAGCATGATCCGGTTTACAAGGTGTCGATCATCCCGCGCGGTCGTGCGCTCGGCGTGACGATGTTTCTTCCGGAAGAGGATCGCTACAGCCTGTCCAAGCGAGCGCTGATCAGCCAGATCTGCTCGCTGTTCGGTGGGCGCATCGCCGAGGAAATGACGCTCGGCTTCGAGGGCGTGACCACTGGCGCATCTAACGACATCATGCGGGCTACGCAACTCGCGCGGAACATGGTCACCAAGTGGGGGCTTTCTGAAAAGCTCGGGCCGCTGATGTATGCCGAAGAAGAGGGCGAGGTGTTCCTCGGTCGCAGTGCTGGAAGCCAGCACACTAACGTCTCGGGCGAGACGGCCAAACTGATCGATCAGGAGGTGCGCAGCATCATCGATCACTGCTATGGCACCGCCAAGCAGATCCTGGCGGATAATCGCGATCGGCTGGACATGATGGCCGAGGCGCTGATGAAATACGAAACCATCGATGCTGAGCAAATCGACGACATCATGGCCGGGCGGCCACCGCGCGAACCACGTGATTGGCAGGGTGGTTCGGGGGCATCGGGCAAATCGACCCAGCCCGAGAGCGGGCGGCCAGAAACGCCGATCGGAGGTCCGGCCGGCGAACACTAAGCCTCAAGGCGTTCAAATGAGCGAAACGTTGTCTGCAGCCCGGCTATCCTGTGGTAGCCGGGTTCTTGATTTGGCCCGTCCGCAAGTGATGGGTATTCTGAATGTCACCCCTGATTCTTTTTCCGACGGCGGGCGCTACGCGCTGAAAGATGCGGCGCTGAAACATGCCGAGTCGATGGTGCGTGCTGGCGCAACGCTGCTAGATGTCGGTGGTGAGTCGACGCGCCCCGGGGCGCGTGCGGTTTCGCCGACAGAAGAGCTCGAGCGCGTGGCGCCGGTGGTGGAAGCCATTGTGCGCGAGCTGGATGTGGTGATTTCTGTCGACACTTCGACTCCGGCGGTGATCCGAGAGGTTGCGCGGCTGGGTGCTGGTCTGATCAATGACGTGCGCTCGCTGCGTCGCGACGGCGCTTTGGATGCGGCGCTCGATAGCGGCTTGCCAGTTTGTCTGATGCACATGCGCGGCGAGCCTGGCGATATGCAGGACGACCCGCAGTACACTGACGTAACCACCGAGGTGTGTGATTTCCTCGCGCAGCGCGTGGCCGAGTGCGTGGCTGCCGGCATCAAAGCTGAGCGTATCGTGCTGGATCCAGGATTCGGCTTTGCCAAGACGCTCGAACACAATCTCAGTCTGTTCAGACACCTTGAGCGGCTGCATGCGCTTGGGCGGCCGCTGCTGGTCGGTGTGTCGCGCAAAACCATGATTGGCAAGGTTCTCGGGCGAGAGGTGGATGCGCGTCTCTACGGCAGTCTCGCGCTGGCAGCGCTAGCAGTGGCCAAGGGTGCGCAGATTATTCGCGTGCACGACGTGGCCGAGACGGTTGATGTGGTTCGAATGATAGCTGCAGTTCAGTCTGCAGAATAAAGGGACGGTTTTCATGGGTAGAAAGTACTTCGGCACGGATGGGATTCGTGGGCACGTCGGGCAGTTTCCGATCACGCCGGATTTCATGCTCAAGCTGGGTTGGGCGGCAGGCATGGCTTTTCGCAAGCAGGGCAAGTGCCGCATCCTGATCGGCAAGGACACCCGTATTTCCGGTTATATGTTCGAGTCTGCACTGCAGGCCGGGCTGTCTGCGGCGGGGGCCGATGTGTTGTTGCTGGGGCCGATGCCAACGCCGGCAGTGGCTTACCTGACGCGCACCTTTCACGCCGAGGCCGGTATCGTCATTAGCGCCTCGCACAATCCGCATCACGACAATGGCATCAAGTTCTTCTCCGGTCGCGGCACCAAACTGCCGGACGAGGTCGAGCTGATGATCGAGGAGTTGCTGGATGCGCCGATGACGGTCATCGAATCGGCTCAGCTGGGCAAGGCGTCGCGGATTAACGATGCGGCGGGGCGCTACATCGAGTTCTGCAAGAGCAGCGTGCCGACCAGTACCGATTTCAGTGGTCTCAAGTTGGTTATCGATTGTGCGCATGGCGCCACCTATAAGGTGGCGCCGAGCGTATTCCGCGAACTCGGTGCTCAGGTGGTGGTGATTGGCGCGCAGCCTGACGGGCTGAATATCAACGCGGATGTCGGTTCGACCCATGTAGGCCAGTTGCAGAAGGCGGTGGTCGAGAACGGTGCCGATATGGGTATCGCCTTCGACGGCGACGGCGATCGCGTGATGATGGTCGATCACACCGGGGCAGTCGTGGATGGCGATGAGCTTCTATACATCATTGCTACCGATCTGCAGGAGCGCGAGCGCCTGAACGGTGGCGTGGTGGGTACCCTGATGAGCAATCTCGGTCTGGAGTTGGCGTTGAAGGCGCGCGAGATTCCATTCGTGCGTGCCAAGGTTGGCGACCGCTACGTAATCGCCGAGATGCTGGAGCGCAGTTGGCCGCTAGGGGGGGAGAATTCCGGGCATATCGTTTGCGCTCAGCATACGACCACCGGGGACGCCATCATCGCGGCATTGCAAGTCGTGCTGGCTCTGCGCCGTCGAGGTCAATCCCTCGCGCAGGAGCGCCTCGCCTGGCATAAATGTCCGCAAGTGCTGATAAACGTGCGCTACGCGGGCGGAACCGATCCGCTTTCGCATCCTGATGTGCAGGCAGCCTGCGACGATGTTACCGAGCGCATGGCTGGGCGCGGGCGGGTATTGCTGCGCAAGTCCGGTACAGAACCATTGGTGCGGGTCATGGTGGAGGGTGATGATGAGCAGCAGGTGCGCGCGCATGCCGAGGAGTTGGCAAAAGTAGTGGCAAAAGTTTGTGCGTGATCTGCTTGCCAGGGTGGGGGCGGTTGAGTAACATCTGCGCCCACTTTGACCGACGAGGTAAAGCATGCGCCGCAAGATGGTAGCTGGTAACTGGAAGATGAACGGTACCCGCACTAGCGTCGCAGAGCTGATTGGCTCCCTCCGGGTTGAAGAGCTTCCAGCGGATGTGGATGTCGTGGTTTTGCCTTCATCCATTCATCTTGCGCAGGTCTTGAGCGATCTCCAAGGTGAAGCAATCGCAGTGGGGGCGCAGGATTGTTCGGCAGAGCCTGGTTTTGGGGCTTTTACAGGCGAAGAGTCAGCCACCCAGTTACGTGATTTGGGGTGTGCGTGGGTTCTGGTTGGGCATTCTGAGCGGCGATCGCTGTTTGCTGAAAGTGATCAGGTTGTATGTCGAAAGTTTTCTTCGGCGCAGGCGAGTGGACTGAAGCCCATCCTCTGCGTTGGTGAGACGCTAGAAGAGCGTCAGCTGGGAAAGACACTTGATGTGGTGTCGCAGCAGTTAAATAGTGTGCTCGACGTGGTTGGTGTGGATGCGTTTGAGTCGGCTGTGGTTGCGTATGAGCCGGTCTGGGCTATAGGTTCTGGACTGACTGCGACGCCGGGGCAGGCGCAAGAGGTTCATGCGGCCATCCGGGCTGTGGTGGCGCAGCGGAATTCGCGCATTGCTGGCGGTTTGCGGATTCTTTATGGTGGAAGCGTCAAATCGGAAAATGCCGTTGAGTTGTTTGCTCAGGCTGATGTAGATGGCGGACTGATCGGCGGAGCCTCTTTGAAAGCGAACGAATTTGGCGCGATCTGTCGTGCTGCGGGGAAGTGATCAGATGTTGCAGACTGTTGTGATCGTGGTGCATCTGCTGGTCGCCCTGGGTGTGGTTGTGTTGGTATTGCTGCAGCAGGGCAAGGGTGCGGATGCGGGGGCTTCATTCGGTTCGGGTGCTTCGGCTACCGTATTCGGAAGCCAGGGTAGTACTACCTTTCTGAGTCGGTTTACTGCTATACTCGCCGGCGTTTTTTTTGTGACAAGTCTGGGCTTGGCCTTTTTCGCCAAGGAGCAGGCTGACGGTATCTCTCAGGCGGGCCTGCCCGATCCGGCGGTGCTTGAGGTTCCGGCAAGCAAGCCTGCAGTGAATGATGTTCCGGTTCTGGAAGAGCGTAACCCTACGGGTGATGCACCTTCGGTGCAGGAGAAGCAGTAAAGGTTTTTGCCGAGGTGGTGGAATTGGTAGACACGCTACCTTGAGGTGGTAGTGGCCATAGGCTGTAGGGGTTCGAGTCCCCTCCTCGGTACCAAACAAGCAGGCCCGCCTAGTGCGGGCCTGCTTGTTATCAGGGTTTCGGTTGACCGATTGTCAAGATGATCGTACAATTCGTGCCCAGTTTGTCGCGGGGTGGAGCAGTCTGGTAGCTCGTCGGGCTCATAACCCGAAGGTCGTTGGTTCAAATCCAGCCCCCGCAACCAGTGAAGTAAAGAGCCCCTGTATAGGGGCTTTTTATTGGCTTCAGGCTAGGTCGCCGGCACTTCAGGCGATCACAGGGATGGGCGTTTCGCCCATTTTTCGTTTGTACAGCATGCGCGAGGGACTTCGATGTCGAGCAAGCTAGAACAGTTGCAGGCCTTGTTGGCCCCGGTGGTAGAGGCGCTTGGGTATCAATGTTGGGGTATCGAGTTCCTCTCTCAGGGAAGGCATTCGCTGCTTCGAGTCTATATCGATCACGCCAACGGTATTCTGATCGACGATTGTGAGAGGGTCAGCCGTCAGCTCAGTGGCGTGCTTGATGTCGAAGACCCCATCAGTGTCGATTACACCCTTGAGGTGTCCTCTCCCGGTATGGATCGGCCATTGTTCAAGTTGGAGCAATACGCCGCCCATGTGGGCGAGCAGGTAAAAATCAAACTGCGTTCCCCCTTCGAGGGACGGCGCAATTTCCAAGGGCTTCTCCGCGGGGTGGAGGAGCAGGATGTGGTGATACTCGTTGATGATCATGAGTATCTATTGCCCGTCGATCTGATCGACAAGGCCAACATAGTCCCCCGTTTTGACTGAATGCGGATCCCGCGGACCCCAATGGATTGCGAAAGGCGAGGCGTACGATGAGCAAAGAAGTACTGCTGGTTGTGGAGTCGGTGTCCAACGAAAAGGGCGTACCGGCTGGTGTTATTTTTGAAGCGTTGGAGCTGGCTCTGGCCACTGCAACCAAAAAGCGTTACGAAGACGAAGTCGATCTGCGTGTGGAGATCAACCGCCAAAACGGCAGCTATGAAACCTTCCGCCGCTGGACGGTGGTCGATGACGAGCATTTTGAGGATCCGGCTTACCAACTGGCGCTCGATCAGGCGCAAGAGCGCAAGGCGGATGCAAAACTTGGCGATGTCTTCGAGGAAAAGATCGAATCCATCGAGTTTGGCCGTATCGCTGCGCAGACCGCCAAGCAGGTCATCGTGCAGAAGGTGCGTGAAGCCGAGCGTGCTCAGGTGGTCGAGGCCTATCGTGACCGCCTCGGCGAGATCATTTCCGGAACGGTAAAAAAGGTTACCCGCGACAGCGTGATCGTCGATCTGGGCAACAACGCCGAGGCTCTACTGGCGCGCGAGGATATTATTGCCCGCGAGACCTTCCGCGTCGGTGCCCGCGTGCGTGCGCTGCTGAAGGAGATCCGCACGGAGAACCGTGGTCCGCAGCTGATCCTGTCGCGCACTGCGCCGCAGATGCTGATCGAGCTGTTCCGCATCGAAGTGCCGGAAATTGCCGAGGGTCTGATCGAGGTGATGGGCGCGTCGCGTGATCCGGGATCGCGCGCCAAGATTGCGGTCCGTTCCAAGGACAAGCGCATTGATCCCCAAGGCGCCTGCATCGGCATGCGCGGCTCGCGCGTGCAAGCAGTTTCCGGCGAGATTGGCGGCGAGCGCGTGGATATCGTCCTGTGGGACGACAACCCGGCTCAGTTCGTGATCAACGCGATGGCACCGGCGGAAGTCGCGGCGATCATCGTCGATGAGGATGCGCACGCGATGGATATCGCTGTCGCCGAGGACAACCTGGCGCAGGCAATCGGTCGCGGTGGGCAAAACGTCCGTCTGGCCAGCCAGCTGACTGGCTGGACGCTGAACGTGATGACCGAGGCCGATATCCAGGCCAAGCAACAGGAAGAGACCGGCGACATCCTGCGCAGCTTCATCGAAGAGCTAGACGTCGACGAGGAGCTTGCCCAGGTGCTGGTCGAAGAAGGCTTCACCTCCCTGGAGGAAGTCGCCTACGTCCCGATGGAGGAGATGCTCGGCATCGAAGGGTTTGATGAGGACATCGTCAACGAACTGCGTACACGTGCCAAGGATCGCCTGCTGACCAAGGCTATCGCCACCGAAGAGAAACTGGCGGACGCGCAACCGGCCGAGGATCTCCTCGCGCTGGATGGCATGGACAAAGAACTGGCGGTCGAGTTGGCTGTGCGGGGTGTGATTACCCGCGAAGACCTGGCCGAGCAGTCGATCGACGACTTGCTCGACATAGACGGCATCGATGAAGAGCGTGCCGGCAAGCTGATCATGGCCGCCCGAGCCCATTGGTTCGAGTAAGTAATTAGCGGCCTGAGGAGAGAGATGCATGACGCAAGTCACGGTGAAAGAACTGGCCCAAGTGGTCGACACACCGGTCGAGCGACTGCTGCAGCAGATGCGTGAGGCAGGACTGCCGCACACCAGCGCCGAGCAAGTGGTGACCGATAACGAAAAGCAGGCCCTGCTGGCTCATTTGAAAAGCAGTCACGGCGCCAAGATGGACGAGCCGCGCAAGATCACCTTGCAGCGCAAGACCACCACCAAGCTGAAGGTCGGCGGCAGCAAGACCATCAGCGTCGAGGTGCGCAAGAAGAAAACCTTCGTCAAGCGCAGCCCGGATGAGATCGAGGCCGAGAAGCAGCGCGAACTGGAAGAGCAGCGCGCGGCCGAAGAAGCGGCTCGTCTGAAGGCAGAAGAAGAGGCGCGTGCGCGCGCCGAGGAAGAAGCCCGTCGCCAGGCGCAGCAAGAGCAGACTCCGGTGGCTGCAGCTCAGCGCAGTGCCGCTGAAGTTGTCGTCGAACCGGCAGCTGTCGAAGCCGCTGTCGCCGCCGCGCCGAGCGATGAGCGCAAGAAAGAAGAAGCTCGCCGTGCCGAGAAGCCGCGCAGCGACGACGACGATCGTCGCGATCGCAAGCATGCGCAACATCGCCCGTCGCTCAAGGCCAAGGCGCCGCTGACACGTACCGTGCGCAGTGGCGAGGACGACGCCGACGGCTTCCGTCGTGGCGGTCGCGGCAAGTCCAAGCTCAAGAAGCGCAATGCGCACGGCTTCCAGAGCCCGATCGGACCGGTCGTACGCGAAGTTTCGATCGGCGAAACCATCACCGTGGCCGAGCTGGCCCAGCAGATGTCGGTC
>JAANMV010003534.1_pt1 | contig 13516 bp, 15 predicted proteins | sample 7279661 | NCBI WGS metagenome assembly JAANMV01 (sample SAMN14094540, study PRJNA606508) | bioreactor metagenome | isolation source: A lab-scale SPAN reactor treating ammonium-rich wastewater day 121 | place: Ireland: Galway | collected 2017-05-16 | reverse complement strand
CGGCGACGGCGCGCCGCCACGGCGGGTCTATGTCGAGCTGGGCCAGGGCGGCCCGGCCGAATACGGCAACAGCTACGGCCGCGGCATGTGGGCCGGCGTGATCGACGCCGCCGGCGGCCGGAACATCGCTGCTGGCCGGATCGCCAATTGGGGGCCGCTGAGCCCGGAATACGTCCTCGCCAGCCGGCCGGAGGTGATACTGATCGCCGGCGCCGAGTGGCTGAACGCGCCGCAGGCCGTGGTCATGGGCTTCGGCGTGGATCCGGCGCTGGTGCGCGCGCGGCTCGCCGCCTATACGGCGCGGCCGGGCTGGCGCGACCTGCCGGCGGTGCGCAACGGTGCGGTCCATGCGATCTATCACGGCGGGGCGCGCACGCTCTACGATTACGTCTTCCTCCAGTATCTCGCCAGGCTGCTGCACCCCGCGGCCTTTGCCGACGTCGACCCGGAGGCCGAGTTGCGGCGGTTCTACCGCGAAAACCTGCCGATCGCGGCCGAGGGCGCCTTCATGCTGCGACTGAGGCCGGATCGATGAGCGCCGCCGCCTCCGGCACCGCCGCCGGCGTCGTTGCCGTCCCGTCCACGCTGGTTCACGCTTACCGCCGCGCCGCACGCCGCCGGGCCGCAGCCGTGCTTGCTGCGGCGATCGGCCTCACCGTTGCGGCCCTCGCCGATTTGGCGACCGGACCGTCGCCGCTGATGCTCGGCGAGGCGCTGGCGGCGCTGGTCGCCGGGCCCACGGGGCCGGACCGCATCGCCGCCGCGATCGTCTGGGACATCCGCCTGCCAATGACCGCGATGGGCCTGCTCGTCGGCGCAGCCCTCGGCGTCGCCGGGCTGCAGATGCAGACCGTGCTCGGCAACCCGCTCGCCAGCCCCTTCACACTCGGCTTCTCGGCGGCGGCGGGATTCGGCGCGGCGGCCGCGATCCTGTTCGGGGCCGCCGCGCCGGTCGCCCCCGGCTGGCTACTCGCACCGGCGGCCGCCTTCGCCTCGACGCTCCTCGCCTGCGGTCTGGTCTATCTCGTTGCGCGGCTGCGCGGCGCCGGGCAGGAGGTGCTGGTGCTCGGCGGCATCGCCGTGCTGTTCCTGTTCCAGTCGCTGCTGTCGCTGCTGCAGTACCTTGCCGCACCGGAGGCGTTGCAGCAGATCATCTTCTGGCTGTTCGGCAGCCTGCACCGGGCAAACTGGACCGGCGTCGCCGTGCTGGCGGCGGTGCTGGCGGCGACACTGCCGCTCCTCGCCCGCGACGCCTGGCGGCTGACCGCGCTGCGGCTCGGCGACGCGCATGCGCGCAGCCTCGGCGTGGATGCGGAACGGCTGCGCCGGCGCACCCTGCTGCTCGTCGCCCTGATGACGGCGGCGGCCGTCTCCTTCGTCGGCACCATCGGCTTCGTCGGGCTGGTGGCGCCGCACGCCGCGCGGGCGCTGGCGGGCGAGGATCAGCGCCTGCTCATGCCGCTCTCCGCGCTGGTGGGCGGACTGGTGCTGGTGGGCGCCTCGATCGCGGCCAAGGCGCTCGCGCCCGGCGGGGTGGTGCCGATCGGCATCGTGACGGCCGTGGTTGGCGTGCCGATCCTGTTCGCCCTGGTGCTGCGCCGAGGTGGCGCCGGGAGACACTGGGCATGATCCCCGCAGCGACTGCGCATGCCGGCGGCGATGCGATGGCCGACCTGCACCTGGGCGGCCTTTCGGTTCTGCGTGCAGGCTGCCTGGTGCTTGAGGGTGTGACCGCGGCGCTGCCGGCGGGCATGGTGACCGCGCTCGTCGGCCCTAACGGCGCGGGCAAGTCCACCCTGCTCGCCGCGGTCGCGGCGCTGCTGCCGTACAGGGGCGAAGTTATGCTCGACGGGCGTCGCCCCGACCGGGCGGACATCGCCTACCTGCCCCAATCGACCGAGGTGCGGGCGAGCCTGACGGTGATCGAGGTCGCGCTGCTTGGCCGCCTGGACCGGCTCACCTGGCGGCTGCGCGACGACGACCTCGCGGCGGCTGCGGCGGCGCTCGAGGTGCTTGGCATCGCGGGCCTCGCGCAGCGGCGCATCGACACGCTGTCGGGCGGGCAGCAGCAGCTTGCGCTGCTGGCGCAGCGGCTTGTCCGCCGTCCGCGGCTGCTGCTGCTCGACGAGCCGACCAGTGCCTTGGACCTGCGCCGGCAGATCGAGGTGCTTGAACTGCTTGCAGGCTACGCCCGCACGACGGGCGCGGTGGTGGTCGCCGCGATGCATGACCTGTCGCTCGCCGCGCGCTTCGCCGGCCAGGTCCTGCTCCTTGCGGAGGGGCGCCTGATCGCGGCGGGCGCGCCGGGGGAGGTGATCAGCCCCGCGGCGATCCGGGCGGCCTATGGGGTAGAGGCGGAGGTGCTGCGCTCCGCTTCCGGCGTGCCGTTCGTCGCACCGATTCGGGCTGCCTTCGCCCACCGGGGCCAGAGCTAAGCTCGGCATCTTCGGCCACAAGCGGGCCCGCGACGGCAATCCTGCCACATGCCCAGTGCAGAGGCGGCCGTGACGGTCGGGGCTGCCTTGGAAGCACCCGGCTGGGGATGGCAACCCACCCGCGCCCATCCGATCCGCGCCTCAGCCCCGTGGATGGCAACGGCTTGGCGCTATGCGGCGCTGCAGCTGTGCCGCGCGCCGGTGTCCCGGAGATCGCCCGGCGGACCGGCGCTCCGTCCTGGAACAGCATCACCCGCATCCGCCGGCCGGAATGCCAGGCGGAGGGCTGGGTTGCCTTCGCCCCGGCATGAGCGGATCTGATCGTGCTCACAGATCTGCCCGCGATGGCGAGGTTTCTCGCCAGTGCGCGCAACCGGAAATGTGCGCACCGCCGGCGTCCGGCATGGGCGCCTTCGCGAGCCTCCCCCCGGCCTGCCGGGAGGAGGCTGACCATAGTTTTGTGCACACATGTGCATAACACCTACCAGCGACGCGCCGCTATCCGAGGAAGGCGCTGTTCTTGGCGGGGTGCCCGGACGAGACGACCAGCACCCCCGGCAATGCGCGTTGCATGGCCGCAGGCGCGAGCCCCCAGATCTTCGCCGGCTGCCACCATGGCGGCACCGCGGCAGCGAGCGCCTTCGCCACCTTCGCTTGCATCGGGACGGGCGTGTCCGCGGGGAAGACACGGACCACGGCGTCGGTCCCCTTGAGTTGGGCGAGGCCGAGCATCGCCTCGGCCTCGATCGAATGCCGCCCGAGCGCCTTCCAGGCGGACCGCACGTCGCTGGCGCGGACCTTGAGGAACGGGTTCTTCAGCATCGGCAGGTGCTGCACTGTGCAGCCGGGCCGCAGGCGCATCTCGACCCGGGTCCAGGGCGGGCTGCCCGGTGGCAGCTTGCAGGCAACGCCCTTGTCATAGACAGCGACGCTGCCGTGCTTGGGAGCGCCAAACCCCTGGGAAAGCAGGAAGGGCTCGTGTACGAACGCCCGACGGGTACGCTTTCCCTGGACCGACCAGGCAAAGCCGTCGGCGGCGACGCCATGCAGATCGAGCGCAAGGTCGAGTCGCGTGACCCGCGCGCCGAGGATCTCCCAGGGCGCGCGGTTGAGAACCATGCGCAGGAGAAACTTCACGACGTACTCGGCTCCGGCGCCCGAGAGGCCGGGCGGGTGGATGTCGACGAAGACGGCCGGCTTGCCGTTCTTGTCCTTCTTCACCTTCACGCTGGCAACCGGCTTGAGATCCCAGATCAGCGGCTCCCAGGACTTGGGCGCGAGCACCTGGAAGGCGACCAGCGTGTTGGCGCTGAGCTTCTTGCCGCCGCGGACGATGCCGTCGGCCCCGGCCGATTCGGGATCCGCGACATAGCCGACGAGGACGGGGACAAGGGATTCCTCGTCCTCCGGGGTCTGCATGGTGAAGCGGAGACCGAGCCAGTCGATCGACAGCTCGGCTTGCACGTCTCCGAACAGCAGCGCGTCGAGCGTGATCGCCTTCTCGATCTCCAACACAGGTCCGGGGCTTTCAGACACAATCGCCTGGTCGAACTGCGTCATCCGGTCAGGTCCTTTCCTTGCGCTCGGCCATGGGCCGGGCGCCTCCGAGCGGCCATGGCGGCCGTGGCAGGGCGATCCCGCCGGCGCCGACTCAGCCCCAGCTCCACCGAGTCGAATTCCGGCCGCGGGCGCACTGGAATCGACGAGAGTCCGGGTGATCTTCGTGCACATGTGTGCACTCAGGCTGGGAGGTGGACACCGGGCCAGGCCCGTGGCGCTGGAAGAGCGCTCTGCCGCCCGGCGGTGCCCCGATTTGGCAAGCACACTGGTCCCGGCCGGACCGCAGCCGAATGCCAGGATCCTCCCGGGTGGGCGCCGACAGCATCGGGGACGCTGCGACCGCCGCGCGGTCGGCTGGCAGCTGATGCCGTTCCGCCGTTCCGCCGTTCCGCTGCTGCCGGGCAGGACATCCCAGGCGGTGTCCGGAACGGTGGAACGGCGGAACGGCGCTACCCGATGGCGCGGCCGATCCTGATCTGCCGCCCGGCGCGACCCCCGGTGTCGGAAAGGTCCAGCACGACGCCGGACTGGCGCAACGCCGGCGCAGCGCGGCGCAGCCTTACGGACAGCACGCTCGCGGTCTTCGGCCAGTCCCGCCCGTGCTGCTGCTCCGGGGGCGTGCGCCGCCGGATTTCCTCCCACAGCTCGGTCGGCGTGCCCGACCACCCGCCACTCCCACAGGCGATCGCCTCTACCGCCGCCGCGACGGGATCGGCGCCGATGACCTCGGCGACCGTGATGGCCCGGTTGGCCTCCAGCGCCGCGAGCATCTGCTCGGCGTCGGCGCCGAAGGCCGGCGCCGCGGCGCAGGCGAGCCGGGCGAAGTCGGCCATCCGCGGCAGCCGGGGCAGGCGCAGGCCCGGGCCATCGCGCTGTGCCAGCACCAGGCCGTCGAGCAGCAGCGCCAGGATGCCAGGCGCAGCTGTCTCGAAATCGGCCCGGAGTCCGGCCTCCGGTCGGCGGGCTACCTCCGGGATCGAGGACAGCGTGATGGTGATCGCGCGGTCGGCAAGATCGCCGCGCTCGAGCAGCCGCGGAATGCCGTTCAGCAGGATCGGGTTCTGGACGTAGGCGAGGTGCTCTTCGCCATTGGTGCGCAGCCGCCGCTCGCCGAGCCCGCCGCCGGTCGCGACCATGCAGAGGGTGTCCGCCATCGCGCTCCGCATCTCGGACAGGTTGTCGAAGGCGAGCACGCGCGCGTTGCATGCCGCGACCAGGAGGTCGCGCTCGCCGCGCGGCGGGCTGCGCAGGTCGGCGAGGTTCGGGTCGACGAGCCGCCGGAGCAGCCGGCTGGCGGTCGACTTGCCGCTGCCCGCCTCGCCGTCGAGGGCGAGCACGGGATAGGGGCCCTCCGGGTGGAGGGCGGCAACGAGCCAGGCGGCAACCAGCAGGTGGTCGGCTCCCACCGCGCCGGCGCCGCCCGGCCGGAGGTTGAGGAGGCCCGCGAGCGGTGCCAGTGCCGCCGCCGCGGCGCCGCGGCGGGCCGGCACCGGCAGCGCCAGGAGCCCTGGCGGCCGGACGAGAGGCACGTCGGCCCCCTCGACCAGGTCCCAGCCCGTCGGCGCGATGCGGACGAGGCGCCAGTCCGGCCCGCCGAGATCGAGCCACACCGCCTCGCCGTGGCGGCACACCCGCGGCCGCAGGTCCCGCACTTCGCCGCGCAGCGCGATCGCCTCGAAGGCGCCGAGCGCCTCGCTCAGCGTCTGGTCGCGCACCACGCCGGGCCGCGGCGTCGCGCCGCTCCCCACCGGCGCGATCGCGTCAAGCTCGCCGAAGATCAGGCGGACCGCGTTGCGGAATGTCCTCGAGCGCACCGGGTGGCGCTCGATGCGGCCCTCGCGCGGCACGGTGGCGTAGGCCTCGTCGCGCGCGTCGCGCCAGAAGGTGACACCGGCGTTCAGCACGGCGTCGACGACGCGGTCCCGCTCGGCGTCTCGCGCGTCGCGGCGCGGCTCGAAGCCGGTAACGTCCACGTTGTTAGGGGACACGTGCAGGCTCCTCGCTTGGGTGCGGCGGAGCGTGGACGAAGCCTGGATCATTTGACCGTGTGGTGCTGGGCGCTGGTGCAGCGCTGTGCCCGGGCGTGGGAGCGGCGGCGCTCTCCTACTATCCTTCCGCGGCCGCCTTGCAGATGGCGACCAGCGCGGCGGCTCGCGCGCCGGGTGACGCCGACCGTGCCGGCGTGCCGAACCGCGCCAATGCCGCCTCCACCGCCTTAGCCTGCGCTACGGTGACGGCGAAGGTCAGGGTCTTGAGCGTCGGCTTGGCGGCCGCGACGGCGGCATCTTGATAGGTAAGCAGGCGCGCGGGTGTTCGCCTGGCGCGCGCCAGCGCAGCCTCGCTGACCGGCTTCGCCCGGCCAGTCAGGACCCCTTCGACCAGCTTGCGGGCGCGGCTCCAGCCGACCTGCCGGACCTGCTCCTCGGTGATGAGGCCCTGGTCGACCGCGGTGGCGACCGAGGTCAGATAATAGATGCTGCGGAGCGAGAGGCCGGCGCCCTTCTCCTTCGGATCCTTTGCCAGGGCCCGCCGTTCGGCCGGATCGAGCCGGGCGAGCTCGCGGCCGAGTTCGAGCGAGTGGCGCCCCTTCGCGGCGAGCAGCCGCCTGACAGCTTCGATCGGCGTCTCGGCCGGCGGCTTCGTCCTGCGCCGCCCCGCCGCCTTCCGTAACCGCTTCCCCATGCCGGTCGTCGTCCCTGTCCGGGAACAACCATACCGGCGGCGGTGAGGCGCGACGAGGCACCCGGCTCCCCGCGAGCGCGGCAGGAATGCGCTCGCGTGCCTGCGCCGTTCAGCCCACCGGGCCCGTCCGGCATCCTTACGCCCTGCCTTACCCGGACGTCTCCTGCGGTGCGGCGGGCGGCGACGGCGCCTGCGGCGCGGCCGGCCCGATCAGCACGGCCCTCGCCAGGCCGAGCGCGGCGGCGGCGCGCTCCAGCGCCTCGGCCAGCGGCCACCTGCCGATCCTGGTCGCGTAGGAGAGGTCAATCCGCGCGTCGCGCAGCACCGGCAGCACCGCCGCCGCGGCGGCGTGCAGCGCCTCGAGCCGGGCGATGTCGGCATCGAGCCCGGCCAGCATCGCCGCGCCGCCGCGCCGCAGCGCCCGCTGCGCAGGCCGCGGGATCGGCACCGACAACGCCGCCGGCGCCCGCGGTGAGCCTGGCGCTCGCGCCGGTGCCGCCGCCGCTGCTACCGCCTTGCGCCGCCCGCGTTGGCGGGCAGCCGGGCCGGGACCGGCAGTGGGAGCATTGGTGGCACGATCGGCGCCGCGGTCGGCAGCGCCGGCACCCCCGCCGCCCTCCTGCCGGCCACCTCCATCCCGGCCGCCATCGGGATCGACGCCGCTCACGGGGCGCTGCCTTCGCCGCCGGCGGCGGGGAGGCGCTTCGGCGCCGGCCCGCCGGTGCGCGGCGGGTAGCGGTGGATCAGCGGGATGTAGGCATCGAGCACGAGCCGGACCCGCTCGGCGCTGCCGCCGACCGGGCTGAGCCAGAGCTTGAGCCCCGGCGCGGCGCGGAACGGGACGTCGGCCTCCAGCACCACCTCCCTGCCGAGGGGGTCGAAGAAGCGGGCGGCGGCGCCGTCCTCGGCAATCGTCTTCAAGAGCCAGATGTTGGTGCCGTCGATCCGCACGCCCTCGCCGACGGCCAAGTCCACGAACAATGGCATCCGCGTCGCCCTTTGCTGTTGTGGGGAAGTGAAGAGGTTTGGACGCGGAACATCGTGCGATACCGGCGAGCGGGGTCCAGTGGTTTATTAGGATATAATGCTGATTTTGTGCTTTGATGCCGGCGGTATTCCAGTACGATATTTTGGCAGCATCGAAGAGGGTCACCTCCTCCGTGGCATCTCCCGAGGCGGTGGAGAGGGGGGGCCGCTCGGGCCGCACTGCTCCGCGGCGCGGCGCTGGCTACGCCGGCCCACAGCCTCCCACCTCTCCGGCTGTAGTCCAGTTGGCGGGGGAGGCGCCGCTGCGGCCGTGGCACCGGTCGCCGGCGGCGACGCGCCGGGCCGCATGTCGGACTACTGCACGGCGGGCGCCGCCGCCGCCTGGCGTGCAGCCCCACCCCACCGGCCCGTATCAGCCGAGTTCGGCCCCCTCGGGCGGCGGCGGGACACCGATCGCCTTCCAGGTCTCCGCGTCGGTGAGCGGGCGGCCGCGCGCGATCGCCGTGCGCATCGCCCGCACCAGAGCCGGCCAGTGCTCCGGCGCGACCAGGGTGTGCGGGGTTTCGCCGAACCTCGCCCGGTAGTGGCCGACCTCGCGGGAGAGGTTCTCAAACGACAGCGCTGTCCCGGCACCTTCTGCCCCTCCTCCCTCGCCGGGGACGTAGGCCAGCTCCTCGGCGATCAGGTCGGAGATCGGCACCATCCGGTGGCCGCGCTGCCGCTGCGGCGCCCGTCCTGATGCCCCACGTTGCCTCCCCCGTTTGCTTTCCTGCTCGGGCACGTCTCACCTCCTCCGATTTCTCGGCATCCGGCGCCTTCATATCCGACTTTGGGATTGCCAGCCGGCGGCGCCGGTCCATTGGCCGTCGTTACGGCTCGGCGCGGGCGACCTCACGCACCAGCGCGGCGGGGTCGACGCCGAGCGCCTCGGCCACCTCGATCAGCTCGATCATGTCGAGGCGGCGCTCGCCGGTCTCGTATTTGGAGACGAAGCTCTGCGACCGCCGCAGCCGCGCGGCGAGCGCGACCTGAGTCAGACCCGCGGCGAGGCGGCACTCGACCAGCAGGTCCTGTAGCCGCACCCGGCGGGGCGAGCGGCGCGAGCGGGGCATGGGCGCGGGCGGGCCGATCCGTCAGGGAGGGGGACGGCCGCCTCGCTACAAACCCGAAGCGGAATAACCCAAATTGGGATGCCGGCCCGCGCGACCGCTCGGGCAAAGGGGAGCGCGCGCGATGGCAGGGCAGGACGACGACGCGGAGCGGGCGCGTGACCTGCCCCCGATTGGGGATCCACGAGCTATGAGAGACTTGGCCCGTGTTCTGGCCTGGCCGTCTGGCCCTGCCGGAGCGGAGCGTAGGCGGGGCCAGACGGCCAGGGCAACACCGTTTCCGGCGCCGGCGGCCGGTAGCCCAGCGCGCTGTGCGGCCGTACCGTGTTGTAGTGCCGCCGCCAGCGCTCCATCAGCACCTCGGCTTCCTTCAGCGAATAGAAGATCTCACGGTCCAGCAGTTCGTCCCGCAGGTTGCGGTTGAAGCTCTCGTTGCAGCCGTTCTCCCACGGGCTGCCGGGCTCGATGAACAGCGTCGTCACCCCGACCCGGCCAAGCCAGCCGCGCACCACCTTCGCCACGAACTCCGGCCCGTTGTCGGAGCGAATGTGCCCAGGTGGCCCGCGCTCGACGAACAGGTCGGTCAGCACCTGTAGCACGTCGTCGGAGGTCAGCCGCCGCGCCACCACGATCGCCAGGCACTCCCGCGTGTATTCGTCAATCACCGTCAGCATGCGGAACCGTCGCCCGTCATGCGTCCGGTCCTGCACGAAGTCGTAGGCCCACACATGCCCCGGCCAGCATGGTCGCAGTCGGATGCAGGAGCCATCGTTCAGCCACAGCCGGCCCCGCTTCGGCTGCCGCCGCGGCACCTTCAGCCCCTCGCGCCGCCAGATGCGCTCCACGCGCTTGGCGTTCACCCGCCAGCCCGCGGCCCGCAGCAGTGCGGTGATCCGGCGGTAGCCGTAGCGGCCGTACTCCGCCGCCAGCGATACCACCGCACCGGTCAATGCGGCCTCGTCGGACCGCACCGCCCACACCTTGCGCTGCGTCGAGCGCGGCTGGCCCAGCGTGCGGCAGGCGCGACGCTCGGACACCTCGAGCACGGTCTGCACATGCCGCACGCCGGCCCGGCGGCGCTCGGGGCCTAGATGGGGTATTCGGGGCGCCGTTTCCGTGGCCGAGCCTACGGCATGATGGTTGTCCCACCCAATCCGGCTCAGGGAGGCCGCCATGCAGCACTTCGTCGGGCTCGACGTTTCCGTGAAGGAAACCGCTATCTGCGTTGTGGACGAGCAGGGCCGCGCGGTCGCGCGCGCCACGGTGGAGAGCGAGCCGGTGGCGGTTACGGCTTGGCTGCACGGGCTCGGCCTCCGCTTCGGGCGCGTCGGGCTGGAGGCCGGGCCGATGTCGCCGTGGCTTTACGCCGGCCTCGTCGAGGCAGACCTGCCGGCGATCTGCGTTGAAACCCGGCACATGCACGCGGCGCTGTCCGCGAGGATCAACAAGACGGACCGGAACAACGCGCATGGCATCGCGCAGATGATGCGTGTCGGCCTGTTTAAGCCGGTGCACGTCAAGACGCCGGCGAGCCAGCGGCGGCGTCTCCTGCTCACCTCCCGCAAGCTCCTGCAGCGCAAGGTCCAGGATCTCGAAAACGACCTGCGCGGAAGCCTGCGCAACTTTGGCCTCAAAGTCGGCATCGTCGGTGCAGCGGGCTTCGACCAGCGGGTCCGGGAGCTGGCCACTGCCGACCCCTTCGTCGCGTCGGTGGTCGGGCCGCTGCTGGAGGCCCGCGCGATGCTGCGCCTCCAACTCGCCCGGCTGCACAAGATGCTGCTCGACCTCGTGCGCGACGACCCGGTCTGCCGGCGCCTGATGACCGCCCCCGGGGTCGGCCCCGTCGTGGCGCTCACCTTCCGCGCCTGCGTGGACAACCCGGGCCGCTTCGACAGGTCGAAGTGCGTCGGCGCCCACTACGGGCTGACGCCGCGGCTCTACCAGTCCGGCGAGACCGCCAGGGTGGGTCGGATCTCGCGCTGCGGCGACGCGATGATGCGCGCAGCCCTGTTCGAGGCGGGACTGGTGCTGCTGACCAGCCCACGGGTGAGGTGGTGCGCGCTGAAGGCGTGGGGCATGGCGGTCGCGAAGCGCCGCGGCATGCAGAAGGCGGTGGTCGCGGTCGCGCGGAAGCTCGCGATCACCCTCCACCGCATGTGGCGCGACGGGACGGATTTCCGCTGGACCAAGGCTGCCTGACCAGCCGGCGGCGGCAGCAGCATAGGAGAGGTTCGCGGCTCCTCCCGAGCGGGAGGGAGAGGTCCCTGCGGGGACGGTGGGACGGGCGAGACCGAGGAAACTTGAGCGGCGGCATTGCCGACAGCGCGGCTCAGATGGCTCCGCCCATCCCCTCTGATCCCAACATGGTGGCGGCCAACGCGCCGACCCCGGAGAGAAGCAAGAGCTCCGCAGGCTCCTTCATTCCCTCATCCGCTCACGGCAGGAGCAGAAAATGAGGAGTTGCGCCATGCGCCCCGAATAGAGAAGAAGTTTCCCTCCGCCGCCTCTTTCAGGATCTGCTTGTCGAGCGTCAGCTCCGCCACCGCACGCTTCAGCTGCGCATTCTCACGCTCGAGGTCCTTCAGCCGACGCGCCTGGTCAACCTTCAGGCCACCGTATTCAGACCGCCAGCGATAGAAGCTCGCCTCCGACACCCCAAGCCCGCGGCAGATCTCCCCTACCGTTCGGCCCCGCGCCAACTCCAACTCGGCCTGGCGCAGCAGACCAATGATCTGCTCCGCCGTGTGACGCTTCTTCGGCATCCCTGCCTCCTTCCAAGGAGGCCAACTCTCCCATCACAGGTGGATCCCGGTCAGGGGGGAAGGCCAAAGGTCCGGCGTCAGGCCCTCGGGGAAGGGGAAAGCCTCAAAACAGGATTGGTTGTTGTAGGTCGGATCATTCCCGACACCGTGCCGCGAACCGAGTGCCAGCGCCCATGCCTCATGGAAGCGCGAGTGCAGAATGCCGAATGTGCAGTCATCGTCGCGGGCGATGGCATAGACCCGACTGTCTGGCATAGTTGAGGCTGGGCACCAGACGAACAGCCGATGCTTGGCAACGCGCGGAGTAGCGATGAAGCGCGACAGCGGCGCCAGCGCAGCGCGCAATCCGGGTCTCCGCTCGACATGCCACCACCAATTGCGGCGATAAGCGGCCCTTCTGTTCCGATCCCTCTCCGGCTTTGCTCGGCTTCGTGCTCCACGACTGCGACGCCGAGGGCGGGTCCCGCATCCTGTCCAAGGTTGCGGTGGCCTTGCGCCCCGGCGGGCTGCCGATCATCGGGGAATACCTGCTGGACGAGGACCGAACCGACCCCCGCTGGGTGGCGCGCCAGGACCTCAATATGCTGGTCGCCACCGGGGGGGGCGCGAGCGGACGGCGGCCGAATACGCCGATTGGATCGCCCGCTTCGGGTTCCGGTTGGAGCGCGTCCAGCGGACGGCGACCGCGAAGGATTTCCTCGTCGCGCGCCGCCGCGGCGTCACTGCGGCGGCGTGAGCGGAGCGGTCGCATCCCCGCCGGGCTCCCCATATTCATCGCGGGCGGCCACGCCAGAGGCGAGGAGGCGATCCCATGATCGCGCATCATCACCCACGCGCGGGAGGCACCCGGCCGGTCCTGGTCGGTGGGCCGCGCGAAGCGGAGGCCCATGGCGTGTTCGATGACGAGCATCGTCCCTGACATGACGCCGGTGGCCGGCGGCCAACGGTACGGGTTTCCTCGGCCATGGCCCGAGACCTCCCGCCGCGGCCACAAGCGTGGCAACCCAACCGCCCGGACCCCGGGGCCATGACCTCCGGCGGCAGATCCGGGACCGGGCCGCAGCTGCCGCCCCGCCGCCGGCCCCTCCCGTTCGCCCTGTTCGCCGCGGCGCTGCTCGCGTCGCTCGCCGCCATGCCGTGCGGGGCGCCGGCCCAGCGCGGCGGCCCCACCGGGCGCGTCGCGCTGGTGCTCGCGGTCGAGGGCGGGATCGGGCCGGGGATCGCCGGCTATGTGCGCGACGGCCTCGAGCGCGCCGTGGCGTGGGACGCCGCCCTGGTGGTGATCCGGCTCGACACGCCCGGCGGCCTCGATGCGACGACGCGCGACATCGTGCAGGGCATCCTGGCCTCGCCTGTGCCGGTGGCGGTCTGGGTTGCACCGCGCGGGGCTCGGGCGGCGAGCGCCGGGACCTTCCTCCTGTCGGCTGCGCACGTCGCCGCCATGGCTCCGGGGACCGCGACGGGCGCGGCCACGCCGGTGCAGCTCGGCGGCGGTGGCGGCGGCAAGGAGGACGCGGCGGCGGCCAAGGCGGTGAACGACGCCGTGGCCTATGTCCGCGGCCTCGCGGCCTACCACGGCCGGAACCCCGACTGGGTGGAGCAGGCCGTGCGCGACGCGGCGAGCGTGCCCGCGCCCGAGGCGTTGGCGCTCGGCGTGATCGATCTGGTGGCCGCCGATCTGGCGGAACTCCTCGCCAAGGCGGACGGGCGGACCGTGCGCCTGCCGGGCGGCCTTATGACGCTCGACACCGACGGGCTTGCGGTGGAGTCCTTCGATCCCGACTGGCGCCACCGGCTGCTCGCCCTGATCTCGGACCCGAACATCGCCTTCCTGCTCCTGCTCATCGGCGTCTACGGCCTGCTCTTCGAGTTCGCCGCCCCCGGCTTCGGGATCGGCGGCGTCGTCGGCGGGATCTCACTCATCCTTGCCCTGTTCGCCCTGAACCTGCTGCCGGTGAACCTGGCGGGGCTCGCGCTCATG
>JAANMV010003529.1_pt1 | contig 13524 bp, 13 predicted proteins | sample 7279661 | NCBI WGS metagenome assembly JAANMV01 (sample SAMN14094540, study PRJNA606508) | bioreactor metagenome | isolation source: A lab-scale SPAN reactor treating ammonium-rich wastewater day 121 | place: Ireland: Galway | collected 2017-05-16 | reverse complement strand
GCGGTGGAATCTGCCCGAGTTACCCGAACTGATCAGGCTGCTGAGCACGCCGTTTCACGCACCAGGCGCGGCTTGAAGCCAAGATGTCCGGTACAGAGGCATACTTCCTTACCCATATGAAACTGGCGTTCTTGACAATGCTGGCGTCGGCCTCAGCTCCTGACACTTCGCGGCGAATGGCGTCCTGGACGCAGTGAGGCATGACAAGGGGCGGTATCTGGGTCTGTGACGATCCCCGATCCTGCCCGCTTCCATGCTGACACGCTCGCGACCCACCTGAAAACCCACCTGAAAACCCACCTGCCGCACCGCCGCCTCGATGCCCTGAAGCGGCTCGCAGACGTGCTCCTGGCGCTGATCCAGGCGGAATCCACGCTCCACCGCAAGATCGCCCTCCATCTCCCCCGGAACGCCAGTCTCGACTCCAAAACCCGCACCGTGGCCCGGGTCTTCCACGACGCTCAGCTCACCCCGCAGGACGTCGGTGACGTCCTGCTTCCCCTGCTCCCCGACCGCAAGCTCACCCTGATCATGGACCGCACCACCTGGCACTACGGTCAGACGTCGCTGAACATCCTGGTCCTGGGCGCCCTTCTCGGCGGCGCGGTCATCCCCCTCGTTTGGTCGATCCTGCCGTATCAAGGGAACAGCAGCACCGCGGCCCGCATCCTCCTGGTCGCCCGGCTCCTCAAGGTCCTGCCTGCGAGGCGCTGGGCCGTGTTGATCGCCGACCGCGAGTTCGTGGGTCAGGAATGGTGCACGTTCCTGCGCTGGAAACGCATCCGGCAGTGTCTGCGCATCCGGGAGAACACCCGTGTCGAGGATGAGCTGGCCCGGGATCTGTTCACCACCCTGCAGCCCGGAGAAGTCCGCACCCTGTTCGAGCGCACCTGGGTGTACGGCGGATGGATGCACGTGGTCATCACCCTGTCCCCCGCGGGGGACAGGGTGATCGTCGCCTCGGACTTGCCCGTCCTGGACGTGCTGAGCACCTACCGGCGCCGCTGGGGGATCGAGTCCGCATTCTCATCGTTGAAGTCCCGGGGGCTGAACCTGGAATCCACACACATGACGGCCCCGGAGCGGATTTCCCGGCTGTTCGGGTTGCTGTGTGTGGCGCTGGCGTGGATGGCCCGGGTCGGCGCGCAGACCATGCAGGACAGCCCACCGCGGCAGGACAACCGGGGACGGGCGGTGGTCAGCCAGGTGCGCATCGGGTGGCAGGTGCTGGGTCAGGCCGTGCGGTGGGGCGGGGAGGCCTTCTGGATCTGTCTTGAGCTGCTCAGTACACCTTTTCCACCCGCCCACACGTCAAGTTCTCGAAGTGTCAGGTGCTGAGGGCGTCGGCCATGCCGGAGGGATACCGGGGCTTCCCAAATGTTCGTCTGAATGACCTTTTCATCATCACCCGTGTGGATGCAGAGAAGCAGTCAAGAATCGACGATGACTCACCCCCATTCCGGTTCACCAGGGATGGAACTTCCGTCAATGGCGAGCTGGACTATCACCATCAGGCTCGGCGTGCCTCTAGCGGGTGTGTCGGGCAGGACATCAACCATTCGGCAATCACGAGCCTGAACTCCAATAACCTGCTACTTCAGCAGGCAACTGAACATCACCGTATACCGCTGGCCTCGCTCGTTCAGGGCAGTGACCTGCCGGTAGCGGCCGTCCTCCTTCATGTACAGCTCGGCCCCGCCGTCGGCCGTCCAGCGCAGGGTCGTGACCTTTACGCCAGCCTGAGCGTACTGGTTGAGGATGTCTTTCACGGCGGCGGCGGTCGTCTGCTTGCGAAGGGCGTCGGGGACGTCGTCTGGGACGGGGGTGGTGGTGATTCCCCACGCAATACAGGTCCGGCCGGTGAAGAGTTTCGCGTTGCGGCTGATGGACATCTTCTGGACTGCGGTGGCCGCCTGCGTGTCCGGGATGGTCTGTGCGGCCGCGGCGGAGGCGAGGAGGAGGGCGAGCATGGCGGGTCGCATGGGACGAGTCTAGGCGGGTGGGGAAGCGCGGATTGCCTCACCTGAGGAACTTCTCTGGCCCTGTCGGTAAGGTGGGCGTTTCACCGCCCATGTGCGCCTGAACTGTTACGGCGCACGTTCCCCGGCCAGGGCCTGGAGCACCGTGGCTTCCGACAGCGGGATCGGCCTTTGGGGTGGCTGGACACGGCGGGCGTGTGGGTGGGCCTTTAGAATCGGCGGGTGATTGCTTACCTGTCCGGCGTGGTGCGTGAAGTGAGGGAGCAGAGTGCCGTGGTCGTGGCGGGCGGCGTGGGGTATGAGGTGCAGTGCCCGGCTGGAACGCTCGCGAAGCTGGTGGTGGGTGAGAGTGCCGAGCTGAACACGCGGTTTGTGGTGCGGGAGGACGCTCAGTTGCTGTTCGGGTTTCTGGATGCGGACAGCGTGAAACTGTTCGATCTGCTGACCGGGGTAAGCGGGGTAGGCCCGAAGCTGGGGCTGGCACTGCTGTCGGCGATGCCGGTATCGGCGCTGGCGCAGGGGCTGCTGAGCGGGGACGCGAAGCTGCTGTCCAGCGTGTCCGGGGTGGGCAAGAAGACTGCGGAGCGGCTGGTGCTGGAGTTGCAGGGCAAGGTGCCGGAGCATCTGGCGGCGGCGGGCGTGGCTGCCGGTGGCAAGGCGCGGCCGGTGGCGAGCACGGCGGGCCGGGACGCGGTGGAGGCGCTGCTGGCGCTGGGGTTCCGGGAGGCGCAGGTGCGGGCGGTGGTGTCGGAACTGGTCGCGGCGGAACCGGAGGCGAGTGCGGACGCGCTGATCCGCAAGGGGCTGGGGCGGCTGAGGTGACGGCCGGCCAGCCGGACGACGTCACGCTTCAGGAGGGGCAGGTTCCGCCCTCGCAGGAGCAGGGGGGACATGGGGAGCAGAAGGTCACGTGGCTGGAGCTGTTCTATGACCTGATTTTTGTGGTGGCGTTCGATCAGCTGGCGAAGCGGCTGGGGGACGCGCCGCAGCTGGCGCAGCTGGGGGTGTTCACGCTGCTGTTCGGGGCGGTGTGGTGGTCGTGGGCGAGCAATGCGGTGTACGCCTCGCGGTATGGGAACGAGTCGCGGGCGTACCGGTGGGGGACGTTGGCGCAGCTGGTGACGATGAGCATGATTGCCCTGACGCTGCGCGGGGATCTGGTGGACACGGGCCGGGCGTTCGCGCTGGCGTTCGGCGTGAACCGCGTGTTGCAGGCGTTGCAGTCGTTGCACGCGGCGCGGGAGGAGGGCGAGGCGTTCCCGTGGCGGCTGGCGGGGTCGCAGGGGCTGGCGGGCGGGATGTGGCTGGCGTCGGCGGCGTTGCCGGGCGGCTCGGGTGGGCAATTGGGGCTGTGGGGGGCCGCGCTGGCCGTGGAGGTGCTGACGCCGGTGTTCACACGCGCGCATGCGCATGCCCGGCTGCCGCACGAGGGGCACCTGCCGGAGCGGGTGGGGCTGCTGCAGATCATCGCGCTGGGCGCCATCGTGACGGAGGTGGTGACCGGGGGGCGCAAGCAGGCGCTGACGTGGGCGACCCTGGTGCCGGCGCTGGCGGCGATCCTGACGGTGGTGGGGTTGTGGCGGCTGTACTTCGATCAGGCGCGGGCGCTGCCGCTGCTGGCGGCGCACGTGGAGGGGCAGGTGGGGCGGATGCTGTCGTGGCTGTACGGGCACCTGCCGTTCACGCTGGCGGTGGTGATGGTGGGCGTGGGCCTGGGGCACGGCATCAGTGACGTGGACGCGAAGAAGGACGCGGTGAGTCAGCAGTGGGTGGCGTGGCCGCTGGCGGGCGCGTTGATCGCGCTGGTGGGCCTGCGCGCGAATTCGCTGATCGTGACGCACCGGGCGCGGCTGCGGGACCGCAGCATCTGGGTGATGCTGGCTGCGGCAGGCGCCGCGGCGGGGCTGGCGGCCCTGGACCTGGACACGGTGCAGCTGCACCTGCTGGCGGCCGGCGTAACGCTGCTGGCGGCGTTCCTGGTGGCGACGGACCCGGTCACGACGCGCCTGGGCCGGCTGGAGGAGGTGGTGGCGGACCAGCTGGAGGAAGGGAGCGCCCCGGACTCCCTGGAACCGGAGGTGGTGGAGGCACTTCAGGTCGAGCCGGAGGCCGCGCGCGCGGAGGGCACGTCGGGGAATCCGCCGACGAACAGCGCGACCCGCAGGTCCTGAAGGAAGGTCCGCAGCCACGCTTCCACGGCGTCCGCGCTGTCCAGGGCAGGGGCCAGGAGGGGCCGGGCGACCGCGACCGCCCCGGCGCCCAGGCTGAGGGCGCGGGCGGCGTCCAGGCCGGTGCGGATGCCGCCGGAGGCGATCAGGGGCGTGCCGGGGGCCGCCTGACGGGCGGCGCGCAGGGCGTCGGCGGTGGGGTGGCCGAGTTCGCACAGGTCGGGGCTGAGCACCTGGCCGTGGTGTACGAGCTGTTCCACCCGGGCCCAGCTGGTGCCGCCGGCGCCGGCCACGTCCAGCGCGGCGAACCCGGCGGGGCGCACGGCATGGATGGTGGCGGGATCCAGGCCGTGCCCGACCTCCTTGAGGATGACCGGGAAGGGCAACTGGGGCACCAGGCTGTTCAGGCGTTCGGTGAGGCCCTGCCAGTGGGTGTCGCCGCCGGGTTGCAGGGCCTCCTGGAGGGGGTTGACGTGAATGGCGAGGGCGTCGGCGCCGACCTCCTGCACGGCGCGGGTGGCCTGGGCGGCACCGTACCCCTGAAGAAACTGCGCGGCGCCCAGGTTGCCCACGAGCAGGATGTCGGGGGCGTGCTCGCGGACCTGGAAGGTGGGGGCTGCGTCGGGGTGTTCCAGCATGACGCGCTGCGAGCCGAGCATCATGCCGATCCCCAGTCGCGCGGCGGCGGTGGCGAGGTGGCGGTTGATGACGCGGGCCTTCTCGGCGCCGCCGGTCATCGCGCCGATCAGCACGGGGGCCGCGAGGGCCCGGCCCAGGAAGGTGGTGCGGAGGTCCACGTCGTCCAGGTTCGCTTCGGGCAGCGCGCAGTACGGCCAGGGCACGCGCTCGAGGCCGGTGGTGACGTGCTGGTACTGGCTTTCGGGGAGCAGGCAGGCCTCGATGTGCCGCAGTTTCCGGGTGCTCAGGGAGCTGGGCGCGGGGGGCGCGGCGTCGGGCATGGGGTCAGGGTAAGGGCGGGGGCGGGTGGGGGCAGGGTGGGACGTGACACAAAGTTGACAGCCCGGGAAAGTCGAGGTACTATTCCTGAGCGCGAAAGAGACCAACGGCCTCTGACACGCGGAAAACAGGAACCAGAGTAACGCAGGGTAGAGCAGTCTGGTAGCTCGTCGGGCTCATAACCCGGAGGTCGCAGGTTCAAATCCTGTCCCTGCAACCAAAGTCCCCCACCTTCCCGGTGGGGTTTCTGTTGTGCCCTGGGTGGGGAACCCCCGGGGCCGGCGCCGCGTACTCTGCGCCGTATGAGTCTCCCCTTCTGGGTGTTCCTGATCGTGTGGCTGGTCGGCCTGGGCACCACCTTCCTGCCGGTGGTGCCCGCCACCCTGATCATCTTTGCGGGGGCGGCTACGGCCGCGCTGCTGGACGGCTTCCAGTGGGGCGCGGACGGGCTGTTCCTGCTGGTCTTCCTGCTGCTGACGGTCCTGGCGATGGTGGTGGACAACGCCGCGTCCGCGTGGGGCGCCCGGAAGTACGGCGGGAGCCGGCAGGCGATGTGGGGCGCGCTGGCCGGCGGGATCGTGGGCGGACTGCTGCTGCCGCCGCTGGGCCTGTTCCTGGGCCCGCCCGCCGGGGCGTTCCTGGCGGAACTGCTGCTGGTGCGCCGGCCCGTGAACGAGGCGCTGGCCTCCACCTGGGGCACCGTGGTGGGCCTGTTCACGGGGCTGGGCGCGAAGTTCGCGCTGCACCTGCTGCTCGGCGCGTACGGCCTGTGGCACTTCTGGCCGCGGTGAGCGCGCCCGGGCACATCCACGCGGTGCACGGCTTTCTCGCCGCGGGCAAGACGACGTTCGCGCGGCAGCTCGAACGGGACCTGCCGGGCCTGCGGTTCAACACGGACGAGTGGGTGGTCGCCCTGCACGGCCCGGACCTGGGGCCGGAGGAGTTTCCCGGGGCGGCCCGCGGCATCACGGCGGAGCTGGACCGCCTGTGGCCGCGCGCGGCCGCGCTGGGCCTGCACGTCGTGCTGGATTACGGCTTCTGGGCGCGCCGGCACCGGGACGCGCTGCGGGCGCAGGCGGCGGCGCTGGGGGTTCCCCTGACCCTGTATGCCCTGAGCGTGCCGGCCGACGAGGCGCGGGCGCGCATCGCCCGGCGCAACCGGGAGCCGGGCGCGCTGCACCTGTCCGCGGAGGCCTACGACCGGCTGTGGCCCCGCTACGAGCCGCCGGACGCGGACGAAGCGGTGGTGTGGGTGCCGCAGCCGGATCGGTGAGCGGGCGTGGTATCCTGTAATCCCGGAGGCCGAAGCGCCCCGGTTTTTGTTTTTGGCCCCACTCGTTTCCGGCTCGGGGGTCAGGCGCTTTCGGGTCAGGCATGAAATACATCTTCGTTACGGGCGGCGTGGTCAGCAGTCTCGGGAAGGGCGTGGCAAGCGCTTCCCTGGGCGCGCTCCTGCGGGCGCGCGGGTATAAGGTCACGGCCGTCAAGATCGACCCCTACATCAACATCGACGCGGGCACCATGCGGCCCTACGAGCACGGCGAGTGCTTCGTGACCGCCTCGGGCGCCGAGACGGACCTGGACATCGGCAACTACGAACGTTTCCTGGACCTGGATATCCCGCCGGGCAGCAACATCACCACCGGGCAGGTGTACCAGGAAGTGATCCGCAAGGAACGCGCCGGGGACTACCTCTCCCAGACCGTGCAGGTCATCCCGCACGTCACCGACGAGATCAAGCGCCGCATCCGCGCGGCCGGCGAGACGGCCGGGGCGGAGATCGTGCTGATCGAGGTGGGCGGCACCGTGGGCGACATCGAGTCCCTGCCCTTCCTGGAAGCGATCCGGCAGTTCAAGTTCGACGAGGGCGACGAGAACGTCCTGTTCCTGCACCTGACGCTGGTGCCTTACCTGGGCACCAGCCACGAGTTCAAGACCAAGCCCACGCAGCACAGCGTGGCGGCCCTGCGCTCGTACGGCATCGCGCCGGACATCGTGATGGTCCGCAGCAAGGAAAAGCTCCCGCCGGAAATCACGAAGAAGATCGCGCTGTTCACCAGCGTGCGCGAGAACCGGGTCTTTTCCAGCTACGACGTCGCGCACGTGTACGAGGTGCCGCTGGCGCTGGAGGAACAGGGCCTCGGGAAGGCCGTGGAGGACCTGCTGGGCCTGGAACGCACCCTGCCGAACCTGGGCGTGTGGACGCACGCGGTCCGCACCATCAAGCAGCCCGCGAACGAGGTGAAGATCGCCATCGCCGGGAAGTACACCGCCATGCCCGACGCGTACCTGAGCCTGATGGAGTCCCTCACGCACGCCGGGATCGCCAACGACGCCCGCGTGACCATCAAGTGGGTGAACGCCGAGGAGCTCGCCGAGGCCGGCGAGGGCGAACTGGAAAAACAGCTCGGGGACGCTGACGGCATCCTCGTCCCGGGCGGCTTCGGGATCCGCGGCATCGAGGGCAAGATCCGGGCTGCCGAGTACGCCCGCACGCGCGGCGTGCCGTACCTGGGCATCTGCCTGGGCATGCAGATCGCCGTGATCGAGTACGCCCGCAACGTGGCCGGCCTCGCCGGCGCGAACAGCGCCGAATTCGACGAGTACGCCCCGCACAAGGTCATTGACCTGATGCCCGAACAGCTGGAAGTCGAGGGCATGGGCGGCACCATGCGCCTGGGCGACTGGCCCATGCAGCTGAACGCCGGCACGAAGATCGCCGAGCTGTACGGCGTCCCGCAGGGCGGCACCGTCAAGGAACGCCACCGCCACCGCTTCGAGGTGAACCCCGCCTACGTGGGCGAACTCAAGCAGGCCGGGCTGAACATCAGCGGCGTGACCCCGGGCGTGGAGGGCCGCGGCGCGGGCCTGGTGGAAAGCATCGAGATTCCCGGGCACCCGTACTTCGTGGCGCTGCAGGCCCACCCGGAATTCAAGAGCCGGCCCATGCGGCCCAGCCCGCCCTTCGCGGGCTTCGTGAAGGCCGCGCTGGAACACCAGCAGGGCTAAGACGACGCGAGAAAGAAGGCAGAGGGCCACCGAGGCGCCTCTGCCTTCTTCGTGGTGGTGGTCTTACCGGCGCAGGACCTGGCAGGTCGGGCAGTAGTGCGTGCCGCGCTGCGCGAGCACCGTCTTCGCAATGTCCGTGCCGCAGCGGGGGCAGGGGGTGCCGTCCTTGCCGTAGGCGTGGTGGCGGTCCTGGAAGCCGCCCGGTTCACCGTCGTGCTGGCGGTAGTTGCCCAGCCCGTCCCCCAGGCTGCTGCCGCCCGCGTTCACGGCGTCCCCCATGACCCTGCGGATGGCGTGGTACAGCCGTTTCGCCTCGGCGGGCGTCAGGCGGGTCTGCGCGGGGTGAATCCTCGCTTCCCAGAGGGCCTCGTCGGCGTAGATATTCCCCACGCCGCTCACGGGCTTCTGGGACAGCAGCCAGGGCTTCACCGCGCCGCAGGTCGCGGCGGCCTTCACGAAGTCGGCCTCGCGGAAGTCGTCGGAGAGGGGTTCGGGGCCCATGCCGGCCAGGGTGGGCATCCCGGCGTACGCGCCGGGCGTCACGACTGCCATCTTCCCGAACCGGCGCGGGTCGTGAAAGTACAGCTCGCCGCCGTCGGTGGTGAGGGTCACGCGGGTGTGCGGCGTGCTCTCCAGCCGGAATCCGCCGGTCATGCCCAGGTGCACGATGAATTCCAGGTCGTGAGGGTCGTCCTCGGCGGCGTCGGCGGCCGCGAGTTGCAGCAGCAGGTACTTGCCGCGGCGGGACAGGCCCTGCACGCGCCGGCCCTCCGCGAGGTGCGTGTTCGCGTAGCGGTGCGGGGCGTCGTGCTGCACGCGCAGGATGGTGCGGCCCTTGAGCAGCGGTTCGATCTTGCGGCGGGTGGTTTCCACTTCCGGCAGTTCCGGCATGAGGGGAGCATACCGGGCGCGCGCCCCGGCGAACGTGGGCGTATGCTGCGGCCCGTATGCCCACGCTGCTCCTCACCGGTTTCGAGCCGTTTCACACGCACCCCGTGAACCCCAGCGCCCAGGCCGCTGAGGCCCTGCACGGCCTGACCGTGGGGGACTGGCAGGTGCACGCGGCGCTGCTGCCGGTGGACCCGGGCGGCGCCGCGGCCGCCCTCACGCCCCTACTGGATGAGCTCCAGCCTGGCGCGGTGCTGCTCACGGGACTTGCGGCCGGCCGGCCCCAGGTGACGCTGGAACGCGTGGCGGTGAACGTCATGGACTTCCCCATTCCGGACAACACCGGGCAGACCTACCGGGACGCGCCCGTGTGTGCGCCCGGCGAGGAGGAGGTGCCGGCCGCCTACCTGAGCACCCTGCCCCTGCGGGACCTCCTGGCGGCGTGGCGGGACGCGGAGGTTCCCGGCAGCATCAGCAACAGCGCGGGCCTGTACGTGTGCAACGCCGTGATGTTCCACGCGCTGCACCACCTGCGCCGCAGCGGCCGGGCGGCCGTGCCGTGCGGATTCCTTCACCTGCCGGCCAACGCATTCCTGGCCGCCGAGGACACCCGTCTCCCCTACCTGCCGCAGGCGGAGATCACCCGGGCGGTGCAGGTCGCCGCGCAGACGCTGATGCGCTGAGGCTGGTCAGGGGAACAGGGAGCGGCCCGGCGCCCAGCCCCCGTGCTCCCCGCCCTCCCAGTGCCACTCCCCGTCCGGGGGGCGGGACGCGAGGTGCGCGCGGATCACGCTGAGCGGCACCCGGCGCGCGAACCGCGTGCGGGCGTGCCAGGCGTCCAGCGCGGCCGGGCCGGTCGTCTGCACGATGCGCCACGCGCGGTTCACCGCCAGGTCGAACAGCGGGGCCGGACTGGCCCCGCCGGCCTCCTGGCCCGCCGCGCTGGGAGGCGTGAGGAACGGGCGGTCGTCCGGCACGTTCAGGCCATCCGGGTGCGGGGCTTGAGCGCCGCGATCTGCCCGGCGTGCCACGCGGTGTGCCGGGCGTTCAGGCGGATCAGGTCCGCGACGCTCAGGTCCATGCCGGCGTGCGTGAGGCGGGCGGCCAGTTGCGCGGGCGTGAGAGTGAGCACGGCCTCCACCTCCCAGGCCATCAGGGCGCTCAGGCCCGCGTCGTCCGGCGGGGTGGGGGCGCCGGCCGCGGCGGCGATCAGGGCGGCGTACTCGCGTTTCGTGACGGACAGGTGCGTGGTGAGCCACGCCACGCGCGGGTGCGGCTGACCCTCGATGCCGTCCAGGGCCGCCTGCACGCTCTCCCAGGGGTGCGCGTTCGCCTCGTGCAGCAGCTGCGCGAGCTGATCGGCCGTCCAGGCGCTCATGCGAGCGTGAACCCGCCCTCGGTGCGGCGCAGGCGGCCCTCCTGAAGCATGCGCGCGGTCACCACGTGCGCCTGATCGGCACTGAGGGGGCTGATCTCCGTGAGCTGCGTCAGCGTGAACTGCCCCCCAAGTCGGTGAGCGAGGCGCAGGACCATGCGTTCCTCCACGTCCGGGCGCGCCGCGCCGCTCACGCGACCGGCGAACAGCCACCACATCAGCAGGCCCACCGCCAAGCCGATCAGCAGGGCCACGGGAATCATCTGCGCGGCGTAAGCGGGGTCGGCGATGCTCAGGCCCAGGTCGTGCAGCCGGTCCCGGGCCGCCTGCACCTGCGCGGCGTCCGCACCGGACGCCTCCAGGCGGCGGGCCGCGCCGCGCTGCCGCAGGTACGCCATGACGCCCGCGAGGTTCCCGCCCGTGAAAAACGCGCTGTACGCAATCAGGGCGGACGACAGGCCCGCGACGGACGAGAGGAGAAGCCGCTGAACGTTCACCCGCCCATCCTACCGGAGCGTCCCCGCCCGAATGGAGTCAGCGGAGCTTTCGCACCGCCTCCCGCAGGGCGCGCAGGGCCGCCTCGCCCGGCTGCGGGGCGTAGCGGGCCGCGTGGTACAGGTCCCGCACCCGCCATAAACCGGGGCGCATGTCCGGGCGCAGGGCCCCCACCCGCTCCGCGTACGCGCTGAGCGTCTCCCCGGGGCCCAGGGGTTCCCCGGTGCGGCGGGCCAGGTCGTCCAGCGTGCGCTGCATGGGGTCGCGGGGCGCGGCCTGCCGGCGCAGGAAAAACAGTGCCAGCGCGCCCGCCAGCACCAGGCCCACCGCCAGCGCGCCCACCTGCGCGGCGGCGCCCTGCACGCCGATGCGGGCCAGGGCGCTGCGCTGCTGTTCGCCGTCGTACCCGACGACCAGGTCGTTCCAGCGGTTCTGCAGGGCGTCCAGCCCCAGCCGCGCGCGGGCCAGGGCGGTCGGTTCCGGCGCGGCGCTCGCCTGTGGGCGGGTCAGGGCTGTGCCCACGTTCGCGTTCACGCGGGCGGGCGCGATGGCGGCCGTGGGGTCCACCCGCACCCACCCCTGTCCGGCCAGCCAGACTTCCACCCAGGCGTGCGCGTCCTGCTGGCGCACGATCAGGTAGTTGCCGGCCGGATTGACCTGCCCGCCCAGGTACCCGCCCACGATCCGCGCCGGCACGCCTGCGGCGCGCATCAGGAACGCGAAGGCCGAGGCATAATGCTCGCAGAAGCCGCGGCGCGTGCCGTACAGGAAGGCGTCCACGCGGTCGCGTTCGGGCAGGGTGGGCGGCGTGAGCGTGTAGGTGAAGTCTCCCTGCCGGAGGAAGGCCAGGCCCGCCTGCACCCGCTCCGGCGCGGGCAGCGCCGCCCAGGACGCCCCGAGCTGCGCCGCGCGGGGGCTCTCCCCGGCCGGCCGGCGCAGGTTCAGGTCCAGCCGGAACGGGTCCTCCCGTTCGCCTCGCCGGGCGGGCGCGCTGCTCAGGCGGTACCGGGACCGGGCGCCGGTGGGGCGCGTGGCCGCCTGGAAGGCGGTGGTCAGGACCGCGCCGACCGGCACCGCCACGGGGGTGTCGAGCGCCGGCAGCCACGGCGTGCCGTTCGGTTCCAGCGTGAGCGTGTACTCCACGGCCGGGCCGGTCCGGGTGAGCGTGGGGTTCGGGCCGTTCAGGCGCACCTGGGTCCAGCGCACCCCGTCGTACGCCTCGTAGACCGGGCCGCGCCAGTACCGTTCGGCCGGCGCTGGGGGCGTGCCGCCGAAGTCGGCGCGGAACGCCACGGCGTCGTTCTGCGCCAGGGCGCTGTACTCCCCGGCGGTGATCTCGTTCGCCAGGCCCGTCTGCGCCGAGGCGCTCAGCGGAAGGCGCCACAGCGGGCCGTCCGGGCGGGGGAACAGCAGGAACAGCAGCGCGGCGAGCGGCACGGCCAGCGCCAGCATCCGCCCGGCCACCCGCAGCCCGGGCTGCCCGGAGGCGGCGTCGGGCGAGGTCAGACGCGCCGCGGCGCCGAGCAGAGCCGTGGCGGCCAGCACGGTGTGCAGCGCCGTGAGGGGTCCCTGACCGGCGAAGAAGTGCGTGCTGGTCTGAAACAGGCCCAGCAGGATCAGCAGTCGCGCGTCCCGGCCGGTGCGGGATTCGGCGGCCTTCAGGACCAGCAGCAGGCCCAGCATGGCTGTGCCGGCGTCCACGCCGAGCAGCGTGCCGTACACGCTGTTCAGGTACGCGCCGCCCAGAACGGCCGCGCCCGCCAGCACCGCGAGCCCCGGGGCCGGGAGGGGCCGCCGCAGACGGGCGAAGGTATACCCCAGCAGCCCGAACGTCAGCACACTCATCAGCAGCGGCTGACGCAGGACCAGTGGTGCCAGCGCGAACGCCAGAGCGGCGAGGGTGGTCGTCCACGCGCCCGCGTCCGGGAGGTCGTCGGTGGAGGCGGGCGCGACCTTCGGCGGGTCGGGCAGGGGGTCCAGGTGCGCCAGAATCGCGCGGGCCGCCTGCGCGTGCGCCTCCCCCGCCCCGAAGGCCCCCGGGTGACCGGGGACGCGCAGGGCGAAGGGCGTGCCGGTCAGGCGGGCGGCCTCCACCCAGCCGGCCAGCTGCGACACGCGCGCCTCGGTGGGGCCGCGCGTGTCGGCCCAGTCCAGCACGCGGGCCTGTCCGGCGGGGGCGTCCGTCTCACGGGTGAGGAGCTGCCCGGTGCGGGCCGCGTGCCGCCAGGAGACCTGCCTTGGCGAGTCTCCAGGCTGGTACGGCCGCAGGCCCGCGAACTCGTCCGGGCCGGGCACGCGGCGGAGCTGGCCGTCCCCGGCGGCGTGCGGGGTGGCAGGCGGCAGGGCCGAGGGGGTGGGGGCCGGGGACACGGTGACCGGGCCGGGCAGCGTGACGGGCCGCGCCACGTGCCACAACCCGAAAGCGTCACTCAGGACCAGTCGCGCGTTGGTCACGGTCAGCGGGCCGCGCAGCGGAGCGGACAGCCCGAGGGGGAGGGCGGGCTGGTCCGGGCCGCCCGCGGACTGCCGCAGCCGGGCGCGCTGGCCCTGGCTGCCGCGCACGGTCAGCGTCAGCGGCACGCGGGTGGACAGGCCCGCCAGCTGCAGCGTGAACGGCGCGACCTGTCCGGCGGAGACCGGTCCGGCCGCCTGG
>JAANMV010003524.1_pt1 | contig 13533 bp, 12 predicted proteins | sample 7279661 | NCBI WGS metagenome assembly JAANMV01 (sample SAMN14094540, study PRJNA606508) | bioreactor metagenome | isolation source: A lab-scale SPAN reactor treating ammonium-rich wastewater day 121 | place: Ireland: Galway | collected 2017-05-16 | reverse complement strand
AAACAACTTCGGGAAACGGATTATGAATTCATTCAACGCTTCATCCTCGGCACTGACCACACGGCGGGAATTTCTCAAGACCTCCAGCAAAGCCGCGGCCGGCGCGGCTCTGGCCAGCGCCATCACCACCCCGGCCTACACCGCCGAGAGCAACACCATCAAAGTGGCGCTCGTGGGCTGCGGTGGACGCGGCGGCGGCGCGGTGGCGCAGGCGTTTTCCACGAAAGGTCCGACGAAGCTCTGGGCGCTGGCGGATTTCTTCGGGCATCGCGTCCAAAGCACGTTGAACAACCTGAAGCCGCAATTCGCGAAACAACTGGACGTGCCGCCGGAGCGCCAGTTCACCGGCCTGGACGGTTTCAAGCAGGCCATTGATTCACTGGACAAGGGCGACGTGGTATTGCTCTGCACGCCGCCCGCGTTCCGGCCGATGCATCTGGAATACGCCGTGGCCAGGGGGTTGCACGTGTTCATGGAAAAATCCTTTGCCGTGGATGCGCCGGGCATCCGCCGCGTGCTCAGGGCGGGTGAAGCAGCTGCGAAGAAGAACCTGAAGATCGCCGGCGGATTGATGAGCCGCCATTCCCTGCCGCTGGAGGAGGCGGTGCGCAACATCCACGACGGAATGATCGGCGACGTGATTACCTGCTGGGCCAATCGCATGCACGGCCCGGTGGGATTCCAGCCGCGCGGTCCGGGCATGACCGAACTCGCCCACCAGATCGCCAATTACAGTTGTTTCACCTGGCTGAACGGCAGTTTCATCGTGGACTGGCTCATCCACAACATTGACATCTGTTGTTGGATCAAGAACGGCTGGCCGGTGTCCGTGCAAGGGATTGGCGGCCGGCAGGTGCGGACGGAGCCGGATCAACTTTTCGATCACTACACGGCGGAATACACTTTTGCCGACGGCACGAAAATGCTCGCACAGGGTCGGCATATCACGAATTGCTACGACTTCTTCGGCAACATGATTCAAGGCGCGAAAGGCTGCGCCATTCTGGGCGAAGGCCAGCCCCGGCCGCGCTTGTTCAAAGGCCACAAACCCGCCTCGGCAAATCTGCTCTGGCAATTCACCGGCGAGCCTTACGACCAATATCAACGCGAGCACGATCTGCTCTTCGACGCGATTCGCAACGACCAGCCGTATAATGAAACGGAACGCTGCGCCAAGGCGTGTCTGACCGCGATCATGGGCCGCATGGCTTGCGAGTCGGGACAGATGATTTCCTGGGACGATGCCATCGCGTCAAACTTGGAACTTGCGCCCGGACTGGAGCACTACACGAACGAATCAAATCCGCCCGTGATGCCGGATGCCGATGGCAAATATCCTATTGCGATGCCGGGCAGCGCGAAGGTGCTCTGACCTGCATTCTTAGCACCTCGCATGAAACTTGGACAGCCAGTGGCCGCCGACGTGAGGAGGCGGACCTCATTGATCGCTATGTTCCTCCGCCTCCTCACGTCGGCGGCTACTGGGTCGTGAAACTGCCGGGTCACGAAACGTCAACAGGGGAACCATGAGCCGCAGTTCGCTGGCAATTCTGATGGTCTTCGCCACCGTGATGACGGCTTGCGCAAAGGTGGTCACGTATCCCGCGCCGCCGGAAGAGTTGTTGTCGGCTGAGTACGAAGTTTGGGTAAATGGACAGCGGGTGGACGTTTACACGGCGCGCGTATTGGATGCGCCGTTTGCCGGAAAGGAGTGGGATTTCGGCGGGAACTACTCCTTCGCCAACTTCGACATGTCGGGCCGTGTGAACGTACGCATCACCTCGAAGCGTTCATTACGCAACACGATCATCCGACCGGGCTCGGCGGACGTTCGTCATGAAATTGTTGACGATCACACGTTGGTGCTGACTCTCGATCAACCGCGCAAGTTGAGCATTGAACCGGATGGAAAACGCGGGCCGCTGCTGCTTTTCGCCAATCCGCTGGAACGCACACCGCCGACTCCAGCCGCGCCCGACACGATTTACTTCGGGCCGGGCATTCACCGGGTCGGTCGCCTCGACGTGACCAACGGACAGACTCTTTATCTCGCGGGCGGCGCGGTGGTCAAAGGCGCGGTGGTCGTTCGCGGAAACGATGTTCGCATCCTGGGCCGAGGGATTCTCGATGGCTCCGACTACGAATGGCTCAAAGGACCCTATCACGTGATGCTCGGCATCGAGGCGACCAACGTGCTCGTCGAGGGCATCACCATCCGCGGTTCATCGCATTGGACCATCGTTCCACGCCACAGCCGCGGCATCACAATTCGGAATGTGAAGCTCTGCAATTCACGCGTCCAAAACGATGACGGCATCAACCCGTGCAACTCCCAGGACGTGCTGATTACCGATTGTTTCATCCGCAGCGATGACGATTGCGTTGCGCTCAAGGGCCTTGATCTCAAAGGGGCTGACGACAACGTCGAAAACATAACGGTGGAAAACTCGATTTTCTGGTGCGACCGGGCGCGCATCTTCCTGCTCGGACACGAGAGCCGCGCGCCGTTCATGCGCAACGTGATTTTGCGCAATCTCGACATCATTCACTTCACCATGACGCCGTTCCTGTTCGAGCCGGGGGAAGACATGCGGCTGGAGGACATCACGATTGAAAACGTCCGCATCCACGGAGAAGGGCAAAGGGAACTGATCCAACTGAAACCGGTGGTCAATCAATACATGCGGAACAAAGTTCCGGGATTCATTCGCAACGTAAAGTTCAGGAACGTCGAAGTGTCCGGCGAGGCGGGGGAATATCGCGTGCGATTGGAAGGTGCGGATGCCGAGCACAACGTCCAGGACGTCAGTTTCGAGAACGTCAAAATTCTTGGCGAGCCATTATCGGCTGACTCCCCTCGTGTGAGCACTGGGCAACACGTCCTCGAGGTTCGGATCGCTCCGTAGTGGATCGCGAGCATTCAATTGAGCCGGCAGAAATAGGTTCGCTTGGGATTCAGCGGGTCTTTCTGGCCGTGAACGGGCTTAAAGTATTCCGTGCGGTCGCCGATACCATCGGTCGCCCCCTGCGAACTGCGGTAGCGCATCCCGATCTTCTCGCCGTTCTCCTTGATCCACGACAGGAAGATCACGCTGTGACCCGACTTGCCGCGCCAGAACTGGCAGAAATCGCCGGGCTTCGCTTCGTCGAACGGAATCTCGCGTCCGATGTCGAGGTTCTTCGCGGCGAAGGTCACGAGTTTCTCCTTGTCCGCGTCGGTCGCGCCGTACCACTCCTTTTGAAACTTGCGGATTTGCTCCACAGTTTTGGTCTTCAACAATCCGCGCGCCTCAGCCGCCCGCATAACCACGGCAAACGTGTAGCCGCAACAATACGTCCCGCCTTCACCCGCCGCGAGGATGCGCTCGCCTTTGAAAGTAATTTCTTCCGGAACGCCTGACCCTTTCCACGCCTGGTTGTACTGACCGCCATCTTTGAAGGAATAGGCAAGCTTCAGCACATCCGTGTTCGGGTCGGAAAACTCTGTGGCTGGCGCCAACGTCGCGAACCAGGTCGAGGCAAGGAGCAGTGGCAGTTTGCGCATGTCGGCAGGGTCAAGAAGATGACGAGTCCGGCTGATGAGCGCCTCCGGCCTTACGGAAAACGCCGGGTCGGATCAATGGGAGCCGACGTGCGGAGCTGCAACCACGGCACATCGCGCGGGCCGCGAGGGCTCGTCGGCTTAACCACGGCCAAGGTGTCCGGGTCCTTCCATTTGTGAATCTCGCTGTGCCCATCCACGAACGAAAGGCCGCAGGCGCCATTGTGGAAATTGCCGGGGTCGTTGCCCCAGATGATCGTGTCGAACACCACCAGGAAATAGCCATCATCCAAAGTGGTGGGGCTTTCATCCAGAAACACGAACGCCTGCGAGGGCGGCGGACGGATGATTTCCGCCAGTTTTCGGTAGGTGAAGTAGGTATCGCGCGTCGCAGCGGTGTACCAACTGTTTCCATTCATGTTGCCGTTGAGCGACATGCTGCGGACTCGCGGCCCCAGAGTGATATTCCCGGCTTTGGCCACGCTGCGATCCGCCGGGCATTTGTAAATGCCCAAGGACTGATTGTAATTCCAGAGGAAGCCCGTCGGCGCCTTGAGCAGGTTTACATTTGTGCCGTCGGTCACATTCACCAGGAACTGTCCGCCGATCCAGCCGGTATAGGCGGCGCCATCGCCATTGGGCACCAGGCGGTCGTTGTTATCGTGGGCGTACATCGTCCAGCAAAGCTGGAGCTGTTTGAGATTGTTGAGACAACTGATCCCCTGCGCCTTGGTCTTGGACTTGGCCAGGGCCGGCAGCAACATCGCCGCGAGGATGGCGATGATGGCAATCACGACCAGCAACTCAATCAAGGTGAACGCCCCTCTGGCCGAGTAATCGCGTTTCATACGCCGCAACCTATCGCTTCCCGTCCGGTGATGCCAGTCCTTTTGAGTCCTTTCGAGTTCGGCTTCGGGATGATCCGCGTCGTGCAACGTCAACTCCCGGCTGATCGTTGCCTGCCACGACTCCCGAACAGCGCCTTGGGGAAGCTTGTTGAAACGGGAACCCGGCGTATTGGTCGGACGAAACTGGTCGCAGTTGGTCCAGCGGTATTGCGGAAATTGCGGACGGTTTGTCGGGTATTCTTCTGCTTGATCGCGCGGAACGCCGTGCGATGTTGCTCGCCAAAAGGAGACGCATGATGCAAAGCTTGATGTTACCCACCCTCGATGCTGGAGAAATCATGGCCCACGATGCCACTTGTGTCGTCGGGCAGGTCGTGGAAACGATCTACCCGGCAAACCACCAGGAGGACACGCTCGAACAGGTGTTGTTGCTGCCAGATGGCACGCGGCAGAATTTCCGCCTCGTGGAACTGCACCCGGCCAATGAGTTGGAAAGGCGACGGTACGTGCAGGCGGTGATCGAGTGACGGATGGGCGACTGCGCCCAAGCCAGGTTCCGGCATCGGATTGCTCGTCTTGGCGCGGACCGGCCGACGGGTGGAAACTGCGGGTGAACCGCGCAGGCCGCCCCCGGCTCATTCCCGGAAGCTCCGCGGCACCGCCGCACCGAAAATATGGCTTGCCAGCGGATTTCGGGCGTTTATCTTCTGCGGCCTTAATCGCGAGAGGAAATTATGGCAAGAATTTGTGAACTGACAGGCAAACGGCCGCGCAAGGGCAGCATCATCTGGCGCAGCGGTAAATCGAAGAAGAGCGGCGGTATTGGTACGCACGTCACCGCCATCACCAAGCGGCGTTTCCTGCCCAATCTGCAGCGGGTGAAAGCGGTCATTGACGGCGAAGTTCGCTACGTACGGGTTTCCGCGAAGGCCCTGAAGCAGGGCTTGGTCGTCAAGGCGCCCAAGCGGAATTGGAAGCCGGCGGAAGCGAAGTCCTGACCGGGCCTCAGACTTTTCGAGGGCGTTCAAGCGTTGAAGCGGGATACCCCGGTTCAACGCTTGTTCGTTTGTTAACTTGCTCCGATTGAGGGCCCGGCTGTGAGGGCCAGCGGATCAATGAGGCGCGTCCAGCGTTCCTGTTCGGAAATGGGGATCAACCCGCGCTGGACTTTGAGCCAGCCCATCTCGCGCAAGGAACGCCAGCCCACCCGGCGCGCAGCTTCACGCAACTCGCCGGTCTTGACGCCAGGCTGGATCAGGTCACTGATGGCTTCGTTGAGCAGGAACATTTCATAGACGGCCACGCGCCCGCGATGGCCACGGTGGTTGCACTCGACGCAGCCCACCCCGCGGGAGGCCTTGACTTCGCCGGGAGAAATTTTCATGAAGGCAGCCATCTCTTCGCGGGTGCTCTCGGGAATGTTGTCGTCGGTCTGGGTACAATGCCGGCAGATGCGACGGGCGAGGCGTTGTGAAAGACTGCACAGTAGCGAGGAGGAAATCAGGTAAGGCTCGATCTTCATCTCCAGAAGCCGCGTCACCGCGCCGATGCTGTCGTTGGTGTGCAACGTGGACAAAACCAGGTGACCCGTCTGGGCGGCGCGGACGGCGATTTCAGCAGTTTCATAGTCACGAATTTCACCGACCAAGACCACGTCGGGATCGTGTCGCAAGACGGAGCGCAAACCGGCGGCGAACGTCAGCCCGATTTGTTCGCGCACTTGAATCTGTACTACCCCTTCGAGTTGGTACTCAATCGGGTCTTCAAAGGTGATGATTTTGCGGCCCTCGTCATTGGCTTGCGCCAGGGCGGCATAAAGCGTGGTGGTCTTGCCACTGCCGGTCGGCCCGGTGAGCAGCACCAACCCCTGCGGCATACTCATCAGTTGGGCGAAGACGTCTTCATGGCTGGGTTCCATCCCCAACTGGGCAAGGTCGAGAAACAGGCTCTGGCGACCGAGAATGCGGAGCACCACCGCTTCGCCGTGCTTGGTGGGTACCACCGACACGCGCAGGTCGTACTCTTCCTCGCCCGTTTTCATGGCGATGCGGCCATCATGGGGCAGGCGCTTCTCGGCGATGTTGAGTCCGGCCATGATCTTGAGGCGCGAGATTACGGCAGCGTGCAGGTGGCGCATGTCCGCCGGCACGGGAACGGTTTCGAGAATGCCATCCACCCGATAGCGCAGGCGGATGGAATTGGCGTACGGCTCCAGATGAATATCGGTGGCCTTGAGCCGCAACGCTTCCTGCAATATCTGATCCACGAACGCGGAGATCGTGGACTCCAGCGCGGAGTCCGTGTCCTTGCCCTGCACGTCGAAAACAATCTCCCGGTCGAGGTCGGCGCCGCCCCGTTCCTCGCGCAATTTCTGGATGGTTTCGGCGCCCAGACCGAAGTTTTTCTTGATCACGGCGTGGACGGAACTGGGCGTGGCGAGCACCGTCTTGAAACGACGGTTGAGCATCAGGCGCAGGTTGCCCTGTTCCATCTGACGAGGCGGTTCGCTGAACGCCAGCGTAACGACGTCACCCTCCGCGCTCACTGGCAGCATGTGATAGTGAAAGATGAACTTGATGGGGACCAATTCCAAGGTCGCTGCCTTCAGGTCCAGCGCGACGGGATCCACGAATTCAAGGTCGTTGACTTGGGCGAGCGCACGCCAAGTGTCCTCCTCGGAGGCAAAATTCAAGTCCACCACGGCCCGGTGCTGAGGGATGTTGAGCCGGCGCTGGCGGCGGCGGACTTGCTCCAACTGCTGTGCGGTGAGCTTGCCTTGGTCGAGCAGGACATCGCCCACTTCTTTTGCTGTCGCGCCGGGGTTTGCCGTCATTGGAGAGGGACTTCGACCACTTGTTTGGTGTTCAGCTTCACCACATTGGTCTGCGGTACGGGATTCGTCAATGTCAGGTTCGTGGTCGTGGCTTCGGCAACATACAGGTTGGTGGCCAGGCGGTTGCCGATGGCACTGACGACGAGTGCGCTGTCCAGTTGGACAAAGACCTGCTTTGGATTCTCCTCGGTTTGATAGAATCCGAGGTAGGTTACTTCAAACTTGCGCGTGGTGGGCGGCGGTGGCGGGATCACGGTGGGAATGAAATGCCGGGTAGCGAAGGGATTGACGCTGTTGGTGTCTGCCCGTTGACTCACCAAGGCGCTGGGGACAAAAAGGCTCTCCAGCCTGGCAACGGGCACCGGACTTTGAGCCGGGGTGGTATGCGAAGTGGTCTCCTCGTACTCCGGCGCGGTGCCGCGCAGCCGATAGAGCGCCAAGGCGAGGATCACCCACAGCCCCACGTGCAGGGTGGTCACAAACCAGCGGCTTCTTATTGTCTGACCCAACATGACAAAAGTATTCTCTATTCGCGAAACACAAAGCCCACGATCCGCAGTGAGGCCCGGATTTCCTCGGGTTTGTCCGGCGTTTGTTTGCGCAGAACCATCCGCTCCAAAAACAACGCCGGCTTGTTCGTGGTGGTGACGGGCAGGCCGGCGGCCTCTACTTCTTCCGCGCGCAACGGGAGGCGCTCGAGAAAGCGGGTGACTTTTGCCGCCTCGCCAACCAGTTCAAGTTGCAGCGGAATCTCCGTCAACGCACGAATTCCATTCGGGGGGGGCGGGTTCGTGAGCACCGAAGGCACGCTCAAGGCTTGAATCCCCGCAACCTGACTCTGGATCGCTGCGGTTAGCAACTCTTGGACAAACGCCAGTTGCACCCACAGCAACGCGGGCTGCCGCACGTCCGTCGTGTGCGCGGGAAAACCGTCAAACACGGCGGGGGCGACGGTGACTTTGTGCATGGCGGCCAGTCGGCGCAACGCGTCCTGCAGGGCGCCGCGTTCATTCTCGTAATCCACCAACTGGAACGGCGCGCTCATTCGCTCGCGGAGGGCCGCGTCCAGGGCACTACGCGTTGCGGCCCGTTGGCGGGCGGTTTCCAAGGCCACCACAGCCTGGCGGGTGGCGTCAATCTGGTTGGTGAGGCCGACAAAGTCTATGCTCAGATTGTTGGTCTGGCCGAGCGCCGCGGAAAGATTGCGCCACGCCTTGTTGAGCGGTTCATTCAATTGATCCACCCGCTGACTCAAGGGCAGAAGGACAAAAAGGTAACCGGCCGCCAGCGCGAGCACGATCAATGGAATCAGATGTCGTCGTCGGCGTTCGTTGAAAAGCGATGAGAACATGACCGGCTTCACGGGGTTTTGCCTGACTCGCTGCCGTCTGGCGATGCCGGCAGTGTCCGCCGGCCCGACCGCCCGGGACCGCCGAACGCGTCGGACTGGCGGAAGCGTCGGGAAACCTGCGGCTGATGAAAGTCCGCCGCTGCAAAATCCAGCGCCAAAGCAAAATGGCGACCCGGCAGGATCACCTTGGGATCGGCATAATCCCGCCGCAAATCATCGGAGAGCAGGTCCACTTTGGTGAACAACGGGCTTTGCTTGAGGTCGTTGACCACCTGGCTTAACACGCGCCGCGCACCTTCGACGTCTTCGGGCACGCAGAGTTCCGCAATCAATCCGGGTTTGGCCGGTGAGAACTCGGAACCGATCCCGCCAGTCAGACTATCGTGCTCGGCCGGCGGCAAGGGGCCGATGAAGGGAATGCTCCCGTTGGTGCGTCCCGGTCGGTTGGTGACGGTGAAGCCGCCAGTGGTAAAGTAACTCTGCTGGTCGGCCAGCAGGACGTACCAGAAGGTGCGATTGCTGCGGGATTCCTGGAGCAATGCCAGCGTCGCCAGCGCATCCACGGTGTTCTGCTGGCACTCGAACATTGGCCGGAGTTGTTCGTAGTCGAGCAACAAGGTGGCGGTCAACGACTGGTTGGCCTGCATGGCGTCGGCGCCAGCCTGCACTTTTGTCAGTAATTCACGCTTGCGCTCCAGGAGCGACAACTTCTGCCAGACACCCAGGCACAACGCCAGGAAGCAGAGGGTAATCAACGCCACGTTGGCCAGTTCGATCTTGCGCGTGGTGAGCCGCCGTTTCCAGGCGGCGCGCCGGGCGGCCGGCAGTAGCGAGACCGGTTGGTCGGTAAGATTCAGGGCTTGAAGGGCGGTGCCGTAGGCGATTTCAAATCCGGGCGCCGGCAGGCCCGGGCGCACCGGCCAGGGCCGCAAACTCAAGGCCACGCGCTGGTTGAGGTACTCCAGCAGGCCCGGTTGGTCAAACGCCGCTCCGCCCACGATGACGGGCACCGTGGAAATGTCCACGAGCGGGCGAGAACGGCTCGTAAACCAGTCACTGAACTGCCGTTTGATTTCCGCCACCCAGCCATCCACGAATTCCGCAAAACCAGGCAAGGCTTGGGGACCGGTCAACACATTGTGCCGGCGCTTGAATGGTTCCGCCTCCTCGAACGAACAGTTCCGGGCCTTGGCGACGGCGCGGGTGAAGGAATCGCTGCCGACCGTGAAACTCGTGGCGAAGACGGCATGACCTCCATCCAACACGACCAGCAGGGTGTTTTGGGCGCCGAGATGCACCAGCAGCGCGTCCGTCGGCTGTGGTTCGGCGGCGCGATAGGCGGCGACCAGCGCATTGGCAGCCGTGGTGACATCGCACAAATCATCCGCCGCCAGGCCCAATTGCTGAACGCGCTCCTCGATGTCCCGCTCTTTGCACAGCGTAACCCAGAATTGCTGGCGGGCTGCTGCCGGCGATTTCACCTGCACGAAGTCGTGGACAATCGCGCTGTCACTCACCCCGCTCAATCGGATGATTTCGTCCTCAATGAGCCGGCGCACCTCGCTCTCCGGGGTTTGCGGCAGCTCGATGATTTGCGACGTGGACAAGTGCTGTGAAAGCGTCAAAGCAATTGGTGGACGGCCACAGTCTTCGAGGATGTCGTGCAGGTGGGTTTTCAGTTCTTCGGTGTTGACCAACCCCTCCTCGTGCAGGTCCACCGACTCTTCGCGGAGAATCTCGCCCCGGCCGAAGCTGCCTTTGACGAGCATCAGCTTCAACCGACGACTGCCAGCGTCCACCGCCAACACGCGTCGCACCGGATCGGGTCTGAGCATGGAAAGTGACCGCATCACGCTAATTGCTGGCCGGAGCCGGGGTCGGAGGCTTGTCGTAAATGAGGAATTCGCCCGAATCGGTAAGAATGGTGGCAGTCACAAACACCAGAAGATAGCGGGGTTTGTCCACTTCCGTGCGCCGTCGGAAGAAGGTCCCCAACAAGGGGAGATTGCCTAGGATGGGTACCGCTTCCACATAAGTGGACTTCTCGCGCTCCAGCACGCCGCCCATGACGACGGTTTCGCCGGACTTGACGGCAACGCGCGTCATCAACTCTTGCGTCCGATATTGCGGCAGGAATATGTCCAATTCGGCCGGGGCCGAGCCCACGGAGCCGACTTCTCTCAGGGTGGTGAATCTGACCATCTGCACGTCAGTGTTTACCCGGGGATTAAGCGCGAGCAAAATGCTGCGGCCATCTCCACTGATGCTGGCCATTACATTCAACTCGGAACCGGCGGTGATCTTGGTGGGCTTCCCGCTGGGAACGAACGAGGAGGCGGTATAGTACTGCTGGACCGTTTGTTTCACCTGGTATTCCTCGTAATAGTATTGGACTTTGCCATCGGAAATCGTGGCGGGCCGGTTGTTCACCACCGTGAGCCTCGGGGCGCTCAAGGTCTGGCTCTCGCCACTCTGCTCCAGCGCGGTAATGGTGGCGCTCAAGGATTCGCGTCCAAGAATGTTGGTGAACGTTTCCTGGAGGCCAATCCCCAGGCTGGAAATGCTCTCGCTGCCGACCAATCCGGTGAAGTCTATCGGGCTGCGGCTGGATTGGCGCTGCCGGTCGGTTTCCCACAAAACCCCCAACCGGAGAAACGCCGGCTTGGAAATCGTGACGAACCGGGCTTCGATCAATACCTGCTGCACCGGCCGGTCAAACTCACGGATGATGTTCTCGAGCACCTCAAGTTGTTCGGGTGTGCCGCGCGCGACGATCAAGTTGCGTTCGTAATCAATGTACCACTTGGAACCGGTAAACAGGTTGGTGATGACCTTCTCCAAGGCTGGCTGGGCGGGGGCGTCGTCGTTGACAAACTTCTTAAACTTCTGGGTTTCCGTTTCCGTTCGCACGTTGCCGGCCGTGATCACCTGGCGAACCATATCTTCGGAGCCCAGTTGAGCCGGCAGGATGAAGCCCTTTCTCAGTCGGTAGAAGCGCGTTTCCTCCATCAGCCGCTTGGGATCCTTGGCATCCACCACCCAGACGAGTTCGTTCCCTACCTGGAACTGCAATTCATAGTTGCGCCCGATGTAGCGCAGGAGTTCGCCGAGGCGGACTTTATTCAGGTTGATGCTGAGGGTTTGCTTGAGCGCGGCCAGAGACTTGTCGGCCACGATGTTCACTCCCGCCGTCTGGCTTAAATTCAAGATGATGGCCTCCAGCGGCACATTATCGAGTTGAATCGTCACCTCCGTATCCAACACCCTGGCCATCTGACCGCGGGCGCTATCCAGGTCAAAAAGCGGTCCCTGCTCGCGAATGACCTTGCCGTAAGTGTCCGGGATGTACGGCGTCGCTTCAATGGCGGCCAGGGTGTCGCGCACATCCTTGGTCGCAGGCAGACCGCGATCCTTCTGTTCGAGCAACAAGCTGGGAATCGTCGGATTAAAGACCGAATTCTTGGCATCCACCTCCCGGATTTTGTCCTCCAATGCCTGCTCGCGATGCTTCTGGCCTTGTTGCAGCACCCAATTATGAACCCGTTCCACCAAGGGATTGGTCGGCGCCTTGGCGTACAACTCGTCGGCCTGCTTGCGGGCTTCCTCCCAGCGCCCGCGCTCGGCCAGATACAGGACGTTGTTGATTTCCCAGTCGTGGACTTCGCTATAACGAACCTTGGGGGGCGCCCCGGTCGCCGACGGGGCATTGGGATGCTGGCAGCCGGTCAGGACCACCACTCCCGCAGCGACGATTAGCAGTCTAAACATATTCCACACTTTTGCCGGATTCATTCCCAACATGCAATGGACGCAAATACAGCGGCCTGATTCAAGCACCGCAGCCATTAAGACGCAATTACGGTGTGGCGTCCAGCCTTCACTAAAAGTCTTTGGGCGACATGCTCAAATTGTCCGCTCTTCTCGCTGCGGCCTGGAGAGTTCAATCCGCCGCCCGCCGCCCGGGCCGGCTGTCGCGCAGCCGGTGCATCGTTGCTCGCTTGAGTTCAAGGTCGGATTCGCGGCGCTTAAGATCCTCCCGCTTGTCAAACTGCGCTTTGCCCCGTCCAACGGCCAGCGCCACCTTGACTTTGCCGTTTTTCCAATACAGCGACAGTGGCACCAGGGCGTTGCCTTTGATGGACGACAGTTCAAACAGTTTGCGAATCTCGGATTTATGCAGCAGCAATTTGCGCGGGGCTTTGGGCCGGTGATTTTGGAGATTCCCGTGCGAATACTCCTCAATGTGAGCGTTGTGGAGGAACACTTCCTCGTTATCCACCCGGGCGAAAGCATCCCCAATCTGGCCTTTGCCCGTGCGCAACGCCTTGACCTCCGTGCCGCGCAACACCAAACCCGCCTCGAAGGTTTCGAGAATATGGTAATCCCGCCGGGCTTTCGCGTTGGTCACAATATCGGACATAAACAGCAACAGCCAGAAGGTCGCCCTTCTGGCTGTGAAATTGCAGCAAACCCACCGGCGTGCCAAAGCTACTCCGCCACGGCGCCAGCCGGGCCGCCTGCAGCTAGTGCTTCTTGCGCTTCTTGGCGGTGGGCCGCACCAACTCAACCAGTTCGGGCATCTCCCAACCCATCCGCTCCTCGATAATCTCACGCAGAGCAATGTCCGCCGCGCCCAGATGGGTGGTATTGGCGACCAAGGGCCGGCTCAGGCCGCCCGCGCCCGAATTAAGCTGGCGCACGCGGCGCGACACCAGGTTGATCAGCACGTGGGGATTCCCCACCTTGTCCAGGGCTTTCTTGCAGAGTTCAGCGTTCACAGTCTTCGTCGGTCAAATCAAGCGTGACAGGATAGCGGGTGACTTTCCGTGCGCAATAGAAAAAACGACACCAAAATTGCGCTCCACGGCCAATTCACGAAGAGGTTCGGAAGCTGGGTTGGCGGGCATGGAGGCAGCGGATGGCGTAGCGATGATGTTCAGCGTTCATGGTGCTGAAGAAA
>JAANMV010003522.1_pt1 | contig 13549 bp, 10 predicted proteins | sample 7279661 | NCBI WGS metagenome assembly JAANMV01 (sample SAMN14094540, study PRJNA606508) | bioreactor metagenome | isolation source: A lab-scale SPAN reactor treating ammonium-rich wastewater day 121 | place: Ireland: Galway | collected 2017-05-16 | reverse complement strand
ATTTCATCGTACTGAAGTTTTATTTCAACTTCTTTTTCTGAAGAGTTTAAATCAACAACATTAAATTCCATAATAACAATAACCTTAAAAAAATAATAAATGAATTGATAAGAAAGTGCGAGAACGGGGACTCGAACCCCGACACCTCTCGGTACTAGATCCTAAGTCTAGCGCGTCTGCCAAATTCCGCCATTCTCGCGATTTTTGATTGTGGGACAAATCTTGAACAAATAGACCACAAATCTCAATTATCATTCGTTTTTATTGAAAAAACGCTTGCAAATATACTCTTACAAGTTTTGCCAAACAAATTGACTTAAAGCTGCTTTTGCAGTCTTAATCAAATTTTCAATACATTCGGCAGATAAGTTTATTATTTCTTATTTTTATAATTAAAATCATATTTAATTACTATCTATATGTGAGGTATCTCAATGGGGTATCGTTATGTGAAATTTACCTCTGCCGGAGCTGATAAAAAATTTAATGAGGATTCTTTAGAAGTTATTGAGATGCAGGATGGCTTATTGTGTTTACTTTGTGATGGTGTGGGCGGTGAATATGGCGGAGATCTTGCGGCAAGAATTGCATTAAAATCTGCAATGTATTTTTTTTCATCATTTGATTCTAAAGATTATATTGAGAGAATCAAATACGCAATTGAAGAGGCGAATGCTTTTTTATTTAATCATTCTCTTAATACCGTGTCTGAAAAAAATATGGCTACAACAATTGAGCTTATGTTCTTTACAGAAAGCTTCATCTACTGGGCTCATATAGGTGATTCAAGAATATATCATTTAAGATCTCAAAGATTACATCTGCTGACCAAAGATCATTCTATGGTACAAAAACTTTTAGATGAGGGATTTATTTCCAGAAGTCAGGCTAAAAATCATCCACAGCGTAATGTTATTATAAATGCGTTAGGTGAGTATCAGCATACACAACCGGATATAAGTAAAATAAAAGTTAATGATTTTGAAACTAATAAATTTTTTATTTGCTCGGATGGAGTATCAAACATAGTTAGCAATAAAGAATTAGAAGAAATATTAAACTATGCTGATCTGGAACAGATGAAAATCCAGATAGTCAAACTAATTAAACAACGCGGCGCACCTGATGATTATTCTTTTATAATTTTAGAAAAATTCAGATGATCGGAAGAAGAATACAAAACTATAAAGTTGTTTCATTGCTTGGTATTGGCGGTATGGGTTCCGTTTACAAAGTTTATGATACTTTTCTTGAAAGATATGCTGCGCTAAAAATTATAAATGTAAATTCAATTCCTAATCCAAGATTTATTGAAAGATTTAAAAGAGAGGCGAGAAATCAGGCAAATCTTTCACATCCAAATATTGTTTCAGTTTATGGATTTGTTCAGGAGAAAGATATTCTTGGTATTGTAATGGAATATATTCACGGTCAGACGATTGAAAATATTATCGGAAAGAATGGACGGTTTGATTTATATTATGCTACTGAATTATTGGAACAGATTTTAAATGGCATAGAGGCAGCTCATAATTCAGGGTTTATTCACAGAGATTTAAAACCTTCAAATATTATACTTGATCACGAAGGCAATCCGAAAATCATGGATTTTGGAATATCAAAATCTATTGAAGATGTGAAAACTGTTACACAGCATAACTCCAGACCAGGGACGCTTTTATATATGAGTCCTGAACAATTAAGCGGTAATGTTGTTACGATTAAAAGTGATATTTATGCACTTGGAATTACATATTATGAAATGCTGACCGGTAATCATCCGTATCAGGCAAATAATATTTATGAAATTATTGATGCACATGTAAATCAGGTACCTGAAAAATTAACAAACATCTTACCCGGGATACCGGATTTTATTGACGAAATAATTCTAAGAGCAATTGGTAAAGCAGGTGATAGTTCTTTTCAGAATGCACGGGAATTTAACGAGGCTCTGAAGCTTGTTTCTAAGATTGATTATTTTACTTCATCAGGCTTAAATCAGTTTGTACCTGAAGATGATTTTACACCTTTGCTCGGTGAAGATGATGATAAATCAGAAAAAACAGAATCCAAAGCATTTGGCAGAATTACAAACATCTTGCTTATTCTTGTTTTTATTGTTCTTGCGGTAATCGTATATAATGTAGTTAAGAAAACAATAGATGAGTATGAGAAAGATGATATTAACTCACTGAATTATTCACAAGATTATTCCAAAAACCCGCACTTTGTTTTATCAACTGATTGGATAAATATAAAAATTAATACTGATGCCAATTTGAATACTTTATATTTTACAAATGATTATAATGGTTTTATTGCCGGAGACTCAGGCATTTTTTTCAGAACTGTCAATGCAGGGGTTAATTGGGAGCCGATCAAAACTTCTTACACCAACGATTTTCATTCTCTTTCATTTTCAGATAATAAGATATTTGTTGCAGGTTCAAAAGGTTTTATTGGTATTTACAATGATAAGAATAAACAATTAAAAAAAATAAATACTGGAGTGTCGGAATCAATTTTTCAGATCATCTTTATTTCTGAATATAACGGATTTGCAGTCGGCTCTAATGGTTTGATTTTAAAAACAGAAGATGGAGGGCTTACCTGGAACAGGAGATTAAGTAATGTTCCGGAAAATCTTTTCTCAATTGATTTTTCTGATAACCTTAACGGAACAATCGTCGGCTGGGATGGAGTTATTCTCAAAACTATTAATGGCGGAGAATCCTGGAGCAGAATTAGCTCTGATTATAAAAGTTATTTTAAAGATGTGATTTTTGTTAATGAGTTTTTAGGTTTTATTGTTGGTGGTAATGGATTGATATTAAGAACAGAAAATGGAGGTAATAGCTGGAAAGCTGTTAACTTGAATTCTACCTCGGGTTTATATAAAATATTTTTTGATAACAATGATAATGGTATCATAATAACTAACAGAGGTGAAGTATTGCTTTCATCAGATGCGGGTAAAAGCTGGAAGATGAAATCAATTGGGAAACCTGTCGTTTTAAATGATATTAAAAGATTGAACTCCGGTAATTATATGATCGCTGGCAATAACGGAAGCTTATTCAAAAGTACTCTTCAAAAGAAATGATTAAATTATCTCTTCACTGATTTTATTCAGCTTTATTTTTTATGAAATTATTCTTTCAGCTTAAAACTAATTTATCCTTTATAGTAACTGCATTAATTCTGATTCTTATAAACTATTTGTTTACCGGTATTGCCCTCCTTAATACTTTTGGTTATGAGTTTGCAGCGGTTAATGGATTATTGTTTGTTATAATTGCCGGATTGTTTACTCTTAACAAAATTCAAAAAGCTGAGTTTGATTTAATAAAAATCTTAAAATATCTGCTTGTATTTTATTTTCTGCCTTTGATTATCACATTGATTAATTCTCTATTAACAATGTTTTGTTCTTTTTGGGATGGAATGCTTTTTTATCTTTTAATATCGCTGCCTTCTTTATTGCTGGGATTTTCTTTGGCGCTGCTAATAGATTTTTATTTCAAAAAGTTAAAACGATCAGTCTTTATTTTTATAATATTATTGCTCGCACTGATTCCGGTAATAGAAATATATTTTTATCCGCAGATTTATTTTTATTCCCCTTTAATTGGTTTCTTTCCTGGTAATATTTATGATGAAGGATTAAGTCCCGATTTAAAATTATTCTGGCATCAAATAGTAGTTTTATTTTTCTGCATTGCAGTTATTCTTCTTATTTATAGAAGACCAAAAATTCTGTTAGGGAAAAGAAACAGCATTTTAAGCGGAGTAATTTTTTTATTTATCTTATTCCAATTTCTCTCTCCATTTTTAGGTTTTTCTACCTCATTTTATAAATTGGATAATACGCTTGATAAAACAATTGAAACAGATAACTTTATTCTGCATTACGATAAGTTAACTGAGCAGGAAGCTGAATACATTTCGGTAAGTCAGGAGTACTATCACTACATACTTACAGATTATTTGAAGGTTAATCCGGCAAGAAAAATAAATGTTTATGTTTTTAATAACAGCGAACAGAAAAAACACCTGTTTGGAGCAGGGAATGCCGATGTTACTAAACCGTGGCAATATGCTGTTTATCTGAGTGCAGAATCCTGGGATAATACTTTAAAACATGAACTTGTTCATATATTTTCTGCTGAGTTTGGAACAGGTATTTTTAAGTTAGCTGCCGGATTTAATCCTGCACTTATTGAAGGTGTTGCAAAAGCGGTTGAAGGAGTATCATACGATTATGAACTAATAGACTTCACTGCGTTGGCATACAATCATAATTACAGATTAAACATTATCCCTTTGTTTAGCGGCTTCAATTTCTTCCGGTCAAATGCAGCTTTGGGTTATACATACAGTGGAGCTTTTATTAAATATCTTATCGATAAATATGATATAAACAAAGTTAAAGAATTTTATGCAACAAATGATTTCGAGTCAGTCTTTAATAAAAAGTTAGAAGATGAAAAGAAATTATTTGAGCAGTATTTATCAGTGTTACCGGGTATTGCAGGTAAGGAGATGGCTGATTATTATTTCGGGCGTTTGTCAATTATTCAGAAAGTATGTCCGAGATACATCTCAGATAGATTAACAGAAGCTTATAACTATCTTGCCAAAGGTGATTTGAATAAAGCAGAAAAATTATTTACTGAAGTTAACAGTAAAGCAATAAATTACTCAGCTTTGATTGGACTGTCAGAAGTTTATCACAAAAAAAAGGAAACATATAAGGCAATAAAGCTTTTGTCGGACGGCAATCTGAAAAAATTCTCTGATTCCCCTTATGAGTATCTGCTTATGTTAAGATTAGGTGATCTTAATGCCCTTAATGATCTGTATCCGATATCAGGAATAATTTATCAAAAGATTATTGAAAGTAATCCATCTTTTAATCTTGTATCTTTATCCAAGCAGCGTTTAAAGCTGTTAGATAAAGATTTGCTCAAAACTTATCTTGAGGGGGATGATTCATTAAAATATACGATACTGATTAACTTAAATAACGATAATCTTGACTATAATCTGATTCCATCTATCTTAAATTTAAGTAAGAGTATGAGCATTAATTATAAGCAGGTTCTAAAGAATTTTAATAGGACTTTTATTATTGATAATTTAGAAAGCAGTTATGCAGTTTATAAGCTGTCAGAATTTATGATGGCAAACAGAGATTATGCAAATGCAAGAAAATATTCTGCGTTAGCGTTAAGATATAAAAACGGGAATCCATTTTACTTTGCTATAAAGCAGAATTTTAACAAAACGACATGGTTTTTTAATAACGCAGATAGTTTAATAAATAAAAATATTACAGATACAACGGATGTTATCAATTAGTAATAAATCAATTACAAAAAAACTGAGCGAGAATATTGTCTTAAATAAAATAGCTCAGATTGCACAGAGTGAAAACAAAAATGTTTTTGTTGTTGGCGGATATGTTAGGGATCTGATATTAAAACGTGAAAGAAGCGATATTGATATTCTTGTTATTGGAAGCGGAATTGATTTTGCAAAAACAGTTGCTGAAAAACTTAATATCAGTAATGTTAACTATTATAAAAATTTTGGTACAGCACAATTCAGCTTTGATAATATGAATGTTGAATTTGTTGGTGCACGAAGAGAATCATACGATCGAAATACCCGTAAACCTTTTGTTGAAGACGGCACTTTTGAAGACGACATAAGCCGAAGAGATTTTACAATTAATACTTTAGCTGTTTCACTTAATGCAATTGACTTTGGAAAAATAATTGATACCTACGATGGCTTGACTGATATAAAAAATCAAATTATCAAAACGCCGTTAGATCCATTCAGAACTTTTGACGATGATCCTTTAAGAATAATGAGAGCGTTCAGGTTTGCAGCTCAATTAGATTTTAAAGTTGATAAGAACATAATGAAAGCCGCTTATGATATGCGTAATCGACTTTCAATAGTTTCACAGGAAAGAATAACAGATGAATTTTTAAAGACCCTCTCAACTCCTAAACCGTCAATTGGATTAAAACTTTTATTTGAATCACGCGTTCTTGAAATTGTCTTTCCTGAAATTGCAATAATGTCTGGTGTTGATCAGCGAAAAGATTTTCATCATAAAGATGTATTTCTGCACACATTACAGGTTGTTGATAATATTTGCGAAGAGACTGATGATGTTTGGTTAAGATTTACAGCGTTAGTTCATGATATAGCTAAACCACCGACAAAGAAATTTGTTGAAGGAATTGGCTGGACATTTCATGGACATGAAAATCTTGGTGCAAAAATGATGAAAAAAATATTTCACCGGATGAAATTACCTCTTAATAAATTAGAATATGTTCAAAAGCTTATTACTCTGCATCTGCGTCCGATTGCATTAGCCAAAGAAGAAGTAACCGATTCAGCTATAAGAAGATTGGTAGTTCAGGCAGGCGATGACCTTGAGGATCTAATTACATTGTGCAGGGCTGATATCACTAGTAAAAATCCTTATAAAGTTGAAGAATATCTTGGCAACTATGAGCGTGTTATGCAAAAGGTACGTGATGTTAAAGAGCGGGACCAACTGCGTGCCTTTCAATCACCGGTTAGGGGAGATGAGATTATGCAGATTTGCAATCTTAAGCCATCAAAAAAAGTTGGGGAAATAAAAACTGCAATCGAAGAGGCAATTCTTGATGGTAAGATCGGAAATAATTATGAAGAGGCGCTAAGTTATCTGATGAAAATAAAAGACGGGTTTCTTAACGAATAACAAACTAAAAATTATAACTTAAACCAAGAAAATATCTTTTCTCTTCAATCCGTACGATATCATTTTGAATTCCTGCTGAAATACTAATTGGAATTGCTGTCTGGTAATTCTGAATCATTTTGTTAAATGAAAGGTGTTTATTTATTAGTTCTTCATCGTTTAATACAGCAGTGGTATCTTCCTTTGCCTTGCCGGATTTTTTATCACTTAGTATTGCATAGATAACAATTCCTGCAACTATTGCTGCTCCGGCAATATAGAAAACAGTGTTATCATTTGATTCTTTTACATTGGCTGGTTGACCAGAACCACCTCCGATTTGCTCAAATATTCTGTTAACTTGTTGAGCTTCTGAGGTATTGGTTAAACAGATAATTACAACTAACAGCATCATTAAAATATATTTTGATTTCATTTCATTTACATAAATTTTTTTATTTCTGAAAAATAATACTCAATAAACAGAACAGTTTCAACTGAAAAGTCTGACTGACTTTTACTAACTTCTGAAAAAAATCTGATAACAAAATTCAGAAAATGTTTTGGTAACCGCTAAGAATCGAGTATTTCATTGTCTCCTCAATCTAATTCCAGAATTAATTTGTATTAACTTTGCAAACAATTATCTAAAAATCTAAATAGGAATACATAATTAATTATTTACAAAAGTAATTAATTACCGTATGTGTAATTATTTAACCATTTATAATTAAGTAAACTAAGTTTTAAGCTATTAGACTATTTTTGGGTGGTTATTATCAGTGTATGATTGAAAATTTTATAGTATTTTTGATCCGAAATTAGGTCTTAAAAATATCAAGTGGAGAAACAAATGAAATTTTTCTTTTTCTCAATATTACTTCTATTAAATATCAGCGTTTATTCTCAGGATCAGCTATCTTTAAATGAAGCTATAAAGATTGCACTTCAAAAAAACAGCGGACTGCTTACTAATCAGAACAATATGCTTAAAAGTGAATCTGCTCTTACTGCTGCTTATGGAAACTTTTTACCTGATCTTGGTGCTTCGGGTAGTTGGAATTGGAATAAGAATAAAGGAGATGGATATGAGATTGATTCCCGAAGCTGGTCTGTCGGCATAAATTCAAGTATAGTTTTATTTGATGGTCTTTCAAATTTTGCTAACCTTTCACGAAGTCAAAATAATTATGAAGCTGTTAAATTATCGATTGAACAGAAAAAACAGGAAGTAATATTTCAGACAATTAATCTGTATTATGCTATTGTGGAAGCTGAACAGGTGTTAAAAGTCAGAGAAGAAGATGTTAAGCAGCAGCAAAAAAATCTTGAAACAATTGAAGAACGGAACAGATTAGGCTCTGTTACTAAAGCTGATGTTTATCAGCAGCAGGTACAATTGGGCAATGCAGAGTTACAACTGATTCAACAGAAAAATCTTTTGGAAACTGCAAAAAGTAATTTATTATTTTATCTTGGATTGGATGTTCTTCAGAACTATCAGTACTCAGATAGTTTTTCCGAAAGAGAAATTAAAATATTGGATACTGATATTAATACCGATTATGACAGGCTGTCGGAACTGGTTAAGCAGGCATTAAACAATCGCAGGGATTATCTTGCTCAAAAGCTAACACTGGATTCTTATTATGATAATCTGACAATTGCACGATCAGGACATCTTCCATCATTAACCGGAAGAGTAGGTTATGGAACTGATGCTGCAACTCCAAATAATCTTTTTAAAGATCATTCATTTTCAGCGGGACTTACTTTAAGTATTCCGCTTTTTTCAGGCTTCTCTACTCATAACTTAATACAAGGTGCTGAAGTTGATGCTATGAATTATGAACTTCAGGTTAAAGACAGCGAAAGAATGATAAAACAGGAAATCCAGAAATCATTTCTTGATCTTGAAGCCGCTAAAAAAGGTTTACTTGTAACTCAAAAAAATGTAAGTGCTGCAGAAGAAAATCTTAAGATTGAACAGGAAAAATATAATCTTGGTGCAGGTAAACTTCTTGATGTTTTAATTGCAAATACTTCTTATCAAAATGCTAAAACAAATTACATTAACTCACAGTTTAATTATATCAAACTGAGTGAAGAGCTTAAATATAATCTGGGCACTTTGGATTATAAGTCTTACGAATAAAATTTTATAACAGGAGAAAATCTCAAATGGCAAATGGAAAGAAAAAATCAAAGAAAAAATTATTCATATTTGGCGGAATAGGCTTACTGGTTCTTATTTTATTAATTGTTGCCTTTATAGGTGGAAATAAAGAAGAAATCATTTCCGTTCAGGTTGAAAAGGTTGTTAAGAGGACTATAACACAAACCGTTGCTGCAACCGGAAAGATAAATCCTGAATTTAAGGTTGTAATTAATCCGGAAGTAACCGGAGAGATTGTTGAACTTCCTGTTAAAGAAGGTGACATTGTAAAAAAAGGTCAGCTTTTAATAAGAATAAAAGGAGATCAATATCAGGCACAGAAGCAAAGATTAGAGGCTAATCTTTTAGCTGCTCAAGCGACTTTGAAAATGAGAGAGGCTGAATTAACAAAAGTAGAACTTGATTACAATCGTGTTAAGGAATTGCATAGTAAAGGTCTTGCAAGTGATTCTGAACTTGAAGCAGCAAAATCTAATTACTTAACAACAAAAGCATCGCTCGAAGCCGCTGAAGCTAATGTACTGCAGAGTAAAGCTTCACTTCGCGAAACTCTTGAGATGCTTTATAAAACTACAATCCTTTCACCTATGGATGGAGTTGTTACAAAATTAAATGTTGAGGTTGGTGAAAGAGTATTTGGTGCAGGTTTTTCGATGGGTACAGATATTATGACAGTTTCCGATTTAAGTAATATTGAGGCAGTAGTTGATGTTGATGAAAATGATGTAGTTCTGGTTTCAATCGGTGATACGGCAAGAATTCAGGTTGATGCTTTTAAAGATCAGGAATTTATTGGGTTGGTATCTGAAATTGGAAATAGTGCAAAGACTTCCGGTTTAGGTACTCAGAATGAAGTCGTTAATTTTGAAGTTAAGATAAAACTAATCGATCCCAAAAATTCTTTAAGACCTGGTATGAGTTGTACTGCTGATATTGAAACTGAAACGATTCAAAATGTTTTAAGTGTTCCGATACAAAGTGTTACAACAAGAGAAGGAACTCAGTCAGTAGATAATTTAACAGAAGGGCAGCCTGAAGAATTTCAACAGGTGAAGGAAATTAAAAAAGAAAAAATACGCAAGGTAAATGAAATAGTGTTTCTTGTTGAAAACGGAAAAGCAAAGAAAGTTAATGTTGAAACAGGCTTAAGTGATGATAATTACATTGCAATTTTAAGCGGATTAAAAGGAGGTGAAGATGTAATTTCAGGTAGCTATAAAGCAATCTCAAGTGAATTGAATGATGGTTTACAGGTTAGAGTAGAAGAAAAAAATAAAAATTTCAACAAGAAATAAACCTGGTAGATAATAATGAACATAATTAATATAGAACATATTGCAAAGATTTATCAGGTCGGAATGGAGCAGGTTCATGCACTTAGAGATGTATCTCTTAAGATTGATAAAAATGAATATGTCGCGATAATGGGTCCATCTGGTTCTGGTAAATCAACTTTAATGAATATGCTTGGATGCCTTGATACACCTACATCCGGTGTTTATGATTTTAAGGGTGTTAGTGTAAGCGAAATGACTGATAATGAACTGGCAAGAATCAGAAATAAAGAAATTGGATTTGTTTTTCAGACATTTAATCTGCTTGCCAGATCTGATGCTGTGCATAATGTAGAACTGCCTTTGATTTATGCAGGTATTCCTTCTGCTGAAAGAAAAGAAAGAGCCAGACAGGCTTTAATAGATGTTGGACTGGGTGACCGCATGCATCATAAACCTAATGAACTTTCCGGCGGACAAAGACAGAGAGTAGCTATTGCAAGGGCTTTGGTTACTAAACCGGCAATTATTCTTGCTGATGAACCTACAGGTAATCTGGATTCAAAAACGGGTGAAGAAATTATGGCACTTTTTCTGGAAATTCATGAAAAAGGAAATACAATTATTCTGGTTACTCACGAAGAATACATTGCTGAACATGCTATGCGTATATTAAGATTAAGAGATGGTTTAATTGAGAAAGATGAATTGGTTGAGAGAAGATTCATTCCAAAAGCAAGAGAAACTATTTTGTAAAAAAGGATTTTAATCTACTCATTGTTTTATGAAAAAATCTTTAGATTGAATTTTTTATGCAGAGGAAAAAGAGAAAATGACATCAATGTTTTTAGAATTACGTGAAGGATTAACAATTGCCTGGTGGGCAATAAGAGCGAATAAAATTCGTGCAATACTTACTATGCTCGGAATTTTTATCGGCGTAACAGCAGTAGTTCTTATGTCAACAGCAATAAAAGGTATTGACAATTCACTTCAGCAGGGTGTTAGTTCACTTGGTTCTGATGTATTATATATTGATAAGTGGGCTTGGTTTTCAAATGAGGAATGGTGGCGGATGCGTAACCGAAGGAACATTGAAATGAATGATTATTACAGATTTAAAGATTTAGTAAAATTGCCTTTAGCTATTGCACCTGTTTCTAACACAGTTCAAACTATTAAATACGGCGACAGAAAAGTTGAAATGGTATTCCTGAACGGTTCCACTTCAGATTATGTGAAAACAACTAATTTTGATTTTAGCGCAGGCAGATTCTACAGTGACATTGAATCTGACGGTGCAAGAAATGTTGCTGTAATTGGAAGCGAGATAAGCAGTAAATTATTTCCAAGAGGAGATGCTATTGACAAAACCATTAAAATTGGTCCTGTAAATTATAAAGTAGTAGGTGTATTGGCAGAACAAGGTAGCACTTTGTTAGGTGCTTTCAATCCGGATAATCAGGTCTTTGTTCCTCTCGGGACAATATTTAAATATTTTGCCTCCAGAAATATGAGATCAATTACTATCAATGTGCGTGCAGCAAATCCTGAAATGTTAGAAGCAACTAAAGATGAAGCTGAGGGAATTATGAGAAAGATCAGAGGTTTGGCGCATAATGAACCAAATGATTTTTCTATTAATCAGCAGGAGGGATTGACAAGTTTTCTGGATTCAATCACAATTATTATTAAGATAGCCGGATTATTCATTACCGGATTATCTCTTTTTGTCGGTGCGGTTGGTATTATGAATATTATGTTTGTTTCAGTTAAAGAGAGAACAAGGGAAATTGGTTTAAGAAAAGCAATCGGGGCTAAACGCAGAACAATACTAACACAGTTTTTATTAGAGTCATCCGTCATCTGCCTGATTGGAGGCATAATTGGATTAATAGCTGCTATACTTTTAAGTTTTATGCTTAATCAGTTCTTTCCAACTTCAGTTCAGTATGATGTTGTAATATTAGCTATCGTTATTTCATTATTAACAGGAGTTGTATCCGGTTTGGCGCCTGCTTATACTGCTGCGAAATTAGATCCAGTAGATGCATTGAGGTATGAGTAAGAACGGAGAAATGGAGTTTTGGAGAAGTGGAATGTTGGAATATAGAAGTGGAGTATTGGAAATGTGGTATAATGGAGTTTGAATAATAAATGAAAGAACGAACTAAAAGACGAAATTTAAATCGTGGTTATATGAAGTTGGAAGTTTGGAATGATGCAATTGAATTATCTGAGGTAACTTATAATCCCGTTGATAAAATTTCATATCTTGATTATAAATTAAATACTCAAATTATCGATACTGCTCAATTAACGAACAAGAAAATAAATGTGGAAAAATTTTTAACCCATTTTCTCCAATGCTTAACTATTCCATTGGAGAAAATCAGGTTCATAAAAGGCATTTAGGATGAAACTTAATCAGATAATAATAATTTCTCTTCAATCTCTTAAAAGCAACAGACTAAGAACCCTTTTAACAATATTAGGTGTTGTGGTTGGAATATTTTCGATAATTGTAATTATGACAATACTAACAATGCTCCAGAATAGTATTGATGAGGGACTATCGAGCTTAGGTAAAAACACTTTTCAGATACAGAAGCACGAAAATGTTTTTGGCGGCGGACCAAGAATGAGAGACAGAAACCGGAAAGATTTAACTATTGAGGATGGGGAAAGATTAAGAAAGATGCTTACTCAGGCTAAGTATGTTGGAGTAGAACAATGGCAGTTTGGTATTATAGTTAAGTATGGCAATAAAGAAACTAATCCTAATATTTCCGTTGCTGGTGTAAACACAGATGCAATGAAAACAAATGACTGGAATGTGCAGGAGGGAAGGGATTTCCGGGAGAGTGATATAAATTTTGCTTCAAATGTTTGTCTGATTTTTCAACCTATTGTTGATAAATTTTTCCCGAATGGTAATCCTATCGGAAAAGAAATAAGAGTTGATGGAAGAACAATGCGGGTGATTGGTGTGATTGAACCGCAGACTGCTTTGTTCGGACAAAGCAGGGATAATTATGTTATTGTTCCAATAACAACCTGGCAGGCTATGTACGGAAAATATGGGCGTTCGGTTAACATTACTGTAATGTCTCAAAGCAAAGAAGATTATAATCAGGTTATTGAAGCTGCTACAGGTTATATGCGTACTATCAGAAAAGTTGCACCGGGTGAACCGAATGACTTTTATATTTTCAGTAACGAGTCAATGATTGAACAAACTGATCAAATTACCGGACCAATAAAACTTATTGCACTGGCAATTTCTTTAATTGCATTGATAGCCGCCGGTGTTGGTATTATGAATATTATGTTAGTTTCTGTTACTGA
>JAANMV010003519.1_pt1 | contig 13560 bp, 19 predicted proteins | sample 7279661 | NCBI WGS metagenome assembly JAANMV01 (sample SAMN14094540, study PRJNA606508) | bioreactor metagenome | isolation source: A lab-scale SPAN reactor treating ammonium-rich wastewater day 121 | place: Ireland: Galway | collected 2017-05-16 | reverse complement strand
GTCAATGGTCAATGGTCAATGGTCAATGGTCAATGGTCAATGGTCAATGGTCAATGGTCAATGGTCAATGGTCAATGGTCAATGGTCAATGGTCAATGGCTACTTGCTAACAGCCGGCCGTGGTACAATAGTCTGGCTTTTTCCTGCACCTTTCCCTTTTTCAGGCCGATGAACATTCTCGAACTGCAACCGATTGCTGCCACCCGCCGCAATCACGCCCTGGAACACGCTACCATCCACATCCTCAGCGGTTATCTGCCGGCGGTGAGTATGGCCGGCCGCGCCAACAGCCGCGGGTTCTTCATCTACGGCGATCTGCACACCGAGGCGCTGCGCCAGGCGGTGCGCGAGGCGATCCAACGTATGACCGCGGGCGAGTCGTATCTCGCCATCCATCCCAATTGCGGCACCAATCTGGTGACCACCGCGATCTTCAGCGCCACGGCCACGATGTTGGCCATCGCCGGCAAGCGCCGCCATCTGTTGGATCGCATCCCCACCGGCCTGCTGGGCGCGCTGGCCGGGGTGTTTTTGGGGCAGATGGTGGGCCTGAATTTGCAGGAGCGGATCACCACCTGCGCCGAGTTGGACGTTGTGAAAGTGGTGCAGATCAGCCGCCGTGAGATCGGGCGCCGCGTGCTGCACTGGGTGCAGATCGCACATGAACCCGCGGGGTGATCGTGATCTATCTCTTTCATGGCGAGGAGCCTTTTCAAAAGAGTGAGCGCATCGCGGCGCTGCGCGCGGGCATCAGCGCCGACCCGTCGTTCATCGATCTGAATGTGACGGAGCTGGACGGCCGCAGCGTTACCACCGCGGATCTGCGGCATCACTGCGAGGCGCCCCCTTTTCTGGGCGAGTACCGGCTGGTGATCGTGCGCGATCTGCTGGCGAAGGGCGCGGGCAAGCGGGATGATGCTTTTGTAGCCTGGCTGGTGGACTATTTCCGCGCCATCCCCGACAGCACGCGGCTGGTGCTGAGCGAGAATGAGCAACTGCCGGCCAGGCACGCGGTGCTGAAGGGGGTGCAGGGGCTGGGGCCGGGCGGGGAGGTGCAGGCCTTTGCCGCGCCGCAGGCGCGCGGGGGCGATCTGGCGGCGTGGGTGACGCACCGGGCTAGGGCCAAGGGCGCGACGCTGGCCGCGGGCGTGGCCGCGGATCTGGCCAATTTCATCGGCCCTGATCTGCGGCTGATCGATGTGGAACTGGAGAAGCTGCGCACTTATGCCGGCGACCGGGCGATCACACAGGCGGATGTGCGGCTGCTGACCCCGTACGCGCAGGAGGCGAATATCTTCGATATGGTGGACGCGCTGGGCCACCGCCGCACGCAGCAGGCTTTTGCCTTGCTGGCGCGGCTGCGTAACGAGGGCGCGCATCCGCTTTATTTGCTGACGATGATCGTGCGCCAGTATCGTATTCTGTTGCAGGTCAAGGATCTGCTGGCGCGGGGGATGGATAAGGAGGCTATCGCCAAGAGCATTGGTCTGCATCCTTTCCCCACGGGCAAGGCCATGGATCAGGCCCGGCATTATTCGGTGGGACAGTTGCAGGCGATCTACGACCGCCTGTTGGAGACGGATGTGGCGATCAAACGGGGGCGGATGGAGGCCAATCTGGCTCTGGATGTGCTGGTGGTGGAACTGGCGCGAGCGTGATCATGGCGGTCATTTTGGTGTGTGGGCTGATCAATCTGGAGACCACGCTGCGGGTGGAGGGGTTTCCCGTGGCCTACACGCCGGTGCAATATCCCTTTTTCGGGGTGCGCAGCACGGTGGCGGGCGTGGGCTACAATCTGGCCGCGGCCCTGACCCGGCTGGGGCATGAGGTGCGGTTGCTTTCGTTGGTGGGGCAAGATCAGGCGGGGGCGCTGGCGCAGGCCGCGTTGGCTGCGGCGGGGATCGCTGCGGCGGGGGTGCTGGCCACGCTGCCGCAGACCGCGCAATCGGTGATTTTGTACGATGGCGCGGGCCGGCGCATGATCTACACCGATTTGAAGGATATCCAGGAGCAGCGTTACCCGGGGGCGGGGTTTGCGCAGGCGTTGGCGGGGTGTGATCTGGCGGTGTTGTGCAATATCAATTTCGCCCGGCCTTTTTTGGCCGCGGCGCGGGCGCGGGGCGTGCCTGTGGCCACCGATGTGCACGCCATCGCCGATTTGGAAGATGCGTACAACGCGGATTTCATGGCCGCGGCAGACATTCTGTTCATGAGCCATGAGCGGCTGCCCTGTCCGGCGGCGGAGTGGGCGGCGCGGGTGCAGGCGCGCTATGATCCGGCGGTGATCGGGGTGGGGTTGGGGGGTGAGGGCGCGTTGTTGGCCTGTCGTGGGCAGGGGCCGCGGGTGATTCCGGCGGTATTTACCCGGCCGGTGGTCAACACCATCGGCGCGGGGGATGCGTTGTTTGCGGCCTTTTTGCACGGCGTGCTCAGTGGAGAGGAGGCGCCGGCGGCCATGGCGGGGGCGGTGGTCTTCGCCTCGTACAAGATCGGGGCTGTCGGCGCGGCCGAGGGATTCCTGAGCGCGGGGGAGTTGGCGGGGTGGGGCGCGAGAGCCTCTACAAAGCGCTCTTCGCCACCGGCAACCCGGAGTTTGCAACGATAGTGATCTATCTGCTTCTGTTGGGCGGCGACAAATCGTCGCAGAAACGAGACATCAGGCGCGCCATTCAACTGGCGCGGACTTTGGATAAGGAGTGAGCTATGACCACCTTTGCACCCTTGGACGCTGCCGATTACCTTGACGATGAGGAAACCATTGCCGAGTATTTGACTGCTGCGTTGGAAAATCCTAATCCCGACGTCTTTCTGGCCGCGGTGCGCGATGTTGCGCGTGCTCGTGGCATGACGCAACTGGCCAAAGACGCTGGCCTTGGGCGTGAGAGTCTCTACAAAGCGCTTTCGCCGGGCGCCAAGCCGCGCTATGACACAGTGTTGAAGCTTCTGCAGGTTCTAGGGGTCAAGCTCGTTGCGTCCCCAAGCTCAGGCCAATCACCGTCTGGGTGATCCAACGATCTGGCTGCGCCGTGGCGTCCCGGCGGCGGGGCTGGGAGGTCGGTGGGTGTGGCCGGCTGGCGACGCTACGGTCAACGTTGCTGGTTCATTTGCGCCGACGTATCTTTTGGGATACAATACGTCCATGATCGAAATCCGCCAGACTGAGGTCTATGCCAATTGGTTTGCCAAGTTGCGTGACCGACAAGCGCGTGCGCGCATCGATGTGCGCATCCGTCGCTTGTCGTTGGGCAACCCTGGCGACGTCAGGCCGGTAGGTGAAGGTGTCTCTGAGTTGCGCATTGACTATGGCCCTGGCTATCGGGTGTACTTCGTCCAGCGCGGGCTGGAGTTGGTGATCCTGTTGGCTGGCGGCGACAAGCGCACGCAAGACCGTGACATTCAAGTTGCGCTGGAACTGGCGCTTCATGCGTAGGTGATGAACATGGAACGAGAAAAGATCGAAACCCGCCTCTGGGATGTAGCCGAGCATTTTGAAACCGAAGAAGACATGGCAGCCTATCTAGATGCCGCGTTGGAAGATGGCGATCCGACGTTGGTCGTGGCTGCGTTGGGTGACATTGCTCGCGCCAAGGGAATGGCGCAGATTGCCCGCGAAGCGGGATTAGGACGCGAGAGCCTATACAAGGCGCTCTCCGCCACCGGCAACCCGGAGTTTGCGACGATTCTCAAGGTCGTGCGAGCGCTTGGCTTGCAGTTTCATGTGCAAGCAGCACGCGCATAGAAGGCATGCCATCCCGTCGACGGGGCCGGGAGGCCGCTGCGCACGTGCCGGCCCGGTTGAGCGGGCGCTGTTGTGTAGCCGGGTCGATGGATCGTCCGGCGGGTTGGCATGGGCACGCGCATCTGCCCTTGCGTCAGGCGCCGGTGTCCAACGATCTGGCTGCGCCGTGGCGTCCCGTCGACGGGGCTGGTCGTAAACGCGTCCTTTGACAGCACGCGGTCGCAAGGATAGAATGCACGCCAGTTCATCGAGTTGGCATCCGATACGTAGGAGAGGTTCAAGCCATGTTGGACACTGTGACCCTGGATCATGCAATTGACACAGCCTTACAGCTACCGGCTGAACAGCAGGAGATGTTGGTCGACATCCTGCGCAGCCGCCAGATCGAGGCGCGACGGCAGGAGATCGCTGCGGATGCTCGCGCATCGATTGCCGCGTTTCGGGCGGGCAAACTCAAGGCATACAGCGCAGAGGAACTCATCGCTGAATTGCATCAGTCCCTCGAAGATGCTGAATGAGAGAGTTGGTGCTGACGTCGAAGTTCCGCCGAGCTTATCGTAGACTTGCGAAACGCGACCGGGCGCTGCAGAGACGCATCGATGATGTCCTGAGCCAGATGCAGGCCGATGTGTTTTCACCGGCCCTTGGTACGCACAAGCTCGGCGGCGCTTTGGCCGGGCTGTGGGCCTGTTCGTGCGGCTACGACTGTCGCTTGGTCTTTGCCCTGCAGGTCGATGAAGAGAGTGGGCATCAAATCATCCTGCTGCTCGACATCGGTACGCACGATGAGGTGTACTGATCTGCATTTGAGAAGAACTGCGGGCCGGGAGGCCGCTGCGCACGTGCCGGCCCGGTTGAACAGGCGTTGGTTTGTGGCTGGATCGGTCGATTGACATCGACAGCGGTTGGACTATAATCAGGGTAAGACAACTTCCGTTGACCGAGGAGTACTAAGATGCAAGCTGTGGCAATTCCCCAAATCAACGAACGACTAGAAGCGCTGCCCAGCGACAAACTCGTCGTAGTCTATGACTTTGTCTCTTACCTTGTTGATCGTGAGACGGCGCAGTTTCCTACGGAGATGTCTGAGGCCTTTCAGACGATGTTGGCTTCTGAGGCAGTCTTGCGCCGCGATTGGGATCTACCAGAAGAGGATTTAGCATGGGCCGATTTATGAAGGGTGAGGTGGTCGGTGCGCCGTTTCCCTTCTCTGACCTGAGTCAGGCGAAGCGACGACCGGCGTTGGTTGTGGCTGAACTGACTGGCGACGACGTGTTGTTGTGCCAGATTACCAGCAAGACCGTGGCCGATCAGTACGCGTTGTCTTTGGAAGTCGCCGACTTCGCGAGCGGGGGACTGCGCCAGTCCAGCAACATCCGTCCCAATCGGCTTTTCACCGCTGAGGGAAAGATCATTCTGTACCGCACGGGCATGTTGACCACCGCGAAGATGCAGGAAGTGGTAGACAGGATCGTCGAGATCGTCAGGGCGTGACCTATCCAGGCCAGTGGTGGAGGCTGTCCCTTCCAACCGGGCGAACTTCGGCGGATCGCCGTCAAGGTCATCGACCAGCGCGGAAACAAGGTGATGCGGGTGATGGAGATGGGATGATGGAAACGATGGACGCCGCCGCTCGCGAGCGTATGCGACGGTTGATCGCCGGCGCTGTGGCCGAAATCGATCCGGCTGATGATCGAACACCGGGCCGACCTCCCCATCAACGCCATCGACATGAACAGCGGCTACAAAGTCGAATTCTTTTTGCTCAAACCTGGCGACGCTTTCCGGGCCTCCGGTCTGGCCCGCCGCCGGCTGATCGACCTGGGTCCGCCGCTGGGTGAAGTTTACGTTCACGCTCCCGAAGACCTGGTTCTCAACAAACTGCACTATTACCGCATCAGCCAGCAGCCCGAGCATGTGCGAGACATCGCCAGCATCGTGCTGAATCTCGGCCAGGGGTTGGATTACGATTACATCGAGCGCTGGGTACAGACCCTGAACCTGACCGAGGAGTGGCAGGAGATCCAGCAGCGCGTCATCGATCTTTAGGTTTCGGCGGTTGCACATGCGTACAGCGCCGGTGTACGGCGAGGGCCGCGACTACGCCGTCATCATCGCCGTGGCCCAGCGCCTGGCCTTCGAACAGGCATCGGCGGCGTTGAGGTGCACGAATGCTCATGAAGATTTGTTGTAATAAGTTGCCGTTTATGGCATATTACTGCTATGGAATTCCAACAACTGCTTGATATCGTCGATTCGGAACCGGTTTTCGAGACGGGGCTCATCCTGGCGGGTGATGTGGACGCCGCTGATATCCGGCGGCAACTGTCGCGCTGGACCGCTGCGGGGCGGCTACACCAACTGCGCCGGGGCGTCTACAGCCTGGCCTCGCCCTACCAGAAGGTCAAGCCACATCCTTTTGCGGTGGCCAATGCCTTGGTGCGCGGCTCCTACGTCAGCCTGCAAGCGGCGTTGGCCCATTACGGCCTGATCCCTGAGGCTGCGCCGGTTGTCACCAGCGTAACCACCGGACGACCTGGCCGCTGGGAGACCGCGCTGGGTGTCTTCGAGTTTCGCCACGTCAAGACCAGTTGGCTGCACGGCTACCGGCAGCTTGACCTGGGCGCTGGCCAGCGAGCTTTTGTGGCCGCACCCGAGAAGGCGCTGCTGGACCTGGTGCACCTGCAAGCCGGCGGCGACGATCCGGCCTACCTGGCTGAACTGCGCCTGCAGAACCTGGATCGATTGCACCTGGAGCGGCTGAGCGAGCTGGCTGAGCAGAGCGACAGCCCCAAGCTGCGCCGCGCCGCCCAGCACATCGCCGCCCTGGCGCACCTAGAGCGCACGGAGTACGAGACGCTGTGAAGGACTACCTGGCTGCGCGAGTGCAGACGGCATCGAACCCGGCTCACGGCCGCGACGTGGCGCGTGAGTACCTCCAGGCGCGGCTGCTGGGCGTGTTGCAAAGCGCCGGCGCCATGATCCCGCTGGCCTTTCACGGCGGGACCGCGCTGCGCTTTCTGTACGCCACCCAGCGCTACTCGGAGGACCTGGATTTTGCGCTGGAAGGCAACCGGGAGCATTACGACTTCCGCGGCTATCTGCGCGCCATCCAGACTGAGCTACAGGCCGAGGCTTACGCCGTGGAGATCAAGGTCAACGACCAGAAGGTAGTGCACAGCGCCTTCATCCGCTTTCCCGGCCTGCTCTACGAACTGGGCCTGTCGCCTCACCGCGACGAGGTGCTGGCGGTGAAACTGGAGGTGGATACCAACCCACCGGCCGGCGCCGGGCTGGCGACCACCGTGGTGCGCCGCCACGTCATCCTGCGCTTGCAGCACCATGACCGGGCCTCGCTGTTGGCCGGCAAGCTGCACGCCATTCTGCAACGCCCTTATCTGAAGGGCCGGGACCTCTACGACCTGCTGTGGTATCTCAGCGCGCCGGATTGGCCCGCGCCCAACTTGACGCTGCTCAACAACGCCCTGGCGCAGACCGGCTGGCCCGGCCCGGCATTGGACGAGGCTTCGTGGCGTGCGGCCGTGGCCGCGCGGCTGCACAGCGCCGACTGGGTGCAGGTCGTGGCCGACGTGCGGACGTTCCTGGAGCCGGGCGTCCATGCGGCCCTGCTGACCTGGGACAACCTGGCGCAGGTGTTGGAGATTGGAGATTGACGACACCTGCACGCGTCGACGATTTGGTGCGCACCGTTGATAGCGGACAAGGCTGAATCATGAATGAACAAACCCTTCGTGAGCCTGGCGAGGCTGGAAGCGGGACGCGCCGACCTGGACTTCGTGGAGTTGGTCATTTCGGAGGAGAACCGGCGCCAACGGTCCTTGCGTGTCAGCGAATTGTTGATCCTATCCCATCTTGCGCATGAACGGAGTATCGACACCCCGGCCTCTCTCCCCTTGAGGTCGCCGGCATCGTGCTGAATCTCGGCCAGGGGTTGGATTACGATTACATCGAGCTTTGGGGTCAATCGCTGGATTTGCTCGACATCTGGCAGGAAGTGCAGGATCGCATCGCAGAATTGCGCGACAAGCCCTCATGACCCTCGCTGTCGACAATCCCATCCTCAACTCAATCCACCAAAGCCTTAATCAATGCTTCACGCGCGTCGGCGTAGTACAGGATGGTCAACCTGGTCGCCATGTCGTCCGACAAATCGTTGAGCTGGCGCCGGGCTGAGATCGGGATCAGCAGCATGGTCGCACCCTTCTCCACCGCCAGCTCGGCGACGTTGATGGGGTTGTAGACAGGATCGATGCCGCCGCCCAGGTTGAGGCCGCCGACTGCAATCAGGCCACCCTTGAGGCTCTTGCCCAGCAGCGAGGTACTCAGGGCCAGCAGGGCGGGCAGTCCCAGCGAGGCCCCGCTCCTGGCCGCGTCGAAGGCTCTCAATTGCACGGTGAACTCATGCTGGCGCGGGTCGCGGTCGCCGACAAGTTCTCTGGCGCGCATTAGCAGGTTCTGTTCGGCGTAGCGTGCGCTCTCGCGGAAAGGCCCTGGCACGGGATAGCTGGCGATCTTCATCCCTGAGCCTGGCCCCACGTTGACATCGATGCGATAGAGCCCAGCGTGTTCATCCAGGCTGCCGGGGCTGATGGCCCAGACCTGGCCTGGCGGCAGCGGATCGGTGCCGATGTATTTGTCGCTTTGTAGCTCCGGCGTGACTACGAACTGCTCGACGCCTTCCTCGCCCAGTTGGAAGCTGAAGTGGGTGTTGCGGAACTCGGCGCTGCCAATGCGCTTCTGCTGCTCCTTGACGCGCCGGCGGCACTCCATGGCCAGCCGCACGGCCCACTCCACGTCCTCGTCAGCGATGGCCATGTCCCGGTCTGGGTAGAGGAGCTTGAGCAGGCCGTTGACAGTCTGGTTGACGGCGTTGGTATCGCGTCCGCTCAGCGCGCTGCCGTAACGAACACGGCCCTGGAGAGTTGACAACCGGTTCTCGGCTCGAAGCTGCGACCAGGCCTCGGAGAGGAAGTCACTGACAAGGCCGAAGTGGCTGGTGAACAGGGACCTATCCAGCTTGGGCACGTCCCAGCCGGGCACGTAGGCGTGGATACGATCCATGAACGCCGTGTCGTCGCGCATTTCCTTGGGCAGCGGCCCGAAGAGGTGGCCGATGCGCTGCTGGTGCTCCACGTCCACATCGAAGTTGCCCACCATGACCACGCAGCCATCGGCCCGGATCGGCTCGCGGCCGCGGCTGAACTCGCCCGCTTCCATGTAGCCCTTCATGATATTAACGCCGTCCTTCTGGTCGAAGGAGACGCCGGAGATCTCGTCGAAGCAGACCACGTCGTACTGGCAGACCAGGCCGCGCTGGCCGGTGGCCATGTTGACAAACATACGGGCCACCGTGGTCTTGCCGCCGGAGACAAGGTGAGAATAGGGCGAAATCTGCTGGAAGATGTGCGACTTGCCGGTGCCGCGCGGGCCGAGCTCCACCAGGTTGTAATTGCGCTGGACGAAAGGAACCATGCGCAGCAATAGGATGTCTTGGGCGCGCGGGGAGAGTTGATCAGGCTCGAAGCCGATGCTGCGCAACAGCAAATGCTTCCACTGATCGACGGTGAAGGCGCGCCGGCCACGCGCGAAATCCTCCAAAACCCCGCGCTTGGAGAGCTGGATCGGGCGCAGCAGGTCGATGCCGAAGGGCCGGCCGTTCTTCTGCTGGGCGATGCTGGCGTCGTATTCCAGAGTCAGCTCGGCGTAGAAGCCGCCGGTGAGCATGCGCTCGTTCTCGGCTACGGTCTCGGCGTTGATGCGCACGTCGGTCAGCCGCAGACTGGGCAGGGTGGCGAGATAGGAGTCGGTGTTGGTGTCCAGGCGCGCGGTGATCAGATCGATCAGCTTGACACGGCCCTGCTCACGGGCGCGCGACTTGAACAGCTCCTCCTCGCCGGGTCGCACCGTGCGCTCGCGCATCTGACGCTCGACGATCTCCAGGCCCTCGGCGATCTCGGCCTCGTCGGTGGTGGCGCAGTAGCGACCGATGAGGAACTCGCCCACATAGGTAGGTACGGGATATTGGCCTCGAAACTTGAGGGCCAGATCCTTGCGAACGATGGTGCTGTCGAAGGCCTCGGCGGCCAGAAGATCGAGCGTGTCCAGTTTCATGGCCTATTCTCCAACGACCGTCTGCGCCTGGGCGCGCACCGCGCCCGTTTCGTCCAGGATCACCAGCAGAACGGCCTGGCCCTGCCAGTCTTCGTCGGCAACCAACAGCGACCCGTGGCCGTCGGCCTCCAGGGCTTTGATCTCGGCAGCAATGGACGACGCCGGGACGGCCGCCTTGCTGCGCAGGTCGGCGGCCCAGCCAGGGCCAGCGCCAGACACTTCGATGTTGCACCTGAGTTTCTTCCAGGTGATGCTGTCGATGGCGACGATTTCCGTCTGGCGGCCACCCGGCGCCGTGACGGTGATCAGCGGTGTGACGCATTCCTGTGGGCTGACGCCGCCGTGTTCGTACTCCTGGCCGGCCTCGTAACAGCGGATGCCCGAGGCGACGGCGATACGCACGTTGGGATCCCAATGCCAGGGCACGGTCCGCTGATCGCTGACCGCGCCCTCCTTGAGCACGGCGCAGCGACCTTTGCGCTTGTGGGTCAGATGCTGCGGCAACTCGGCCTTGGGCAGGCCGCCGGGAAGCAGAAGCCAGCCGTGATCGGTGACCACCACCACCCGCTGCCAGCCGTGGCGCAGCAGAGCCTCGACGCGTTCGGCCAGCCCGACCAGCTCGCCGACGGCGTGCTGCGCGATCTTCCAGCCATGGTCGTGGCCGTAGCGGTCGATGGCGCCGAACTCCGTCCAGGCGCGGCCGGCCGGGTCGCCCAGCGCGTCGCCCTGGAGAACCTGGTAGCCAGCTTCGTGCAGCAGGCCACGCAGCACAGCGATGGTAACGGCTGTTCCGCTAGCCGCAGATACCGGCGTCAGGTCGTGCTTGCCGTGGCCGGCGATCTGACCGGCGACCGGGGAGAGGGCCGGCTTAGCGGTGGTCGTGACCGGCGGCAAGGCTGCCAGCCGCCACGCTGTCTCAGCCGCCAAGCCGCGCCGGGCCAGATCGGCCGCCAGCCGCTGGCCCAGGTCCAGGCGCAGGGCGTCGCAGAAGAGCAGGCATGTGCCGGGTTCCAGGGGCGGCAGCGGCGCCACGATGTAATGCTGTTCCGGGTGGGGCAGGATTGCGGCCTGGAAGGCCAGGGCCGCGCCTTCCAGCCAGGGGCGATATAGCGGCGCGATGGCCGCTTTGACGGCCGCCACGTCGTCGGCCTGATCGACCGTCGCCAGGGCATGAAGCGCCGCTGCGTCGGCTTGCCAGCCCCAGCCCACATACGCGCCAGCCACGGCCTGCAGCGTTGCGCCGCCCAAGGGTTGGCCCGTGAGCCTGGCGAGGGTGGCCAGTGGTCGCAGCGCGCTAGCCAACGGCGCCTGGCCCAATTGCGCCCACACCCAGGCGCGGCGCGGGCCGTGCTGTGCCTCCAGGTCGAGCACAGTCTGGCGGGCGGCGCCTGCCGGCTGATCGCGCAACGCCAGCAGCTCGGTCCGTAGCGCGTTCTCTTGCTGCTCGTTGTAGCCGGGCCAGGTGTGTTGCGGCTCGCCAAACAGGCTCAGTTGCTGCGGTTGCGCCTGACGCAGCAGGTCGGCCAGGTTGGGGTAGGCAGTGGGCGCCTCTTCGTAGCGCTCCCAGACTGCGGCCCAGGCGCCGTAGCGGTCGCCGAGCCTGCCGGCCGCGGTCAGCGGGCCATCGGCCGGCGGATCGAAAGCGTATTTCTCCCGGCACAGCGCACAGAAGGACTGCCATTCCTCGGCCGTGAGCTGCGTGGGGTAGCCCTGTGGATCGTCCAGCCACTTGAGCAGGCGGCGCACGTCGTCGGGGTGCAGCAGGGCGTCGAAAAAGGCTGCGCGCAAGGGCGCCTGCTGGCGCAGGTGGGTCAGCGGCTCGTCGGCCAGCTTGAGCAGGCTGCGCTGCATCGCCTCGCGCGTGGCCGCATCCGCGCCCACGGGAATCCCCAAGCCGTCGGGCGCTTGCAGAAAGCCGGCGATGGTCCAGTCGCGGCCGTTCTTGTGCGAGAAGATGACGCCGCGGTATTGCAGCTCGGCCAGCGGTTGCAGCGGCTTGGGGCACTCCTCCACCGCGCGCACGTCCTGACGGCTGACGCCGGGCAGATAGATTATCGGGATGCCGTCTGCTGGTAGGGTATCGTCCAGCGCGCCGGCAATGATGCAACGCAGGTAGGTGGCCGGGCCTGTGTGCGCCGCAGGATCATAGCTGCCCAGGGTCAGCAGCGGCAGGCGCAGGCGCAGCGCCGGCAGCAACGGCTCCCACTGGCGCTCCTTGTCGGGCCAGAGGATGGCGGCCGGCCGCGCCTGGTCGTTCTGGTTGAAGTCGCCGGAGCGCGCCAACGCATTGACTAACGCGTCCAGGGGTGTTGATGGCTCGTTCATCGATGTCAGTGAATTGAACAAAAGTACAATTCGACCTGGCAGAATTATACTTTGTAGCGGATATCGTTAAATTTGTGGTTTCTGCCTAACCCTCGCCGATGATCGAAAGGATCTCACCGGCGACATAGGTCCGTCCATACGAAGACTCGCCGAGCTGCGTTAAGACGCCAGCTTCTACCAATCGCTCAATGGCGCGCTGAGCGCTGAGATAGGTTACTTTTAGTACCTGTTGCGCCTGTGGAATCGTAATGACCGGCCTGGCAAACAGATGATCCGTAAGACGTAGAGGTAGGTTTGATCTGCCAAGTACAGCCAGACGTTTGCGCCAGTCTTCATGCAAGTCCTGCAACCCCTTAGCCTTGATGCTGGCATCCTGCGCCTGCTCGGTCACACCGCGCAAAAAGAACAACAGCCATTCCCGCCACGCTCCACGTTCACTGACCGCCAACAACAGTTCGTAGTATTGCTGCCGGCGGCGCTCGAAGTAGGCGCTCAGATACAGTAGCGGCAATGGCAAGAGACCCCAATCGATGAGCAGTAGCGAGATGAGCAGCCGTCCAATGCGTCCATTGCCGTCAAGGAAAGGGTGGATCGCCTCGAACTGGTAGTGGATCAGCGCCAGGCGAATGAGCGGCGGATGGTCCACCTCTGACGCATGCAAGTATTGCTCCAACTCGCTCAAGGCTTGCTGCATCTCGGCCGGGGGAGGCGGCACGAAAGTAGCGTCATTCAGCGTGCAGCCCGGCCGGCCGATCCAGTTCTGGCTGCGGCGGAACTCGCCCGGCGTGGCATGCGCGCCGCGCACTCCTTGCATCAGCCGCTCGTGCAACTCGCGCATCAACCTCAGGCTTACCGGAAGCGTTGCTAAGCGCTGCTGGCCGTACTCCAGCGCGCGAACATAGTTGAGCACCTCTTGAACGTCGGCAGCAGGCAAATCAGGGGTCAAGCCAGGCAGTGGCAACTGGCCAGCTTCGTAGGCGTACAAATCGGCGATATCAGCCTGCGTCCCTTCGATGCGGGAGGAAAGCACAGCCTCGCGGCGGATAAAGGGCCCGATCAGGAGATGGGGATTAGCCATTGTCCGGCCGAAGGCCGCCAGTTCACCTAAGGCATAGGCGGCATCGGAAGCCAGACGCAACAGCTCGACATCGAAGGTGAGCACGGGCGGCAGAGGATTGGGCAGGAATGCCCAATACGCCGCCTCGCCTTGACCGTACTGAGCGACACGACCGGATGTGCTCTCGCGAAAACGTTCTTTGTTCATGAGAGTCGTTGCTGAATAGCGGAGGAGGATAGAGTTCCCCTACCCCAGCGAGTTGTTATGCGGCCGCAGCCCGAAGCACTCGTTTCTGGATGCGAGGGTT
>JAANMV010003515.1_pt1 | contig 13574 bp, 16 predicted proteins | sample 7279661 | NCBI WGS metagenome assembly JAANMV01 (sample SAMN14094540, study PRJNA606508) | bioreactor metagenome | isolation source: A lab-scale SPAN reactor treating ammonium-rich wastewater day 121 | place: Ireland: Galway | collected 2017-05-16 | reverse complement strand
GCCTCGCGCATTTCCGGCGTGGCGTCGCCGGATTCCCCGACGATCTGGTTAATCACGTCGCCGGGGAGCAGGCGGACTGCCATGAACACCACGAACGTCAGCCCAATGAGCGTCGGCAGCATCAGGATGACCCGGCGTACGAAGTACTTCTGCATCAGCAATCCTTGTCGAGCCGTCTTAGTCTGCCTGGGTGACCCGCTTGCGCCCCGGGGTCCGGCACTCAGCCTCCCGGACGATACACGCCGTCCGGACACGCTGTCTTCCGACTTATAGGAGCACCGGCTGGCGGGTGTCAAGTAGTCGATGTGCCACAAAGGACATGTCGCGGGGGGGGAGGGAGATCCCTCAAACCGTGTTACCGAGGGAAGAGGGCTGGAGATTCAGGGCGTTGTCGAGTATGCCCGGGACGAAGGCCGAAGATCGAAGTGAGCCCGGCGACCGAGGGGGACGGACCCTGCTGCGGTGGAAGCTCGGCGGATTAAGCCCGGCGCTGCCCCGGCGTGTGGATGAGGCGCTGGGCGCGGTCTTCGGCATCTGACGACATCGAGGGCGAAAACAGAGACCGGAGGGTAGACGACCTCATATACTTCTCCAACAGATGGCAAACCAGGCACTCTTGCGGAAATCCCAGGCCGACATGGTGCTCGAGCGCGCGGCGATGCAGATCCAGCAGTTGCTGCAGGAAGCCTGCGCCGAGCTCGACCCTTTCCCTTCGTTCCCCAATGCGCTGTTCACCAACGCGATCGAGTGCGATGACGGCGGGCTTTCGGGCGACCCTGAACGCGGCTGCATCGTGGTATGCGACGACGGCGAGCTGTACGAGCTGCAGATGGGGATCGACCACGACTCTATCGAGCTGACCGGTTCGTGGGACCCGGTGACAGCGCGGAAAGAGACGCTGAAGAAGGTGGAATTACACCCGCGCGACTACCTGGTATACGCGTATGCTGGCCTGATGGCGGTGACTGAGCACCTGCTGGAACGGGAAGCCGAGGCGAAGCCATGAAACGCATCATCCGCCTGCTGGTGATCCTCGGTGTGGTCTCCGCGGCGGTATATGTGGTTGCCTCGGTGGTACGGCGCCGGCAGGCATCGCCGGTGCCGCAGCGCTGGACTCCCCCGACCGTGGAACCGCCGCCTCCGCCCCCGGCGGGCTTCGAGACGGCGGAGGAGCGCGACGAGGCGGTTGAGGCCGAGGAACTTGCGGACGAGATCGCCCAGGCGGAGTCGGAAGGGATGACGCCCCCGCAGGACCTCCCGCCGACGGACATTGCGCTCGATGAGGTCGGGGCCGTCGTCGAGCCGGAGGCGGTGACGATCGAGCCTGAAGCGCCCACCCCGGAACTGGAAGAGGTTGTCCCGGCGGAAGCTGAGGAGATGACGCCCGGCGAGGACGAGGGCCTGGACTTCGCGGAGATGCTTGAAGCGGTCGAGCACGGGCGGGACCTGCTGGAGGAACCGCTCACGGTTGTGGACGAGGTGGCCGCGACGGACGCGCCGGCCGAAGCGGATGTGGTGACCGAAGCGTTCGAGGAGCTGGCGGCGACGCCGGCGGAGGAAGCACCCGCGGCGCAGCTGGCCGGCTCGATCGAGGAGGCGGTTGCGCCGCCTGCACCCCCCAGCGAGTCACCGGCGGCGCCGGAGGAGCAACTGCTCGACTCGGTGGAGGAGGCGCTGACTGGCCTGGAGCCCGCGGCCATCGTGCCGCCGCCGCGGCGGACGGCCGAGTCGTACCTGGACGAGGGGAACGTGTACTTCAACGTGGGTCAGTACGGGCTGGCGATCGAGCGGTACACCCAGGCAATCGAGCTCGATGGGGACCTGACGGCCGCGTTCTACAACCGCGCCAACGCGCGGACACGCTCGGGCGACCTGGAGAACGCGCTGCTGGATTACGACCGGGCGTTGGAACTGCAGCCGGACGACGCAGACGCGCTGAACAACCGGGGGATGTTGCACCTCTACCGGGCGAATTACGCGGCCGCGCTCAGGGACTTCAACGGCGCCCTGGCAGCCGACCCGACGGATTCGACCGTGATGGTGAACCGGGGACTGGCGCACCTGCACGGCGGCGATGCGGCGGCCGGGCTGGTCGACTTCCGCGAGGCGATCCGGGTGGACGCGACGGACGCAGCGGCCCAGTACGGTGCGGCCCAGGCTTCGGCCACGCTGGGCAACCGCGACGAGGCGCTGCGTCACGTCGGGCGGGCGCTGGAGATCGACCCGGCGTATGCGCGGGAAGCGGCGGCCGACCCGAAGCTTGCCATGCTCCAGGGCGACGAGGAGTTCCTGAAGCTGTTACGCCAGGCCGGTTCGGGGCGCGAGTAACGCATTCCCAGGTAGGGGCTCACGGCGGCTGCGACCGTTGCCGCCGGCGGGTTCAGGAGCGGCGGTGACGGTAGAAGTGGACCTCGACTGGTTCGAGGGTGGCGAGGCCGTTGTCGACCATTTCTTCGAGTGCCGGCAGGAAGGCGCGCACCTTCTCCGGCGCGTCGACGATCTCGATGACGATGGGCAGGTCCATCGAGAGGCGTTCAATCTTGGTGGTGTGGATGCGGGAACTCGCCCCGAACCCGGCGAGTGCGCGGGAGACGGTACAACCGGCCAGGCCGCGTTCGCGGGCGAGCAAAAGGATGGCCTGGTGAAGCGGTTTGCCGTGCCATTGGTCGCGTTCGCCGATGAAGAGGCGCAGGAGGAGGCCTTCGCCATCCAGGTTGAGGTGTTCGGTCATGGAAGCCTCGCGATCATCGAGCCGGCCCAGACACCGAAGATCCCGCCGGCGACGCTGAGAATGACGTTGCCGGAAGCCTGGAGCACCTCGTTATCACGCAGCAGCGCGTAGGTTTCCCAGCCAAAGGTGCTGAAAGTGGTGTAGCCCCCGAGGAAACCCGTGACAAGAAGGAGGCGGGATTCGCGGCCGAGCATCTCGCGCTCTTCGGCGAGGGTGAGCAGGAGGCCGATGAGCAGGCAGCCGGTGATATTCACGACCAGGGTGCCATAGGGAAACGCCGGGGGTGCAAGATCCTGGACGCGGCCCTGGACGAAGTAGCGAAGCGGGGCGCCGGCGATCGCGCCGAGCATGATGTAGAGGTAGGCCACTGGCAATCTCCTGCGGGACCCCCGATCAGGGGCAGTGTGCAGGAGTCATCAGCCCGCAATCGGGCGGTTGAGCAAGGCGGACTCCATCGCCTTCGGGCGGAAGTATATCCACCGGGCCGCTCCGGGGTCGAACGATCGGCGGCGGGATATCCGCCCTTTGTATGAGACCGGCCCTCCGGCCGGCGGATTCTTCGAGGCCGCCCGAGGCGCATACGATCAGGAGATGTTGGAGCCGCGTATCCAGTACACCCGGACGAGCGATGGAGTGAACCTTGCCTACACCTCGTTCGGCGCCGGCGGGGTACCGGTCATCGCGCTGCGGCCGCCCCAGCTGAGCCATATCGGCCTCGAGTGCGGCCTGCCTTTCCAGACCCGCTACCACGAATTCGAACGGATGGCGGAGACGATGCGGGTGGTGCGCTTCGATTCGCGGGGGGCGGGGCTCTCCGACCGGGATGTCGCCGACATCTCGCTGGAGGCGCGCATGCGCGATATCGACGCGGTTGCCGACCGCCTGGGGCTGGAACGGTTCGCCATCCAGGCGAATCTCCACGCCTGCTCGTGGGCGATTGCCTATGCGGCGGAACGGCCGGAGCGGGTGTCGCACCTGGTCCTTCACCAGCCCTACACGCGGGGGAGCGACTACTGGAGCCAGGCGGCCCGGGCAGCGCTGGAATCGCTGATCCTGGTCGATTGGGTGACGTACACGGAAGCCTCGATGTCACACGCCTTCGGGTGGGTGCCGGGCGACGTTCCGCGGGCGCTGGCCGCGCAGATGCGGGCGGCGATGACGCCAGAGGACTTCTTGAAGTACCTCCAGGTGGACCGGGAGACAGACGTGACGCCACTACTGAGCCGGGTTATTTGCCCGGTGCTGGTGGTGCACTTCGACATGAACGCGCTTACACCGCGGGACCTGGCGGTTCGGCTCGCCGGGTCGGTGCCCGACGGGCGGCTGGCGCTGCCGGGGAACCTGCGGGACGCGATCCGCGCGATGAGCGAGTTCCTGGAACACCAGGAGCCGGTGAAGGAGCGAACCGCCGCCTTCGACGACATGCCGCTGCGGACCGTGCTCGTGGCGAATGGGAACGCCCGGCCGGGAGTAATCGCGGAGCGGATCGCCTCGCACGGTGGCGCGCCGGTGGCGCTGATGGGGGGCACGCCGACCGGGGTGTTCGGCTCGGCACAGGCTGCGCTCGGCTGCGCCCGGGTGCTGGCCGAGGAGACGGGCGTGAGCATTGGGGTGCATGCGGGCGAGCCAGGGTCGGCCCCGGCAACGGAGGCAGACCAGTCGCTCGTGGTTGCGGTACGCGCCTCGGTGGTGGCGGCGCCGGGCGAGGTGGTGGTCTCGAACGTGGTACGAGAGCTGGTGGCGGGCAAGGGCTTCAGGTTTCGCGAGCTTTCGGCGCCGGTGGTGGTGCCGCTGATGACGGAGCCGCTGCGGTTGTTCGCGCTCCGCTGACGCCGCAGCCATAATCCAGTCATGGAAGAGACGGAAGCACCGGAGCCGTTTGCACGGCTTTCGACCTGGATACCGAACGAAGCGCCGCCGGAGGGCCAGCGGGCAGCGCTCCTGCGGCTGGCGGCGGCGATGCGCAAGATCACGGAAGGGCTGATGGACATGGATGCCCCCGAGGCCGACCTGATCGCGGCCGCGGAGGCGAGTGAGCGCTTTGCCGAACACCTCGAAGCGACGCGGACGGGGCGACGCTCGTGGGGGTTCGGCGAAACATCGCCCTCGGGCGATACGCGGGCGCTGTTCGACCACAGCCCCCTCCTGGGGATGGCGAACCCGGTGGCGCCGCCGCTCAAGCTGTGGGTGGAGGGCGACGCGGTGGCGGGGACGGCTGTGTTCGGAAAGCAGTACGAGGGGCCGCCCGGCCATGTCCACGGGGGACTGGTGGCGGCGGCCTTCGATGAGGCGTTGGGGATGGTGCAGGCGATGACCGGGCAGCCGGGGATGACCGGCACGCTGACAGTGCGCTACCGCCGGCCGACGCCGTTGCATATAGAGGTGCGTTTTCGGGCGCGGGTAGAGCGGGTGGAGGGGCGGAAGATCTTCGCATCGGGCACGCTGCATGCCGGCGAAACCCTGTGCGCGGAGGCGGAGGGCGTGTTCATCATGACGGATTACGGGCGGTTCCGGGTGGAACCGGATCGGCCGGCGGGGAAGGGCTGAGGGAGGTCCTGGTGCGTTTGGCAACCGAGAAGGCCACCCGCTTGCGGCGGGTGGCCTTGCCGGGGTGCGCCGCCCAGGGGTGGCGGACACACCAGAGGAGGGAACGGAACGTGTTTAGCCGTAGCGCCACTCGGGGGTTGCGGTGTGGCAGCCGGGGCAATAGCGGTCGCAGCTGTCGTAGGCGGAGCTGCATTCGGGGCAGCGGCGGACAGCGGTGGCGGCCGCGTTGACGATGGTGGATTCAGCGAAGATCTTTCGCCACCAGGGTTGTTGACCGGGACGAAGCATGTGAGCCTCCTGAGAAGCGGTGGAAGCGGAGCCGCCGGTGTTGAAGCCAGTGGCACGCAATCCAGGGCGTCTGAGAGGCAATTGCGGCAGGCTGAGCGGCTGCCACGCCTCTCCCTTCGCGCCTACGGGGTTAGCTGTCGGGTTCGGTGAGGGAGTTCACCTACCCGGCTGGACGCCGGGATACACCCCAGGAAATGGTTCCCCCGTTCCGTGTCGACACGGATTCGGCAAGCTATTTGTACCACAAACGGGCAGGACTGGTGTTAAACGCGCGTAAATTGGCCTTGCAGAAGCATTGCGGCGGGTGGGCGCTTGCCCTGATGCGAGGAAGGGCGGGGCAGGGAGCAGAGGTGGTTACTGGAAGAGCGCGCCGACGCTCTGACCGGAGTGGATCCGGCCGATGGCGTCGCCGAGCAGGGGTGCGACGGGGAGAATGGTCATGTTGGGCAGGCGCTTGGCCTCGGGGATCGGGATCGAGTCGGTGACGACGATCTCGCGGGCGCCGGCGGCGCTGAGGCGCTCGATGGCCGGGCCGGTGAAGAGCCCGTGGTAGCAGGCGATGATCGCGTCGCGCGCCCCACGCTCGCGCAGGATGCGGACGGCCTCCGTGATGGTCCCGGCAGTGTCGATCTCGTCATCGATCACGAGGACATTGCGGCCTTCGACTTCGCCGATGACGTTCATGGCTTCGGTGCGGCCCGTGTTGCCGAGGCGGCGCTTCTCGATGATCGCGAGGGGCATGTCGAGCCGGGCGGCGACATCGCGCGCGCGCTTTTCGTCGCCGACATCCGGCGCGACGACGACGTAGTTTTCGAGGTGTTCGTTCTTGAAGTGGGCCGTCATGGTGAAGAGGGCGTTGAGCTCGTCGAGGGGGATGTTGAAAAAGCCCTGGATCTGGCCGGCGTGGAGGTTCATGGTCAGGACGCGGTCGGCGCCGGCGGTTTCGAGCATGTTGGCGATCAGGCGGGCGGTGATGGGGACGCGGGGCTGGTCCTTCTTGTCGCTGCGGCCATAGGCGTAGTAGGGGATGACGGCGGTGATGCGGCCGGCCGAGGCGCGGCGGGCGGCGTCGATCATGATGAGGAGTTCCATGATCGAGGTGTTTACCGGGCTGACGAAGGGTTGGACCAGGAAGACATCGCGCATGCGGATGTTTTCCTGGAACTGGACGAAGATGTTCTCGTTCGAGAATTCGAAGACATCGATGTTGCCGAGCTGGCGGCCGAGGCGCGCGGCGATGGCCTGGGCGAGCTCGGGATGGGCCCGGCCAGTGAAGATCGCAAGGTCGTTGTACACGGAAGGCTACTCCCCGGTCCTAAGGTCGAACCGCCCCGCCATGGGCGCACTCCGAATGTACCACGGGGGCGGCGCTTGCCAGTAGTCGGGGCGGGGGCGGGTTTTGTGTAAGAGCCCGGGCCGGCGGCTGTCTTACCCTCAGGCGTCCGCGCAAAGGCTCTCCATCTCCTCCTCTGGTCGGATGCGGGGGCCCTGCGTGAAGCGCAGTACCGGAGGCGATGCGGCGTCCTGACACGATGACGGCAGAGGGAATTCTGGAGAACCACGGTGAAGACAACGAAGGTACGGATCGGGGCGGTGTTGGCGTCGGCGCTGGTTGCCGGCGGTACGCTGGCTGGCGCGATGGCGACGCAAGACGGCGACCTGGGAGCGGGGACGGAGGGCGTGGCGCAGACGGAGATCGTGGAGAGCGCCGGCGAGCCGATCGTGTACGCGGGGAGCCACGGGCTGTATCCGTCGAAGTAAGGGGGCGGAGATTCAGGACACTTCGAAGAGGAACTCGACTTCGACGGGCACCCCCGAGGGGAGTTCGGCGACGCCGATGGCGATGCGCGCGTGGCGGCCGGCTTCGCCCAGGACATCGACCAGCAACTGCGAGGCGCCATTGATGACGAGCGGGTGGGCGGTGAAGCCTTTGGCGCTGGCGACATAGCCCCCGACGCGGAGGACGCGCGTGATGCGGTCGAGCGAGCCGAGTTCAGCGCGGACGACGGCGAGGGCCTGGATGGCGCAGGTGCGGGCGAGTTCGGCGCCCTGTTCGATGGTGACGTCCGCGCCGAGCTTGCCCTGCATCGCCACGCCCGTGCCATCGGCGTTACGCGGGACCTGGCCGGAGACGAAGAGCTGGTTGCCGCTGCGGACGCAGGGGACGTAGAGGCCGCCAGGAGCGCCGGGGGACGGGAGCTGGATGCCGAGTTCGTGGAGGCGTGCTTCAGCGCTCACTGGTACTCACCAAGGAGGGTGCTGACGACATTCTCAAACTCCTCGGAGCTGTAGCACTCGATGACGATTTTCGCGCCCTTCTTCTGGGGTTCGACCCTCACCCGGGTGCTGAGGGCGCGGCGGAGGCGGGCCTCGATGTCGGAGAGGGCGGAATCGCGGCGGGCGGTCTGGGCGCCGGGAGAGGCGCTGGTGGCCGGGACGCCGGCAAGCTGGCGGCGGACGAAGCTCTCGGTGTCGCGGACGGAGAGCTTGCGCTTCACGACGTCGCGCCAGGCGCTGACACGGCCGCGGCCTTCGGGCAGGCCGAGGAGGGCGCGGGCGTGGCCCTCGGTGATCTCGCCTGCGACGAGGCTGCGGCGGATCTCGGATTCGAGCTGGAGGAGACGCAGGGCGTTGGCGACGGTGGCGCGATTCTTGCCGACGCGGCGGGCGACTTCTTCCTGGGTGAGGCCGTATTCCTCCACGAGGCGGCGATACGCCATTGCTTCTTCGACAGGGTTGAGGTCGGCGCGCTGGATGTTCTCGATGAGCGCGAGTTCAAGGAGTTCGTGGTCGGCAGCTTCACGGATGACGACCGGGACGGTTTCGAGGCCGGCGAGGCGCGCGGCCTGGAGGCGGCGTTCGCCGGCTATCAGGCGGTAGCCGCCGTCCTCGTCGCGGCTGACGACGAGGGGCTGGATGATGCCGTGTTCGCGGATGGAATCGGAGAGTTCGCGGAGTTTCTCCGGTTCGAAGTTGGTGCGGGGCTGTTCCGGGTTCGGCGCGATGAGGTCGAGATCGAGCTGGTCGGGGCCGCCGCGGCGGGCGGCGGGAGGCTGTGGCAACGTGGTAGCCACATGGGGTGGCGGGGGCTCGGGACGGCGTTCCTCGCGCGGCTCGGGTGGAGCGGTGGGTGTCCCGGCCGCGGATTCGGTGTGCTCTTCCGGGTCGGAGGGTGGGGCGGCCGCGGCTCCACCGAAGAGGGCATCCAGGCCCCGCCCCAGTCCACGTTTTGGCTGTGTCATACGGCCACTCCTGCGCGTTCAAGAAGTTCGGAGGCAACGGCGTCGTAGGCGGTCGCGGAACGGCCACCCTGGTCGTAACGGAAGATGGATTGGCCATGGCTCGGCGCTTCGCTGAGGCGGACCGAGCGCGGGATGATGGTTGCGAAGGTCTGGGGAAAGTGGCCGCGGACCTCATCGACAACCTGCTGGGCGAGGCGGGTGCGGGCATCGAACATGGTGAGGATGAGGCCGAGGACGTGGAGACCCGGGTTGAGGCTGCGCTTCACCAGGTCGAGCGTTTCCATGAGGCGGCTGAGGCCTTCGAGGGCCATGTATTCGCACTGGACCGGGATGATGACGCTATCGCTGACCGTGAGGGCGTTGATCGTGAGGAGCCCGAGGGACGGGGGGCAATCGATGAGCACCCAGTCGTAGTGGTCGCGGATGGGGTGAATGGCGTTGGTGAGCCGGCGTTCGCGGGCAAGGACGGGGACGAGCTCGACTTCGGCGCCCGAGAGCTCGGCACTGGAGGGGACGAGATCGACGCCTTCTTCGGCGACGCGGACGATGCAGTCGGCCATGGGCACTTCATCGAGGAGGGCATCGTAGGTGCCGGGCTGGCCGGCGCCGCTGACGCCGAGGGCGGAGGTCGCGTTAGCCTGGGGATCGAGGTCGATGAGGAGGACGCGCTGGCCACGGCGGCCGAGGGCGACGGCAAGGGAAACGGCGGTAGTGGTCTTGCCAACGCCCCCCTTCTGGTTGACGAGGGAAACGATTTTCGCTGCCACTAGGCGGCCTCCCGGTTCATGCGTGCTTCGATGGCCTCGCGGGTGGGGAGTCCGGCGATGCCGGAGTGCTCCACGGCGAGGGCTCCTGCCGCAAGGGCGAATCGCATCGCCGTTGCGAGGTCGTCAGTTTCCGCGAGGCGGACCATGAAGGCGGAGGCGAAGCAATCGCCTGCCCCCGTGGGATCCACCGGGGTAGCCGGCAGAGCTGGCCAGTGCTGTGCTGTGCCATCCAGTTCGAACAGTGTAGCGCCATTGTGGCCACGCGTCAGGATGGCCAGCACTTTCTGGCTCGCGAGGTGGCGGGCCAGGGCCTCCGGGGCTGGCGTATCCTCGTCGCTGAAGAAGGCAACCCAGCCGGGCCGCACGAACCTGGAGGCGGCGCGCAGGGGCTCCGGGTGGGGGATGACGCGCTGGTCCGCGGTCACGCTGCGGAGGGTTCCCTGGAGGGCGACCCCCGTCAGGGATTCGCGAAAACGGAGTGGGGCGCGGCGGAACTCGTGGTAGGCGGGCGCGTAGAGGACGGCGTCGGGGGTTTCGCCGGGACGGAGGTGGGGGACGAGAGCGAGCGGTTCCCCTTCGCTCAGGAGGAACTGGGTGCGGGCACCGGCGGCGTCATAGGTGTTGGCGTAGCGCGGGAGGTCGGCAGCGGGCGTGGAGCGCACGTCGAGCCCCGCCAGCGCGCGCTGGTCGAAGTCCGGGTGCATGCCGGTGATGAGCGTCACGCTGATGACGCCGAGGGCACGCGCGGTCTGGGCCGTGTACAGGGACGGGCCGCCCGGCGCCCACCCGCCCTGGGGTGTGCGGTCCAGCGTGACGTTGCCGGCGACGAGGATGTGCGTCGCGATGCCCTCCCTAGCTTCTGAGGCTGATGACGACCTTGCGGTTTTCGCCCTCGCCGATGCTGTTGGTTTCGAGTTCGGGGTCTTCTGCGAAGGTGATGTGCACCAGGCGGCGTTCGGCGGCACTCATGGGCTCGAGTGTGATGGGGCTGCCGGTCTCGCGGACGCGGTCGGCCATGCGCTGGGCGAGGGCGATGATGCGCTCTTCGTTGCGGTGGCGGTAGTGCTCGACATCGATGGTGATAGCGCCCTTGCCCGGGTAGCGGCGCGAGAGGAAGAGGTTGACGAGGTACTGGAGGGCGATGAGGGTATCGCCCCGGCGGCCGATGAGGAGGCCGAGGTCCTCTCCCTTGATGTCGATGACGGCGAGGACACTCCCGAGGCCATCGCCGGGAGTGACGGGCTCGCGGATCGAGATCTCAGCGTCGATGTCGAGGATGCGAAGGATGTCGTCGACGGTCTGGGCGGCGAAATCGACCTCTTCGGCGTTGATATCAGGGGCAACGTGTTCCTGGGGTTCCCGGGCTTCATCGCGAGGGCGGCGGCGTTCCCGTTCGGGGCGCTCCGCGCGCGGGGGACGATCCGCCCCCTGGTGGCGTTCAGGGTGAGGTGCGCCGGGGGTGCCGCGGCCGCCGTTCCGGGCGCCTCGCGGGCGGCCCCGGTCGCCTTCTGGTGCAGGTTCAGCGGGGGCGGCTTCGCCGCGGGGGCGGAGGAAGTCGGCATCGGTGAGTTTGGGCATGACGGGTTCGACGCCGCCACGGGCGCCCCTGGGCGCGCCTCCGCCCTGGCGGCCGCCGCCACCGCGGGCGTCGGTCCGTGGGGCGCCGCGCTGGGGACGCTGGCCGTTGCCGCGGCGGGGCTGGCCAGAGGGCTGGCCGCGGGGAATACGGGTATCGGGTGGAGGAGGAGGCGCCGCGGCGCGCTGGGCGCCGGTGAGGCGGGTAACGCGGACGACGGCGTCACGCCCGCCGCGGCCGAAGAGGCCGCCGCGCTTGCCTTCGTCGAGGACAACGAATTCGACTTCGTCCCGATTGGCGCCGAGTTTTGCGAGCGCCCGGTTAAGGGCGTCTTCGACGGTTTTGCCGCTTGCTTCGGCCTGATCCATGTGTGGTCCTCAATTCTCGATCGGAGGTAAGGGCGGGGGTAGTGGGCTGGATTTCCGCCGCGGGTGCGCGGGGCGCGCGCACCTTGAAGATGGGTTCGATGCGAAGGGCAGGGAACCCGTACGTCAGGATGTTGAAGGTGACGCCAACGATGGAGTTGACCACCCAGTAGAGGCTCACGCCGCTGGGGAACTGGAGCGCGAAGAACGCGAACATGAGCGGCAGCATGATATTCATCATCTGTTGCTGCGAGCGGACGCGTTCGTCGGTGGTCACCGTCACCGTGGTCTTGGATTGCGCCCACGTCGTGACGCCCACGAGCACGACGAAGAGCAGGTTGGGTTCGCGCAGGTCCATGGTGAGGAAGTGTTCCTGGACCGGCACGGCATGCTGGAGATAGGACCAGTCGTAGAGGTGGCTGGACAGTTTCTCGAGCGCTTCCGGGGAGTTGGGGAGGGCGATGCGGACGGCGTTGTACAGCGCGATCAGGATGGGGAACTGGAGGAGCATGGGGCCCAGGCAGCCGAGGGGGTTCACTCCGCTCTCCCGGTAGAGCTTCATGACTTCTTCCTGGCGGCGCTTGGGGTCGCTGTACTTCTTGTTGATCTCCTGGATGCGGGGCTGGATGCCCTGCATGGAGCGGGTAACGTGGAGCTGGCGGAGGGTCAGGGGGAAGGTGACCAGCCGGATGAGGATGGTGAAGGCGATGATCGCGAGGCCGAAGCTATCGAAGAGGACGTTATTCAGGAGAACCAGCAGGTTCACCATCGGGTTCATCAGGAGGAGGGTGAAGATTTCGCCGATCACTTCTTCACCCCGGTGAGTGCGATCTCGGCGACCGAGTAGTTCTGGGGGTTGGCGCGGAAGAGACGGCCTTTCGTCGTGAGGATGTAGGCGAAACCATCGGCGACGTGGACATTCGAACGGACGGTGCCGGCGTCCTCGATGGGGACCCGGTTGAGGATCTGTCCGGTGGTGGCGTTGATGAAGGTGACCACGGGTTTGCGGTCGGCAACGATGAGCACATCACCGATGATGGCGGCGCCGGCTTTCACGCGCTCGCCCTCAAGGCTGACCGGGTCCCAGAGGGGGCTCGCCGGGGTAGCAGTTATGTCAAGCCCGTACACATGCCCACCGAAGTCCCCGAAGAAGACGCGGGAGTCAGTGACGGCAGGCTCGGTCCAGACCCAATCACGGGCACGGTAGTCGGCGAGGATGGTCCCATCCTCTGCGTTGAGGACGTAGGCGTGGCGGTTGATGCTGGGCACGAAGAGGCGGCCATCATCGAGGGCGAACAAATCGGCGATGGCGCCGGTAGCGACAAAGGGGTCGATCCAGGCCGGGGAGCCGTCGGCGAGGGAGAGGGCGTGGACTTCGCCGCCCATGGTGGCGACGAAGAGGTTATCGCCGGCCACGACAGGGGTGGCCCAGATGCCACGGTCGAAGCGTTTGGGTTCAGGCCAGGCCGGGCTGCCGTCGCTAGCGTTCCAGGCGTAGAGGCGGCCCTCGGTGGTGCCGAAGTAGAGAATTCCGTTGGCGAGGGCGGCTCCGCCGGCGAGATTGCCCTTGATCTGGCTGGTGTTGGTCCCGTTCGTTGGCCAGACCGGCCGGCCGTCGGCCTTGTTGAGAGCGAAGACGCCCGCGGAGAAGGTCGCAAGGTAGACGCGGTCGCCGTCGATTACCGGATCGCCATAGATAGCTTCGGGTTCAATCTTCTTATCGGGGTCGCGGTCTTTATCGGGGAAGGTCCAGCGGGCGGTGGCTGCGTCGCCGTCCTGGAGGGTGACGGCGGAGATATGGCCTTTGGAGGTAGAGACGTAGACATCCTGGCCGTCGATGACGGGAGCGGCCCAGCCATCCGGATTGGTGACGCGGACACAGGCGGCGAAGACTGGTAGGCAGAGAAGAATGGCCCCGATCAGTGGGGCACGGCGGAGATTCACCGCGCAATAGTAGCAGTGGCGTGCGTTATGGGGAGCACGGCCCGTTGAGTTTCACGTGAAACGCCTTTGGCGAACATATGTGCTAAGAGAGGAGCACTGTTTCACGTGAAACAG
>JAANMV010003514.1_pt1 | contig 13577 bp, 14 predicted proteins | sample 7279661 | NCBI WGS metagenome assembly JAANMV01 (sample SAMN14094540, study PRJNA606508) | bioreactor metagenome | isolation source: A lab-scale SPAN reactor treating ammonium-rich wastewater day 121 | place: Ireland: Galway | collected 2017-05-16 | reverse complement strand
CGCCGTCTACATCAATCCGCCCCGAAAGGAGGACGCCCCCTCAACCGCTACATAAAATAGCCCGACCGAAGTGTCTCAAACCGCTTGACATTTTCCGAACTCTCAATCATGGTTAACTCCTCAATTATTTCCGGGGATATAAGGGCCTAACACCAGGCCTGTAAGAACCACGGGTTTCCGGCAGGTTACCCTCGATCACGGCCCGGAAGCGAGTGGCGATCCGTCCGGCGGCTTCTTTGGCATAGGTTGCTCTGGGGCCTCTGAAAAGCTCGTCCACTGTCCTTTCGAAGTGAGCCAACCAGCGGGTGAAGTGGGACTCCGTCAGTGGGGTCAGTCGATGAAGCTGCATGTGGATCTCGAGCGGATTTCCGCGGTAGCTACCGGCGGCCAGCAAGACACTTTCCCAGAAGCGATTCATCTTGGGAAGGTGCTCCTCCAGGTCCACACTGGCAACGTCTTGGAATATGGGCCGCAATGCATCGTCTCGGTAGACTCGGGCGTAGAACTCGCGCACCAAGTGGGCTACGTCATCGGGGCTCTCGATATCAGGCACGGGAACGGCTCCTCTCTATCACCCCTCCGATACAGGACAAGTTTATCCTATATTAGGGTTTAAGTGAAAGTCCGGTCAAGGCGCTCTGGTTGCCAGTCCCAAGAATATGCGATAAGTTTGTCCTGTATCGAGCGGCCAGCTCCAGGAGGCTGACAGAAAGAAGGCGTTTATTTTATCCCAAACCGTGGAGTATGCCATTCGAGCCGTGGTCATGCTGGCCTATAGCGAGGACCAACAGCCGATGAGCAGCGCCCTTCTGGCACGTCGGACCAAAGTGCCGGCGAGTTATCTGGCCAAGATTCTGCAGAACCTGGTTCGGTCGGGAATCGTGCAGTCCCATCGTGGCACACGCGGGGGTTTTCAGCTCGCCCTGCCGGCTCATCAAGTCACCTTGCTCGACGTCGTCAATGCCGTGGAGCCCCTGCCTCGCATCCTCGGATGCCCGCTCGGGTTGGCCACGCACTGTGACTCGCTCTGCCCGATGCATGCCCGCATGGACGAAGCCATGGCTCAGGTCGAGGCAGTGCTTTCAAGCTCGAGCCTGGCCGACCTGATCTCGCAGCCAGCTCGGCCACTCCCCATGGTCGACGCGATCCTCGGTAAGCGTTCTCGCTCGCGGTAACCTTGACGCGACACGCGGAGTAGGCTACTCATGATATAGGATGAATTTGTCCGATTTACAGCCTGCCCCGACGGTGAGCCTGAGCTCCGTAGGAGAGGGTCTGCTCCTGCCGCTCTTGATGGTTGAGGGGGAAACGGTGGGTTCCGCCGCGGTTTCGTTCGTCAATCGAGCTTGCCCACCCACGCTCGGTCCCATCCAGGTCGGAGCGCCCCTGAGCGAGATCCTGAGCCCGGTGCGGAACTTGCTGGCGCGCTCTCTGGCCGGAGAGGAGATGGGAGCGCATGAGATGGTCGTAATCGCTCCCACCGGGCGCCGAGCCGTCTTTCTTGCCAGCGCAACGGCCGTATATCGAGCCAACAGGGTCTCAGGTGCTGTCTTTTATGCCATGGACGTGACCGATCACCGCCGCGCCGAGCGCGACCTGTCCGTGCAGCACCAGGTGGCCCGCATTCTGGCCGAAGCCGAGAGCTTTACCGCAGCAGCCCCGAAGGTTCTCCAAGCGATCGGATGCGAGCTGGGTTGGGACGATGGCTCGCTCTGGACTCTCTCCTCGGACGAGCAAGAGTTGCTCTGCTCGGCCCGATGGTGTCGGCCCGGCCGCCAGGAGCCCTGCGCACTCCGCCGGGAGCGTCTGCAGTGCGGAGAGGGATTGCCGGGTAGAGTCTGGGACAGCGGTCAGCCTGTTTGGATCTCAGACTGCTTGCTGGAGGGTGACATACCCCGCCGGGACGAGATGGCGGCAGGCGGCCTGCACACGATGCTTGGCTTTCCCATCGTTCTCCAGGGGAAGGTTCTGGGCGTGTTCGAGTTCTTCGACCGGGAGGTCCTCGCGCCCGATCCCGAGCTCATTCGCACGATGGCAACGCTGGGAAGCCAGCTGGGCCAATTCATCAAACGGCGCAGGTATGAAACCGATCTGCGGAACGCCCATCTGCGCGAGCAGGGCATTGCCGCTCGGTTTCAGGCCGCTTTACTGCCCACGGACCCGACTTCTCTTCCCGGTTACAGGGCTGCCTTCTCTTATCGCCCGGCGCTCCGGGAGGCCGACGTGGGCGGCGATTTCTATAATCTATTTCGACTGGACGAAGAGCGGGTCGGACTGGTCATCGGGGACGTTGGAGGCAAGGGCCTCGAAGCGGCCGTAATCGCTGCCTGCTTGCAGCAAGCCATCGTCGCCCTGACGCTCCGGCCGGGGGCAACGCCTGCCTCCGTGCTGGATGATTCCCACCGATTTCTGAGCTCTTTGCGCTTCGATGGGATCGTGACCGTTTTTCTGGGGATCCTCGAGCAGGGAACCGGGCAGTTGGCCTACTGCAATGCTGGCCACGAGCCGCCGCTCGTTTATCGAGCCGCCCATCGAGCCTGCGAGCCCCTTTGCACAGGGCAACCGGCCCTGGTGGGGCTTGAGCTGGGACCGTACGCCTCTCAGGCCGTCAAACTGGACGTCCGGGATGTTCTCTTTCTCTATACCGATGGGCTCACGGAAGCTGGCATCCGCCCCGACGGGCTGCTTGGCACCGACGGAGTTGCTCGTCTCCTGGAGGCACACCCCGACCATGAGCCGGCCGAAATCCTGACCCATATGTGTCGCACCGCCACGCAGCTGTCCAGTGGACGCCTGCAAGACGACATTGCGATGGCAGCTATCCGGCGGATGGCAAGCCTGGACGCGGAGCCGCGCCCGATCATCTGGCATCGATGCCGTCTTTCGGGACCGTGTTGCTGCTGAGAGCCGCCTGGAGAAAGCTTCGGAGCACGACGGCCTCGTTGTGTTCCTGATCGCGGGCAGCGAACAAGAGTGTCATACGGCCTGTCCGGGCCAACGCCAACAGTTTTCCGACCGCCTCCGGATTGGCTTGGAGCTCGAGCTGGTATTTGCTCTGAAAGCCGCTCCATTTCTCGGGGTCGTGGTCGAACCAGCGGCGCAAATCGGCGCTGGGCGCGATGTCCCTGAGCCACAAGTGCAAGCCCGCACGGGCTTTGGAGATTCCCCGAGGCCACAGCCGGTCCACCAGAACCCTGACACCATCCGCCGGCGCGGCCGGCTCGTAAATCCTTTTCAGCCCAATCTCCATGGCACTCATCCAACTCTCATCTCCCGCTCACGCCGGCCTCATCCTCACAACCTACACTTCAAAGATTGAAAGAACTAGCTTTATATAGGGACTTCAAATCGGCATTTTGGAGCCGCGCCTTGCGTGCAAGTCTCCTTGACTTTCCGGCCGATGATGGTTTCAAGCGACGCCCGCGCGAGCTGGCAGACCTCGGGATGTTCGCAAACCACCCGCGCCAGAGGGCAGGCCTGACTTGCGATCACGTAACGGTCCGGACAGCGCTCGAGCACCGCACTCCCACCGAGCTCGGCCAGGACTCGAATGGCTGCCAGCAATCGGGTCTCCAGGTCGGAGGACTGAGGGACCGCGCCAGCCAGCGCCCGTCCGGCCTGCTCGAGCGCGGCCTCGAGCTCCGATACGGGGAGTCTTCCTTTCAAGGTCGTCAACAGCTGATTGAGCAACAAATCATAAGCCTTGGGAAACAGCTGGTCGCCTTCTTGGCTCAACGCGAAGGTGTGGTGCGACTTGCGCACTCCTGGCCGAGAGCCCTTTTGCTCAACCAGTCCGTCGCGCTCCAACGTGGCCAAGTGGGCCCGGACGGCGTTGTCCGTCAGCTGCAGCTCCTGGGACAGCTCGTCCACCGTCAAGGAGGTCCCGCGCAGCAAAGAGACGATTCGGCCCCGGGTGGACTGAAGAAACCGCTCGTCTCGTTTGCTCAACTTCACGTTCCCAGTATAGCCCTGGCTGGCCGTTTCAGCAATAGTCAAAAAAAAAATTGACTTTTTAAACTATAAGAGGTAGCCTGAAGCCAGAACACGCAAAGGAGTCAGCCATGGGATTCGGCAGCAACGGTCATCGAGCGGGGGCCACCCTTACCCCTCCAGGCCACCTCTTCGCCTATCGCCAGGGGGACGTCCCTAAAATCAAGCGGCGGTACGATGTAGCCTTCCAAGCCGACGAAGCCTACCGGCGAGGACTCCCCGACATGACGCGCACGGTGGAGAGTGTCGAGGGAGCGGATGTGGAGATTCAACAGGTTGGAGTCAGTGGATTCCGGCTCCCTCTTCGGATCGCCACGCTGGGAGGAGCCGCCGTCGAATTAGAGGGCCGGATCACGGGGACAGTGGCTCTGGCGTCCGGTTCCAAAGGGATCAACATGAGCAGGATCCTGCGCACTTTCTATACGCATGGGCAGTCACTCTTCGACCTGGACACCGCCGCGGGGGTCGTGCAGCGGTATCTGGTGGAGGTCGGCTCTTCGAGCGCCAGGCTCAAGGTTCAGTTCCGCTTTCCCATGCAGCTCTCGAGCCTGCGCTCCGGACTGCAAGGCTGGCAATACTACCCCGTCGTCCTGGCGGCCTCCATCCGTTCGGGCGCCCCCGTTCGCCGGTTCATGGAGCTGGACTTCACGTACTCCTCCGCCTGTCCGTGCTCGGCCGAGCTGGCTGAGCACGCGCGGGAAACGCGGGGTGTCTACGCCATCCCTCATAGCCAGCGGTCCCTGGCACGCCTGAAGGTGGAGCTCCAAGCCGGGGCCAGGCTCTGCGTGGACGAGCTGGTGACGCACGCGCGAGAGGCGCTTAAGACGGAAACCCAGGTCCTGGTCAAGCGCGAAGACGAGCAGGCTTTCGCCGAGCTCAATGGAGCCTACGTCAAATTTGTTGAAGATGCGGCGAGGCTCGTGTTCCAGAGGCTTGACTCAGACTCTAGAATCCGAGATTTTCAGGTCATTTGCTCCCATTTTGAGTCGCTACACAGTCACGACGCCGTTTCGGTAATCTGCAAGGGGGTGCAGAACGGATACCGCGCCGACTTCATGGATTTTGAGAGCCTGGTTTAGGAGGACGAGACAATGAGCCAGAATACCCCCCTGAAACTCCTTTCGACGAAAGCCGAGGTGGGCAACGTGAGGACCTTCGTGTTCGAACCCGGTCCCTGGCGCTGGGTTGCCGGCCAGTGTCTGGGTTTCGTGCTGCCCAGGGCCGGAGCCTCGCAAGCGGAGAATGAGCGTTGGTTTACGATCGCCTCAGCTCCCAGCGAAGGGTTTATTCACGTAACGACGCGCGTCTCCGACAGCGCCTTCAAGCAATCGCTGGCCGGCCTGCAGCCGGGCGAGGAGATTCTCACGCACGATCTGGGAGGAGATTTCACCTGGGAGGCATTGGGGCGGCCCGTCGTCCTGGTCGCGGGAGGCATCGGCGTCACGCCCTTTCGCAGCATCTTGCTCGAGCGAAAGGCGACCGGCAAGCCTCTCAATGCAACCCTGCTCTATTTCAACCGCAACCAGGAGATCCCGTTTGAGGCCCTGTTCTCGGACCTGGCGCGTGAGCATACCGAGCTCAACTTGCAGCTGCTGGTGGGACAACCTGTTACCCCGGAAACAATCCTCGACCTGGTGCCCGCCAGCAGGGAGCAGACCGTCTACCTGTCCGGTCCGGAGCCCATGGTGGAGAGCGTCGGAGCCGGCCTGCGCGAGCATGGAGTGACGCTCAAGCAAGACTGGTTTCCAGGCTATGATGAGAAAACATACTGATGCAGGACCGCGAGCTTATCATGCTGGTAGAGGACGATCCGGCCGTGCTATCGGCCGTCCGCCGCCGGCTGGTCTTCGAGGGCTACCGAGTGGAAACATGCGCTGATGGAAGCGAAGCCCTGCAAACGCTGGCTGGCCTGTCCCCCAACCTGATCGTGCTGGACGTCATGCTGCCCGGCCTGGATGGGTTTCAATTGGCGGAAGCGATTCGTCGCGACTCGGATGTGCCGATCCTGATGTTGACCGCCCGCAGCGCCATCGAGGACCGAGTGACCGGGCTCGAGCGCGGGGCCGACGACTACCTGGTCAAACCGTTCGCGATCAAGGAACTGCTTGCCCGCGTGCGGGCCTTGCTGCGACGGAGCGGCCGCGCGGCCCACGCTGGGAAAGAGCCGCTTACCTTCACCGATCTGGTGCTCGATCCCATCACTCAAGAAGTCTTCCGGAATGGCAAGACGCTGAGCTTGACCCGGCGGGAGTATCAGTTGCTGGAACACTTCATGCGTCATCCTCGTCAGGTGCTGACTCGCGAGGCGATTTTCGAGTCCGTCTGGGGAAACGAGCACATGGGCGAGTCCAACATCATCGACGTCAACGTCCGTGCGTTGCGCGAGAAGTTGGAGACCGATCATCTATCACGCCTGATCCAAACAGTGCGCGGATTCGGCTACGCGTTGCGGGAGGCTTGAATGGCTGCTCTGACTCTGGGCCTGCTTCTCGGCTCGACTCTAACCTGGTGGTGGTTTGAGCGCCGCCGAAACGCCTCGCTGCGAGAGCTTTCGCGCTGGCTGGAGCGCGGTTTCGCGGCTCCCCCAGAAACTCAGCCGCTGGAGCCCTCTCTGCAGGAGCTATCGTTGGGGTTGGGTCGCTTGCTGGCCCAGATTGAGGAGAAGCGTCAAGCCCAAAGGCGACTCGTGGCCGATACCTCGCACGAGCTACGCAATCCTCTCACTGTGATCCGGACCAATCTCGATCTGTTGGGACGTGACCTCGAGCCCCAAATGCGCGTCGAGGTCTATCGCGAAGCCGAGCAAGAAGTGGAGCGGATGGTCCGGTTAGTGGAAGAGCTGATGCTGATCACCACGTTGGATCGAACTGCCTCCCTCAACCGGGCTCCCGTTCGGTTGGACGTGCTGGCCTCCGAGCTGACCGCCAGAATGCAGGTTGCCTACCCGGAGCGCGTCCTGGAGCTGTCGGCGACCGAAGAGATGACGGTGCTGGGGGATCGCGACAAGCTGATCCAGATCGCCATGAATCTCATCGAGAATGCAGCCCGCTATACTCTTGACCAGGGAAGGATCCAGGTCAGCCTCCGAGCAGAGTCCGGCCAGGCCGTCCTGGAGGTGCGCGACAATGGGATCGGCATCGACTCGAAGCACTTTCCCTACCTGTTCGACCGCTTCTACCGTGTGGACCCGGCACGCAGCCGTGCCTCCGGTGGCACGGGACTGGGCCTTCCGATCGTGCAGTTGCTGACCAACCTGCATGGCGGGGAAGTGCGCGTGGCCAGCAAGCCGGGTGAAGGGAGCGCCTTTCAAGTACGGCTCCCGCTCGAGTAGCGCCGTCTTCATCCAATCCTCATCTGAGGCTCAGACCTGTCTCACCTGCTCGGTTCATACTGGAGCACGGTAAGGATTCGTGCAAAAAGTGTACATAGGAGTCACCATCACGCAGCTGCGCTATGGCTCGCCCCTTCGTATCCTAAAGGCACCAGGCATGCCCTGGCAGAGGGTCAGCAGATCGCCAGTCAGGGCCAAGAAGGTCCGTCGGCGTGCTGAGCCCTCCCGCTCCTGGTCGTTTACCCAGACATCCACCAGCGCGCCGCTTGGCGCCGGACTGACCAGCAGCTCGCCCAGAAGTCCCAACTTGATGTGCTCGAAGGCGTAGACGAGCTTCTCCCGTTCGTTGCGGCGGGTCACTGTAACCTCCGGAGGGAGCACGAAAGGCAGGTCGCTCCGAGACGTGGGAGTCAGCGAGGCGTAGGGTCGGCAATGGGACTCCAGGAAGAAGGCGGCGACCGCCAGGCTGCCGGGCTCCGGAGGGCTGGCGTTCTGGCGCAGGAGTTCCCCAATCAAGTCGATGATCGCCTGACAGCGCTCGCGCCAAAGCCCCATCAGTTCTTCCAGTTTTGCGACTTTGGCCCGCTGGGAAGCCGTAAGTTTTACGTTGCGCCACAGGCTGAGCTGCCGTTCGGGCACCTCTGCATCCACCAGCATCTGCCCGTAATGAGCCAGGCTACGCTGAAGGGTCCCATCATCCAGTGCGTGGGGCTTGCCGAGGGCTATGCGAAACAGGCTCAGACTGTCCTGGAAGTTGTCCAGATGGGACTGAATGTAGGCCTCCGCCCCGGGCAGGTAAGAAATGGGCTGAGAGCTGCTCACCGAGCCAGGCCCAGCAGCTTCTGACCGTCTTCTCGAAGGGCGCCATCCGGTGCAACATGCCGATAGAGCGTTTGACGGGTTACGCCCAGCTCACGGCATAGCTCGCTGACTTTGGTCTCGCGATGGCCCATGGCAGCCATCGCCAAACGTAACTTGGCGGCCGTCATCTTGTATTTGGCGCCGCCCTTTCTCCCTCGAGCTCGAGCCGAGGCCAGCCCAGCCTTGGTTCGTTCGGAGATCAGCTCGCGCTCGAACTCGGCCAGGGCTGCAAAAATGCCGAAGACAAGTTTCCCTTCGGCTCGTGTCGTGTCGATCGAGGCACCTTGCCCGGTCAGGACCCGTAGGCCGATTCCCCTCTGGGTAAGGTCGTGGACCGTGTTGACGAGATGGTGCAGGCTACGGCCCAAACGGTCGAGCTTCCAGACCACCAGGCTATCGCCAGGGCGCAGAGCCTTCAAGGCTGCCTCCAGGCCGGGCCTGGCGTCGAGACATCCCGACACGGTGTCCTCGTAAAGTCGGGCGGGGTCCACGTCGGCGGCCAGCAGCGCATCGCGTTGAAGGTCCAGGCTCTGTGAGCCATCTGCTTTTGAGACCCGCATATACCCGAGTTGCATGGTGTCTCCCAAACGACCGATGATGTGACAAGCTCCGGTTAGCCCCGGAAGGGGGCTGTTCCTGTCACTTGAACCGTCGCGCACACTATGTCCCGTGGACGATTGAAACAAGGGAGAGTGACAGGGCCATGCCCAGCATCAGCGACACCGCCTATCCGTGGCTGAAAAGCCACCCGTCGGCCGAAGAGCTGGACGAAGTCTACACGCCAAACGAGCAAGAGCTGGCCTTCGCCCAGCAACGAACCCGACGGCCGGAACACCGCGTCGGGCTGCTACTTTTGCTGAAGACCTTCCAGCGGCTTGGCTACTTCGCCCGCTATGGTGACATACCAGCTCCAATCGTAGGCCACATCGCTCACTGCGCTGGCTCCGGCGACTTGGCGGAGGCAATGAAGGGCTACGATGCCGACCTGATTCGGAGACGACACACTGATCTGGTCCTGGAGTTCCTTGGCGTGACCGCTTATGGCCCAACTGCCCGCCAGATCATTCTTGAGACCTGCCTGGAGGCTTCACGCACTCGAGACGATCTTCCCGACATTATCAACATGGCCATCGAGGAGCTGGTTCGTCAGCGCTACGAACTGCCGGCCTTCAGCACCCTGCTGCGCATCGCCCGGACGGCCCGTAGTGTTTCGAACCGAGGTTACCAAAAGCGCTTCCGCGAGGCGCTCGATGACGCGACAAGGCAGCGACTGCTGGAGCTTCTCAGTCCTCCGCAGGGGCTGACGCGCAGCCTCTGGGAGCAGATCAAGCGGGAACCGGGGCGCGCCACCGTGACGCAACTGAGGGACTTCCTTCACCACCTCCGCTGGCTGCAGCAGCACAACGTAGCGGCCGACGCCTTGGCTAAGATCCCCGAGGCGAAGATCCGCCAGTTCGCGGCCGAGGCCCGCGCTCTGGACCTGGCCTCGATGAACGACCTGTCAGAGCACAAACGGCTCACACTGGCTGCCTCCTTGATCGTGAAACAAGCGGCACAGGCTCTCGACGACATCGCCCAGATGTTCATCCGCCAGGTCAAGAAGCTGCACAACCATTCCAACGAGGCACTGACGCATTACCGGGTGATGCACGCCGAGCGCACCGACGCCCTGATCGCCAAGCTGCGCGACATCGCAATCGCTTACAAGATGGAGGGCTCCCGCGACGAGCGCTTCGGCGCCATCGAGTCGCTGCTGGAGAAGGAGGCGGACGAGATCCTCGAACAATGCACTGCCCACAGCGCCATCGCCCAGAATAGTCACCTGTCCTTCCTGCCGAAATTCTACCGCGGCCTGCGCAGCACCCTCTTCCTTTTCCTGGAGAGCGTCCCACTGGTGGCCACGACGCAAGATCGATCCCTCTCCAACGCAATAGCCTTCGTGCTGGCCAACCGGGGGTCCCGGGCCGACTGGCTCAAGACCTCGGCATCGGCCGCCGGCAACAGCGAGCCCAAACTGCTGGACCTGTCCTTCGTTCCGGACAGGTGGTGGCGGCTGGTGACCGGTGAAGCCGAAGAGACGGGACATTCCGCCCGAGTCGACCGGCGCTACTTCGAGTTGTGCGTCTTCTCCGAGGTCATGCTGGCCTTGAAGTCGGGCGATCTCTGCATACCGGGCAGCGACGAGTTCAGCGACTACCGCAAGGAGCTGGTGTCGGAAGACGAGTACCGGCGCAGCGTAGCGCTCTACGGCGAGCAGGCCGGCATTCCCGTCGATGGCGCCGCATTCATCCGGCAGCTCCGCCAGGAGCTGGAGGCCGCGGCCGGGGCCGCTGACGACGGCTTCCTGGAGAACGAGCACCTCCGAATCGAGAACGGCAAACCGGTCCTGAAGCGTCTGCAGCGCCAAGCCGATCCGCCAGGCCGGCGCGAGCTGGAGCAGATGCTGGGTGAGCGCATGGGGGAGGTCGGCATTCTCGACGCCCTACTCGACACCGAGCACTGGCTGGGTTGGACCAAGTCTTTCGGCCCAATCTCCGGCCTTGACGCTAAGCTGACCAACCCTTCCGAGCGCTACATCCTCACCGCCTTCTGCTACGGCTGCGACCTCGGCCCCACCCAGACGGCGCGCTCCATTCGAGGGCTGGACCGACGACAGCTGTCTTACATCAACCAGAGGCACTCCAGCGAGGAGAAGCTGAACGAGGCCATCACGACCGTGATCAACGGCTGGTGCAATATCCCATTGCAGCGGATGTGGGGGCCGGGCCGATCCGCCTCGGCCGACGGCACCAAATGGGAGATGAACACGGCCAACCTGATGTCGGAGTATCACATCCGCTACGGAGGCTACGGCGGCATCGGCTACTACATGGTGGCCGACTCATACGTCGCGCTCTTTTCGCGCTTCTCTACCTGCGGGGCCTGGGAAGGGCACTATATCCTGGACTTCATCAAGGAGAACAAGTCCGACGTCCAGCCCGACACCATCCACGCGGACACCCAGGGCCAGAGTATGGCCATCTTCGGTCTGGCCTACCTGCTGGGCATCCAGCTCATGCCACGGATCCGCAACTGGAAGGACCTGCATCTCTACCGCCCCAGCCTCGACAGCCGCTACGCCCACATCGACGCGCTGTTCAGCGACCAGATCAACTGGGATCTGATCGAGACGATGCTGCCCGACATGCTGAGGGTAGCGCTGTCGGTGAAGGCTGGAACCATCATGCCCTCCACCATCCTACGCAGGCTGGCAACCTATAGCCGCAAGAACAAGCTGTATTTCGCGTTCCGAGAACTGGGCCGTGTGGTTCGCACCGTCTTCCTGCTCAAGTACCTGAGCAGCCTCGAGCTCCGCCATGTGATCCAGGCCGCGACAAACAAGAGCGAGGCATTCAACAAGTTTCTCCAGTGGGTCAGCTTCGGCGGCGAAGGCGTCATGAAACAGAGCGTGCGGGACGAGCAGCGCAAATTCATAAAGTACAACCACCTCATCGCCAACCTGCTGGCGTTTCACACCCTGGTGACGATGAGCGGCGCGCTTCAGCAGATGGACCAGGAGGGGCACGCCATCGACCTGGAGGCGCTGGCGACTCTAAGCCCCTACCGGACCGAACATATCAACCGCTTCGGTGACTACGTGATCAACACGAACCGCCGACCGGCTCCAGCAGCAGCACGTTGCGCTCCCCTTCTCGCCTGTCCCGACTAGCTGACCCGAATCCAGGGCTCCATGTACACTTTTTGCACGAATCCTTACCGTGCCCCATACTGGTGCAGGGGGATTAAGGAGAAGTACGATGTCTTCAAGTGTTCTGGCCTTCTGGCGACTTTTAGAAGGGGATGCAAACCTGCACGAGCAGGCTCTCCTGGCCAATGAGATGAACTCACTGCAGAGCTCAGCCGCCTACCTGGCAGGGCTGGCTGGAGGCCGCGGGTTGAACTTCACGGCCGAGGAATACCTGCGAAGCGCCCAGGGCTACACCATGATGGCCCGCACGCCGCTCGGCCCTATCCGCCTGGCGCCGGGGCCAGGCATGCCGCTCCGGGCGTTCTCCAATTACTTCTATCTTCCCGATTGGCCTCAACCGCGTGAGCCTCTTGGCGTGAAGGAGCTCGCCAGCCACGGAAGACGGCTGTGAAGAGACTCGTGCTCTTGGCGGGGCTCGTGCTCACGGGTTGCGGCAGCCCAACGCCACAATCGCAACATGGAATCGCGCCAACGAGCACCCCCAGTCCGGCCGTCATAGAGCCTTCAGCGGAAGTGGTCAAGGGCCGGAAGGTCTTCGAGAGCACCTGCGCCGCTTGTCACGGACCGGAGGGGCAGGGCATTATGAACCTGGGTAAGCCGCTGGTCGGCAGCCCGATGCTCAATCTGAGCGATTCAGAGCTCGTGACGTTCCTCATCAAGGGTCGAGATAGCTCGGACAAAGACAACACGACGGGAGTGCCCATGCCCCCCAAAGGCGGCAACCCCGACCTGACCGAGACAGACTTGCTGAATGTAGTAGCGTACCTGCGCTTTCTTCAGTAGCTGGCTCCTCTCAATGCTCAAGGAACCGGAGCTGTTCATCGTGCTCATCGGGGGGAGGCCGTCGGATTCGACGGCCCCCCCGCGTGTCCACCAGCCCCGCCGGTGATCATGCCACTCTGTGAACGGGGCTTCTGACGGCCGCCGTCGGCAAGCCGCCGGCGTCCGTCAGAAGCCCCTGTATCAGTGCACCCTTCCCGAAGAGACAATGGCGTGTAGAGGCATGCTCAACCCGTTGGCGCGCGCCTGGCGGCGCGCGGGTAGGCGGAAGTCTCGCGGGCGAAGCGCGCGCCCTTTCCCTGGAAAGGTGACCAAAATGGTCTGGCGCACGCTTCGCAGCGGAAGATGGCCGTAGGCGGTAGTTTTTTTTGGGCCTCGTCGGAGGCGGAGGTCTCGTCTCCGGGCCGCGCGCGGTGACTTATCGACGCACGGCCCGTAGGTGGCATTTTTGATCCAGAACTGCCGGTAATACCGAGGCAACCGGCCTGCTACAGCGACAAAAAAGTCGCAGGCGTGCAGAACCTCCGGTAATACCGATACTTCTGTACGGCCGGTTTGCCTCAGACTCCGACCGCCGCCAGCGTTGGCTTGTTCGCCTTCCACCAGTCCGCCACGGCCCGATCGACCCGGCCATCGTCCGCGACGTTCAGGTGAATCGCGCGCTTCTGACCGTTGATTCCACCAGTCTCCCGGAACCAGCGGTCCACCTCCTCCCAGTGGCTGCTGCCCTCCGGGAACTCCAGCGGGTAGGACTGCCGGCGCAGCACCTCGGGCGTCCACAGGCCCAGCGAGGTGATATGGGTCGTGGTGGCCTCGATCCCGAAGTATCCCAGCTTCTCACCGAGGGAGAAGGCGATGTTGAAGCCC
>JAANMV010003512.1_pt1 | contig 13582 bp, 9 predicted proteins | sample 7279661 | NCBI WGS metagenome assembly JAANMV01 (sample SAMN14094540, study PRJNA606508) | bioreactor metagenome | isolation source: A lab-scale SPAN reactor treating ammonium-rich wastewater day 121 | place: Ireland: Galway | collected 2017-05-16 | reverse complement strand
AAAGCTGGTTCGCACGAAAATTTAGGGTCTTCCTTCGTCAGCCCCTAAATTTTGTGCTCTCTCAGCTTTTTTTCCGCTCCTACGCCCTCCCTCCTGCCTGACGGTCTGGGAGAGGGTATCGCCTCACGGCCTCCGATAAAGTTTTGGAGAAGAGAACTCATCGAGTTCATCATTAAAGCACTACCGCCCTGCCCAAATAGTCTCTGTAGGGGCCGGATATTTAGTTTTTACAGGTCGGCAAAATCGACCGGCCTTTTCATATTAAGGTCGGCATGAAATGAATTGATTGAATTTCAGTCGATATCCGTGGGCCAGCGTCCAAAATTCGAACACTATTCAAATTCTAAAGATCCATTTCGTCCCAAATTGTTGTCCTCTTCCGTTTTTTTTCGGGCTGAAATCCGATTTTGTGGGCTTAGAAAACTAATCCCCGATTTCGACTCCTAGGCCGGGAGGGGATGTGGCTCTTCAGACCGTCAGGCAGGAGGGAGGGCGTAGGAGCGCTAAAAAGGCCTAGAGAGCACTCCAGTTAGAGGCTGACGAAGGAAGACTCTAAAGGATGTGCGAACAGGCCTTTTTGGAAAATTATTCCCAAAAACCCTTAACCGATGGGGGTGGAAGGGGGAGAAAGGATCTCTCCCCCTGGGCTTTAGCGAGCCCGGACTTGCTCCGGGCTCGCGAATCAACTAGCCCGACCGGGCCGTAGGTCTGAAGAGCCACATCCCCTCCCGGCCGGCGGGTGGCAACGAGCACAGTTCAACAAAGCACGGATTTTGCAGACCACTCCTACATGCCCATCGCCACCCTACTCTCCGCCGGCCTCCAAGGCATCGACGCCACACCGATCCACGTCGAGGTCGACATCACCCGCGGCCTACCCGGCTGGTCGACGGTCGGCCTGGCGGAAAACGCGGTCCGCGAGTCGAAGGAGCGGGTCATCTCGTCGATTCACAATTGCGGCTATCAATTTCCCTTCCGACGCATCACCCTCAACCTAGCCCCCGCCGACGTCAAAAAAAGCGGCACGGCCTTCGACCTGCCGATCGCGATCGGCCTCTTGGCCGCGGCCGAATTGCTTCCGGTCGAGTCGCTCCAAGGCTACGCCTTCCTGGGCGAGCTCTCGCTGGACGGGGGCCTCCGGCCGATTCGCGGCGCCCTCTCCGCCGCGGCCCTGGCCAAAGAAAGGGGTTGGCGCGGCCTGATCCTGCCCTTCGAAAACCTCCACGAGGCCGGCCTCATCCAGGAAGTCCCAACGATGGGCGCCCGAAACCTGCCCGAGGTCGTAGAGTTCCTGAAGGGCCGCGGTCCCCTCCCCCTGGCGACGGAGATGCCACCGCCCCGCCCTCCCCAAGCACCCCATCTTCCGGACTTGGCCGAGGTAAAAGGCCAAGGCCACGCCAAGCGCGCCCTCGAGGTCGCCGCCGCGGGCTTTCATAACTTGATGATGGTGGGCCCGCCCGGCACCGGCAAGACCATGCTGGCCAGCTGCCTGCCCTCCATCCTTCCGCCGATGACCCGCGAGGAAAGCCTGACCGCGACCAAGATCTACAGCCTCCTCGGACGCCTGGGTCCCGAAGCCGGGCTGATCGCGCAAAGGCCCTTTCGCGCCCCGCACCACACCATCTCGGAGGCGGGCCTGATCGGCGGCGGCAGCGTCCCGCGCCCCGGCGAGGCGAGCCTCGCGCACAACGGCGTGCTGTTCCTGGACGAGATCGGCGAGTTCAAACGCCATGTCCTCGAGGCCCTCCGCCAGCCCTTGGAGAGCCATGGCGTGACGATCTCCCGCGCCCGCCACAGCCTGAGCTACCCGGCGCGCTTCCTGCTGGCCGCGGCGATGAACCCCTGCCCCTGCGGTAGCCTAGGCAACCCGCGAACTCCCTGCGTCTGCCCCCCGGCGGCGATCGCGCGCTACCAGAGCAAGGTCAGCGGACCCCTCTTGGACCGCTTCGACCTGCGCCTGACGGTTCCCGCCTTGAATTTCGAGGAACTGAAATCCACGGCCCCCGGCGAAGGCAGCCGGCAGGTCCGCGACCGCGTCGCCCTCGCGCAAGAGCGGCAGCGACGGCGCCTCGCGGAGGCGGGCCTGCTATTCAATTCGCAGATGGGCCCCAAGGAGCTGCGGCGATGTTGCGGCCTCGAGGCGGAGGCGGAAGATTTATTGAAAACGGCGGTGGAAAGATGGGGCTGGTCGGCGCGGGCCTATCATCGGGTATTGAAGGTGGCTCGGACGATCGCGGACCTAGCAGGGACGGAAGAGATCGAGACGGTTCACTTAAGCGAGGCGATGGCCTATCGCGCGGAGGAAGGAAATCCCGGTTAGACGCCCCAAAGCCGTGCGCGCTGCGGGTCTTCGTTCATCACCTCGGCGAGGTAGTCGGTCAGGCCGTCGATCAAGGCGGGCACCTTGAAGACTTCGGTCAGGCTGGCCTCGACCTTTTTGCGAAGCTTCAGCTTGGCCTTGGCGGTGTTCAACTTGAGGGGACCGATCCCCCGCACTTGGGCGGCGAAAAAGGCCGACTCTTGGAGCGCGGACTTGGGCTTGAGAAAATCTCCTTTCGGAGCTTCCTCCGGGGCGAAAACGGGGCGAGTGCTCACTTTGCTGACTTTCATAGAATGAAGTATTTCGGGAACGAGAATATGTCGGTGGCGCCGCGCATTTGTTGCTAAGAATTTTCTAATAATTCCGCAATTTTATGCCGTTGATTCTGTACGAAATAACGCCTTCAAAAATCCCGAAACAACCCCTAGGTTTTTCCCCGGCAGCCCTGAAAATCGGCGTTTACAAGGCCGGAATCGCAATGCTATAGGCGCACCTCCAGTCACATTCCAGCTTTCAACGAGAAAGGTATATATGATCGAAAAGGGAACTCCCATTGAAGCCGCACAGGGAAAATTGGGCATCTTACTCGTCGGCCTGGGCGCCGTCAGCACCACCTTCGTCGCCGGCGTCGAGCTGATCAAGCGCGGCCTCGCCAAGCCCATCGGTTCCCTCACCCAGCTGGGCCATATCCGTCTCGGAAAACGTACAGACAAAAAAAATCCCCTCGTCAAAGACTTCGTCCCCATCACCAAGCTCGAGGACCTGGTCTTCGGCGCCTGGGATATCTTCCCCGACAACGCCTACGAGGCGGCCACCAAGGCCGGCGTCCTCAAAAAAAGCGATCTCGACGCCGTCAAAGAGCCACTGCAACAGCTCAAGCCCTTCGCCGGGGCCTTCGACCAGAATTTCGTGAAAAAACTGGAAGGCAAGCACGTCAAGAAAGGCACCCGCCGCGAGCTGGCCGACCAAGTCATCCAGGACATCGAAAACTTCAAAAAGCAAAGCGGCGCCAAGCGCATCGTGGTGATCTGGTGCGGCTCCACCGAGGTCTTCATCCAACCCGGCCCCGCGCACGCCAGCCTGAAGGCCTTCGAGGCCGCCCTGGACAAGGACGACAAGACGATCTCCCCCAGCATGATCTACGCCTACGCGGCCCTTAAGCTGGGCATTCCCTACGCCAACGGCGCGCCCAACCTGACGACCGACACCCCGGCGCTGCTCGAGCTGGCGCAGGAAACCAAGGCGCCGGTCTCCGGCAAGGACTTCAAGACGGGCCAAACCCTTCTGAAGACCATCCTCGCCCCCGGTTTCAAGGCCCGCTATCTCGGTCTCTCCGGATGGTTTTCCGCCAATATCCTCGGCAACCGCGACGGCGAGGTCCTGGACGATCCGGATTCCTTCAAGACGAAGGAAGAGAGCAAGCTGGGCGTCCTCGACACCATACTGCAACCCGAGCTCTATCCGGACCTGTACGGGAACTTCTACCACAAGGTCCGCATCCACTATTATCCGCCCCGCGGCGACAACAAAGAGGGCTGGGACAACATCGACCTGATCGGCTGGTGCGGCTACGACATGCAGCTGAAGATCGATTTTCTCTGCCGAGACAGCATCCTGGCCGCCCCGCTGGTGCTCGACCTCGTCCTTTTCATGGACCTGGCCAAGCGCGCCGGCATGAAGGGCATCCAAGAGTGGCTCAGCTTCTACTATAAGTCGCCGATGACGGCGGCGGGGCTCTATCCCGAGCACAACCTCTTCATCCAAGAGATGAAGCTCAAAAACACCCTACGCTACCTGATGGGCGAAGAGCAGATCACGCACCTGGGTCTGGATTATTACGAATAGTCCCGTGGGTGCCGCCGCCCTGCGACATATCCTCGCGACGTTCTTTTTCGGCACAGTGGTCCTGCTGACGCAGGCCTCCGCGCAGGCCCGTGCCCCGCACCCCAGCATTCCCCCTCTTGTCGTCACCGACGGTTTCGGGGTCAATATCCACTTCACCGATCCCCAGCCCGGCGAGATGAAGAAGATCGCCGAGTCCGGCGCGCGCTGGGTGCGGATGGACTTGCATTGGGACGGCACCGAGCGCGAGAAAGGCGTCTACGACTTCAGCGCTTACGACCGCCTGGTTCAGGCCTTGGACGAGCATGGACTGAAGGCCCTCTTCATCCTCGATTACGGAAACCCGCTCTACGACGGCGGCCTGGCCCCGCGCGACGAGGTGACGCGCCAGGCCTTCGCCCGCTGGGCGGTCGCCGCGGCCGGCCGCTATGCCGGAAAAGGCTACCTTTGGGAAATCTGGAACGAGCCCAACGGAACGATTTTTTGGAAACCCAAGCCCAACTTGGACGATTATGTCCGCCTGGCCCAGACGGTGACCGAGGCCTTCCAAAAAAACCTCCCCCAAGAAGCCCTGATCGGCCCGGCCAGCTATCGCCTGCCCGACAAGCTGTTTCGCAAGCTCTTCCGGGCCGGAGTCCTGGAGCATTGGGCGGCGCTGAGCATCCATCCCTACCGCTGGTGGATGAAACCCGAAACCGCGGGCACCATGTACGCCCGACTTCGCAAGCTGTTGCGTGAGTTCGACCCCGACCAGGCCGACTTCCCGATTCTTTCCGGCGAATGGGGGTATTCCACGGCCCAATTCGGCGTCGACGAGGAAAAACAGACCCGATTCCTGCCCAGGATGTATCTCTTCAATCTCTACCAAGGTATTCCCGTCACGATCTGGTACGATTGGAAAGACGACGGAGACAACCCCAAGGAAAAAGAGCATCGCTTCGGCATCGTCGGACAGGACTTCCGGCGCGAGAAGCCCGCATTCCATGCCATCCGAACTTTAAGCCGCGAGCTGGGCGGTTTCCGCTTCGTCCGCAGGCTTCCCACCCAATACTTTGATGATTACGTCTTGCTCTTCGAGAAGGACGGCGAGAAACGCCTGGCGGCATGGACCACCGCCGGAAAGAGCCGCGGGGTCGCCGTCGAGGGTTGGCAAGGCGGCTTTATAGAGACGGATTGTTTGGGAAAAACGCTGAAGAGGAAACCGGGCGGTCCGTCCGGGATGCGGATCGACCTGGAACAAGACCCAAAATACCTGCGCCCTATCTCGGAAACCGCGTCCACCGATCCAAATCCAGCTGCACGCTGACTTCGCCTAGAAAATTGTTCCGATCGTTGCCCGCCACGAAATTAAAGGCCGTGGCCCGCTCGTAGCCGGCTCTGACCCGCAGCAACATGGCATCGCTCAACAGGCGGTGTTGCCATTCCGAGACCAGGCGATAACGTCGTTCGTCGGGATTATCCACGACCTTGAAAAAATCCCCGACCAGATTGTTCTTGCCGTCGATGACCACCGTATTGATCGCCCAGATGTCGCTGCTGCGGTTTTCGAAGGCCGCTTGGAAGCTGAGGAGGTTTTGCGGATTGATGTCCCACCTCGCGGTGGCGTAGATGCCGAAGGCATTCGGCCCCAAGTCGTTGCCCAAAATAAAGCGATTCAGGGTCCAACCCGAGGTAAATTGCCCGTGCCGGTAAAAGCGCACCCCGGTGCGCTGGTAGTCCAAACGAAAATCGACGTTTCCGGAATTGGTTAACCGAGGCAAATAGAGGCCGAACTGATAGCCCACGTCCTGCCAAAGGTCCCGGTAGTTGAGCCCCGGCGTGTCGTCCCAGATCGCCTCGAAGTATATCTCGGCGCCGCGCAAGGGCGGGATGCGGAACCTGCCGTCGACCCCTCCCATCCGGTTGGAGGCCTCGTTGAAGGCGCGGTTGACGACGGGAAACAGATCTTCCACCCGGTTGCCGAAGCTGTTGGGCGGCGAACCTTCCCCGCCCGAGAGGGTGACCAAGGAGGCGCCCAGCTCGAAGAAACTGAGGGGCTGAAGGGTCCATTTATAGCCCGCCAAATACGAGTGCGGAAAGCGCTGCTGAGGCCCGAGATCCGCATAGAAGAAACTGATCTTATGGGCGCCCAGGTATTTGAAGACCCAGGGGAAGATGAAGGGGCTGTCGTTGCTGATCTTCGCGAAGTCCAAGCCTCGGGGGTTGTTGCTGAGCATAAGCCCCGCGTTCGCCGCTTGTCCGTAGAAAAAGTTATCCCTTCCGATCTCGATCTCGAGGTTCTTGACCCAGAACTTCCCGTAGAGATTGAGGATATCGGCGCGATTTTCGTCCGGCGTCCCGGGGCGCCCGATGCCCAATTGAAAGCGGGGGCGCAGATACATAGCGAAGTGATTGGAGGCCCTCAGCCAATGCGAAGTCTCCAACCAAAGATTGGAACCGTTGACGAGATGCCGGCCTTGCCGATCGTCCAACAAGGGGTTGATGACGGCGTCGATCTCGCCGATGCCGTTGGAAAAGGGCAAGGCTTCCGCGGGGCTGGCCGCAACGGCGACCCCCGCCTCGACCTTGTCGATGGGGTGCAGGGAATACCACTTCGTCTCGCCTTCCAGGGCGCCCCATTGGATCAATTCTTCGCGATATTCCCGTTTCAAGCGCGCCAAGATCGGTGCGAGATAATCCAGCCGAGCCTGGAGCTTCTCCTTTTGTTCCGGAGCGGTATCGGCCGACTGCAAGGGCGCTTCGATTCGGGAAAGGTGGACCATCGCCTCTTTAACGATGCGCGCCACCTCGCGCCGCGAGAAGGGCCGCTGTCCCATGATGATCTTGTCGACCAGACCGTGCGCGACCAATTTGTCGATGTCGCGGTAGACGGGATCGCTGACCGGGACGTTCACCGAGGCTTGGCCGAAAAGCGACGTCGGCGACAGCCCCGAAGCGATGCCCCAAACGCAGAAAAATACGAGGAAATACCGGCGAATTCGCGGAAAACGCATAGGGCCTGGGACTAGCCGGGGCCTAAGGAAGCGTCAATCAAATACTTGGGCGGAGAGCGCCCCGCCCTTCACCGAATCGGGCTCGGTTCCCGAGGCTCCTTCGAGCAGGAGGAGGCGCGGGAACACCCACACGCAGACAAGGGTCACGATGCTCAGGCCCAGGATCGAGACCCACCCGATCGAGCGCAGCCCCGCGCTGGAAGAGAGAGCCAGGCCGCCGAAGCCGATCAGGCTGGTCAGGCTGGAGACGAAGATCGCCGGCACGTCGCGGCGGACGATCTCGGAAAGGTCGCGCTCCTCGTCGAAGCGGTGGCTGTAATGGATGAAGCAGTCGATGCCGGTGCCGAGCACGATCGGGATGATGGCGATGTTCATCACGTTGAGTCGGACGTCGCAGAGCCACATCGCCCCGGAGAGCAGCACCAAGCTGCCCAGGAGGTTGAGGAAGACGGTCAAAGCCCGCTTGGGCGGCTTGAGGGTGACGAAGAGGAATCCCGCGAAGAAGAGCAGGATCAGGGCCATGCCCCGCGGCGCCTCGCGCTCGATCAGCTTGATCAGGTCCCATTGCACGAAAACGGCGTCGACCGGTTCGAAGGCGATGCCGCTCTCGCGACGGGCCTGCTCGATGCCCTGGTAATACCGCCCGATGTTCTGCGAGGAGGTGCGCGGCAGGGACTGATAGACCAAGACGGTGTTCACCGCGGCGCCGTCCTGGGCTCGGAAGGCGCGCCGCACCTCTTCGGGCAGCCCCTCCCGCGTGATGGGCGGGACGACTAGGCTGTCGGCGAGGCTCTCCAGGGTCTGGGCCTTCTTGTCCTTGTTCACCAACTTCGCCAGCGCCAGCTTGTCGCGGATCCGTGCCAGCCGCTCGCGCTTGCCATCTTGGTCGGAGGGGACGAAACTCGAGAGCCCCAGGGCCTTATGGTAGACCAGCTCCTCCGACGGGCGGCTGTCGATCTTCGCGTTCAGGTATTCCAGCAGCTTCCCTTCTTCGGACTCGGAGCCCACCATCAATACCCCGGGCTTCAAGGTGCCGTAGCTCGCCTGGCTGACGCGCTGATTGAGTCGATTGGCGGGCAGCTCCTGGACGTCCATCTGACCGTCCTCATAATAGATGCGACTCTGGACCGGAAGCGTCAGGGCGGAGAGCGCTACCAAGACAAGGGCGACCCCGGTGCCCAGCCAGGCCCGGCGCGGCGTGAACCAGCGCACCCAGGCCCCACCGCGCCCGAAAGGATTGAAATTGGGCAGGCGGTCGAGGCCGTGGAACCACTGGAACCAACGATGGCCCTGCCAGTCATGCGCCAACTTCAGCAGGCTGGGGACGATCAGCATCATCGCCAGGTAGTTCATCACCAGTCCCACGCCGCCCAGGATGCCCAGCTCGACGAAGACCTGGAAGTTGGAAAAGAGCAGCGCGGCGAAGGCGGCCACGGTCGTCACCATCGATCCGAAGGTCGCGCGGCCCGTGTTGCCGAAGGCCAGGCGGCAGGATTCGGAAAAGTCCCGCCCCGCGGCCCGCTCTTGGTAGTAGCGCGTCAGCAGGAAGATGCCGTAGTCGCTGCCGAGACCCGTGAGGATCGCGGCGCCGAAGCCCGTCATCATGTTGAGGTGGCCGAGCGAGAAATACAGGATGGCCATCGTCCACACGACGCTGAGCAGCAGCGGAAAGCCGATCAACAGCGCGGCGCTGAGCCTGCGGAAGTACAGCACGACGACCAAGAGCAGCAGGAAGGTGACCAGCGCCGAAATCCAGGAGATCTCGCCCTTGGCGTGATCGACCTGCTCGACGCTGTTTTGGTATTCGCCCGTGTAGCCGACCTGGACCGAAGCCAGGCCCGTCTCGCGCTTCAAATCGTCGACGAGGCCGCGGATGTCGGCGATCAGCCGGCGGTTGTAGTCGAGGTCGCTGGAGGGCCGCCTGGGCTTGACCCAGACGATTTGAAAGGGATCCTCGACCGAACCGGAGCTGAACTTCTGCACCTCGCCGTCCAGCTTGTCCTCGTATTTCTTCCGGATGTCGGCGAAAGTGAGGTCGGGGCGGTTTTCCTCGTCGGCGAAGTCCATCAAGTCATTGAAAACCGGGCTGACGCCCTTCTCCTGCAGCGCGAGCGAGCGCTCGATGCGGCGCTCGATCTCGGTTAAGTCTTCCGTCTCGAGGTAATACCAGAGGCGCTTCTTGAAGAACTCCACCGGCTGCTTGTAGTCGACGTATTTCACCTCGGAAAGCCGGGGCAAGGCCTCGGCCAGGCGGTCCGCAAAGGCCTCGGCCGCTTCCGGATCCTTGGACTCGACGGTCAGGACGACGTAGCCGACGTTGCCGAAATGCCGCTCGAACTTGCGCAAGTTGCGGACGCTCTCGGTCTCTTGCGGCAACAGCGAGGCGAAGTCGCTGTTGAAGGCGAGCTTTTGGACGAAATAAAGGGAAAGCGCGGAGAACAGCGCCGCGAGGAGCAGCACCGTCTTGGGAAAGGCCAAGCCCAACTGGTAGAGTTTGGGAAATGAACGCTTCATATTTCTCGTTATTTCCAGGGAACGCCCCGCTCACGGCGGTAGACCTGGTCGTAAAAATCCAAGACCCGGTCGGTGACCCGCGACCAGGAAATACTCTGCACCCAATCCTGGCCGTTTTTGGCGATCCGGGCGGCGGTCTCGCGATCCTCCAATAAATGAAGCAAGGCTTTGGCCAATTGCCCGCTGTCTTCGGGGGGGACCAGCAGGCCGTTCTTGCCGTTCTCGATCGCCTGCCGGAAGCCCAGGTTGTCGGTGCCCACCACCGGCTTGCCCGCCGCCATCGCCTCGAGCAGCGTCACGCTGAAGGCGGCGATCTTGGCGGGGTAACAGAAGACGTCGCAGGAGGCGAAGTACTCCGGACGGTTGCCGTTGATCTGGCCCTCGAAGAAGACGTTTTTGCCGTTCAGGACGCCGGCCTGCGCCTGGTACTGGGGCAGCATCGGGCCGTCGCCCACGACGATCAGCTTGGCCGCGGGCAGGCGCTCGACCACGGCGGGGAAGGCGTCGAGCAGCGACTCGAGCCCGTTGCGCGGGTCCATTCGGCCCAGGAACATCACTTTCGGCGTCTCGTCGTCGAAATGGGCGATCTTCCCCTTGGGGTTGGCGAACCACTCGGTGTCGACGCCGTTGGGGATATAGGTGAAATCGCCTTTCAGGTAGGGCGCCAGGGCCTGTTTACAGGCCTCGGAGACGGCGATCACGCCGTCCATCTTGTCGAAAAACCGCTGGATAAGGTTCTGGAAGGTTCGGAACAGGAAACGCGGCCCGATGGAGTCGAAATAGGTATGCAGCGTCCCGACCGTGACCGTATCGGAGTATTTTAGAAACAACATCGGAAGGGTCATGAATAGCGGGGAATGGATATGCAGCAGGTCGAATTTTTCTTCGGCCAATACCTGCCGGACCTTCTTCCCCAGGTTCCACCCCAACGTCACCTTCGCGAAGGAGTTGTTCATGTAGAAAGGAACGCTCTTGCCCAGACGAACGATGCGCATGCCCTCGGGAATGGCGACGTCGATCGTCTCGCCCTCATAACCGGTAAGCAGGACGACCTCGTAACCGCGCTTCACCAATTCTTTGGAATAAAAATAGACGTGCTCGGTGATGCCGCCTAGGTGGGGGTAAAAATACTCGCTGACGATGCCGATCTTCCTCATTTTACCTTCCAGAGGCGGTTTTGGATGCCGATGGCGCAGAGGGCCGAGAGGACGAGGACGAAGAGAAAGCCCTGCTTAATTTGGTACAGAAATTTCCCAATGACGTTCATAAGGTTGGCCGTCTCCTAGTCGATTCCCCGCGAATAAACAAGCGGGCTTGACCTGGTTTTAAGGGTGGGCGACAAAGCCCCAGGGCCTGGCTCCTCTAACGGGACTCCTTGCGCTTTGGTTTTACAACCTATTGTATCTATTTAATTTTTAATGAAATCCCTCCGACAGCTTCCTTGGTTACGCATCTCCGGCCTCCTGCTGTCGGGCCTCTTCCTCTATTATTGCTTCCACGCCCTCTCCTGGGCGGAGCTGCGCAGCGCCTTCGCCATACCCAGGCCTTGGCTGCTGGTCGTGGCAGCCCTCGGCAATCTGGCGGTCCTGGGCTTCAAGACCTGGGTCTGGCAGATCCTGCTGCGGCCCGCCGCCCGCATCCCCTTCGCCTTTCTCTTCGAGGTCCAGCACGTCGGCTGCATGGCCAACGTCCTCCTGCCGCTGAAGGCGGGGGAGTTCCTCAAGGCCGGCGTGGTCAAGAAACGCTACGCCGTGCCCTACACCCAGGCGCTCACCTCGATCGGATTGGAGCGCTACCTCGCGGGCTTCAGCCTGGTGCTGCTGGCCCTCGGCCTGGCGCTGGTCTTCCCCCTCCCCGCTTGGATCAGGACCGGGGCCCTCGTCATGACCCTTGTCTTGATCGCGGTGCAGGCCGGGCTCTTCCTGCTCTGGCAACGCCATCCAAACCTTGAAAAGTGGCGGAGCCGGCATCCCTGGATCTACCGGCTCTTCCAGGCCCTTGCCCACATCGGCGAGGGCTCGCAGGCGTTGAGATCCCGGCGGACTTTCTTATGGCTGGTCCTGTTGTCGATGCTGGTGTGGATCTCGGAGATCGCGATGCTGAAGGTCTTGGAGCTGGCCTACGGATTGGAGCTGAGCTGGGCGGCCCCCGTGCTGGTGCTGGTCGCGATCAACCTCGCCATCGCCCTGCCCAGCGCCCCCGGCAACCTCGGGGCCTTCGAGATCGCCACGGTCCTCGCCTACACCGGGCTAGGCCTCGACAAGGCCACCGCCTTGGGCATCGCCGTATATTTTCATTTTCTGCAAATCCTGCCGGTGACCGCGCTGGGGCTGTTTTTCTACTTTCGCTGGGGGCTGCGCGCGAAGGATTGGCAAGGGGTCCCGGAGGCGGCTTAAGGGCCGAACCTCGGGGCTCGAGTCCCACGCTCATAGGCCCTTGGCGCATCCGGTATTTTTCGGAGAATTTAAATCCGCTGCGGCAGCGGAACCTTGCCGAATTTCTTGAGCAGCTTGGCGTAGGCCCGGTAGGGGGCCCCCTCCTCGCGGAAGGGATCGCGGAACAGCTTGCCGATCTCGCGCTTGGCGAATTTCCCCTGCAGCATCGCGTGGTAGAGAATTTCCCCCAGCATGTAGCCCAGCGCGTGGGTCACGCCGAAGAAGAGCTCGTGCCGGCGGTAGATCGAGCCGGCGTTGGCGACGGGCAGGCCGCGCCTCTCGTGCTTCTTCACCTCGATAACCATGTGGGCCACCTCCAGCTCGAAGCCGCGGTCGCGCGGGACGCGGTTCTTCTTGAAATACTCGATCAAGCTCTGAAAATCCTCGACGCGCATGCACTTGCGCTTCTGGTTGATGATCTTCGAGCCGAAGAAGCCGATCGCCTCGTGCAGGACGTTGGCGTAGAAGGCGTCCTCGTGGCTGCGCGGAAACTCGTCGCCCGCGACCAGGTGCCGGATGAAGTGCGTCGCCTCCTCCGCCGCGTGGTTGAGCGAGACGTTGGCCAGGTAGACCCACTTGTGTTTCGGGATGTAATAGCTCTCGGAGAGCTCGACCTGCTTCTGGATCATGCGGCGCTCGCGCGCGCTGAAGTCGGGGTCTTCCTCGAGGCGCTCGAGGAAGCTCAAGTCCCCGCAGGTGAAGACCTCGACCTCGTCCTTGGCCTTCGGGAGCCGAATGCCGAGGAACTTGGCGATGCGGTCGGCCAGGTCGAGGAAGCTGTGCTTGGGGTCTTGGTAGTCGATCTCCCCCTCTTCGTTCTCGAGCCAATTCAGGTAGGACTGCTGCCAGACGATGGGCGGGGTGTTGATCAGGCAAAAGCTTTTTTCGTCGAGGCGGACGACCTCGACCTTGTCCTCAAGCTGGGCCTCGGCCAGCCGCCAATAGATCTTTTCGGAATTTTGGTAGAGAAAGAGCTCGCGGCCGGGATCGTAGCCGTCGGCGATCGCCTTGGCCACCTGCTTGGGCAGGTTGTCGGGCGCGATGTGCAGGTCGCCCACGAAGACGATCTTCTTGTAGTCGGGCCTGAGGGCGTGGATCTCGGCCAGGGTCTTGGCCATCGCCTCGTCGCGTTTTTTCAGCCCCGCGCCGAAGGGCGCCGACTCGATGCCGTAGACGTCGAGCTGGTAGTATTTGGCGAAGTCGAAGATCGGCTCGAAGTTTTCCCAGAGGTCGAAGTAGAAATGCTTGCGCAGGTTAATGCGCTTGAGGAAGGTCGTCACCGACATCTTGCCCTGGAGGAAGCGGTCGGCGTGGGGCTGGTGGCGCTTCTGCAGAAACTCGAGGCAGATCACGAAGCGATCGGTCTGGCCGATCATCATCTTGAGCAGGCGCAGCAGGGCGCGCTGGGACTGGCGGTTGGTGTGGTAGTCGCCCAGGTAGATCCAATCGGCGCGGGCCAGGGACTTTTTCAACTCCTC
>JAANMV010003510.1_pt1 | contig 13587 bp, 6 predicted proteins | sample 7279661 | NCBI WGS metagenome assembly JAANMV01 (sample SAMN14094540, study PRJNA606508) | bioreactor metagenome | isolation source: A lab-scale SPAN reactor treating ammonium-rich wastewater day 121 | place: Ireland: Galway | collected 2017-05-16 | reverse complement strand
GCAGTATATTATGGCGGGTGCGTCGTGGTTACTTGATAATTACGATGAAAAATTCATTGATACATCGTTGCGCAGAGCCGAATCAGTTCCGGGAATTTTTCTTGAATACACGAGCAATTTAACGCCGCATCTTACTTCCGTTATCGGCGTACGTACAGATTTTCATAATATTTACGGTGCGGTTTTTACGCCTCGCGTTCATCTGAAATACGCACTAACAGACTACACGTCGCTACGTGCCTCAGCCGGCAGCGGCTTCCGCGTTCCGAATATTATAGCCGATAATTTTTCGGCTTTTGCCAATTCGCGCCGTATTTTTACCGAGCCGGATATTCGTCCCGAAAAAGCGTGGAATTACGGACTTTCGATCACCACGACATTCGATGTTTGGGATATGCCCACAACGTTCGACGCAGAATTTTTCCGCACAGATTTTACCGAGCAAATGATAGTGGATTTCGACCGAAGCCCGCGCGAGATTCATATAGGGAATTTACAAGGCACGTCGTATGCCAATAGCGCATTGGCGCAAATTATGCTCACCCCCGCAAAAGGCTTTGACGTTACTGCCGCTTGGCGCATTACCGACACACGTGCAACTACCGGCGGACTATTGCAGTTGCGTCCGTTGATGAGCGTTCATCGTTTCCTCGGTACGGTTAATTACGAGTTCGAAAATTGGCAATTAGGCACTACATTGATATGGAATGGCGGCGGACGTATTCCGCTCACGGCCGATAATCCCGACGGATTGCGTTTACCCGAAAATTTCGACGGATTTTTCCGTGCTAATGCTCAAATTTCTAAAAAATTCGGCAACTTCGAATTATACTTCGGCGTTGAGAATATTACAAATTATATTCAGCCCTCGCCAATCATTGACGCTCATAATCCTTTCGGGCAATTTTTCGACGCTTCGCTTGTGTGGGGGCCGCTTGATGAGCGAACTTTTTACGGCGGTTTCAGGCTTACGTTCCCGCGGGGCGAATAACGCATCTGCTTATATCGTCAAAAATATAAAAAACGCTTGATTTCTGCCATAATTTAATTATCCGATAAAATGCTGGATACAATTATTTCGTTCAGTATAAAAAACAAATTCGTCGTCCTGTTGCTGACTTTGGTTCTGATTATTTGGGGAGTATGGAGCGCGACCAAACTTCAGATAGACGCTGTTCCCGACATTACAAACAATCAAGTGCAAATCATAACGGCTTGCCCTACACTTGCGGGGCAGGAAGTTGAGCGATTGGTTACTTCGCCCATCGAGCGCGGGCTTGCCAATTTGCCCGATTTGGAAGAGTTGCGAAGTATTTCTCGCTTCGGACTGTCCGTAATAACCGTTGTATTCGACGAAGACGTCGATATTTACTTTGCGAGGCAACTGATAAATGAAAAACTCAAAGAAGCAACGCGGGATATTCCGCCCGATATAGGGACTCCCGAATTGGCGCCGGTCAGTACCGGTTTAGGCGAAGTTTATCAATATATTATACACCCTGCAGAGTCGGCAGAGCGTAAATATTCTGCAATGGACTTGCGGGTAATGCAGGACTGGATAGTTGCAAGGCAATTATACGGAACGCCCGGAATTGCGGAGGTGAATAGCTTCGGAGGCTTGCTGAAACAATACGAGGTAGCCCTCGACCCCAATAAATTGCAAGCAATGCAAATCACCGTTCCCGAAGTTTTTACCGCATTGAAAAAAAACAATGAAAATACGGGAGGAGCTTATATTGATAAAAAGCCCAACGCTTATTTTATTCGCGGCGTGGGATTAATTAATTCGTTTGACGATATTAAAAATATTGTCGTAAAATCAAATCCGAACGATATTCCGATTCTAATTAAAGACGTTGCGGAAGTTCGTTTGGGCAGTGCGCCGCGGTACGGCGCAATGACGTATAACGGTGAGAAAGACGCGGTAGGCGGAGTGATTATGATGCTGAAGGGTGCTAACAGCGCAGACGTAGTTCAGCGGATAAAAGAAAAACTGCCCGTTATTCAAAAATCATTGCCGCCCGACGTGATAATAGAGCCGTTTCTCGATAGAACAGATTTGGTTAATCGCGCCATTTCCACAGTGCAAAGAAACCTTGTGGAAGGTGCTTTGATTGTAATTTTCGCACTTGTATTATTTCTCGGAAATTTACGGGCAGGTTTAATCGTTGCGTCGGCAATCCCTCTGTCAATGCTTTTCGCGCTCGGAATGATGAACATTTTTGGCGTTTCGGCTAATTTGATGAGCCTCGGCGCAATAGATTTCGGACTGATTGTTGACGGAGCCGTAATAATTGTAGAGGCAACCATGCATCATCTGGGACTGCGCCGCTCTACGGTAAAATTAACGCAAGCCGAGATGGACCAAGAAGTTTATATATCCGCTTCAAAAATTCGTAGCAGCGCGGCATTCGGCGAAATTATTATTCTTGCGGTGTACATACCGATTCTTACACTTGTCGGTATCGAGGGGAAAATGTTCAGACCAATGGCGCAAACAGTCAGTTTTGCCATATTGGGAGCATTGATTTTATCGCTTACATACATACCCGTAACTTGCGCATTATTCCTGCCGAAAACCGCCCGCGGCAATGCGGGATTCAGCGATAGAATAATGGATTATTTATCGCAAATTTATTTGCTGTTGCTGGAAAAAGCCGTTCGTGTAAAAAATTACGTAATAACTGCGGCCGCTGCAATTTTTATTGTTGCGGCATATGTTTTTTTCGGTATGGGCGGCGAATTTATTCCGACTTTGCAAGAGGGCGATTTCGCTTTTCATTGTATATTGCCGCAGGGAACTTCGTTAAGCCAGAGTATTGAAACAAGTATGCAGGCATCGCGCCTTGCTCTGCAATTCGACGAGGTAAAGATGGTTGTCGGTAAAACCGGCTCGGCCGAAGTTCCTACCGACCCGATGCCGGTAGAAGCGACTGATATGATGATAATTCTCAAACCGCAGAGCGAATGGGAAAGTAATATTTCTTACGATGAATTAGCCGAAAAAATAGAACATAAATTCGACGATATTCCGGGCGTGTTTTTTGAAAAAAACCAGCCGATACAGATGCGGTTCAACGAGCTTATGACCGGTTCGCGACAAGACGTGGCCGTTAAAATTTTCGGCGAAAATTTAGATACTTTGCTTGCCTATGCAAAAAAAACGGCCGACGAAATTCGGAAAGTTCCCGGAACAACCGTGCCTATGATAGAGCGGACTGAGGGCTTGCCTCAAATTGCCATTCGATATAATCGTTCGCAAATTGCCAACTACGGAATGAATATCGAAGATATTAACCATATAGTCAGTGCAGCGTTTGCAGGCGGAAAAGCGGGCGTTGTATTTGAGAACGAAAGACGATTCGACCTGGTTGTGCGCTTGGATAGTGCCTATCGAAACGATATAAGTGATATAGGCAGACTTTTTCTGCCTGCACCCGACGGTGCGCAAATACCTCTTTCGCAGGTAGCGGAAATTAGTTATGAATTAGGCCCGGCGCAAATCAGCCGAGAAGCCGGCAAACGACGAATCGTAATAGGCTTCAACACGGCAAAACGCGACGTAGAAAGCGTTGTCCAAGATATTCAAAACATATTGAGCCGAAACGTGAAATTGCCCGAAGGATATTATTTTTCTTACGGCGGAGTTTTCGAGCATTTGCAAGTTGCCTCCAAACGCTTGGCAATCGCGGTTCCGATTGCGTTGGCTTTGATTTTTGTATTGTTATTTTTTACTTTTCATTCGGTTCGTCAGGCCGTGCTGATTTATATGGCAATTCCTATGAGTGCAATAGGCGGAGTTTTTGCTTTAATCATTCGCGATATGCCTTTTAGTATTTCGGCCGGTATTGGTTTTATTGCCTTATTCGGCGTAGCGGTTCTGAACGGCATTGTGCTTATATCTGCTTTTAACAATTTGGAAAAAGAGGGCGTTGCCGATATAATGGAAAGAATGAAAAAAGGGGCTGCCACGCGGTTGCGCCCCGTGCTGATGACCGCCGCAGTCGCTTCTTTCGGTTTCTTGCCAATGGCATTTTCGCATAGTGCGGGCGCGGAAGTGCAGAAGCCGCTTGCTACTGTGGTAATCGGAGGATTGATATCCGCAACTTTCCTTACGCTTTTCGTTCTGCCGCTTTTATATTTAATTTTTACAAATAAAAAAAATAAAAATAATAAACGACGAAAAAATACATCCTATATTCCAGCCGCATTATTTGCGGCCATTATTTTGCTGATAGGCTCGTACTCTGCCGAAGCGTGTAAAATTTCCGAAAAGCCCGTATTCGACTTGGAACGCATAGTCAATGCCGCGCTGAAAAATAATCTGCAAATACAAGCCCGAAAATTAAGTGTAAAATCATCGGAAAAAATAAAAAAATCCACGTTTGAACTTCCTGATACCGAGTTTAATCTGCAATACGGACAATACAGTAGTATCAATCGCGATTTAGGATTTACTCTGTCGCAAACTATTCCGTTCCCTATGTATTTTGCAGCAAAAGCAGATTTATTCGACGCCGAATCGCAAGAGCGTGAAATGATGTTGCAAGCTGCTTCAAGCGAAATAATAATGCAGATTAAAACACTTTATTACGATTATATTTTTCTACTTGAAAATAAAAAAACTTTTGCAGGTATAGACTCTGCGTATACGGATTTCGAGCGCGTAGCCTCGCTGCGGCATAAAACAGGCGAATCGGGCTTTTTGGAAAAAAATACGGCCGAGGTCAGGCGAAATATGGTAAAAATTCAGATTAAGCAAATTGAAACCGACATTGAAACAACGCTTAATTCATTGAAAACACTTGTTAATTCTTCAGAAGAGTTTGACGTTGCCGTACCGGCGGAATACAAGCCTATGGCGTTGCCGGAAATATTTGACACATCGCGCATTGCCTACAATCCCGGTCTGAACGTGCGGTATCGGCGCGCAGAATCCGCCGAACGCTCCGCAGAACTCGAGCGCGCCGCGCTTTTTCCGGATTTAGTGATAGGATATTTTAATCAATCAATAATAGGAACTCAAAATATTAATGGCCAAGAAATATATTTCGACCAAAGCAAGCGTTTCCAGGGAGTAAATATTGGACTTGCTTTTCCTCTCGCATTTTCCGGCAGTACGTCAAGAATCGCTTCTTTGGATCTACAGGTGCAGGCTTTGCAAAAAGAAGCCGATAACGAGAAATCGGTTCTGCGCGCACAATTGCAAAATCTTATTAAAAAATATAATTTAAATCTGCTGCAATATGATTTTTACAAGAGTTCCGCAATGCCGGCTGCGGAGTCGGCGGTAAGTGTGGCTGCGCTTTCGTATCGGCGCGGCAATATCGGCTATGTGGAGTATCTGCAAGCATCGCAAAACGCCTATGAAATCCGATTAAACTATTTGCGCTCAATCGGCGATATTAATCGGGCGGTAATTCAAATCAATTTCATTCTCGGCATATAAAAATAAAAAATGAATATGAATAAAAAAACAGAAAATATGAAAATATTCCTCGGTGTTTTCTTTATAGTTACTGCCGCAATTGCCTTTGCCGCGTGTTCCGGTAAAAGCTCTGTGCCGGGGCATACTCACGGAGGTGGCAGCGAAGATTTATCGGCGGCGACTTTAACCGCACGGCAGATGAAATCTATAGGAATAGGATTCGGCAAACTCGAAAAAAAACAACTTGCTGCATCAATAAAAGCAAACGGAATACTTAAAGCGCCCAATCAAAATAAAGCGAATATTACGTCACCTATAAGCGGAATCGTAAAATCAATTTCGGTTCAAGCCGGAAGTGCCGTTGCCAAAGGACAAATTATTGCCACGATAGCAAGCGTGCCTCTAATCGCAATGCAAGAGGAATATTTAAGCATAGCATCAAAACTCGATTTGGCAAGAATTGAATACAAAAGACAATCGGAGCTGCAACAAGGCGATGCAAACGCGCTTAAAATAATGCAACAAGCCGAGGCCGAGATGAAGGCTTTGCTGGCGCAGTCCGTAAGCCTGCAAAAACAATTGGAGCTTATCGGAATAAATGCAAAAACACTTTCACACGAAAATATACAAAGTATTGTTTCGGTGGTAAGTCCTATCAGCGGTGCATTAAGTCATATTTCGGTCAATATAGGCAGTTATGTAGATGTAAATAATCCGGTAGCCGAAGTAATAGACAATAGCCGGCTTCATCTTGATTTATTTGTATATGAAAAGGACATCGGCAAATTAAGAGATGGGCAAATCATACATTTTACTCTTACAAATAATCCGGGCAAAGAATACGACGCAAAAATTTTTGCAATTTCAAATACCTTCGAACCTAATACGAAAGCTATTGCCGTTCATGCCAACGTCGAGGGAGATAAACAAGGCTTGATAGACGGTATGAATGTTACTGCATTGATTAGTTTAGACGCGGCGGTGCTGGACGCTGTTCCGAACGAGGCAATAGTCAATTATCGGGGTTTGGATTACATTTTTATTGTTTCGGAAAATAATACGCATGAAGGCCATACTCACGAATCGCATGAAGGCCATACTCATGAATCGCATGAAGGCCATACTCATGAATCGCATGAAGGCCATACTCACGAATCGCATGAAACAGCTTCGCCGTCAGATGCAGAGGAAGGCGATGCGTTAACGTTTAAAAAAATTCTTGTTAAGAAAGGTGTTACGGACATAGGTTATACTGAAATTACTTTACTTGAAGACATTCCGTCGAATGTAAAAATAGTTGTAAAAGGTGCATTTTTTATTATGGCAAAAATGACGAATCAGGGTGAGGCTCACGGGCATTAGCGTTTGGAAACGGCAGGTGCCGTTGTAGCCTTTCGTTTTGCAGACTTTTGCTTGGATTTTCTAATAGATTTTGCCGTTTTTCGGGAATATATGCACTTTTTGCCATATTTTTGCGGATAGTTCTTCCGCCGGCTGTGCAGCAGCAGCCTTGCCGTGCGCTATCGCCTTCCGATTTATGTTGAGAAAATCTATGACACGACAACGCTTTCGGGTGCTTGTTATCCTATCGGTACTATTGATATGCTCTGTGCCGGGTTCGAGTGAAGTTCCCGTTGTTTTGAAACGTTCTGTTCAATCGAGTTTATCCGCATCGGATTCGGCGGCTGCGCTGGGGTTGCTTGCGGCACGGCTTGATGCCGTCATTCAGTCGGTCAGGCTTTCGGGTGCTCGCAAAAGCTTATGCGTCTATTCTATTGACAATCAAGCCGTCTGCTACGAGCGACATTCGAAAACTGCACTTACGCCGGCCTCTACAACTAAATTATTCTCGACTTTTGTTGCATTTGACCGTTTTGGCGCAGACGGAACCATTCCCACAAAAATATTTACCGATGCAAAAGGTATTGATAACGGCGTGTTGAGGGGCAATATTTATATTGCCGGATACGGAGATGCGTTGCTTTCAATAGGCGACATTGAAACACTTGCCGACAAGTTGGTTGCTCTTGGCATTAAGAAAATCGAGGGTGCTGTTTATGCGGACGGCTCATATTTCGATGCTATTACGGAACGCCATATTTATAGCGGTGACGGCGAAGTTGTAGAACCTTTGCCGCCTATAACTGCATTAGGTCTGAATCGCAATTCCGTACAAGTTATAGTCAGCCCGGGCCGGCCTCCGCGTGTTCAAACAATGCCGCCTTCAGATGCTTTTCGTATTATTACGAATACAACTTCGCCGCTTGCAATAAAAAATACCTCGCCGAAGCAAAAAACGTCAGCATTACGGAACCTTCCGGCCAAAAAAAAGGTTATAAAACAGAAACGGCAATATATTAAACCCAAAAAGCAAATATCCGGCAAAAAGCCTTCAAAGCGCGTACAAAAAGCCAAGCCTATCAAAAAACGCGGCTCTAAGCGGACAATTTCAATATTTTCGCTTATGCCTGCGGTGTCGCAACGTTACGGCGACGCTATGCCTTTGCCGCCACATAGTCCGAGGCGTAAAACACGCAAAGCGGCAACGCCGAGAGTAATGGTGCAGACTCGGTTAAACGAATGGGGAATACAAGAGTTTATGGTAAGCGGAGGCGTGGGGCGCGGCGGAATGTATTCGGCCGCATTTGTTATGAAAAATCCCGATATAGTAACTGCCGGCGCATTGCGGAATCGCCTGACATCGGGGGGGATTGCTGTAAGCGGCGATGTGGGGCGGCGCGTAAAACCAGAAAGCACTACGGTGCTGGCCACGTTCGAGCGTCCGCTTGCGGAAATGTGCGCGGCTGTAAATAAAAACAGCGATAATTTTTTAGCCGAACACGTGTTCAAGATGCTTGGTGCACAAGCCGGCGGACAAAAGAATACTGCAAAACGCGCTACACAAGTAGTAAAGGAATGCTTGGAAAAAGAAAATATTTACAGCGACGGACTTTGTATGACGGACGGCTCCGGATTATGCCGTAAGAATTTGATTTCTGCAGCCACAGAAGCGGAACTTTTGAATAGAGCGGTAAAACTATTCGGCGGAAAATTCGAGGCGACGCTGTCTGTTGCGGGTGTAGACGGAACTCTGCGCCGACGAATGAAATCCACGTCTGCCGAAGGTAATGTACGCGCAAAAACGGGAACGCTTAGAAATACCAGCGCACTTGCGGGCTATGTTCGCTCGGCTGATGGCGAGCATTTTGCTTTCAGTTTTATTTTCAATGGCGGCTCGGTCGGATTGTACAAGCAAACCGAAAACAAACTTGCAGAAATATTGGCAGATTTTTCTTATGCCGGTGCCACTGCGCCGGAACAGCCGAGCGTTGCGCCTAAGCCTATAAAAAGACCGAATAAGCGATAAACAAAAAAAAAGCATATTACCCTGTTCGCAAAAAAAATAGGCGATATAGGCTGAAAAAATACTTGCTACGCGGATAGTAGAAAAAAAATCCGTATTTTACTACCCTTGTCGATACTCGGTGTCGTCAAATTGATATGTTGTTTTCGCCGAATACGAATCGTGAGAAAAGCCACGCCGCAAAAAATGTATTATTCCATAAGCGAAGCCAGTACTTTAGCGGGAGAGGAACAGTATATTCTGCGGTACTGGGAACGTGAGTTTGAGGAATTGCGCCCGCGTAAAAATCGTGCGGGTAACAGAGCCTATAATGAAAAAGACCTCGCCGTTTTATTGGATATACGCAAATTATTACGCGAGGGAAATTATTCGATTAAGGAAGCAAAAAAAGAGATAACCCGTCGCTACGGTCAGCCGAATACAGCCGTGAAAACAACGGACGGGAACACGGCCGCCGCACCTCGCAAAGAAAAGTACGCCGGCAAAGCAAAAAAGAAAGCGGAGATTACGACGGAAATAGTCGTTGCGCCGCCGCCTAAGCACGCCACAGTAGTGCTGTCGCGGCGTGATGTACTCGAACTATGTTCGTTGCTTAAAGATATGGCACTGCTGATTCGCTCGCTGTAAAAACCTCAATTGCAACAGATTATGTCAATATTATTCGTTATTTCTTCCATTTTTCGAGGTCAGTATCTATGAAACGATGCAACCATTTGTATATGTTTCTCATTATCCTTGTTGCAGCGGCAGTCGGACGGCTCGACGCGCAGCAAAGAGTCTATGAAGATAAGGTCGTGGGCAAGCATGCCGACGAGGTTCTCGGAGTGTTCGTAAATGGTGCGAACACTAAATTTGCCACGTGCAGCCTTGATGAAACCATCAAAATCTGGAGTTTGCCTGCCGGCAAAGAGCTGCGCTCGCTTACGGGGCATATAGGGCAAGTAAATAACCTTTCCTTCTCCGGTAACGACAAGCAACTCGCCAGCGGCAGCAGCGACCATACGGTTCGCGTATGGGATGTGGAATCGGGCAAGCAATTAGCTGTGCTTACCGGGCATACGGCCGAAGTTATCGGCGTTTATTACAGCCAAGACGACTCCAGCGGATTTATCGCAAGTACGAGTTTTGACCAAACCGTAAAACTTTGGGACGCAAAACTTTACAGCGAAATCAAAACTCTGCGCGGGCATACTATGCAGACTAATAACGTGGCATATTCCTACGATAACAAGTATCTCGCTTCATGCAGCGACGACCGTACAATCAAAATTTGGTCTACCGATATGTCGACCAAAACACCGTTGCTGACGCTTGAAGGGCATAATGCGCCTGTTCTGACCGTGCTGTATAGTTTTGACTCAAAATTGCTTGCAAGTACCGACCAAGACGGTGTAATAAAAATTTGGAGTATGCCGTCTGGCGAATTGCTTCGTACTATCAATGCTCATTCCGAGCTTGCGCAGGACGTAGCATTTGCCGCCGACAATCAAACTTTGGTTTCCGGTTCGCTTGATAAAACCATAAAACTTTGGAACATTAAAACCGGCGAAAATATCTCTACCATCAATATCGGCGCCGAAGTTTGGTCGGTGGATATAGTCAGCAATGCGAGCATTATAGTGGCGGGCTGTGCAGACGGAACCGTACATTTGCTTACCGAGAAAAAAAATCCGACGAAAGGAGGAAAATAACATGAAGAAAACACTTAACATTATTTTGACAATATGCGCCGTCGCCGCTTTTTCATTTACGGCACACGCTCAGGTTATAGGTTCGGTAGTTACAGTGCGAGGTATTGTTCTTGACGAAACCACTCGCAATCCGGCTTCGGTAAACTTGACTTTCTTTGACGAGCAAAACAAGAAAGTCAATTCGTCGCGTAGTAATGTAAAAGACGGCGAATATTTAATTACCGGGCTTAAGGCCGGAAAAAAATACACGGTGCAAATCGAGCATCCGGACTTTTTCAAGGCTGAATATGTGATTAAACTTCCGCCGACGGATAAATACGCTGAAATTTCGCGTGACTTTCTGGTTAGACCGCTTGCAAAAGATGCGCGTATGTTTATGCGCCTTTCGCCGTTTGAAGCTAAAAAATCAAAAATTCGCGTTGGTGTTAGTGATGTGCTCGACGAATTCAGGCAATCGCTTATTATGAATCCGGGCGTAACCGTAGAAATACAATGCTACCCCGATACCGATGCCGATAAAACCGCCAATGGCAAATTGACTGCCGAGCGTTGCAAAACTTTACAGAATTATTTCGTAAAAGGCGGAGTTGCCGATTCACGAATAAAAATTAAAGCATTCGACGCTACCGACCCCGTAAATGCGCCGCCGCCGCTTTCGAAAAAAATGGCCAAGGGCAAGCGTTATATCGGCTCTACTTATATTGTAGTTACAAAAATCTGACGCTGAATAGTATAATTGAAATTAAGCCCGACGATGCTTTTATCGTCAGGCTTAATTATTTTGGAAACAAACATTTACTTCACAAACATCATTTCGCGGTATGCAGGTAAAGGCCAATGTTTATCCGCAGTTAATCGCTCGAGCGCGTCGGCGGCAATGCGTGTTTCCGCCATAGCCGGAATAACTGAATTGCGAACGTGATTTGCTTTTTCATGAGCGGTTTCGCCGCCGAGTTCTGCATTTGCAATGCGAAGTTTTTCAAGCGCAATGCCAAGCCGTTCAACCGACGATGCAATTTCTCCGGCTATTCGCCCGAGTGCAGATGCCGCTATTTTTACCGCGGCTAAATTGCCGAGTGTAGCGGCAAGTTCGCCTAAATATGCCGCAACCTCGGGCAACAGCATGGTTTGGGCTATCCATTCGGTAGTTTCGCCTTCTATATTTACTGTCTTGAAATACTGCTCCACGTAAATCTCGTATCGTGCCTCGAGCTCGCGGTGCGATAGAGTTCCAAACTTTTGGAATAGTTCAATATTTTTATCGGACGGCAACAATTCAAGTGCTTCGAGTGCTGTCCGCGTATTGAGAAGTCCGCGCCGCTCGGCCTCTTCGCGCCATTCGTCGGAATATCCGTCTCCGTTAAAAATAATGCGTTTATGCTTTGCGTAGACTTCTTTGAGCGTCTCGCGAAGCGCAATTTCTATAGCCTGCCCACCGACAAGCCGTGCCTCTATCATATCGGTCATTTCCTTTATGGCATCGGTTGCAATTATGTTCAGAACGGTAACTGGAAATGAGATTGATTGACTCGAGCCGACGGCGCGAAACTCGAATTTGTTTCCGGTAAAAGCAAACGGCGATGTGCGATTACGGTCGCCTGCATGACGCGGCAAGTGTGGCAGAACAGGGGAGCCGAGCCCGAGAAGCCCGCCGCCCGGTGACTCTCCGTCGGCACCTCGCATGAGTCTTTCATAGATATCTACAAGTTGCTCGTCCAAAAAAATGCTGATAATTGCAGGCGGTGCTTCGTTTGCGCCAAGCCTATGGTCGTTGGCGGCAGAAGCAATTGAAGCGCGAAGTAAATCCTGGTGCTTGTCTACGGCCTTGATTACGGCGGCACAGAAAAACAGAAACTGCATATTGCTGTGCGGCGTGTCGCCCGGTTCCAAAAGATTTACGCCGGAGTCTGTGCTTATTGACCAATTAACATGCTTGCCCGAACCATTTACGCCGGCAAAAGGCTTCTCGTGCAACAAACACACCAAGCCGTATTTTCGCGCAGTATTTTGTAATGTCTGCATAAGTATCTGCTGATGGTCGGCCGCTGCATTGCAATGCTCAAATATCGGCGCGATTTCAAATTGTCCGGGTGCAACTTCGTTATGGCGGGTTTTTACCGGAACGCCCAAGCGGTGAAGCCGCTCTTCAACATCGGTCATATACGAAAGAACACGTTCGGGTATAGAACCGAAATAATGGTCTTCGAGTTCCTGTCCGCGGGGTGGTTTTGCACCGAAAAGCGTACGGCCGCACATCATTAAATCAGGCCGGCGAAAGAAAAACTCCTCATCAATCAAAAAATACTCCTGTTCTGCGCCAACTGTGGCAATTACAGAATTCGGAGCGACGGATCCGAGCAAAGACAATGCGCGTTTTGCCTCCTTGTTCAGTGCTTCTACGGAGCGTAACAGCGGCGTTTTGTGGTCAAGCGCATCGCCCGTCCAAGAAGCAAATGCTGTAGGAATACACAGCGTTGCTCCGTTTTCGTGGCGCATTAAAAATGCAGGCGAAGTCGGGTCCCAAGCTGTATAGCCCCGTGCTTCGAAAGTGGAACGCAATCCGCCGCTGGGGAACGACGAGGCATCGGGTTCGCTTTGAATAAGATCCTTACCGGAAAATTCGGCTATTGCACCGCCGTCAGCATTAGGAGCAACAAAACTTTCGTGCTTTTCGGCTGTACTGCCCGTAAGCGGCTGAAACCAATGTGTGTAATGCGTGGCACCTCGCTCGGTAGCCCATTCTTTCATGGCAAGCGCAACTATATCGGCTATTTGCGGATTAAGCGTTTCGCCGCGTTCAATTGTTGCTGCAAGCGATTTCCAGACCGACTTGCTTAGATGTTCGCGCATAGTGTCAAGCGAAAAAACATCAACGGCAAATATAGAGGAAATATCTTTGTTCGAACGGATTTCGGTCCGGTCAACGGCAAGCGAACTATATGAGCGGCCGCCATTTACGCGCCAGCTTTTTGCGGCGGTCAGAACGTCGAGATTATGAGATTGCAACATTGAGTATAATGTTTTTGTGAATATATGATTCGTAACTGACCTTACGCAGTAGGTAAGAATTTGACAACATTTAGATGACGTAATTGTTTGAAAGC
>JAANMV010003509.1_pt1 | contig 13589 bp, 9 predicted proteins | sample 7279661 | NCBI WGS metagenome assembly JAANMV01 (sample SAMN14094540, study PRJNA606508) | bioreactor metagenome | isolation source: A lab-scale SPAN reactor treating ammonium-rich wastewater day 121 | place: Ireland: Galway | collected 2017-05-16 | reverse complement strand
GCCTCGCGCGCCGAATCGGTGGAAATGTTCCTGCTCGCCAAGGGCTTCAAGGGCCGCAAGGCGCGGGACGAGGCGGCGGAAGCGGCCGAGGAGGCCTGATGCTTCTCTACGTGACGGTCGGCACGAACGACCTCGGCCGCGCCGGGCGCTTTTACGACGCGGTCCTGCCGCGCCTCGGCTATTCCAGGCAGAAGGAAGCGCCGGGCGAGATCGGCTATGCGGCGGAGGGCGACAGCCGCTGCCGCTTCTGGGTGGTCGAGCCCTTCGACCGAAAGCCCGCCACCTTCGGCAACGGTGTCACCATCGCCCTTGCCGCCCCGGACCGCGCGGCGGTCGATGCCTTCCATGCGGCCGCTCTTGCCGAGGGCGGCATGGACGAGGGGGCACCGGGCCTACGTCCGTTCCATGCCAGCTTCTACGCGGCCTTCGTGCGCGATCACGACGGCAACAAGATTTCCGCCGTCTGCGAAAAGCCGGAATAGACGGTTTTTGAGGAAGGCTGCCCCTCATCTGCCTGCCGGCATCCTCTCCCCGTAAACGGGGCGAGGAAGGATGGGCGCGCCGTTTTCCTCCTTCTCCCCGCTTGCGGGGAGAAGGTCCCGGCAGGGGGATGAGGGGCACTTGCCGCCGTCGGTGAGCCAATTGGCAATCTCTTACTTCACCGTCGTCGTTTCCGCTTCCCGCGCCGCCATGCGATGGCCGGAGACGGAGGCGCCGGCGTTCTTCGCCATGGCGAGGAAGGGCAGGGCGGCCAGCAGCGTCAGGACCGAGATCAGCATGAAGGCGATCTGGAAGTCGCGCAGTTCCAGCGGCGAGCCGGTCAGCGCCGTCTCGATCTCGAGGATCGCGCCGGCCACCGCGACGCCCATGGCAAGGCTGATCTGCTGCAGTACGGCGCTCATCGCCGTCGCCTTGCTGGCGTCCTCGTCGGGTATGTCGGCGAAGTATTCCCCAGATAATACCGCCAATAAGCATTCCACCCATTTGCATATTCAGGAGTAAAACACCTGTCGTTATTAAACCATCGCCTTTAATTCCCAGATCTACTAAACTAGGTATTCTTACAATACCGAATAAGATCAAATCATAAATATCAACGAAGTAGCCGAGTGCAGAAACCAGAACTGTTGTGTTAAACAGATTTTTTGAAAAGATTGATTGATTATTTATCATCGAGTGATATTGCCAGAAAAAAATATTTTATTAAAGTTTTAATGAGGATAAATAAAAAGAAAATATATTAAATTGGAGGCAAATTTATCTAATAATTTTCATTAAATCATCACATTATTTAAGTCAGAAATGAAACTTCATTCTAAAATACTGCTTGGACTTCTTATTGGATTAATCCTCGGATTGAGCTGCAATCTTTTTGTTACTGATAAAGACCTGTTAAAATGGATCGTAGAAAATATTTCGTACCCGATTGGGCAAATTTTTATCAGGATGATTTTTATGATAGTCATCCCTTTGATATTTACCGCTATTGTTCTGGGTTTGGCAGATTTCAGAGATATACATAAAATCGGTGTTGTAGGATTAAAAACTCTTATGTTCACGATTGTTATTACAGCAGTCTCTGTAATTATCGGATTAGTAATTGTAAATCTGGTTCAGCCAGGTACGGGCATTTCGCCTGAAAGCAGAACAGAGTTAATGAATTCACTAACTTCAAATCAATCCGTATCCTCTATTATTAAAACTGCAGAGGAGTCAAAAAGTTTTGTGCAAATTATTTTAGATCTGATCCCTCGAAATCCTTTTGTCGATATTGTATATGCATTCGACCCAAATTACCGCGGAGGTGGTTTGCTGGCGCTTATGTTTTTTTCATTGATATTTGGAATTGCTATGGCGATGAGTCCACAAGAAAAAATCCAGGGATTGACTTTCACGTTGCAAGGAATTTATGATGTACTTATGAAAATAATTGGTTACGCGATGAAGTTAGCACCAATCGGTGTTGCCGGATTAATTTTTTCTACAACTTCTCAGCTTGGATTTAAAATTGTATCAATCCTCTCTTTGTATGTTTTAGCGGTACTTGCTGCTCTTGCAATCCATTTCTTAGTTACTTATGGTGTGATAATCAAATATGCACTTAAGAAAAATCCTGTCGAATTCTTCAAACAAATTTCCGAAGTGATGATAACAGCATTTTCAACAAGTTCATCTAATGCAACATTACCAACAACAATCAGAAACTCAATTGATAATCTGAAGATCGATAAAGACATCGCAAATTTTGTTTTAACAGTTGGCTCCACAGCAAATCAAAACGGCACTGCTCTTTATGAAGGAATGACAGTCTTGTTCCTTGCACAATTCTATGGAATTGAACTATCACTTGTTCAACAATTATTGGTAGTATTTTTATCAATCTTAGCAGGAGTTGGAACTGCTGGTGTCCCGGGTGGTTCACTTCCATTGGTAATTATGGTATTGATTACAGTTGGTATTCCTGCAGAAGGAATAGGAATTATTCTTGGTGTTGATAGAATTCTTGATATGTCCCGAACAGTTGTGAATGTAACTGGTGATGTTGTTCTGGCAGGATGGATAGATACTACCGAAAGAAATAAGCGAAATGAATTTTCATAATTTTTATTTGTTGATGAATCAGACATTGAAATATCTTAATACATTTCAAATCTTCATATTCAAACCTTGATTTTACCGTTCATCACAACAATTTAAAAATAATATAATCTTTATTTGCTGAGGAACTGCAAATCGATATATTTCCAAAGAAATTTTTATCTGCTGCTTCCTGAATGTCATTTAACAAAAAAAAATGGAAAGAAAATGGAAACGAAGACTGCCGATTTGTCTTCCTTAAAAATAGATCGTTCAACCAAAAGTGATAAGCCGTCGAATAAAGGTAAGTACATTGTCACAATTATAGTCGCGCTTGCAATAATTGCAGCAATTATAATTTTATATCCAATCGTTTTCTCAAAAACAATTGAAGTTAAACTAACTTCAGTGATGCTGCAATCAACCGCACAGACGAGTGCAGTATTAACTGCCAGCGGTTATGTTGTTGCACAACGGCAGGCTTCAGTCAGTTCAAAAGGTACCGGTGTTATGGTTTATTTGGGAGTCGTCGAAGGCGACAAAGTAAAAAAAGGACAAATAATTGCCAGGCTTGACGACAGGGATATTCAAGCTCAACTCGACGAAGCAAAGTCAGGTCTCCAGCTTTATCAGGCGCAATTGAATGAAGTTCAGAATAGTTACAATCGTGAAAAAGAACTTTTCTCTCGAGGACTTTCTTCACAACAAAATCTTGATCAGGCAGAAACAACTTACAATATGCTGCTGGCAAATATAGAAATTGCTAAAGCCAGAATTCAGGAAGCAGAAGTTTCTCTGGAGAATATGATAATCCGTGCCCCGTTCGATGGAACTGCTCTTACAAAAAACGCTGAAGTTGGCGAAATCGTGGCTCCGTTTGGTGCAAGTACTACTTCACGTGCTGCTGTGGTTACTATTGCTGATATGAATTCATTGATGATTGAAGCTGATGTTTCTGAATCAAATATTGATCGGATAAAAACAAATCAGGATTGTGAAATTGTTCTGGATGCTTACCCACAAAAAAGTTATCCCGGATATGTTTTTAAAATCGTTCCGACTGCTGATCGTTCAAAAGCTACTGTTATGGTTAAAGTTGGATTTAAAGAATACGACTCCAGAGTTTTACCGGAAATGAGTGCAAAAGTTTCATTTTTATCTCAACCGATTGATGCTAAAATGTTAAGTGAAGAGAAATATTTAGTTGTTCAAACATCTGCTATCAGACAGGAAAATGGTTCATCGGTAGTTTATAAAGTTGATAACGATACAGCGGTACCAGTCGAGATTAAAACCGGCAGAAGTATTGGAAATTATACTGAGGTTATTTCCGGACTTGAAGCAGGTGATTCTGTAATTGGAAAAATTACTGATGAAATAAAAGCGGGAACTAAAGTAAAGATAGTGCAATAAAAAATTATTGGAGAAATAATGTCAGCGATAATTCAGGTTCAAAATGTTTCTAAATCATATTGGAGAGATAGTTTTGAAGTTCCGGTTCTTAACAATCTTTCTATAAATGTTGAGCAGGGAGAATTTCTTGCATTGATGGGTCCTTCCGGTTCAGGCAAAACTACTTTGCTAAATTTGATTGCAGGTATTGATCGCCCGTCAAGCGGAAACATAATAGTAGATGGAACAGATATTTCAACTTTGGGTGAATCAGCATTAGCAAAATGGCGATCAGCAAAGATTGGTTTCGTATTTCAGTTCTATAATCTAATACCGGTTCTTTCCGCATACGAGAATGTTGAACTTCCTCTACTACTCACTCATCTTTCAAAAGCGGAACGTAAACAACACGTTGAAACTGCACTGGGAATTGTTGGACTTGGAGATCGGATGCATCATTCACCTAAACAACTTTCAGGTGGGCAGGAACAGCGAGTTGCAATTGCTCGTGCAATCGTTACCGATCCGGTTATAATAGTTGCTGATGAACCGACTGGTGATCTAGATAAAAATTCTGCCGAAGAAATTTTAACTCTTATGGAAAGATTAAATAAAGAATTTCATAAAACGATTGTGATTGTTACTCATGATCCGCATGCTGCAGCCAGAGCAAGGATAATCCGTCATCTCGAAAAAGGTGATTTAATTCCTGCTTAACAATTTTGAAATGGAGATATTATGAAAATTTTAAAATTAATTTTAAAAAATCCTCTCAGGCATAAACTAAGAACAGTACTTACTATTCTCGGAATAGCTATTGCAGTGATTGCATTCGGACTTCTGCGAACAGTTGTAACAGCCTGGTATGTAGGAGTTGAAGGAGCTTCCGCAAACCGTTTAATAACCCGTCAGGCAGTATCTTTTATATTTCCTCTCCCTTATTCATACAGAGATAAAATTGCTCAGGTTGATGGTATAGAGATAGTAACATTTGCAAACTGGTTCGGCGGAGTGTATATAGATAAGAACCAGTTCTTCGCAAGAATAGCTGCTGATGCTCAAACTATTTTTGATGTTTATTCGGAATTCTTAATCAGCAAAGAAGAACTTGAAACATTTAAGAAGGAAAGAAATGCCTGTGTACTCGGTGAAGCAATTGCTAAACAGTATAATCTGAAAATCGGTGATGTAATGACACTCGAAGGAGATATTTATCCGGGCACTTGGGATTTTGTGGTTCGTGGAATATACAGACCAAGAGATAAAACTACCGATGCTTCACAGATGATCTTTCATTGGGATTACGTAAATGAAAGAATGAAAGAAGAAATGCCCACAAGAGCCGGAGATGTAGGCTGGTATATTGAAAAAATTAATGACCCTTCTAAATCAGCAATGATTTCTGAAAAGATTGATGCGTTGTTTAAAAATTCTCCGGCTGAAACTATAACTGAAACTGAAAGAGCATTCCAGCAAGGATTTCTTTCATCAACAAGTGCTATTATAACTTCAATGAATATTATGTCCTTTGTTATCATCGGAATAATAATGCTGGTTCTTGGAAACACTATGATTATGTCTGCGCGTGAACGAACAAGAGAGTATGCTGTATTTAAAGCGCTTGGTTTTTCTGGTAAACATCTTACAGGATTGATTATGGGTGAATCTCTTTTTATCTCTGCACTTGGTGGAGGATTAGGATTGTTTTTAACATTTCCTATTGTTGCAATATTCGAGCAGTTCATTCCAAAAGGAATGTTCCCGGTATTTCAGATTGAACCAATTACTATAATACTTGCTGTTACTTCCGCAATAGTAATTGGAATCGCTGCTGCAATTTTCCCGATTCAGCGTGCATTAACTACAAAAATAATTGATGGCTTCAGGTTTGTTGGATAAATGTCTGAGATTTTAATTCTCTTTGCTTGAAGGGATTAAGGTGTGGGTTAAAATTATTGAAATAATTTACTGATGGTATAAAATGAAAATTCCATTAAAATATATTGTGAGAAATTTTAAAACCAGAAAACTCACTACAATTATTACAATTGCTGGTATTGCATTAGTAGTTCTTGTTTTTACGGCAGTCTTGATGATGGCGTATGGAGTTCAGAAAACACTGGTTGCTACCGGATCATCTGACAATGTGAAGATAGTTAGAAAATCTGCTGTCGGTGAAATCATGAGCATAATTGATGGCGAAACTCAAAATGTAATCCGTACGCTTCCTCATATTGCAAAGTCTTCTGATGGCAGTGATATTATTTCCGCTGAACCGGTGGTAGTAATTACACTCGATATTCTTTCCGGTGGAATGAGCAATATTACTGTTCGCGGTGTTTCACCTGAAGTTTATCAATTGCGTCCTCAAATAAAAATTATTGAGGGCAGAACTTTTAGTTTCGGTACGCGTGAATTAATTGTTGGCGAATCTATTCCAAAGAAATTTAAAGGTGCAGAAGTTGGTGAATCAATTAAAATTGCCGGCGATTATTGGAAGATAGTTGGAAAATTTACTACAGACGGCAGTGGTTTCGATTCAGAATTGTGGTGCGATGCTTTACAGCTTTTAAGCGCATTTAACCGGGGAAGCAGTGTTTCTTCTATCACTATAAAACTTGACGATGCGAATAATTTTCAGGCATTTAAAAAAGCCTTTGAATCAGATAAACGGCTGGAACAATTTGAAGTTAAAACAGAAAAGAAATTTTATGAAGAACAGTCTGAACTGCTTGCAGGTTTTATAAGAATTCTTGGAATTTTTATAACGATAATTTTTAGTTTCGGTGCCGTTATCGGAGCAATGATTACAATGTATGCAGCGGTTGCAAACCGGACAGTCGAAATCGGGACACTGAGAGCATTAGGATTCAAACGCAGAAGTATTCTCGCTGCATTTTTAATGGAGTCATTAATTATTGCGTTGATTGGCGGCGGTATTGGAATTCTTCTTTCATCATTCCTGTCATTTTTCTCAATATCAACTTTAAACTGGGGTTCCTGGTCTGAACTTGAATTTGGATTTGCGCTTTCTCCTGTTATCATTATCGCTGCAATTATTTTTGCAATTCTTATGGGGATAGTCGGTGGATTTTTGCCATCAGTCAGAGCATCAAGATTGAAAATTGTTGATGCATTGAGGGCCGGATAAATCTATAGAGACTTCTGAAAAATTCTAATTTGTCATATTGAACGACCTGCCTGCCGGCAAGGCAGGAGTGAAATATCTGGTTTTTAAATTAAAAAATCCGGCAGTTGCCGGATTCAGAGTGACATATTCATAATAATTCAGAAGTCTCCTATAATTAGTATAATTCAAGTGTATAAACAAAAATAAGTTTACTATATATTTGAAACCGTAATTTTAACTTTCAATATTCAGGACTAATGCGGGTTCAAGGGTTTTCTTATCTCTTTATTCTTATTGTAATTCTGACTCTGATTCCAACCAGATTAATTCTTCCACAGCAAACCGGAAATCTACGCGGTTTTGTGACTGATTCAACTAATGGCGAAGCTCTTGTTTTCTGTAATGTTTTCCTTAAGGAAATAAACTTAGGAGCTTCAACTAATGAAAGAGGAATGTATCTGATCAAATCAATTCCTTCCGGTAAAGAATATGAAGTTACAGTTTCTTATGTTGGATATAAAACCAGACTTGTCAAAATATTTGTTGAGCCAACAGATGTCACCCAACTAGATGTAAAACTTCAGCCATTAAGTGTTGAACTGCAGACAATAGAAAAGGTTGGTGAAAAAGTTATCCGCGAAAACTCAACCGATATTAGTCTTGAAAGAATTTCAGTAAAAGAAATTGAAATCCAGCCCAAAGGAGTTGAAACAGATATTTTCAGATCGCTCCAATATATTCCCGGAGTCAGCACAACAGGTGATGTTACAGCAAAGTTTTATGTTCGTGGCGGAAGTGGAGATCAAAACCAGATTTTACTTAACGGAGTTGAGATTTATAATCCATTTCACTCACTTGGATTGTTCAGCGTTATTGATCCTGATATGATAAACAGTATTGAGTTTTATAAAGGTGGTTTTACTTCTCAATACAGCGGAAGAGTTTCATCTGTGATGGATGTTGTTTCAAAAGACGGAAATAAAAACAGACTCGGATTTAAAGGTGGTCTTAGTTTTCTAACTGCCAAAGGTTTGTTGGAGGGTCCGATTCCAAATGGTTCTTTTATGATTACTGGAAGAATGAGTTATGATAACGATGTGCTTAAAAAATTTTTTAATGAAGAGACCGTCCCGATTGATTTTTACGATCTTTCATTCAAATTAAACTATAGCAGCGAAGATATTTTTGAGAATGCAAAATTTGCTGTTTTCGGATTTTTGTCCAATGATAATGTTGATTACCAGGATCCGTTCAGAGAACAATTCAAATGGAATAATAATGTGTTCGGATTTGAGTGGCTTCAGATTTATGATGTACCATTATTCTCAAGACTTGGTATTTCACTCAGTTCATTTGAAGGTGAAGTGATACCAAACCTCAGCAGTCTTAAACCACGATACAATGAAGTAAAGGATTTTACTATCACTTTTGACATGAATGCTGTTTATGATAACCGTGATGAAATTGGATTGGGACTTAAACTAAAAACGATTGATACAAAATTCCAGCAAACAAACTTTGTTGGTATTCAAAGTAATCTTGAAAAGTTTGCCGGTAATCTTAGCCTTTATGGTAAATATAAATTCCTGCAGTGGAAAAATTTCGGGCTGGATGCAGGAACGAGATTTAATGTTACAGGTTTAAGCAGTAAGGGCGGTGGAGTTTTCGAACCGCGCGTCAGTTTAACTTACAGATTCCATCCTTTAATCGGATTTAAAGCGGCATGGGGAATTTATCAACAGGAAATGTTAACAGTCTCTGACGAAAGCGAAATTATATCCATATTCGATCCATGGATTATTACACCGGACTATTTGAATCCTGCAAGATCAATTCATTATATCGCCGGATTGGATTTTGATTTAATAATGGGAATACATTTTTCTGTTGAAGGTTATTATAAGATTACACATTACATCCCTATAGTCAACGATAAGAAATTTACTGTTGCAGATCCTGATTTGTTATCCGGTACAGGCGAAGCTTACGGTTCAGAGTTTTCACTGAATTATAGTCTTGATCCATTAAATGTAACTGCATCTTATTCATTAAGCTGGGCGTACAAAGAAGTAAATGATTGGCTTTATTATCCTAAATATGATGCAAGACATTCAGGCAATATTATAGTTGAATTAAATTTTGGTGATGGCTGGATTGCAAGTTCAATCTGGAATTTTAGTTCCGGTTATCCATTTACCGAGATGATTGGTTTTTATGATAAATATTTTTTAACTAATCTTTATGGCAGCGGACAATTTAGCGGAGAGTTTAATCCATATTCCTATTTAGGCGATAAGAATCTTGGAAGATTACCTGCATATCATCGTCTTGATCTCAGCTTGATAAAAAGACTTACTCTTTTTTATGTTAATATTGAACTTGGTGCCAGCGCAATAAATGTTTACGATCGAAATAATATTTTTTACTTCGACAGAGACACAGGTGAAATAGTTAATATGCTGCCTTTCATGATAACTGCTACTCTGAAGGTTGAGATATGAAACGATTAAACTCACTACTGCTTGTAATAATTATTTCGTTCTTATTTATTTCCTGCGAAGAAGACTTCAATCCTTATGGTGATTATGTTGAACGATTTGCTTTTACTTGCATTCTGAAAAATGATCAACAATATCAGTCCGCAACTCTTTTCCGAAGTTACCGACCTGATGGATTTGATCCGTCAACTTATACAGAAGATCCTTTTGTGGCTGGTGCTGATATTCGTGTCTGGTATAATGATTCGGTATTTGTTTTCAGAGATACATCTGTTGCAAGAATAGATACATCGCGTTATAAAACTCCGTTCAGGTATTATTACAATGATAAATTTTCTGTTGGAAGCAAAAAATCTGTCGAGCTTGAAGTATTACTTCCAAATGGCAAAAGACTTCGATCATCTACAGTCTCTCCCGGTCAAGTTAATTTTGATGATGATAGTGATGTTATTATTCCTTCCGGTACTAAACCGTTCGTACAATTTTTCTGGAATGAACTTCAGGAGGGAAATTCTTTTTTACCAAAAATGACGATAAGATATAAGCAGAATGTTAACGGACAGATTTTTGATAAATTGAAAAATGTGCCAATTAAGTATGTGACTAATGGAAACGGTCTTACAGCAGTTTATCCGGCAGCATCTGCATCAATCACGATTGTATATGACCTCTCAGCTATTACTAAAGCTCTTGAAGAAATTTCAGAAGGAGATCCGAACAAGAATAACTATTCGATACACCAGAAAATATTTTTTAATGTAGCAGCGCTTGATTTACCGACTTCAAAGTATATTTCTTCAACAAGCGGAAATATTGATGACCTGACAGTTAGCGTTGATGTTTCTGATTGTACAAATATTGAAGGCGGATTCGGATTATTTGGTTCATATTCAAGTAAGGCTTATACAAAGTTAAGGTTTGTGCAAAACTATATTGAATCATTCGGCTATAATTTTATTGATGAAAATTAATTGATAACTTTTATTCATAAAATCAAAATAAATTTTTTAAAAACAACCGTATCGGTATTCCTGGTAACATTAATTGTCTTGCCTGGATGTGATAAGGAAGTTTCGCGTTCGCCTGTTGAGTCGGAAGCACCAAATGGTTTTATTTATATAAATTCCACTCCGGTTGGATTTACAATATTCCAGAATGGACGGAATACCGGCAGATTGACACCTGATAGTATTTCATACATAGAAGCAGGTGATTATGAACTAACATTCAAAAAAAAATATTTTAAAGATACTTTAATTGTTGTAAGTCTTGGTGAGGATGAGAAAATTAATTTATTTGTTGATATTGCATCTAATTCCTCAATGCTTGGAAATTTATTCCTGAACACTTCGCCTAGTGGAGCTGAAATTCTTATTAATGATTCTGCGACTGGTTTGGTTACACCTGCAACTTTTTCAAATTTACTTCCGGGAGAATATTCTGTTAAATTCAAACTACCGAACCACAGAGACAAAGAAATAAATGCAATAGTGCAAAGCAGCAAAACCAGCAATTATGTCGAAGCACTCAGAGATACTTCGGTCTGGGTGGATTATCAGTTTTTTAATTCAGGGATTCCTACTAATTTCTTAACTGCAGTTTTAGTTGATAACAATAACGTAAAATGGATAGGGTCGCTTGATAAAGGTTTAATAAGATATGATGAAATAAATTTTACAAACTACGATCGTACAAATTCTGCAATTCCTGCTAACAAAATAAATTGTATTCAAGCTGATAATCAGAATCGGATTTGGGTCGGGACCGATTTTGGAATTGGAATTCTTGACGGCAGCAGCTGGTTTACTTATAACAGATCAAACTCCGGTCTATCTTCAGAAATAATAAATTCTATAAAATTTGATAACGCAGGAAATGTATGGATAGGAACTTCGGCTGACCTGGTAAAATTCAACGGTGTTAATTGGACTTCATACAACGAACCAAACAGTCTTGATTGGATAAATGATATTTATGTTGAAACTGAATCGAGATTGTGGTTAGGAACAAAAACTGGTGGCATTTTCGTTTTTGAGGATGAAATATTTAAATCGGTTTCAAAATATAATTATAACTATCCATCTCTTACTATCAGTTCGATAGATCGAGATTTATTTAATAATTTTTGGTTTTGCTTTTTACCGGATACTTCGGGCAGAGCTGGTGTTTCTTATTACAATATGAGCAATTTTACAAATTATTTTCCTGGCACATCACAAAACACATTCAACAATATTTTTGTTGATGATGAAAATAATAAATGGATAGCTGCTTCAGAAGGTTTGATTAAGTATGATGCACAAAATAATTTTTCAGCATTCACAACAAGTAATTCTTTAATCACTTCGAATATAATAAAAGCTTCTTCACGCGATGAAAACGGAATCGTCTGGATTACCACATCAGTTGGTGGATTGAACAAATACAAACCTCCCCGATAAATTATTTCTCCACTTGAAAAACAGAATCAAGTACAGTTCCATCAACCCATTTTATAATTGCTACAACTTTTTCTTTGTTTACTTTTGGCTTTGCCGGGGCGCCACCGCAGATTTCATCAATTTGTTTTTTTAATTCTTTGATATTCAGAATTGGAATTGTAGAACCTTTCATTGCTTTCAATAAATCTTTTCTTTTGGGATTAATGCAAAGTCCTCGTTCAGTTGCAATAACATCTATCAACTCACCGGGTCCGCAAAGTGTTGTTATTTCATCAACTATTACAGGAATGCGATCTCTGAAAGATGGGATAGCAAGTATTGTACATTTTGAATAAAGACAATTCTGCCATCCGCCGATTCCGTGAAGCAAATATCCATCACTGTGAGTAACAACGTTTGCGTTAAACTTTACGTCAACTTCTGTGGCACCAAGTACAGCAGCATCAACTATTGATGCAAAATTTCCTTTGCCATGAAAGTTGTAGCTTGTGAATGGTGAAGTATTAACGTGTCCGTAATTTTCTCTCATACTTCTTACACCTTCAAGATCAAAAGTCTGTCCATCAAGAATATAATCAGTCAATCCTTCTTCGAGCATTTGAACTAAATATTTTGTTGAACCACCGCGAATAAATCTTGCTTTAACATTTTTCTTTTTCATTCTTTCTTTCAGATAGACAGCAAATGCAAGTGTTGTTCCACCAGCACCTGCCTGAAATGAAAATCCATCTTTCATTATTCCTGCTTCATCAAGAAATTGTGCAACATACTCAGCAATTAGTAAACGATCAGGAGATTTTGTTACTTCGGTTGTTCCGCTTACAATTTTTTTTGGATCACCGAGTGATTCAACTTCAACAACATAGTCAACATTGTTACCTTGAATCTGCCATGGAACACAAGGGAATGGAACAAGATTATCGGTTACAATAATTGTTCTGTCTGCATATTCAGAATCGCCAAGAGCAAATCCAATTAATCCGCAGGCAGATTTTCCGCGATCACCGGTTGCATTTCCAAATGGATCAGCGGTTGGTGCTGCAATAACTGCAATATCAATATGAACTTCTCCATCCTGAATTGATTGATATCTTCCTCCGTGTGAACGAAGAACTCCAACTCCTTTCATCTTTCCTTCAGAAGTGAATTTTCCAAGTGGTCCGTTCATACTTCCTTCGATGTGATGAATTGTTCCATCCTCCAAATATTTTATCAAGTGAGAATGAACCGGAAAACTTGCAGAAGGGAACCAGCGAATATTTTTTATTCCCATCTCTTTAATTGTATCGAAAAGAATATTTGTAACAGCATCGCCGTTGCGAAGATGATGATGTGTTGAAATTGTCATTCCATCTTTCAATCCTGCTTTTTTCAAAGCTGTCTTCAAATCATTTACAACTTTATTTCCATCGGATGGATAATCAATACAAGATTTTATTTTTGGTTTCGCTTTAACTCCAGTTGGTTTGTATTTATCGACACCCTTGAATGGAATTTGTTGTTGGCTATTTACTTCTGTAGGGACAAATCTGCCTGCTGCGTTTTTTGTTA
>JAANMV010003504.1_pt1 | contig 13603 bp, 12 predicted proteins | sample 7279661 | NCBI WGS metagenome assembly JAANMV01 (sample SAMN14094540, study PRJNA606508) | bioreactor metagenome | isolation source: A lab-scale SPAN reactor treating ammonium-rich wastewater day 121 | place: Ireland: Galway | collected 2017-05-16 | reverse complement strand
CGCCAGGCCCAGGCAGAGCTGATAATCCTCTTCGTTGCCGACCAGCACGTCGGCCGCCTCGGCGATCTCGAGGAACACCGCCCGCAGTTCCTCGTGACGATGCTTCCAGAAAGAATCGCGATAGTTCAGGTCAAAGCAGACCCGCGTCCCGTGCGCTTTGGCCCGTCGCGCCAGCTCCAGGCAGAAATTGCTCGTCTCGGGCGACAGCGCCGCAATGAGCCCTGACAAGTGGATCAACTGCACTCCCTCGCGTGCGAAGAGCCGCTCCAGATCAAACTCCTCGGCGCGCAGCGCGCGCCCCACTTCGCCGGCGCGGTCGTTGTGCACCACGGGCCCCCGTGAACCGCAGCCGCTGTCGGCCAGATTGAACTGGACATCTTGGCTACCGCCGACACAGTGGCGGTAGTGCTCGTACCCGAGGCTGGAGACAGCATTCAGACCATGAAGGCGGGTCTCATGGAAATTGGCGACGTGTTCGTGCTGAACAAATCCGATCGTCCCGGCAGCGGGGAGTTGCGTTTCGCGACTGGCGTTCATCCCAAGGCTCCCTCTCCCGCGGCGCCCGGCGCCGGATAGACCGGAATTATCGTCCGGATTGATTCGGTCAATTGGACGCCTCGCTGCCGGGCGGGTACGATCGAATCGCAGGCCGGCAGCGAGCGTCGAAGAGCGAGGTTCGCTGCCACGTGGATCAACGCGACGCCGGACGCGAATGCGCCGGCGCCGACCCGAGGAGAGAGAGTCCCATGAAGCCGCTGAAGGGTACCAAGACGCACCAGAACCTGAAGGACGCGTTCGCGGGCGAATCGCAGGCGAACCGCCGCTACCTGTATTTCGCGAACAAGGCCGACGTCGAAGGTCAGAACGACGTCGCTGCGCTGTTCCGCTCGACCGCCGAAGGCGAGACCGGCCATGCGCACGGTCACCTCGACTACCTCGCCCAGGTGGGCGACCCGGCGACCGACCTGCCGATCGGCAACTCGCGTCAGAACCTCAAGGCCGCGGTCGCCGGCGAGACGCACGAGTACACCGACATGTACCCGGGCATGGCGAAGGCGGCGCGCGACGAGCACTTCGACGAGATCGCCGACTGGTTCGAGACGTTGGCGAAGGCGGAGCGGTCGCACGCGAATCGCTTCCAGAAGGCCCTGGACTCGTTGGCTGACTGAGTTGCGCCTGGCTCGAGCGGACGCCGGCGGATGCCGGCGCCGCTCAGCGCGGCGAGAGCCCCTTCGGTGATGCGTGGGGGTGATGCCGGCGCCGTTCAGCGCGGCGAAAGCCCCTTCGTCGAACGGCGGCGGGGCGCGCGTGATGTCGCCGCAATGTGCCTGGGCGTCGTGCGCGAACATTCCTCGCGCTCTTGGCCCGCGGGCGGGGCATCCCGGTCCGCCGATCACTCCTCGTCGAACATCGACCGCCACCTACTGATCCGATGACCACTGCCGCCGCCCCCAAGCAGGAAGGCAACCTCGCCGCCCCGACACGCCATGCGATCGCGTGGCGCGACCCGGAATTCTACGACGAAGCCGCGTTCCTGAAGGAAGCGGAGCGGATCTTCGACATCTGCCACGGCTGCCGCCGCTGCGTGAGCCTGTGCGGCGCTTTCCCCACGCTCTTCGACCTGGTCGACGCGAGCACGACGCTCGAGGTCGACGGCGTGGCGAAGGCCGACTACGCGAAGGTGGTCGACCAGTGCTACCTGTGCGACCTCTGCTACATGACGAAGTGCCCGTACGTGCCGCCGCATCCGTGGAACGTCGACTTCCCGCACACGATGCTGCGCGGGAAGGCGATCCGCTTCCGCCAGCGCGGCGCGTCGTTCCGCGACGGGCTCCTCTCCGGCACCGACCGGCTGGGCAGGCTCGCGACCATTCCGATCGTGGTCAAGGCGGTGAACTGGGCGAACGGCAACGGCGCGATGCGCACGCTGATGGACCGCACGCTCGGCGTCGCGGCCGGCGCGGCGCTGCCGCCCTACGACGCCGATGGCTTCCGCGCCACCGCGCAGTCGTCGCTCGCCTGGCCGGTGCGCGACGGCGAGCGCACGCCGGGCAAGGTCGCGCTGTTCGCGACCTGCTACGTCGAATACAACGAGCCGGGCATCGGCCGCGACCTGTGCAAGGTGCTCGCGCACAACGAGGTGCCGTACCGGATCGTCGAGAAGGAGGCGTGCTGCGGCATGCCCAAGCTCGAACTGGGCGACCTCGATACGGTCGAACGGCTGAAGGAGGTCAACATCCCGCCGCTCGCGAAGCTCGCCCGCGAGGGTTACGCGATCCTGACGGCCGTCCCGTCGTGCACGCTCATGTTCAAGCAGGAACTCCCGCTCCTCTTCCCCGACGAACCCGACGTGGCGCTCGTGGCCAACGCGATGTTCGACCCGTTCGAGTATCTCGTGCTGCGCGACCGCGACGGGCTCTTGCGGAAGGACTTCAAGCAGCCGCTCGGCAAGGTGAGCTACCACATCCCCTGCCACTCGCGCGTCCAGAACGTCGGCCAGAAGACGCGCGAGGTCCTCGAATGGGTGCCCGGCACCGAGGTGAACACGGTCGAGCGCTGCGCCGGCCACGACGGCACCTGGGGCGTGAAGAGCGAGTTCTTCGAGATGTCGATGAAGATCGGCAAGCCCGTCTTCCGGCAGATGGCGTCGACGGCGCCCGACGTCATCGCCTCCGACTGTCCGATCGCCGGCCGGCGCATCGAGCAGGGCATCGACGCGCTGGGCGAGCGCGCGGGCCGCAAGGAACACCCGATCACGCTCGTCCGCCGCGCCTACGGACTCGACTGACATGCCCGGCAACGTGCCGATCCATCCGAAGCCGGCGGGCGCGGCGCGTCCGCGTCCCGCGCGCATCACGCCCGCGTCGCTCTTGACGCTCGAGGCCTACGCGAAGGCGCGCAAGGACTTCCGCGCGAAGGTGATCGCGCACAAGAAGGCGCGCACCGTCCACCTCGCGGAGCACCTGACGCTGCAGTTCGAGGACGAGCTCACGATGCGCTACCAGATCCAGGAGATGCTGCGCATCGAGCGGATCTTCGAGGAGGAGGGCATCCGCGGCGAGATCGACGTCTACGACCCGCTCGTGCCCGACGGGTCGAACCTCAAGGCGACGATGCTGATCGAATACGAGGACGCCGACGAGCGCAAGCGCGCGCTCGCCCGCCTGAAGGGCGTCGAGGATCGCGTGTGGGTCGCGGTGGACGGCCACGAGCGCGTCTTCGCCGTCGCCGACGAGGACCTCGACCGCGAGACCGACGAGAAGACCTCGTCGGTGCATTTCCTGCGCTTCGAGTTCACGCCCGCGATGGTCGCGGCCGTCAAGCACGGGGCGGCGCTCGCGATGGGCGTCGACCATCCGGCGATGTCCGCGTCGATCGCTGCGGTCGGAAGCGCGACGCGCGAATCGCTCGTGCGCGATTTCGCCTGACGCGGGCCGCGTGCACCCGCGGGTGCACGCCGCGCAGACCCCGGGACGAAGTCCGCAGGCCCGCCGGTCACTCCAGTTCGAGGTCGTCGACCCACGCGATCTCGCAGTCGTGGTCGCCCAATGCGAGCGAACTCGCGTAGACGCCTCCCGACGGCGCGACCGCCCGCACCAGCGTCGCCTTGAACCGGATGACCTGACCGGGCCGGATGCCGGAGAGCGTGCTGCGGATCGCCGGGTCGCCGGGAATCGTGTGCACGTGGGTGAAGTCGACGAACAGCGCATCGAGTTCGCGCCAGCCGCGCTTCGAGAGCTCGCTGCCCGAGCGGAGTTCGGGCACGACGAACCGGGACGAGAACGACTTGTACTGCGGGAACTTCAACTGGTCGATCACGCGCGGGTCGGAGAGCGCCTTCCAGCCGAGCGCGAGGTCGGTGGGCGCGAGCGCGGCGAACTCGCCGACGTCGTAGTTGCGGCGCGCGAGCACCATCGCGCGGCCGTCGAAGCGCCCGAGCGACACGTAGCGGAAGCCCTGGTCGTCCGACCACGGCGCGCGCGTCTCGCCGGGCGTGATCGTGGGACCGGCCTCGACGGCGACGCCGGGCGGGTGCGTCACCCGCCGCTCGTGCCAGAACCAGTTCCAGCCGCCCCACAACGACAGGGCGGTCAGGACGACGAGGAGCCAGTGCATCGTCGCGCGCGCGCTCCCGGCCGGTCAATCGCGGAAATTCTGGTACTGGAGCGGGAAGTCGGTGACGGACTTGCGCACCAGCGCGATCGCCGCCTGCAGGTCGTCGCGCTTGGCGCCCGCGACGCGCACCGCGTCGCCCTGGATCGACGCCTGGACCTTGAGCTTGCTGTCCTTGATCGTGCGCTGGATCTTCTTCGCGAGCTCCTGCTCGATGCCGGTGCGCACGGTGACCACCTGCTTGACCTTGTTGCCCGAGATCTTCTCCGCATCCTTCGATTCGAGCGCGCGCGTGTCGACGCCGCGCTTCGCGAGCTTCCCGACCAGGATGTCGGTGACCTGCTTCAGCTTGAACTCGTCGTCGGCGAAGAGCGTCAGCACCTTGTCGGCGAGTTCGACCCGGGCGTCGGAGCCCTTGAAGTCGAAGCGGTTGGTGATCTCCTTGTTGGCCTGGTCCATCGCGTTGCGGACCTCGACCGTGTTGACTTCCGAGACGATGTCGAAACTGGGCATGGCGCGGTTCTCCTGGACGAACGAAAAGTTAGCACGCGGGCGATGACGGGCGCAAACCGCCTTGCAGCGTCACGGGAACAGCGGTGCCGGGCGCGCTTCCGGGTCCCGGGTGTGTCGCGCCTGCCACGCCCGGGCCGGGGCAGGGCAGCGGAAGGGCGGTCGCGCTTGCGCGGCGACGCCGCCGTTTGGCACGCTGTATGCATCGCGCTCTCCAGGAGGTCCGACGGATGGACACCGTGATCCCGATCGCCGACCTGCAGCCCATCTATTCGGTCGCGGAGGTCGAGCGCGCGTCCGAGGACGGCGCGGCGAAGCGCAACGAGGGACTGAAGAGCTGGTACGAGCGCATGCGCGAACTCGGCGGCTCGCGCTACATCATCAAGCCGTCCACGACCGCGGCGGTCGACGACCTGGCGGAGGGGTCGCCCAACTTCACCGGGGTGATCGACGACCTCCGCAAGTCGCTCGCGCTCGCGATCGCCGGGCACGAGGCGGTGCAGTTCCTGCCGCTGCTGCTCCTCGGAGAGCCGGGACTCGGCAAGACCCATTTCGCGAAGCGCCTCGCGCAGGCGCTCGGGACGGGCTACGAATTCGTCTCGATGAATTCGCTGACCGCCGGCTGGGTCCTCACCGGCGCCTCGTCGCAGTGGAACCACGCGCGCCCCGGCCGTGTCGCACAGACGCTGGTCGAAGGCGAGTACGCGAACCCGGTGATCGTGCTGGACGAGATCGACAAGGCCGGCGGCGACCAACGCTACGACCCGATGGGCGCGCTCTACGCGCTCCTCGAACGCGACACCGCGGCGCACTTCAAGGACGAGTTCGTCGACGTCGACATGGACGCCTCGCACATCCTGTGGGTCGCGACGGCGAACGACGAGAGCGCGATCCCGGAGCCGATCCTCAACCGGATGAACGTCTACGCGATCGAACGGCCGGACGCCGCCGGATCACGGCGCATCGCGCTCTCGGTCTACCGCGAGATCCTGGACGCGCATCACTGGTCGTTTCCGCCCGAGCCGTCGGAAGGCGTGGTGGAGCGCCTGGCGACGATTCCGCCGCGCGACATGAAGAAGCTGCTGCTCGACGCGTTCGGCACCGCGCAGCTCGCCGGCCGCGACCACCTGGTTCCCGAGGACATCGACGCGAAGAAGCTCTGCGGACGGCGGGCGCGCGTCGGCTTCTGATCGTCGGGTTCACGCGCACCGGAGGGCGCTGCCGGTCCGGGGATTCTTCAGGCGCGAGCGTAGCGCTCGACGAGCGCGCGCTCGACGGCGAGCGCGGGGTGGCTCCAGTCGCGCATCTTCTGCTGGCGGAAGATGCGCATCGTCGGGTACCACGGCGTCGACTCCGCCGACGGACGGAAGCGCCAGTCCGCGTTGGCCCGATCGACGAGCCACACCGGCTTCCCCAGCGCGCCGGCGAGGTGCGCGACCGCCGTGTCCGCGCTCACCACGAGGTCCAGGCGTTCGACGAGCGCCGCGGTCGCGTCGAAGTCGCGCAATTCGGTCGCGTGCGACACGACCCGCCCCGGATCGAGTCCATGCAGCGCCGGATCTCCCGCGTCACCCGGCTGGATCGAGTGCCACTCGACCTGCGGCGTTGCCGCGATCCAGCCCGCGACGATCGAGGGCGGCAACGACTTTTGCCGTGGAACGAACGGCACCTCGTCGCGTGCGGCCACCGACCATGCGACACCGACGCGCGGCCGTGGCCCGGACGCTTCGAGCGTGTCGAACGCCCGGCGGCTCGCCTCGCTCGCCCGAAGGTACGGTATCCGGTGTGCGTCGAACGGCGGCGTCGCGCGCGCGTGATGCGCGAGCGAGGTGAGCGATGCGACCGCAGCCGGCGCCTCGTTTGCGAGCGCGCGGTCCTCGACGACGACACGGTCGACGCCGGCGACGGCTTCGAAGGTGCGCGCGAGGCTCGCCCCGTAGCCTTCGAGCAGCACGACGACCCGGCCGACGCGCGGGCGGATCGACGCGATGAAGCGCGCCTGCATCAGCATGTCCCCGTATCCCTGATCGGCGTGCAGCACGAGCGTCCCGGCGAGCGGCTCGCCGGTCCACACCGCCACGCCGGGCAGTCGCGTCGCCGGGGCGTGGCGACCGTGCCGGCGATGCTCGAACGCCGCGAAGCCTTCGTCCCAGCGGCCGGTCGCGAGGAGCGCCGCGCCGATGCCCGCCCAGGCGCGCGCGCTGTCGGGAACCAGCGCCTGCATCCGGCGGAACGCGTCGAGCGCCTCGTCGTGGCGCCACGCCCACTCGCAGAGCTGGCCCAGCACCTGCCAGGCCCGAGGATTGCGGGGGTCCGCCGCCGCGGCGCTGCGCGCGAGTTCGAGCGCGGGATCGAGTTCGCCGCGCTGCCCGATCGCCATCGCGAGTCCGGCGATCGGCCTGGGATCGTCCGGCGCGAGGCGCATGGCGTCCCGCCACAGCGCCTCGGACCGGTCGACCTCGTCGAGCAGCGTGCGCTCCTCGGCCTCGTTCACGAGCGGCACCAGCCAGTTCGGCGCGAGTTCGCGCGCCCGCGCGAACGCCCCGGCGGCCTGCGGGTGGCGCAGCGTCGTCGCGCACACGACGCCCCATCCGTTGTGGAGCCGCGGGTCGTGCGGCGCACGGCGCACGGCGCAGGCGAACACGCCGTCGGCGAGGTCCGCGCGTCGCGCGGAGCGCATCGCGTTGCCGATCGCGAGCAGCGCGTCGGCTTCCTCCACGGCGGGCAACGCGGGCTCGAGGCCGCGCGCGAGCGCGTCGGCGAGCTGCGGTGCCGCGCCGGCGGCGCGGCCCGAGACGGGCTGACGCGCGAGCACCGAAGCGACGTCCCGCCACAATGCCGCATCGGGCGAGGGTCGCGTCACGCGGTCCCGCTCCGCGAGGGGCGGGGAGCGCATCGGCTAGAATGCGACCCTTCCGCTTCGTCCCCGCACGCTGCCATGTCGCGCATCCTTCCCTCGCTCCCCGTCGGCCAGAAAGTGGGCATCGCCTTCTCGGGCGGGCTCGACACGAGCGCGGCGCTGCACTGGATGCGCGCGCGCGGTGCGATCCCCTACGCCTACACCGCGAACCTGGGACAGCCGGACGAGCCCGACTACGATGACATTCCCCGCCGCGCGTTGCAATACGGCGCGGAGGTCGCGCGCCTCGTCGACTGCCGCGCGGCGCTCGTCGCCGAGGGCATCGCCGCGATCCAGGCGGGCGCGTTCCACATCTCGACCGCCGGCGCGACGTACTTCAACACGACGCCGCTCGGTCGCGCGGTCACCGGCACGATGCTCGTCGTCGCGATGCGCGAGGACGACGTGCACATCTGGGGCGACGGCAGCACGTACAAGGGCAACGACATCGAGCGCTTCTACCGCTACGGGCTCCTCGCGAACCCGAGCCTGCGCATCTACAAGCCCTGGCTCGACGCGCGGTTCATCGAGGAGCTGGGCGGCCGCAAGGAGATGTCCGAGTACCTCACCCGCGCGGGCTTCGCCTACAAGATGAGCGTGGAGAAGGCGTACTCGACCGACTCGAACCTGCTCGGCGCGACCCACGAGGCGAAGGACCTCGAGTTCCTCGACCGCGGCATCCGCATCGTGCAGCCGATCATGGGCGTCGCGTTCTGGCGCGACGAGGTCGCGGTGAAGGCGGAGACCGTCAGCGTGCGCTTCGACGAGGGCCGGCCGGTCGCGCTGAACGGCCAGACGTTCGCCGACGAGGTCGCGCTCCTGCTCGAGGCCAACGCGATCGGCGGCCGGCACGGGCTCGGCATGAGCGACCAGATCGAGAACCGCATCATCGAGGCGAAGAGCCGCGGCGTCTACGAGGCGCCCGGAATGGCGCTGCTGCACATCGCCTACGAGCGGCTCGTCACCGGCATCCACAACGAGGACACGATCGAGCAGTACCGCGACCACGGGCGCCGGCTCGGCCGGCTGCTCTACCAGGGCCGCTGGTTCGACCCGCAGGCGATGATGCTGCGCGAGACCGCGCAGCGCTGGATCGCGCGCGCGGTGACGGGCGAGGTGACGCTGGAACTGCGCCGCGGCAACGATTACTCGATCCTGAACACCGAGAGCCCCAACCTCACCTACAAGCCCGAGCGGCTCACGATGGAGAAGGGCGAAGAGGTGTTCTTCACGCCGGCCGACCGCATCGGGCAGCTCACGATGCGCAATCTCGACATCGCCGACACGCGCGAGAAGCTCATCACCTACGCCAAGACCGGCCTCATCGCGCCGACCGGCTCGTCGCCGCTGCCGCGCCTGTCCGACGGCGGCAAGCCGAAGTAGCCGCCGACCCTGCCGCCGGACACGCTTCCGGAGCCAGGGATGATCAGTCGACCTTGATGCCGAGCTTCTTCACGACCGGCGTCCAGCGCGCGGCCTCGCCCTCGATGAGCGCGGCGAAATCGGCGGGCGTGCCGCCGACGAGGTCGAAGCCGAACGCGTTCATCTTCTTCACGATCTCCGGATCCTTGAGGATCGCGCCGACTTCCGCGTTGATCTTCTGGACCACGGCGGGCGGGGTCGCGGCGGGCACGACCAACCCGTTCCACGCGAGCGCCTCGAATCCGGGATAGGTCTCCGCGATCGCGGGCAGGTCGGGCAGCAGCGGGAAGCGCTTGGGCGTCGTCACCGCGATCGCGCGGAGCTTGCCCGCCTTGACCTGCGCCTGCAGCGGCTGCATCACCGCGAAGATCATCTGCGTCTCGCCCTGCACGGTCGCGAGCACGGCGGGCGGCGACCCGTTGAACGGGATGTGCACGGCCTCGAAGCCGCCCATCGACTTCAGGAGCTCCGCGTTCAGGTGCGACGAGCTGCCGTTGCCGACCGACGCGAAGTTGAGCTTGCCGGGATTCGCCTTCGCCCACGCGGCCAGTTCGGGCACCGTCGTCACCGGCAGGCTCGCGTTGACCGCGAGCACGTTCGGCTGGCTCGACGTGATGATGACCGGCGCGAGGTCCTTCCGGACGTCGTAGGGCACCTTGGCGATCAGCGGGCCGGTCGCGAGCGGGCCGTTGAACCCGAGCAGCATCACGCTGCCGTCCGCCGGGGCGCGCACGACCTCCCCGGTCGCCACCGCGCCGCCGGCGCCGGGCTTGTTCTCGACGACGACCGGCTGGCCGAACCTGGCGGTCAGCTTCTCGCCGATCGCGCGCGCGAGCACGTCGAGCGAACTGCCCGCCGGGGCCGGCACGAGGATGTGGACCGGCTTGTCGGGCCAGGATTGGGCCTGCGCCATGCCTGCGCACAGGGCGAGCGCGACGAGGACGCTGCGGAGGGATATCGATCCGATCATGGCCGGGGGGTCCTGTTCATCGAGGTCGAGGTCATGTGCCGTGGAGCGCGATCGGCGCGCGCGCCGATCGCAGCGCACACCAATCGGCGAACGCGTCGTCGCGCACGATCCTGCCGGCATCGATCCGGGCCGGAAGCCCGGACGACGGCACGACGTAGGTCGAGCGATAGTACTCTCGAAGCGCCGCCTCGCCGCCTTCCCGGTAGATCCGCCACCAGAGCTTCTTGGTTTCGCCCAGTCGGTCGTTCGCGGCCTGCGGCTGGCCGGACGCCGTCGGCTCGAGCACCATGCCCCAGCGATCCAGCGACGTGACCGTCTTCACGAAGTCTTCCGCGCCGTCGATCGGGTAATGATGCACGATCGGCGCGCTCGTCTGCCGCCGACGCGGATGCGGAACCTCCGGACACCAATGGGCGTCCGTCACTCGATGCTCGAGTACCCAGGCGGCCCGATACAGCGACTTCCCGTTCGTGTAGCCCGCGTACGGCGGCGCGTCCGGTTCGGTGGCGCGGTGGCGCATCCTCGTGTACACGGGACCGGTGGCCGCGTCGATTTCCGTCGGGACGTAGTGTTTCGCCGGCGAATTGACGAGCGCGATCTCGGGCGACACGCGGTCGAGCAGCGCTCGCAGCGACGGTTTCGGCGCCCACCAGAACTCGTCGGTATCGGAGAAGGCGATCCACGAGTCGTGTGCAAGCCTGGACTCGATCCGCCGCGCGAGCAGGCCCAGCGCCTCGTATCGGTCATTGGGCCGGACCACGGTCATCGAGGTCACCGCGCTCCCGAACGATGCGATGACGTCCCGAGTGCCGTCGGTACTCTCGTTGTCGGCGATCAGGACGTGGTCGAAGCCGCTTCGCAGATGATGGTCGAGGTTCAACCGGAGCAGTTCACCTTCGTTGCGCGTCACGATGAACAGGGCGAGCACGACGGTCGGGCTCCGTGGCGGAGGCGGGCTCGTGTGGCGGTCCGAGGCCGGGCAGGCATTCTACGCCCCCGGCCGGACTCTGCGCCGACCGTTCCGGCCGGTGCCGACCAGGGGCCCGGCGGTGCGCCCGCCCGGGCGGCGCAATCGCCGGGCACGATTATTCATTCGACGCGTCCGCAGACGAGGTACTCGAGCAGCGCCTTCTGCGCGTGCAGGCGGTTCTCCGCCTCGTCCCACACGACGCTCTGCGGACCGTCGATCACCTCGGCGGCGACTTCCTCGCCGCGGTGCGCGGGCAGGCAGTGCATGAACAGCGCGTCGGGCTTCGCCGCGCGCATCATGCCGGCGTCGACCTGCCAGTCGGCGAAGGCGCGGCGGCGCGCGTCGTTCTCGGCTTCGAAGCCCATGCTCGTCCACACGTCGGTGGTGACGAGGTCCGCGCCGCGGCACGCGTCGCGCGGATCGGCGAACGACTCGCAGCGCTCGGCGATCGGCGCCGGCAGCTCGGAGCGCTTCACTTCGTAGCCGACCGGCGAGCTCACGTGCACGCGGAAGTCGAGCGCGGCGGCGGCCTGCAGCCAGCTCGTCAGCATGTTGTTCGCGTCGCCGATCCACGCGACCGTGCGCCCGCGGAGGTCGCCGCGGTGCTCGATGAACGTGTACACGTCCGCCAGGATCTGGCAGGGGTGGTGCTCGTTGGTGAGCCCGTTGATGACCGGCACGCGCGAGTGCGCGGCGAAGCGCTCGATGATGTCCTGCCCGAAGGTGCGGATCATCACGACGTCGACCATGCGGCTGATCACGCGTGCGACGTCCTCGATCGGCTCGCCGCGCGAGAGCTGGGTGTCGTGGCGGTTCAGGTTGATCGCGATGCCGCCCAGTTGGTTCATGCCGGCCTCGAACGACACGCGCGTGCGCGTGCTCGCCTTCTCGAACACCATCGCCAGCGTGCGGTCGCGAAGCGGCTGATAGAGCTCGTAGCGTTTGAACCGGTCCTTGATCCAGCGCGTGCGCGCGAACAGGTGCGCGAGCTCCGCGGCCGAGAAATCGGAGAACTGCAGGAAATGTCGGGTCGGGACCGGGGGCATCGTGCGGACCGCGGCGCGCCGCCCCGGGGACGAGCGACTTCGGCCGAAAAGGGAATGCTAGCACGTGCGAAATGGCGGCTTGACCCGGATCAACGCCGCCTTCGGGGACCGCCGGTAGCCTTGCGGCGTGACCGCCACGGCCGCAACGGCGACGTTTCCGACCGACCTTCCGCCGTGGGTGCTGAAGGGCCGTCTGCTGCTGCCGGTCGTGCAGGGCGGCATGGGCGTCGGCGTCTCCGCGCACCGGCTCGCCGGCGCCGTCGCATCGCTCGGCGCGACCGGCACCATCGCGTCGGTCGACCTGCGGCGCCACCACGACGATCTGATGGCGGCAAGCCGCAACGCGGCGAAGGACATCGTCGACCGCGCGAACCTCGAGGCGCTCGATCGCGAGATCCGCAACGCGAAGGCGATCGCGCAGGGACGCGGCTCGATCGCCGTGAACGTCATGCGCGCGGTGTCCGAGTATCCGGCCTACGTGCGCCGCGCCTGCGAGAGCGGCGCCGACGCGATCGTCGTCGGCGCCGGCCTGCCGCTCGACCTGCCGGAACTCGCCGCGGACTGGCCCGGTGTCGCGCTCGTCCCGATCCTCTCCGACGCGCGCGGCGTCGCGCTCGTCGTGCGCAAGTGGATGCGCAAGGGGCGGTTGCCCGACGCGATCGTGATCGAGCATCCGCGCCATGCGGGCGGGCACCTCGGCGCGGCGAGGATCGAGGACCTCGGCGACCCGCGCTACGAGTTCGAGCGCGTGCTGCCCGAGGTGCTCGCGTTCTTCCGCGCGGAAGGCATCGGCGAACGCGCGATCCCGCTCGTCCCCGCGGGCGGCATCAACAGCCACGAGCGCGTGCGCGAACTGATCGGCTTGGGCGCGTCCGCCGTCCAGGTCGGCACGGCGTTCGCGGTGACCGAGGAAGGCGACGCAGCGCCGGCGTTCAAGCGCGTGCTCGCCGACGCGGGTCCCTCGGACATCGTCGAGTTCGTGAGCGTCGCCGGACTCCCGGCGCGCGCGGTGCGCACGCCCTGGCTCGAGCGCTACCTCGCGATGCTGCCGAAACTGACCGAGGCCGCGCGCAGGAAGCCGCGCTGCACGCTCAAGTTCGACTGCCTGATCCAGTGCGGTCTGCGCGACGGCATCGCGAAGATCGGCCAGTTCTGCATCGACACGCAGCTCGCCTCCGCGCTCAAGGGCGATCTCGCGCGCGGACTCTTCTTTCGCGGCGCGGGCGTGCTGCCGTTCGGGAAGGAGATCCGTCCGGTCCGCGACCTGGTCGAGTACCTGCTCACCGGCGTGCGCCGCCCGGCTCCCGTGCTACCGTAGCCGGGTCCATGAGACGCACGATGCAAGACGCCCGCGCCACCGCCGAATCCGCTCCGGGCCCGATCCAACTTCTCGCCACGGTTCCGCACCGGTTCTTCTTCCTCTCCGGGGTGACCGCGCTCGCCGTCGACGCGCTGTGGTGGACCTGGACGCTCGTCGCACGCACCGGATGGCCCGCGCCGCCGGTGTCGGTCTCGCCGACCGCGTTGCATGCGTTCGTGATGCTGTTCGGCTTCGCGCCGCTCTTCATGTTCGGCTTCCTGTTCACCGCCGGACCGCGCTGGCTCGGCATCGGGCCGCCGCCGCCCGGCGCCTGGCGACCGGCGGGCATCGCCGCGGCGCTGGCCTCGATCGC
>JAANMV010003501.1_pt1 | contig 13614 bp, 7 predicted proteins | sample 7279661 | NCBI WGS metagenome assembly JAANMV01 (sample SAMN14094540, study PRJNA606508) | bioreactor metagenome | isolation source: A lab-scale SPAN reactor treating ammonium-rich wastewater day 121 | place: Ireland: Galway | collected 2017-05-16 | reverse complement strand
ATGGAGAGCCACGGGGCGGAGAATTGCGCCTTTTGGATGTGTATCCTAGACTGATGAAGTCTGTCGGCTGGTCAACCGGTCAGCCGAGGGAAGGGTTTTTGTCACAAAATCCGGAAACCAGGGATGGTATGTTTTGAATTCAGCCAGCCAGCCGGTCGTGCTTGTGGTCGATGATGAAGAGGCGGTCCGCTACTCCTTTCGAAGGATGATGGCGCGCGAGCCTTTCCTTCTGGAGGCTTTCTCCAACGGGCGTGATGCCCTGGAGAGGATTCGGGGCGGAGGTGTCTCGGTGGTTGTGCTCGATGTCCGCCTGGGGGGAGGGATGGAAGGCACCGAGGTCCTGCGGCGGCTCAAAGAAATCGATCCCAAAATCACCGCTATCCTGATGACTGCCTATGCCTCGGCCAATACTGCCATCGAAGCGACCCGTCATGGGGCTTATGACTACGTCTTGAAGCCCTTCGAGTCGGATACCATGCGCGACCTCATTCACCGTGCTCACCAGGCGCATGAGGCTATGTCCACCGCAGTCTTCCTTGGGAACGAGGATGAGAATCCGGCTCTCTCGGAGGCCGACTGCATCATCGGCAACTCCCCGGCCATGCAGGAGGTTTACAAACGCATCGGGCGTGTCGCCCCTTCCAGCGAGCCGGTCCTGATAAGGGGGGCATCCGGGGCTGGAAAAGAGCTGGTGGCACGGGCTGTCTATCAATTTTCCACGCGCAAGGACTCCCTCTTCCTGCCGATCAACTGTGGCGCTATCCCTGAGAATCTGCTCGAAAGTGAGTTCTTCGGGCATGAGAAAGGGGCTTTCACCGGGGCGCATGAACGCAAAATCGGGAAATTCGAGCAGGCTGATGGCGGAACTGTCTTTCTCGATGAAATCGGCGACATGCCCCTCGATACACAGGTGACACTCCTTCGCTTCCTCGAAGATAAAGAGGTTACCAGAGTGGGGGCGAACCTGGGGCGCAAGGTCGATGTCCGCATCCTCGCTGCGACCAATCGGCCCCTTGAAGAGCTGGCCGCCGAAGGGAAATTTCGCAGCGATCTGTATTACCGGCTGAATGTTTTCACGATCGACCTGCCGCCCCTCTCCGAGCGAAAGGAAGATATTCCTCTGCTGGTCCGTTACTTCCTCAAGAAACATGCGCGGGCCAATGGGATGGAGCCGCCGGCTCTGCTGCCAGCGACACTGATGGCGCTCTGCGAACACGAGTGGCCGGGCAATGTCCGAGAACTGGAAAACATCATCCGGCGTGTCCTGGTGCAGTGCCGTGGGCATGTCATTGCACCCGGAGATCTCGGCCTGGATGAGATTAAAGGCATCACCGGACAGGAGGCCCCGTCTTCCCAGGGGGCGGCTGCCCTTGAAGACCACCTGCTCAGTCTCCTGTCAAAAGCCCAGTCCGACCTGTTGGCTCGAGGAGATTGCCAGGCGGTCCTGCCGGAGATCGAACTCCTGCTGGTGCGGCTGTCGATGGATCTGACCCATGGAAACCAGGTTCAGGCCGCACGCATTCTGGGGATGTCCCGAAATACACTTCGTAAAAGGCTGGCGGAATAATATGGCCCTGTTTTCCTGCGCCCAACGGACTTCGGCTGGGTTGTTTCTTTCCAGGCTCCTTGTGTTCGCTTTCTCCCTGTGCGTGACTCTCTGGCCGGTCGTAGCTGAAGAGGGCTATGAAGTGCTGGTCAAGCGCACTGAAGAAATCCGCGGCCTCAAGTTCAAAACACCGATTGTATTCGAACGCCTGAATGAGGCATCACTCGATGCATTTCTTGAATCTGAGCTTTCACGCCAGTACACCCCGCAGGAATGGCAATCCCTGCGTGACAGCCTGGCGATGCTGGGCGCATTTTCGAGAGAGGTCGATCTGCAGGGCCTGTTCCGGGATCTGCTCAATGAGCAGGCAGGCGGGCTGTATGACCCGCACACAGGCAAAATGTATGTCATCGGCAGCCTGAGCCTGAAAACAGGCCTGGCAGGCATGATCCTGGCTCATGAACTCACTCATGCTCTGACAGACCAGCATTTCCACCTGCTCGAGCTCCCCATCGAAGACTCCAGTAATGACGATAAGGCTCAGGCGGCTCTTTCTGTGGTGGAGGGGGATGCCACCATCGCCATGATCCTGTATGGAAAGGATCTCGGTATTGGCGGGCTTCTGGGAACCGGCCTGGCGGGCCTGCTTGTGGATCAGGATACCTTCGCCTCCTCCCCGGCCCTGATCCAGTCCTCACTCATGCTTCCTTATCTGGCCGGTGAGAATTTCCTCCGTGAGATTATGCGGACAGGCAGGATTGAAAATGGATCCCTGGTTCCAAGGCAGGCTCCCGGTCCACTCACCGACCGGCCGGACTGGGAAGTTGTCAATTATCTCTATAAGAATCCACCTCTTTCGACCGAGCAGGTTCTCCATCCGGAGAAATACCTGGGACAGCGGGATGATCCGGTCGAGGTGAAGATCGATTCAAAGAAAATCCTGGAAGCTTTCGGCCCGGATTGGGAGCTGGCCCGGGAAAACACACTGGGAGAAGGCATGATTCAGGCCCTGTTGATCGACCCTCTCTCACCGCTCGAGGCTCGAGATATCGCGGCCGGCTGGGATGGGGACCGTTATGCCCTCTTCCGCAGCCGGGAAGGAGCCAGTGCCCTTTGCTGGCGGACAGTCTGGGATACCGGTGAAGATGCCGCTCAATTCCGCAAGGCCATGGAGGATTTAACCCGTAAAAAGGTATTCAATGGGGTCCCGGTCCTTTTGCCCGGAGAAAAATCAGCCCACAATGAGGTGGGGTTATGGATTGTCTCCGATTCCAGGCTGATCGAACTTGTTTCGCGAGGAACTGAATAATGCGTCATCTGATTCGAAAAACACGCCACCGCATCGTTGGGTGGAGCCTGCTGGATATCTGCGCCGGGCTGGCGGGTTTGCTGTCGGCCACCCTCCTCAGCTTGTGGCTGTTGAATAAGCTGGGTGTGTCGATAACCGCCATGAAATCACTGGTGCTGGGCTGGCTGGTGGTCGGAGTGGCTTTTCTGGTTCTCAAACTGCGTGATCTGCTCAAGGCCTTTCAATCTTTCCACCACTTGTGCCGTTTCATCGAAGATGCAACACCCGCTTACCACAATGACCTCTCCACACTGGATTATCTCCAACGGAACATCTCGGAAGTCCACAGATTTGGATTTTCGCAGGACCTGATCGCCGCACTCAAAAACAGTGTGGAGCATCTCCCGGAGCCAGACTGGCCAGCCCTTGGCCTCACCTGGCCTGCCCATCGACGCCCGGCCTTGTGTGCGGCTGGCGGCCTGGTGCTTCTCGCTGTTCTGGTGGTGGCTGATGGCGCCTCTCTCCGGCAGGCTGCCCGGCAGGCATTCATCGAGGAGGGCCTCCCCAGCCAGGCAGGAATTGCGGCCATTCAGCTTCCTCTTTCTCTCCAGGTTCCACTGAACCAGGAACTGGTGATTCCATCCGCAACGGATTCGCGTTACCCGCTCTGTTCAGCCGGGCAGCTGGATGGCCACTCTTCGGTCATGCTCCTCATACGGGAAAAAGGGAGGCCCTGGCGCAGTGCCGGCAGTCTTGCCCCGCATGAAGATGGAGGCAGCGCACCCCCACAGCCGCTGCGCCTCAAGATCTCCGGGGAAATGCAGGTCAGCCTGGTCGCCGATGGGGGAAAATCCAATGCCTGCACCATCCATCCGGTGTATCCACCAGCGATTGAAAATGCCCGGGTTGTGGTTACTCCACCCGCTTACACCCGGCGGGAGAAGCAGACATACACATCCCCGGCGCGCATCGAGGCAATGTCCGGCTCGATGGCGGTCTTTGCCTGGACAACCAATAATGACCTGTCCCAGGCGGAAGCCCAGCTGCTTTCTGAAACTGGAACGTTACTGTCCAGCCTGCCGCTTGAGTGTCATGGCAAAACACTGGCCACCACCCTTCAGATGGTGGAAAACAGCAGGCTGCGCCTTCAGTTGAGAGACACCTTTGATCAGAAAACTCAGACCGCTGACCTGGCTTTGTTTGCATATCCGGATGCCATCCCCAGCGCGCAGATTTTATCCCCGAGCCGTGAGTCCATCCTTGGGCCTGATCTGCGCGTCCCTCTCCAGGCGCTCCTGCGGGATGATGTCGCTGTGAGCGAAGCCTGGCTGGTTCATCGGGTCGAAACCGAAGCGGATGCCACCTCAGCCACCTCGGGCGAAACCAGGCAGGCCCTGCTGAAGGCAGGCTCCCAGATTCCCTCAGCCTCGACTGTGCTTGCCTCTCCGCTCCTGGATCTGGCAACTTCAGGCCTCTGGCCTGGAGACCGGGTCAGCTACTGGATCGAAGTGCGCGACTGGCGCGGCCCGGATCGGCCGGGGGTTATCGGGAGAAGTGAGACTTATGGAGTACGTTTCCCCACTGTCGAGGAGACCATGGATGAGAAGGCTTCCATGCGCGCCCGGACCGCGGACAACTTCCAGGATCTCATCGAAGACCAGAAGGAAATCAGCCGCCAGTTCAAAGAGATGCGGGAAGATATCGAGATCAACCGCAAAGACAAGATGGCCGGAGAGAGCCAGTGGGAAAGCCAGAAGAAGCTCGAGGAAACCATCAAGCGGCAGGAGGATGTCCAGAAGAAAATCGCCGATGTGGCCCGGCAGTTTGAGGAATCCTTGAAACGCCTCGAAGAGCAGAATGACATCTCCCTGCGCACCCTGCAGAAATTTGAGCAGGTTCAGGATCTGCTCGACCAACTCCTCTCCGAGGAAGCCAAACAGATTCTCAAAGATCTTCAGGAGACCCTGAAAGAACTTGAAAAAAATGAACTCCGCCCGGAGGACATGGAAAAGACCGAGATGAATCTGGCGGAGTTTGAAAAACAGCTCGACCGCCAGCTCTCCCTGCTTCAGAACATGTGGCTGGAGCATGAAGCCGAAGCCCTCAAAGAACAGGCTGAAAAACTTGCTGACCTTCAGGAAGAACTCAAGAAAGCCACCCAGGAACTTCAGCAGGAAAAAGATCCCGCATCGGCCACCCCGGAGTCCGAACTGGAGTCGGAACTGGCCGAGACTGAAGCTGCTCCGGAAAAGCTGGAGGATCAGATCGACCGTCTGATCGAAGAAGTCAAAAAACAGATCGAAGAAAAAGGTGAGCCGCAACTGGCTGAAGCCAGCCAGGGGCAGCAACCCCCAACAGAAGCCCCTGAGGCTGAACAGAAACCGGAGAAGAGTGGTGAGCAGTCTTCCGGACAAACCCCCGAGCAGGCTTCTGAGCAGGCCTCTGCTGAGTCTCCATCTGAAAACGGCCAGTCTCCTGAGAATGGTTCTGTGCCTCCCGAATCCACCCCCTCTCAAGAGGGCAGCCAGTTCGCTGAGCAGGAAAAGATGCTCGCGGACCGCCAGGAGCAGCTCGCAAAAGAAACCGAAGCCCTGCTCGATGAGCTGAAACGCCTTCAGGAAAAAGCGAATGAGCAGAAAAGCGAAATGTCCCCCGGCTTGAAGCAGGTATCTGAATCCAGAGAAGCCAGTTCGGTTGGCGAGAACCAGCGCTCTGCCCAGTCGAGCCTCAAGGAGGGCAACCTCAATAAGGCCTGCAAAAAGCAATCAAAAGCCAAAAAGGATCTGGATCGCATCGCTTCGGGACTTGGCGGCTGCTGTGGCGGGCAGGATATGGAGCAGCAGATCGAACAGATGAAAGTGGTCCTCGAAAGATCCTTTATCCTTTCAGAGGAAAGTGAAAACAATGACAGGGAAGCCGGGCGTTACCGGTCTCTACCCACCTGGCCCAATCCTGACAGCATGAGCCGCCTCGGGCGGGAGATGGGATTTTTCCGCCAGGAAGCGCTTCGGCTTTCATCCGATTTCAAAACGCTTTCAGAGAAGAATCCCTTCGCGGATTACACGGTGGTGAAGCATTTCGACCAGGCTGCACGCAACTGGCAGGAAAACACACGGATCATGGAGGAGTCCTCTCCGATGACTGTCAGTGTGCGTTCCCACCAGGCTCTGGGCCTGGTCAACCTGGCGATCGAACGGCTGCTGGAATCACTCAATCAGTCTCAATCCCAGTCGAGCAGCTCGAGTTCCAGCCTGGAAAGTTACTTCCGGGATCTCAAAAAGATGCTCTCCGAGCAGAAGAAACTGAATCAGGACAGCAAGAGCCTCAAGGAGCAGATGCAGGAAGGAAACCAGAACAGCCGCCTGCCCAACCAGGAAGGAGGCCAGCAGCAGGATGGCGAGGGGAAATCAGAAGGCCAGCAGGAAACCCCGGGCCAGGATGGCAAGCCAGGCCAGAAGGGAGCCGGGGATCAGCTCCAGAAAATGGCTGAACAGCAGCGCAATATCCGCCGCCAGCTGCAGGAACTGGAACAGCAGTATAAGAATGCCAAAGGCAGAACCGGCTCACTCGAAGGAGCGGGTGAGATGATGCAGGAAGTTGAAAAGGAGCTTGAGCAGAACCGCCTCAATGACCGTGTCACCGACCTTCAGATGAAGATCGAACAGCGGCTCCTCGATGCCGAAAAATCGATGCATCAGAAGGGCTTTAAAAAGAAACGCAAAGCCCTTCGTGCCGAAGGTGACAATCCTGAAGGAGAGGTTGCCGAACCACCGGAGTCCATCGAACCCGGGGAGCCTGATGCTCTCGCACGGCTTCTGCGCAGAAACCTGGAAGAGGTGTCGCCCGAATGGCGCGAACGGGTCCGGGCGTATTACGACAACCTCCTGCGTGTCACTCCTCAATAAAGGAACCCCGGACGCAAGGGATTGCCTGCCACTCGTCCATCAAGCCGGCATGAGAGGGAAAATAAATCGATTGCCCAGGAACCCATGGCAACCCGGAAATAATGGTACCCGGATCTTCCATCGCCCTTGGAAAACACATGCGGCGTCATCTCCGGCCCCCGGCCTCCCCCTCTCCGTCATCCCCGCGAAAGCGGGGATCCATGGTCCCTCACCCACTTTCTGGATTCCCGCTTTCGCGGGAAAGACGATGGAGGGAGTGGGAAAGACGACTGAGGGATTGGGAAAAACGATGGAAAGAGCGGGGCTGGCGATGAAGGGAGTGGGAAAGACGATGGAGGTGGAGTGAGAGTGGAAGAGCCTGCTGTAGGGGCGACATTCATGGCGCCCCGGAATCTCCCGGAGCCCTGGAAAACCCTCAACGCCCCGTGAAAACTCCCCGGCGCCCGTGAAAACCCCCGGTCCGGGATGTTTCAAGGGCCTTCGTGTCCTCGATTGGAGACCACCATATCCCCGCTCGAATAGGTCCCATTGGTGGCTGAATAGATGACCGGGAAGCCCATGCTGTGGTGAATATGCGCTCCCAGATACCACCACAGGTGGTCATAGCTGCCGACATCGATATCCAGATCAGGGCCGCGGCTCAAAATGGAATAACGCAGGCCATACTGTTCCGCCCACATCTTGCGCTGCTTCGATCCGGACAGATAGGAGGTGTATTCAGGCAGTGAGTAAGGCTTGCTGATGCGTGGGTCCTTCTGCTGAGCCAGAAAGGGATCGTAACAGAGCTGCTTTATATACTGGATCGGTGTTGTCAGCATGGCAAACGAGCATAACTCGCCCACCATGTCGCAGTTGATTTTTCGTCCCCTGGCCCACAGGGAGGCCCAGCTGCGTTTGGTGGTGGGTTCAATTTCCCCGCCATCCACATCGGGAATGTAGGTTCTGAAGTCAGCCTGGTAGGCTTCATTGGCTACCCGGTAGGCCTGCAGGCATCCCCGGGTGTTGGTCAGCCGTGCACGCACCTGGGCTTCCATGAAATTTGGGAGCGCAATCGAAATCAGAATCAGAATGATTGCAATAACAATCAGGAGCTCGATCAGTGTGAAACCGCCTGACTGGCTGCATCTGATGGGCTTGGTTCTCATATCCCCGACCTCCTGCCTGAAAACATCTGGAGAGCTGTTCTGATTGTCACTTTGAAACTCCGGGTGATCCCTGTCAAGAAAATAATTTGAAATTGTTTCTTAAGATGCTTCTGTGGGTCAGGTTACAGAACCGGCTGTTGCCTGCGCCTCAACCTGGCAGGGTTCTGGCTTGATATCTGAGCGGGTCGCGGCCAGGGTAAAGCTTTATGAAGGCCTGCCTGAGGGCCTCGGCAGCAAGTGGGTATGCCTTCGAGTTCTTCCGCAAAGCCAGGCCATAATCGAAGGCGCCTGGAAAATAATCATAGTTTGCGTGAAATTCGGCGGCATCGAGGATTTCACTGACTGCATACGAATAATCCGGCGGAGGCAGCCAGAGGATGTCGGGATTCTTCGTGAAAAGTGCCTGGGCAGAGAAACCCTCATGGGCAATCTGACGGTCATTGAGGCCTGCCAGATCGATGATTTTTTTTGTGGGATGCCTTGAGCCGATGAAACCATTTTCTGATGCCGCCACCATAACCTCGCCGGGGAGTTCGCCCAGCAGGGCATCGACTTCATGAATCGCACGCACCCACCCAAGGCGGGGCAGTGGTTCGGCTGCTTCAATCTTCCACTGCGTCCTGGGTTCATATTTAACAGTTGATTCAGCGACCCGGGTCCGCCAGCAATCTGAAACTACAGTTTCGATGGATGGGGATAGCGACAGGACCAGAAGCAGCGCCATGCCCACCAGCCTTGCCGGCCAGAACTCCGCGCAGCATGGCCTGGGCTGAAATGATTTTTCTTCAAAAGAACGCAGGGCCAGAAATGCACCCAGAATGACGAATGGCAGAGAAGGGAAGTAGTAGCGTGCATTCCATCCCATGATCTGGTTGACTGTGCTGTAGTAACCGAAGGTCAGGATCATCGGAAATAACAGGGCCAAGAGATGCCGCAGAATGTCACGGTTTGCCAGGCCGAGGATGAGCAGCAGGAATGGGAGGCAGTCACGCAGAAACTGAAATGTGAAAGTGGCGGCATTCCATTTGTCGCTTCCCAGATAGCCTCGATAAAAACCGCTTGATTTGGCATAAACCGGAAGAGGGACAAATTCGCCGAGCAGCCATTTTTTCAGGATCGCATCAATGCCAAGCAGTGCGAGGAACAACCCGGCATAGATCAGTGCCGGTTTTCTGTTTCTCGAATCGCAGGCACAATAAAACAGGGGTGGAACCAGCAGGGCATACAGGCCATTGTCGGGGCGCGCCAGGCAGGCAAGATAGGAAGCCACGAGGCAGCCGATCATTTGCCATTTTCCAAACCGTCCCGGATGCCAGGCCATCACGAGAACCAGCAGGGAGTTTATCAGCAGCGAGGTGGTTGTCTCCATGCCTGTGAGGCTGTGGAAAGGGTATATCCGGCTGCAAAGCAGGATTGGGACAAGCAGAAGGGGAAGCCACAGACCGCTGCGATTGCAGAGCCGGAAGCCGGCTGCCAGAAGCACCATCAGCGCCAGCAGGCCGGCAGCAAAGGACAGGCCGGTCAGAATGAGCGGATCCTCCAGGGCGGTGGCCCCGCGCAGCGCTGTTACTGCGAAAAGATGCAGCAGGCTGGTCATGCCATAAGCCGGGCCTTCTCCCAGATTCCAGGAAAACTCCCCGGAAGCAAGATAATGCCTGGCGTAACGCAGGAACATGTAGGCGTCATCGAAATCGGTTTTTCCCAGAGCGGGCAGTGTTGTCGATAAATAAATGGCCAGGCTTGCGATGGCGGCGGCTGCGACAGATCCCCTCACGATCCAGATGGATTGCATGGCGGATTTTGATTCATGTTGTGAGGTGGTAGCCATCAGTTTTTGGGTTCGCTTACAGAGTGTGTGTCCGGTTCAGGTTGTGAAGTGTGGTTTGCGACAATGGGCAGCAGATGCTGCTCGAGCAGCTCCGCGAAAAGCCGGTTTCCTTCCGGGTTCGGGTGAAAATCAAGAGGCGCCAGATGGAGGACTCGCCCGGCACTGTGCTTGCGGAATCCCTCAGTCAGGTCGAGAAAGTCGATCGATGTTTCCTCACACATCGTATTCAATGCCTGATTGATCCGCAGCGGGGGATTCGCCTGGTAAACCTGCGGGTATGCGGGAAAATAAACAAACAGCAGGCGGCAACCCTGCTGGTCACAGATGGATTTGAATTCAACCAGGCGCTCTTTGTAGTAATCGATCGCCTGCTGGACTTTCGGATGGAATGAGTCAACCAGGACCAGCCCATCCAGCCTGGCGTATTTTTCCATGAACAGCTTCACGTTCTCCTCGAACTGGTCCCCGCCGGGAATGTTGTAACGTGGATCGGATTCACCCTCCGTGTGATTCGGGTCACTTTTGCGGTAAGTCCGGAACCGGATCCGCAGCAGGGTGTCGAGGCTGGCTTCCCCGATTGCGGTATGGGTCAATAAGAAGGCGCTGAGCGAAAAGGGTGGTTGCCACTCGGAGGCAGCGGCACCATCTCCCTTCTTCCGGGCCAGCAACTTGACGATTTCATAGATGTCGTTGCTGACAAAAGTCAGGACCACAAGGTCTGGATCCAGTGTGATCCCCGGTTGTTTCAGCAGGGAGAGTTCTTTGTCGATCGATCCGCCGCCATGGGCGCAGTTGACGACATCGACCGGGAATGGAAATCCGGATTTGAGCCGTTCCTGCAGGACACTTTCCCAGGTGTCGCTGTTATCCACAAAGAAACCATCGGTAATCGAATCGCCCACAGCGACAATCCTGAAAGTCCCCGGGGTTTTGGGTTGCTGGATCTCAGACCCGCGCAGCCCGAGCGAATTTGTCGCAATGGTATAAGGGACAGGCCCCCAGCGCATCTGGAGTGTGGTGTCGGGCAGGTATAGCCCCTGTGTGGAGGGCATGATCGGGTCAAATGTTCCGGCAGGATAACCGCACAATCTCAACCCGGCCTCGGCCAGCAGCACCACAACCGACGCGGACAGCAGTCCCAGCAGTATGGATGATAGACGGCCCTTGATCATCATGTCTCGTTATTGAAGAATGAAGAAGCCATGCCTGCCTCGATGTGTCAGGATCAACCCGCCGTCGGCACTTCCGAAATTGGACTGGCAGAGGGATGCTTAATCCCAGGTGCCGATCTGCGCTGCACGATGGTCTTTGTCTTCAAACCATCTCTGAGTCACGGATTTCTTTTCGGTATAAAACAGGACCCCATCCCGGCCATGGCTGTGCAGATCCCCGAAGAAGGATTTTTTCCAGCCAGTGAATGAGAAGTACCCGACCGGCACCGGAATAGCGACATTGATGCCCACCATGCCCGCCTGCACGCGATGTGAAAAATCGCGTGCATGATAACCGCTGCTGGTGAATATCGAGGCGCCATTCCCGAACTCGCTGGAATTGATTATGGACATGCCTTCTTCGAAATCTTCTGCGCGCCTGATGCACAGCACAGGGCCAAAGATCTCCTCCCTGCCGATGACCATGCCGCTGGTGACCTGGTCAAATACAGTCGGACCGAGATAAAAACCTTCCGGGTGAGCAGAGACTCTGGGGTTGCGCCCATCCAGCAGCAGCGAGGCTCCCTCCTCGACTCCCTTCTGGATATAAGCCGTGACCCGTGCGAGATGCTCTTTTGTAACCAGCGGGCCCATCTGGGTCTCAGGGTCCAGCGCATTGCCGACACGAATGGATGAGGCAGCTGAAAAAATCCGGGCCACCAGCTCATCCGCGATGGCCTGATGGGCGACGACAACCGGCAGGGCCATGCAACGCTGGCCGCAGCAGCCGAATGCGGCATTCACGATGGCCTGAACAGTCCGATCAAGCGCGCAGTCCGGCAGCACCAGGCAGTGATTTTTTGCCTGAGCCAGCGCCTGCACCCGTTTGCCATGCTGCGCCGCAGTCTGATAGACCTTTTGTGCGACACGGGTGGATCCCACAAAGGAGACCCCACGGACATCGGGATGCTCGATCAGGCGGGACGCTGCATCGTTCGAACAGGTGACCAGATTGACGACACCGGGCGGAAATCCGGAATCTTTAACCAGATCCATCAGGCGCATCGCCGACTGTGGCACCTGGTTGGCCGCTTTGAGGATGAAGGTGTTTCCGCAGGCAACAGCGACAGGCATCATCCAGAGCGGGATCATGAGCGGGAAGTTGAAGGGAACAATGCCGGCGAATGCACCGATGGGAACACGCCAGGTGGTGACATCCACATCCCGTGAAACATTTTCAAGCGTTTCACCCATCAGATGAGAGGGGATTCCGCAGGCGTACTCGACAATCTCGATCCCGCGGTCAAGTTCACCCGCCGCTTCCGCCAATGTCTTTCCCATTTCTGTGGCGACAAGACAGGCCAGTTCGTCGCGATGCTGTTCGAGCAGGTGCTTGAAACGGAACAGGTGCTGCACACGTGATGGCGCGGGTGTCGCACTCCAGGAGGAAAATGCAGCGGCCGCTGACTCAATCACCGCATCGAGTTCCGCTGCAGTGAGGCAGGGGGCTTCAGCGATCTGCTGTCCCAGGCTCGGATTGAAAAGAGGGATCGATTCTTCGCTTGTAGATTCGATCCACTCGTTGCCGGAAAAATACTTCAGTTTTTTTATGGCTGGCCCGCTCATTCAGCAGCACCTCCGCATTGCGGCGACATATCCAATCCATGAAAGACTCATCAGTTACCTTACCACCTGTATGATCTTTGTTGCGCTGGCCTCCACCGGCTGTTCCAGTGGAATATCTTCCCGGATCCGGGAGAGCAGGAAGCGTGTCCGGGTGCCATGCGCGACCAGTTTGAGTTCATGGCTGCCTGGTGGCAGGGCTTCCAGGCTGACCTTGGCGGAGGATGATTGGGTCTCTTTGACCAGCTCCCTCCCATCAAGAAACAGGGACCAGGATTGCGGCTCTTTCCCGATATAAGTCCATGAGACTTCAATATCGCTGCTGTTGATCTCGGCATCGTCTTCCGGATTGGCCAGAGCCACCAGGGTCGATTCAGGCTGCTTCTCATGGTAGAGGCCGATCAGCGCCCGCATCAGATTGAGGTAGAAGTAGCCATACCCGCCTTTGCTTCGGTAGGCCTCGGAGGAAACCGATACCGGCTCGATATCATTGCTGAAGGGAATATTGTAGCAGTCCAGAAATATGTCCTTCTTCGGGCCATAACCGCCTCCTTCAGGCTGGCCGGCAAATTCATTCCACTGGTTGATTAACAGAAAGCGTGGGCGTTCCCGGAGGGCTGTTTTGAATGTCTCCATGAAGGTCGCCCCGCCGCGCCGCCCTCTCGCCTGCGGATACAGCCAGCCACCATCTCCGAAGAAAGCCGGAGTCACAGTCAGCGCCTCGGCTTTACCATCAAAATAAGCCGGCAGAGGATCGGAAACCCCATCCATCCAGGACCAGTAACCTTTCTCATGCAGCCGGGTGGCCTGCATCTGGCTGCTCATCCAGCGCACAGTGAACAGGCTCTCATCCACCGGTTCCTGGTTTTCGCGCACCCGTGGCCCGCCACCATTGAATACGATGATCAATGGCTTTCCGAAGTGCTCCAGCCAGAGCGGCCGGAACTCTTCCGGTTTTACAAGGTTTTCATACACCCAGCGAAGCTGTTCATTAATGGCCTTCATGGTGGTGTGCGGGCCATTGTCCAATCCGGGCAGCAGGCACAACACGGGAACTGGAATACCTTCTTTGGAGAGCTGGGCATAGGTTTCCAGTGTGATTCGTGTGGCCTTGATCAGCTCATCCAC
>JAANMV010003500.1_pt1 | contig 13619 bp, 10 predicted proteins | sample 7279661 | NCBI WGS metagenome assembly JAANMV01 (sample SAMN14094540, study PRJNA606508) | bioreactor metagenome | isolation source: A lab-scale SPAN reactor treating ammonium-rich wastewater day 121 | place: Ireland: Galway | collected 2017-05-16 | reverse complement strand
ATAGCATCGGCTTTGCCTTCACATATTACCAATGCAACAATCGCCATACCTATAAGCATTTTTGCGCAGATTTTCATGGCTCACCCGCATTTCCAAAATATTGTGAAAAAATGGCTCTCGCACTGCAGGCTTGCGCAGTAGTCGTTACTTGAAAGTGGCTCATCCGGCAATGCGAGAAAAATCGGCTTAAATGCGCGAGTTGCGTCATTTGTTTGAACTCGCGGTGCGTCATTCGTTTGAGCTCGCCGTGCTTAGTTCGTTTGAGCGCGCCGCGCTTAGTTCGCTTGAGCGCGCCGTGCGCGGCCGCGTTTAAAATCTCCCGTAAAATGCCGAAGGACTGCATCCAGAAACTCCCGTAAACTCCTAATGCCGTCTCTCGTTTAGATTATACACCGCCCGCGATTGTTCCCGGATTTTCGGCGGCGCGGGAAAACCTGCGCTGGTTCGGAGGCGCGGGATAAAGAATAATCAACCGGCAAGTTCGGCCGGCGATGCGAGCGAGGCGAGCGCGGACAGCGCAATTTCGGACAAGGCTCCAAGATTCGCTCCGCCGGATTTTTCGGTTTCCGCGGCTGGCGCGCCGGCTTCCGCGGACGCCGGTGACGCCGCGATTTCATCGTAAGTTTTTTTAATCAAGCCCTGCATGGCGAACCCCGCGCGGCGGGATACTTCCGCGGCGCCCTTTGCGAGAATTGCCGCGGTTTCCGCGTTGCCGGTTTTTTGCAGCAAGTGTGCGGTTGCGACGAGAGCCTCGATGAGCAGGTTTTGATAGCCCGCGTTCCTGAAAACCGTTACGGCTTCCGAAAGTCTTCCCGCCGCAGTTTTCGCTTCGCCGCGCATGGCCGCGACGTGTCCGAGGTTGAGAAGGCAGATGGCGAAGCCCACCGTGTCGTTAATCTCTTTGCGCACTGCGAGTCCTTCCTCGATAAGCCTCTCCGCCCCGTCCAAATCTCCCCGCATAATCGAAATGTGCCCCAGGTTCAGCTTCGCGCCCGCGACCAGCCGCCTTTCGCCCAAATCTTCGAATATTTCCAAACTTTCGTCGAACAGCCGAATCGCTTCGCCGTAATTCTCCTTTTGCATGGCGATGTTGCCGAGGTTGAATTTGCAGCCCGCTATTCCTCTGCCGTCGCCGCAGCGTTCGAGTATTTCGATCGCCTGCGCGTAGCGCGCTTCGGCGTTATCAAGCTTGCCCATCGTCAGCGCGATGTTTCCGAGATAGATGAAACTTGACGCGATTCCGAGCGTGTGTCCCGCGGTTTCGCTTATTTTCAGGCTTGTCTCGAAGTATTCGATGGAATCCTCCAGCCTGCCGTCCAAAAACGCCTCGAATCCGAGAAACCTTCGAACTTCGGCGCGACTCGCTTCGGGCATCGCGGCGCCGGCAAGCTCCACGGCGCGGGGCAGTAGCTCTCTTGCGGCGAAGCGGTTTCCGAGAAGCAGGTAAAAAAGTCCGAGCCGGCTTATCGCGCGGGAAGACAGGTTCGAATCGCCCAGTTTTTCGCCAGCGTCGAAGAGCCGGGCGCTCCATTTCGCGCCATCGTTCCACCGGCTCGATATGTTCAGATATTCCATCGCGTGATTGGCGAAGACGATCAGCGCATCGGGCATTTCCGGCGCCGCCGTCCCGGAAATTTTCGCGAGCGCGTTTTCCATAGCGCCGAAAATGTTTTCGAGTTCGATTCCGAACGTTTCCGTGGCGGATTTTTGGTTTGTCGCGTGCAGCTTTTCGCCCTCGGCCGCGGCAAGCGACGCGAAATAACGAATGTGATCCGCGACCGCGCCGTCGAAATCGCCGCATTCCCGCAGCATTGCATGCGCGTATTCGCGCGCCGCCGCGTCCCGCACGAAAAACCTGGTCTTGCCCGCAACCTCGCGAGAATGAAGCCAGCTTTTGTCGCAAAGCTCGGCCAGTTTTTGCCTGACGGCGGCACACTTCGCAAGTTCAAATGCGGCGCCGGCATAAAATCCGCCGCTGAAAACCGACAACACCCGCAAAAGCTCCCGCTGTTCGGCGGACAAAAGTTCGTACGACCAGTCAAGCGATGCGCGTATACTCCGGTGCCGCGGCTCGATGTCCGCAAGTCTGGCGGTCAGTTCGAGCCTGCTGTCGAGTTCCGAAACGAATTCGGCGAGCGTGAAGCTGTCCGCCCACGCCGCGGCAAGCTCGATGGCTAGCGGCGCGCCGCCCAGGCTTTCGCAAATCCTGTTTATCAGCTTTATGTTCTCGTCCGTGAGTTCAAGGTCGCGCTTCACCAGCGTGGCGCGGTCTATGAAAAGCTCGGCCGCGTCGGAAAGGCACTTTTTGTCGTCGCCGGGCGCGCAAGCGACGGGAAGCGGATCGATTGAAAACACCTGCTCGCCCGTGATTCGCAGCGGCTCGCGCGACGTGACGAGAATCGTCACGCCGGGCGCGTATTTGAGCAAATCCGAAACGAAGCCGCGCGCGGGAATAACATGCTCGAAATTATCGAGGTAAAGCAGAATCCGTTTGTCTTTGACGAAGTTGACGAACTGGTCGGAGGGTTCGGTAAATCCGTGAAACTGAATGCGCAGCGCATCCGCGGCCGCGGAGGGGACGCGAGCGGGGTCGCTTACCGGCGCCAGATGCACGGCGAAAACTCCCCCGTCGAATTTATCCAGCATTTCCGCGCAAAGCTGCATCGCGAGCCTGCTTTTGCCGTATCCGCCCGCCCCGGCGATTGTAACGAGACGGTGGCCTTCGGTTTCGATAAGGGATTTTAGTTCCGCGAGTTCCTTTTCCCTGCCGACGAATTCGCTGGGCTGAATCGCGAGATTGTTCGGACGGATATCGGAAATCGTGGGAAGCGGGTCGAATTCGGCTTCTACGAATTCGGGATGGACGACTTGGTAAAGATGTTCCGGCTCCGAAAGGTCGCGCAGGCGGTGCATTCCAAGGTCCAGGAGCGTGGCGGAAACCGGCAGGGCGGACAGAAACGAGCGCGCCGCCTCGGAAACGAGCATTTGGCCGGGATGGCAAACTTGGCAAATGCGGGACGCCCGGTTGAGCGGCTGGCCGAAATAGCCCTTGCCGGTCGCGAGCGGCATTGGCGCGCCGCCGTGCGCAACGACGCGAACTTTGAGAGCGGAACCGTCCGGCAGCGCGGGCAATCGCGCAAAGCGCTTTTGCACCTCGACGCCGCATCCGACGCAACCGTCCGCGGTTTGAAAAATCGCGATGTAGCCGTCGCCGAGATTTTTCATTATCTCGCCGCCGAATTCGCTTACGGTCGATTCGATTTCGTCGTTGTGCTTTTCAAGTATTTCCTTGAATTCGGCGCGGTAGGTGTCCCAAAGCCGCGTGGAACGGTGGATGTCCGTCACAAGAATGAACGCCGCGCGCTCGGAAGCGCCGGAGTTTTTTCCGGGATTATTCATAAAGCCGGATTATACTTCAGATCGAAGGAACGGAGGACTTTCTTACTCCGCTTTGCGCTGGTCGATACTGGGATGCCGGTATATCGAAATTCCTGCCCGCTTGCCCTTTTCATCTCTGTCGAACACACCTTTCAGGATTTCCCAATAGGACGGATCTTCAAATTCGAATTTTCGAAAAACCGCCCAGCTTGCCAAATCCGCTATTTGAACCAGCCGGCTTGATTTGGATTCAATCGAGTAAACGGTGTCGATTACATGGTCGATTAATTGATATTTCGAGCCGAAAGCCTGAACCCTCTCAAGATAAAGCCTGAATCTTTCGAGCAATTCCGAGCTTGAATGGTCCACAATCAACATGCCCTTTTGAGGTTCGTTACTTCGGTGCTTTCGCTTAAGAAAGAAATTTACCTTATCTATGATTTGCTCGAAAGCCTTGAGTTTGATGTCGTCGCGCTCTTCGCGAGGCCAGTTTTCTTTAACAACCACAGAAGACATTAATACAGCTCGATGGGATTTAATCGTAATCGACGATAGAAGCTCCTTCAAAAGAGATTCCCTGTCGCTTCTAAACAAAGGAGAAAACGCGCCCTTGCCATTAGCGAGTGCGGAAGCATGTATTTCAATCGATGTCTGTCCGGGAGGGAAAAAATCGGAGACGATTTTGTCTATCGAGCTTCGAACGTTGAAAATCTGCCCTTCGTGAATTCCTATCGCGGAAAGTACGAAATGTTTGGACGAGTTTGAACTCAATCCATCGTCTCCGGATTCATCTAGGAAAAATAAATACACGCCCGAATTTTAACAAAAAAAAAGACCGGGTGGAATAATCCAGCGAGCCATCTTGCGACAGCCCTCCCAGTCGCTTACATATTACCCTGAAAAGCGGAAAATGTCAACTATCCGGCCAATTTAGTCCAAACCGGAAACCTCGTCCTCAATGGTTTCGCCATTTGAAGGAGGCGATTCCTCCGGCATTTTCAGCTGGCTTATCGACGTGATTTTAAGCGGGCTAATGTTCGACATCGCTATTTTGAAAATCACTTCAGGATTGCCCTCGACATAGCCGTTTACGTAGCCTTCGGACTCGCCGCTCAAGAACAGCGCGATTTCGCCGCCGTCCGCAAGCGTAAACCTTACTTCGCTTTCGGGCTCCGCCAGCCCGGCTTCTTCCAGCGTTTTTTCCTCGAACGACACAGCTTCGAGCTGGCTGAACGCGCCGAGCTCCGATTCGATTTTCACGCCGTTTGCTTTCGCGGCTTCCGGTTCGAGAAGCATCCAAGAGCCGTCCACTTCTTTCTTAACGCGATAGGTTCCTTCGGGAAATATAAGCAGCGCTTCCGATACCTGCGCGGGCTCAAAGCGCATTACTCGCTTATCCCGCCATCCCACGATTTCTCTGCCGTAAATCGTGCCGATTTGGACCGGAACGCTGAATACCCTGTCGTCGCCGTCTTTTCTGAAGTAGGTGCTGATGAAATCCGGCCCTTGTTTTCCTACGTAAAATTTCGCCGCCGGCTCTTCGCCCGATGTATATACTTCGACCTCGGTTCCAAGCTCGGCGGTCACCTCGAACATGCCGTGCTTTCCGGCGTCTCCGGTGACCAGCGTTTCTTCGGTAAGCTCTTCGGTCATATTTTTAAGGGCTTCGCCGATTTTCGATTCGTCGCATTTCCAGAAATTTACGCCGTCCCCGGAAACCTCCCAGCCGCCGTCTCCCTTGCGAAGCGTCTTTTCAGTAAGGCCGTCCCTTAGCACGAATTTCGTAACGGCGTCCTTTTGAAGCGACGGAAACAGCTTCGCCGCGTCCGACTTGCCTTCGGCTATTTTCTTCGATTCTTCGATGCGAGGCCGCTCGACGAAATACGCGCCGAGGGCGAGAACGAGAAGCACGACAAGAAGCCCGATTAGCCTTTTCACTGCGCACCACCTCCGCCGTATTTCGCCGCGATGCGTGCGCGGGCGCGGCGCCTCAGGAACCATCTAACGAAGCCGTACACGACCACGAGGAACGGCACGAGAACTAGATTGCCGTACCTGTACAGGTTTCGCTGCATATCGGTCAGTTCGTCGTCAATCGGCCTCGACGTTTCGCCGCGGCTTCTTATGCCGATTAGTTTGTTGCCGTAACCCATATAGTCCGCAACGTTCATCAGGAAGATTCTGTTCGGCTGAAACTGCGGAAGAAACTCGTCGTTCGCGAATCTTGCGTTGCCGACCGCGAGAATCTCGCCGGGCTTCGAAGATATTTCGATTTTGTCCGGCACGTCGAAGTCAGGAGAAAGACCGGGGTCTTCGCCTTCCGCCGCGGCCGGAATCGCAGGCGCCGGCACTTCCTGTCCCGCGAACGCGCTAGGGAAAATGCCTTTCGCATACACCGCGACCGGTTGCTTTCCGGCTTCCAGCTTTTCGACGCGGTCCCAATCTTGAGACGGGTCGAGGTTGAACGGGCTTTGCATAAGCCACGCCCGCTCGGACGTGAACATTACCGGCTCGACCTCGAATGTCGCTTCAGCGGGGGTTTCCGCAGGCTTTTCGGCTTTGACCGGCGACGCCCACGGGAATGTAACGTTTTCGAGCTTTGCCGTAACCGGAAATTCCTGCGAAAAGTTGCGGGACAAAACTTCTATCCAGCAAGGATAGCGCATCATAATCGTGCCCCAGCCCGTTTGAAAAGCCGCCTGCGCCGCCTGCATGTCGAGCACTAACCTGCGGTCGAGGTTGACGCCCCACTTGCGCATCATCTCTTCGATGCCGGGTAGGCTCGGATACGCTTCGAGCCCCTGACCGATAGTTATGCCGTCGATAAGCCAAATCAGCTTGCCGCCGCGCATCAAATACTGGTCGATAAGGTACTTTCCGAAGTCGCTAATTCCCCACGTGTCCGTTACGATGAGCGCGGTCAAATCTTCCGGAATTTTCTCTTCCGCGTCGAAATTGACTTGTACGATTTCGAATTCCTCGGAGAGCATTTGCCTAAGCGAATTGAAACGGTTTTGCTGCATGCCCTGCATTTGCGGGCCGCGAATGTTCAGCATCCCTATTTTCGGCAGGTTGCCCTGCGTGATTTTCACGATTGCGCTCGTAAGCTGATATTCGAGGTTTTGTATCGACACGACCGACGGAATCACTTCCTTCCGGTCTTCGAATTCGATCGCAAGCCCGAGCCACGCGCTGGCGACTTCCATCCGGTCTTTTTTGACCACCTGTACTTGCAACTCCTGCACGCCCAGCCGCCGCGCTTGGTCGGCGACCTTGGAATCGACCGAAGGGTCCTTGATTTGAAGCCGGAAGTTTTTGCCGCCGTATGCCTCGTACTCGTTCAAGAGGTCGCGCACGTCGCCGACGAGACTCACCATTTCCGGCGGCACTTTGCTCGAAATGAAAACTTGCACGTTCAGTACGTCGGGTATGGACTTTACGACGTCCTTCGTCGCGGGAGCAAGCGTATAGAGCTTTTCCGCCGTCAAGTCGAACCTGTGGAAAATTCTCGTACCGATGAAGTTGAAGACGGCAAGGATTAAAAGCACGACCAGCGCTTCCACCCACATCATCATTCGTTTTTCAGTTCGTCCTTTCATTTCTCCCTCCGCCTACCATTTCCTGCTTTCCACCGACCGGACGGTAAGGTAGAGAAAGAAAGCAATCATACTGAAATAATAAATCAGGTCGCGAGTGTCTATGACGCCGCGGGCGATGCTGTTGAAATGGGCGTTGAGTCCAAGATACTCGACGAATCCCACAAGCGCTTGCGGCAAATACATGGTGACTATCCGCTCGCCGGCAATCATCAGTATGAAACTCACGGCTACCGAGATTATGAACGCCACAATCTGATTTTCCGTGAGGCTCGAAACCCAAATGCCGATTGCCAAAAACGCTCCGCCTAGTAGGATCGCGCCGAGATAGCTTGTAACCACCGGCCCGACGTCGAGCGAAACGCCTTGGTCCGCCGCAAGCCACGTCGTTACCGGAAGCGTAAAAGTTAGAAGTAGCGCTATCACGAGAAACGCCAGACTCGCGAAGTATTTGCCGAGAACGACTTCCCAGTCCCTGAGCGGAAAAGTCATCAAGACTTCCATCGTGCCGGACTTTTTCTCTTCCGCCCAAAGCCGCATCGTTATCGCCGGAACGAAAAAGAGAAATATCCAGGGAATCAGCACGAAAAGCGGTCTGATTGACGCCTGGTTGACGAGGAAAAACGTGCGGAAAAACAACCACGAATTTATGACCAGAAACACGGTTATGAAAATGTACGCTATCGGCGAGTCGAAATACTGCCGGAACTCTTTTCTGAATATGGTACCGATTTTGCCCATTTAACCTGCCGCCTCCTCTTCGCCATGCGCGGCGAATTGCTTTTTCGTCAGCTTGTTGAAAACGTCCTCCAGCGACGCCCTTTCCTGATGGATTTCTACCAGCTTTAGTCCCGCATCCGCGACCGCGTCGAAAACGCGCTCGCACGTGTCGCCGTTCGTCGCGGACGCCAGCCGGAATCTCGCGACCGACGGCGTGCCGGGCAGCTCTTCTATGCGGGCGCCGGGCAGGGCGGACGACAGCGCGGAAATTGCAGCGTTCTTGTCGCCCTTGATACCCGCGTATGTAATCTCTTCGCCCGCGGCCATCGCTGTAAGTTCTTCCGGCGTGCCTTCGCCGACTATTTTGCCGTCGGAAATTATCAAAATCCTGTCGGAAATGGACTGCGCTTCGGGCAGAATGTGCGTGGAGAAAATGACTGTTTTCTCGCGCCCGATTTCACGAATGAGCGAGCGGATTTCCTGAATCTGAATCGGGTCGAGTCCGCTCGTCGGCTCGTCGAGAATTAGAACGGGAGGGTCGTGGATAAGCGCCTGGGCAAGACCGACGCGCTGCCGGTAGCCCCTTGAAAGCTGGCCGATGTCCTTGTGCACCATTTTGTGAAGCGCGGTGACTTCGATTATTTCGTCCACGCGTGCTTTCAGCTTGGCGAGCGGAATTCCGTGCACGCTGCCGAGAAACGACAAATAGTCCATCACGCCCATTTCCGGATAAAGCGGGTTGTTTTCCGGCAGGTATCCGATGGACGCCTTCGCTTCCACCGCGCTTTTCTCGACGTCGAAACCGTTGACTTTCGCCCCGCCGGCGGTGGGCAAGTGATAGCATGTAAGCACTTTCATCGTCGTGGTTTTCCCCGCGCCGTTAGGCCCGAGGAAGCCGACGATTTCGCCTTTGCCGACCTGAAACGAAATTCCGTCCACGGCTCTGACAACACCGAAATGTTTGCTAAGCCCTTCAACTTCAATCATGCATTTCTCCGCGCTAGAAGGCATAAATAAACGGCAGAGCGGCATTTCTGCCGCCGTCCGATAATACCCAAGACAGGGTAAAAATCAATCTGCTCTCGACGAAATCGCCGAAAAAATGTTCGAAAAAAATCGCAATACGGCGCAAAATTCCACTTACCAAAACCGGACGTTCATCGTAAGCGCTGCCGTTCCGGTCGAAAAATCCCAATCCACGCCCAATGTGTACGCCTTTTGAAGCTTGCGGATTTCGAGCGACACCCTGTCCCATTCGCCGTGCTCCGCGTCGTACAAAACTCTCGTCGCCGCAAGCCAGTTTTCGTTGATTCTGAAATACTTCGCGCCGTGGAATTCGAGCTCGTTCGACACATCGTCGAACCTGAAAGCCTGTTCGCCCGTTCGCGGGTTATACCTGACTTCGATTTTGTCCGTGCCGTCATGCGTGACTCTGCCGACTGCCGCGCTCGCATTGAAAATGAACAGCTCGTCCTCCGGCAAATCGCCGTACGCGAAATACTTGAATCCGGCCGCGGTGGCGAAGTACGAGCGCGGGCCGAGCGGCCGCCTGCGGAATTCCACTCTGCCGCTTCCGAAAAACCTGTCGCCCGTCAGGTCCGGCGTTTCCTGTTTGAACCTTCCGTACTCCGCACGGGCGTCGATTTTTTTGATAATTCCCGACGGGAACTGCGTTCCGAAATCCACGTACGCGTTGTATCGTTTCTTGTGGATGGCTGTTTTGCGGTCGCGTCCAAGCGCCCAAACCTCGCCCTGCTGAACGCCTACGTCGAATTCGCCGAATTCGAAATAAGTGTCGGTTTCGGTCAAAAGTCCGCGCTCGGTCCACCAATCGAGATTCACCTGCGTAATCGAATCGCCGAGATAAACCGAAGGACTCCAGAAAACCCTTAGGCCGTCGTCGTTGCTGAACCCAATCCAAGGGATAACGCTTTTGATTAGGCCGGGGCTTTTGACGAAGCTGTAATCGTAACGCGGCCAGTACGCGATTCGAAAACCGCTAAGGTACGCGCTGCCCTTTTCCATCGTTATGCGCTCTTCCGAAATATATTCGACTTTTTTAAGCTGAAACCACATGTCGGTGTCGTCGTATGGATAGGTCGAAAGTTTGGCTTGAGACAGCGTAACTCTGGTTTTGCCGCCCGCGACTTCGAAAACCATGTCGGCGTGGTGTATGAAAAGATGGCCCGGCGGAACGTCGAGGTCGGGCTCGGTATCCACCGGCATACTGCCTTTTACGTTCAGAAGCTCTCCGCGGCCCGCCTTCGTGTCGAACGACAGCCCCTCGCCGCGAAGTTCCGCGCCGGAGCCGACAAACTCGATTACCACGGTTCCATCCGCCGTGATAAGTCCTGTCGCCCGGTCGTATGAAAGCTCGTCGGTGGTTATTCGCAACGCGCCGTCGGGTAAAAGGTTGGGGCTTTCGAATATCACGCCGCCGCTCGCTTCGAGGACGCCGTTTTCGTCGTACGAAACGTAATCCGCGGTCAGCTTGCCCGGAATTTTTTCGCCGTCGCCCTCCTGCGCCCGCGCGCAAACCGCGGCTGCGCATAAAAACCACAGCGCCAAAATCGAAATCGCGGCGGACAAATTCGAGAGCGGACGAAGCACGGCGGCATTTTACCAGCAGAGCGTCACTCCGCCGCGGAAAGCGCTTCGAGGCCGGCGAGAAGCGCCTCGCAGTTTTCTTTCACGAGCTTGTCCACGAGTTTCAAAACGAGCGGGCCTAGCATCGGAATTCCTAGGTCGAAATCTACGAACAGCTTCACCGCGGTTTTCCCGTCCCCGCCGTCCGCGAACGTCCAGGCGCCGTCGTATTTATTCATGTCGCCCTCGACGAGCGAGAACGAGCAGGTGCGCGTGGAATCGTCCCACACGTCTTTTTCGGTCCAGCTGAGCGTGCGGTTTATCACGCCCGCTATGGACACCATCCCCTTCCACGACGAGGTAACCGCGCCGTCCTTTTCTTCGAGAGCCTTTACCTCGATAAGGTCGGGAACGACATCGGGAAAACGCTCGATGTCTTTCGCCAGCCGGTACACCTTGTCCGGCGGCGCGGCGATAATCCTTTCTACGCTGATAAGTCCCATTCGCGCTCCATGATTGCGGCGAAAATTGCCGGAGCGATTTTACAACGGCGGCGGCTTTTAATCCAGAGTTTCGCCGGCCGGCTCGCAATAATACGCGGCCGCCGAGGCCGCGTCCATAGTCATCATCGTTTGTCCGTGCTGAGAGTACCAGCGGTACAGCCCGAAAAATATTACGAGCGCGACCGCGCCGGCGATTGCGAGCCTGATGAACCGCCCCGGCGCGTCCAGCTTTGCGAAGGGAATTCGCGGGTCGAGGATTACGCGAAACGTGTGGGGATATTTATAGTTCGGGTCGCTTCGCACGATTCGTTCGACCACTTCGGTGCGAAGTTTCTTGTCGGTATATTTGTTAATCGCCGCTTCCAGATTCTCGCCGTACTTGCGGCGATATTCGGCAAGTTCCTCGCGCGTAACTTCGCCGGCGTCCAGCCTCGCCGCCAGTTCTTCCAGCTCGCGCTGCATTTTGAAAAGCTCGACTTCGGAAATTGCCATTACGCCCTCGCGCGGATAGACAATGAATAACCAGTTTTGTTCGATTGCCTGCGCCTCTTCGCAAGACCCGCAATGTATTACCCAAAAACGCGCCATAGATGTTTAACGCCGTTTCGAAAGCGTCGCTACGCACGGGTTTTCGGGGGAGCAATCGGCCGCGTATCGGGTAAATACGGGTTTCCCCCGTTTCAATTGTCGCCTCCCCGCGCGGCATATTTGCCCGCGCGGACAATTTGGCTACGCTACGGCTGCAAAATTTCCCGCGCCGCGTCCAGCGCGGAAACGCCAGAATCGCCGCCCGCGCGAATCGCCGTCATTCCCGCCGCGGTCGCGCCTTCGATGTCCCATTCGATATGGTCGCCTATCATCGCGCATTCGCCGGCGTCCACGCCAAGCCTTGCCGCGGCCACGGCGAAAATCCGGCCGTCCGGCTTCCGCCATCCCGCGTCGCCGCAATACAACTGCGCGTCGAAATGCGGCGCAAGCCCCAGCCGGTCCATTTCCTCGCGCCAAAGATGCGGCGGACTGCCCCACGGCGTGTTCGAGACGAGGCAGGTTTTCAGCCCGGCGGCTCGCACCGCTTTTAGCGCCGGAACGCTTTCGGGATATACGCCCGCGCGCGGAAAAACCGCCCGCATAAACTCCCGCTGTAGTTTTTCAAGGCCGCCCTCATCGAGCAAACCATTGGCGATTCCGAAAACGTGCATCAGCCTGAATTCGAGCGAAACATACCTGTTGTCGCCGGCAACCGGGCGCACCTCGAAAATGCGCCGCTCGATTTCCGCCGCCTCCGGTACGGGCAGGCCGAGCGAGGTTATGTATTGCGCGCAATATGCAAGCCCTTCGGCTTTTACCAAAGGCCAGTCCTCGTCGTCGAAATAATGAACGAGCGTATTCCCAAGGTCGAATAAAATCGCTTTAACTTTCAATTCGCCTCCGGTGCGAGAATCGCGGATTCGGCTAGCCCTCGCCTTCGGACAATATCCGCTCGAAATCCGCGATTGCATGCAGCGATTCGAGGTCGGGGTCCTGTCGTGCGTGCGGAACGAGCATCGGGTCGAGCTTAATTGCAAACTCAAGCTCGCGCAAAGCGTCCCCGGCGCGTCCCGACAAAGCGTACGCGCAGGCGAGGTTGTAATGGTGCGACGCGTTTTGCGGCTCGATGTCCGCAAGGGATTCGAATATTTCTATCGCTCGTTCAAGGTCTCCGGCGTACAGCTTGTTATATCCTTCGAAAGTGAGGGCAATCGGACGGGCGAGATTGAGCAGCCTTGCGAGTTCTTCGAACGGGTCTTCGGCGTCGTCCACGCGGAGGTCGTATTTCACGTCGTTGTATCCGCCGTAACCCGCGCCTTCCTGCGCCACCTTCAGCGCAGAGCTTTGCATTCCGCGCGCGTCGCCGCCCGCTGCCTGTCCCGCAATCAGCGCGCGAAGGAGCCGCCCCGCGAAATCCCCAGTATCGAGCGCCATAAGGCCGCTGGGCCCGATTTCGTACGCGTCCTTAAATGGCAAACTTGCGGCGAATTCCGCGGACGTGATTTCCGGCGGCTGCTCGATTGCCCACGCCATCGCATCCACCACTTCCGGCCCGGCGAGAATGTTTCCCTGCACGCTGTAAATAATTCCGTCGGGAGTGACGCCGGTTTTTCCGCCCGCCCAATCCATACATTCGTCGCCGGTGTAACTTAAGGGCGCGTCCGCGCTCGAAAGCGGCATTCCGGCTGCGGACGCCTTGACGATGCCGATTTGCCTGCGCTCCCCGTCTTCGTCGTCCGCCAGAAGTTTTTCAAGCGCTTCCGCCGGGCTCATTCCCGCTTCGAGTATTTCTAGCGCGCGAATCCCGTAAGTCGTCTGGCCGTACGCCTGCGTCGCGACGGCGCCGGCGCCCGCACGGCACCAGGGCACGACGCTGCCTACCGCGAAAAATTTGCTTTGAACCGCGACGCCGGTTTCGCCGGTGCGCGGGTCGAACGCGACTACGCTGAAGGTCGCGATGTTCGGGCCGCCGCCGCGAGGCGAATCCGCCGCAAATGCGCAGATTGGCGCGCCGAAAATTGCCGCCAGCGCCACTGCGATAACTCCAAACGCCGCCGGGATTGCGGGAACCGAGCGTCCTAAAACGATGCCGGATTTAAAAGTCATTTCAATCACCCGCCGGAAGAATACATAATTGGCCTCAAAACGGCAAATCCTGCTCCGCCGCCCGCTTTCAAATCGCCAAATGCGGATGAAACGAAACATCCGGTATAATTTACCGCGGCGGGGTTGCCGCATTTGCCCTTTTGGGAAATTCTCGTAAATCCTTATAATTGGAGGAACGTAAAATGATTCGGGATTTATATTC
>JAANMV010003497.1_pt1 | contig 13628 bp, 9 predicted proteins | sample 7279661 | NCBI WGS metagenome assembly JAANMV01 (sample SAMN14094540, study PRJNA606508) | bioreactor metagenome | isolation source: A lab-scale SPAN reactor treating ammonium-rich wastewater day 121 | place: Ireland: Galway | collected 2017-05-16 | reverse complement strand
TGCGGGGCCAGGTATCGTGGACGTGACATGTCGCCCGATTCGGCGCCCCGGCCGAGATGACTCCTTGGATTCCGAAATCACCCGCGCTTGGTATAAGGTATCCTGTCGGCAAATCTTCAAAGCGCACTATTGCGGCTCCGCCGACCTGCGGCCTACTAGCTCGTCCAGAAGCCAATCTAACGTTCCGTTGATCACTCACCGTGATCACGAGCGTGTTGAAGTCATCTGGCAGTCCGGCTTGACTTCCCGTGGCACCTCCGGGAAGCTGCCACCCGCCAATCGCCCAACTGAGTGGGAACTCTGCCCCAGTAGCCGCCCGTCGCCCCACCGCGTCCGATTGAATCGGCTTTGCTGGCTTGATCGAGCACGCACTCATGGATAGCGAGGCGATGCATACAACGGCTATCACGTCGCTCAGGCCGTGCTTCACTGTACTCTCTCCCTTTCGGCGCACATCTATTGGCGATCCGTACGGCTGCATCCGCCCTTGCGGATCACACCAAAGCGAGCGGCGCTCGCGCACTCCGGCACGATACCACCCACCGCAACCTCCCTGACAGTGCCAGAGTCCGCACCAGTGGCCGGCATTGGCACCCTCAGCCAACCCAGGACGCTCGGACAGTACGGGAACCATCGGCGGGTGGTATTGGTTGGGGGTGTTCGGACCGGCGAATTCGCGCGGGTTGCTCCAGCTAGTCTTCGGTGGTCAGATCCGCGAGCGCACCTGGGCGGCGTCCAACGGGCTCCGACGAGTTGCGATCACCAGTCAAGCTGTCTGTCCGATGCGCCCAGTCTATCGAGCAGATTCTGACAGTGGTAGTTCAACGGGTCCTTCTCTGCACCGAGCGACGCAATCCCCGCCGCCGCGTCGCGATCACCATTGTGCATGTACAGCCACGCCAACCTTGAGCAGCCGTCCGCATCCAGGTCGTCCACGTGATCCTCCATGGCGCGTACCAGCGCCTGGACCACCTCACGTCGCCTTCCGAGATCAAGCAGATCCCGGTCACGCAGTATGCTGTTGGCACGATTCACACAGTCGCTTAGTGCCGAAACCTCCACTTCGCTGCCGGCGCAGAACTCCTCTATAGCGTGCAGCTCATCAAGGACCTCGCCGGTCTTACGGTAATACCGCGCAAGAGCCTGCCAACCGATGCCCGGATCACCTGACCCGGCTCGTATGTACCCGAGAAGCAGATCGCGCTGCGTATGCATCGACTCTCTGCCGCCAACTTCTTCATAAAACTGTGCACACTGAAGCGACGCTTGCGGATACCGCCGCACAAGCACGTCCAGCACGGATACCCAATCGTCCACCTTGCCAGTACCGGCCTCAATGGCGCCAGCTAGGTTGGAAAGCAGCCTATTGAGCACCGGCGAGAAGCCGTGTCGGACCCCAGCGCGCTGCACCGCACCGAACTGCTGTAGCCGCGCCGCGTCTCCCTCGATCACCCCTCGGAGCCCACTGACCTTCAGTTCCGCTCTCCCAAATGCCGCAGCGGCAACCGGCACCAACACGAATCGCTCCCCGTCGTCTTGCGCAACAATCGACTCGACAAACGACAGCCGCTCCAACTCGTCGAGAGTCGCCCCAACATCAAACCTCTCGGCGTCACTGGTTAGCATGATCGCCTCTATCGCGAGGACCGCCACGGCTGACTTCCAACCGCAGAGCGTGAGGAACAGGCGCTGCCCGGCCACCGATAGCGCCTGATATGTGCGCTCGAATAGCGCTGCCAGGATCTCCTCTCTTCCAGCCAGAATGCGTTGTACCCCACCAGATGAGACACCTTGCGCCATCTCCCCAAGCAGGATCCGGATCACGTACGGATGCCCTTCGGACTCATCGATGAGCTTCTGAATCTCCGAGCGACCGAGGCGGTCCGACAGACCCAGCCGGGACGCGTGCGCCGCGATAAGCGCCTCACACTCGGCCGTCTCCATTCCGCGGACCTCAATAGGCCAATCCCCTTTGAACTCGCGATGCCGTGTGGTTATCAGCACCTTGTTCGGATCCCGTATCCACTGATCCAAGGCGAAGTACACGTCGATTGGATGATCGACCGTCTCGAAGTTGTCGAACACGAAAAGGGTCGGGCCCATGTCGCGGGCACCGAGTGCATGCAGAAAGACGTCCACAGGCTTGCCATCACTGCTATCCCCAACCCACTCCTTGTACACTTCAGCCATTTCGTCCAGAGTCACAACATCCGGTCGGACTAGCTTCGGACCATCAGCCGTCAGATCGATATCACGCGCGCTGAACCACAGACACAGATCATACCTGTCAGGATAGTCAAGTGGAAGTTTATTCAGCACCTCCAGTGCCAGAAACGTCTTGCCAACCCCTCCCCGGCCGTGCAACGTTACAGTCCGATGATGTTCATCCACCAACAGTTCCGCCAGCTCTCGTTCCTTGGCTGGGCGCTGGATGTAGCCATCGGGCCGCTGCGGAACATTCGCGAACCAGTTGCCAATGGTGTCCAGGCATTCTGCGGCGCCGGTTATGCTCTTGGGTAGCTGACTGACGGGGTGCCGGTAGTGTCGCGCGTCCAGGCGCGTCGTATCGCCGGTGATGTATGACAGCGCTTCGTAGCTGCAGTCTTGCGCCCTGAATCCCCCGTTCGGATGGTAGAAATCACGCAGGTCAACAGTTGTAGACAGGAGATTCACCACGCGATAACCGTCCAGGTACACGTACACCCCACGACTGGGCCCGGCATGGGGCGTCGACTTGAGCTTGTCGAAGTCTGCGGTCTGGTCACGCGATATCCATGCAATCCGGTACTTCCCGGATAGGTTCTGATGGAGGTACGCCCATGGAAGCTGGAAGAGCCCAAGGCCACCTCGCACCAACATCACTGATTCATCGAGCGGCCCCGAGGCTTGGTGCATAAGCGCCACGCCCGGAGCGCCGTGGCCCCTGGTCTTGTTGCGCAGTTGGGCAAGGGCCTGGAACCAGTCCCGTCCGGCAAGCTTCGCATTGGGCTGCGGAGGGCTGGAGTCAGGGGCGAACAGCTGTAGCACGGCATGCAGGAGCCGCACTGCATCGCACTGCCATGTGCCTGCCGGCAGACGCTGCGTGAGCGTCTGTGCCATGGGTCGGGCACTTGACGCCATCGCAGTTGCCGGCGGGCCCTGGAGCGCTTGTACCAACACGTCTGCCCACTCCCCGACGCCGTCGGCCCGGATCAGCTTATACTCCAGTTGGTAGCGGTAGCGATCAGCGTCGTCGTCGATGAGCGCCACCACACAGGCAGTGGCCAACTTGCACAGCATCTCCGCCTCGTACAATAGCGCCCAGAACAGCGCCGTGTCTGATTCACCACGGGCATTCCCGACGCGTTCACGCATACGGTCGAGTGGCAACACAGCATCGCTCCTGCTGGCCCGACGCCAGCGGGCGTTCGGTAACGCCGGCTGGTTCGGCTGAGGGCGGCTGTCTCCTTCAGCCCTTGGGACAGATAGTGGGCACGGGAGAGGAGTATGGTCGCGCCCGGCAAGAACGCGCACGCGGTGCCCCAGCGCAGCCACAACCGTGGCCGGGGTGGACGTTGACTCGGAGCTGGTCGAGGGCGATGCCATTGGCCTCGGGGCAGGCGCCATGACCATGGACTGGGCGCAGGCACCTGGGAAAACCAGCGATCCCGCGCCCCGCGGTTCACGTCGAGGTCGTTCGCGAAGGTTGGAGGTCCACGATCTGGGGTCACTACCAAAGGTTCGGGCTTGGTCGGGTGTGCCGCACAACACCCGACATCCACTTGGCGCGCGTGCCAGCAGCCGCTGTGCAGCACGCCAGTGCTGTAATGCCGGCGGGGGGAGTCGAACCCCCCTCTCCGCTCCTCGGTAGTCCTCACCACAGTCCTTTGGCCACATCCTTGATCAGGTGGAGCTTAACCAGCCCTGGACCGGCAGCAGAGAGGCTCCGACCGTCACCAGCCTGTAAAGGCTCGTCATAGCTTTCATCAGCGTCTCCTTGATTCGGCAGATGGTTCGCCACAGTGCCGGGAGGCACTTGGTCAGTACCGCTGCCAGGGAGGAGATGCTCCACCTGACGGAGATGTCAACCGCGAACGTGATGTGAACCGTTGCTCCGAAGCTCCTTGAATCTGAAGCCCTTGCTCGGCGTGCTGCACAGCGACACCGATGCTGCCGGTATAGCAGCCGGACGCGGGGGCCTGCCACGCTTCCGTAGCAGAGTTGCAGTCGGTGATCTTTCTCTGAACCAGCCTGCCCCCGCGTGCCGATTCGTGGTCATGACGTACCGCCACGAGGCGACCTCGGTCGCCGGGTTCATCCAGCAGCTCGTCGTCGCGTACCTGCCTCACGGCTATTGGTTCTTCGTGACCGGCGTGGTCCCAGACGGAAAAGACCCTCAGCGAGCCGACGCGAAGCTGCTGGGGCGGTACGGCGTGGACATCTCGCGGTGGACGCGGACGCGGCGCAAACGCCAGGGACTGGCCAACGTGCACTACCTCCGCCACCGCCGCTGCTTCGTCCTGCTGGCCAGCCACGGCCAGCACCTCACGGCTGTCCGACCCATGGCGGCGGCTGGGCCGAGGAACGGCTGGCCCAACCGCTCGACGAGCCGGACGAGGCCGACGAGGACGACGGGGCCTGAGATGGGTCGGCGCGAACGGACTATCCGCCGCCGTTGGGCGGCTGGGGCGAGTTCGGCGCCGGCTCCGGCTCCGGCGGCGGTGGGATTGGCACCGGCTGCGGGACTGGCACCGGCACCGGCACGACCTCATGCTCCGGCGCGGGATGCACTTCGATATGCGGCTGGACCACCGTCGGTGGCTGGACCACCGTCGGTGGCTGGGTCGCGGGCGGCTGGATGATGTCCACGTTCGCGCTCGGGTCGCTTCCGTCCTGTGGCGGTGAGTTCTTGATGTTCACCACGTAGAACGCGATCACCACGAAGACAGCGATCAGGCCGACCACCAAGCCGACCAGGACGCCCGAGGACATCCCTTCGCTGCGCCCTCTATCGTAGCTGCTCATCTCGCTGACCTCCTCGAACCCGCCCCCGGCTGCTGATCAGGTTCTGCCTATGCCATCTATGCCCGCGGGCGTGGCGACAGGATGGCGGCGAAGTTGCGGTCGCGTGATGCAGACTGCGCCGGCGCGACCGGCCGCCGCGGCGGGTAGTATCAGTCGTCGTCGTCCCGCTCGAAGGCCGAGCGCTCGCCTCGTTCGCCGCCGTCCGCCTCGCCAATCCTCAGCCTGGTCGCCAATCCCGGCAAGCGGAGCGTTCGACCCGACGAGTCGCGGCCCACCGACAGGAGGCGGCCGGCAGCCAATGGCCTATCAGCTAGGATCGGGAGACGGGCACATGCGTTGCCGCATTTCGCTCGGTGTGATCGGTCTGCTGTTCGTCGCCTCCGCGGGACGGTCGGTGGCCGAGGAGGTGCTGCTCAGCATGGCCGACCCGTTCGTGATCACCTGCACCAACCCGGCCAAGCCGTCCCTGCGGATGGGCGCGGAGGGGGGGCTGGACGCCGGCCAGGTCGGCGACAGCGACTTCCTCATGCTCGGGCCGAAGGACGTCGGCAAGCGGTTCTACGGCACCAACGACGCCGTCACCATTCACTTCCGCGCCACCGGTGAGGTTGCCCTGGAGCTGGGCATCCTGCTCTCGCAGTACGGGATGGAGAAGGCTCAGGTGCTGGTCGACGGAGTCCAGGTCGGTGAGTTCGGCGCGCGCGCGAAGCCCGAACGTCAGGTGGTCCACAAGTTTACCTTCACCGGCACCGGGCAGGTGCAGGCGTTGACTGTGAAGGCACCGCTGGGCGTCGGCGACTACGTCCAAGTCGATGCCCTGCGCCTCAGCGCCGGCGGGCCGATCTCCATCGTCAACCAGCGCGGCGAGCCGGTGCTGCGGGTCTCGCCGGCCCTGCCGCCGGCTGCGGTCGAGAAGCTGCTGCCGGCGCTGAAAGAGGCACCCGACCTGGCTCGGCTCGGGCCGAACCTGAGCTACACCGCCACCGAGGAGTTCGCCAGCTCGGCCGACGGCAGCCGGACCTACACCGCTCAGGCCGCGCTGGACGGGGATCCGGAGAAGGACTACTGGGCCGGCGGGACTCCCCCACCCCACGCGCTGGTGCTCCAGTGGCGTCAACCGGTCACCATCACCACCCACCGCCTGCGCTGGATGGGCGAGAACCGCGGGGTCTGGTACGGGCTGGAAGCCTGGGTGGGCGATGGGTGGAAGCTGTTGTATGAAGACCCGCGCAACCTGCAGCCGGAGCCGGTCTACCAGTTCGCGGCGGTGACCACCTCTCGCGTGCGGTTCACCGTCTACGCGGTCACCGGCCAGCAGCGGATGTTGCTGCGCGCCTTCGAGCTGTACCACTTGCCTGGGGAGGCGCGGCCATGAAGGCGAGCTTCGCGTCGGTCTACGAACCGGGCCCTGAAGGACCGGCTGGCGGAGCGAAGGCCGCCGGTGCGGCCTTGGCACGCACCCGCCGGCTGAGCAGCGGTTGCTGCCTGCTGGTTCTCTTCCTGGTCGTCTCCACCGCCCGGGCCGAGCGTCTCGCGACCGATGGCTGGCGGGTCGAGCCGGAGGCGGCGCGGGTGGTGCTGGACGGCGACGTGCATACCGCCTGGCGCAGCGACGGGCCGCAGAGCCCGGGCTTGGTCGTGACCTTCGACCGCGGCCGGCCGGTGCTCGTCCACCGGGTAGCCTTGCGGACCGGCGACGCCCTGTCCGCCTTCGCCCGCGGCCTGGCCGTCGAGGTCAGCGCCGACGGGCGCACCTGGGCCACCGCGGCGGTGGTCGAGACGCTCAACGAGCCGGACCTGGACCTGCGCTGCAACCCCGTGGTGGGCCGCTACGTCCGACTGCGCCTGACCGAGTCCGCCGGCTACCCGTGGTCGTTGGCCGAGGTGTCGCTCTACGGCAGCCCGGACCCGGGCGCGCTGGACCGCGAGACCGTCATCGCCCTGCCCGACGAGGCCACTCCCCCGGCGCGCTGGGCCGCCGAAGAGCTGCGCTATTACCTGGGCGAGGCGACCGGACGGTTCCCCACCGTCCAGGCAAAGGGCGCGGCGCGGGGCAAGCTGGTGTTCGTCCTCGGCCCCCCTCCCACCGCCGCGGAGGCCACCAAGCTCAAGTCGCTCGGCGAGGAGGGTTATCTGATCACGCGCGCCGGGAGCCAGGTCCGCATCGTCTCCGGCTCACCGCGCGGGTTGCTCTACGGCTGCTACGAGATCCTCGACCGGCTCGGCGTGAAGTGGCTCGACCCGACGCCGTCCGGCGAGTTCATCCCGCGCGGCGCCAAGCTGGACTTGAGCAACCTGCCGGTCGCGGCCGGGCCGTCGTTCACCTGGCGGCACTGCAACGGCTGGAGCTTCGACCAGATGCCTCGCGCCTGGGTGCTGTGGACGGTCCGCAACCGGATCAACTGCATCGGCCAGGCCGCCGGGTGGTACGCGCACCTCGACCGGTACCTGGGCGCCACCCCCGCGCGGGGACGGTACCTCTATGGCCACTACCCACACTCCTTCGCCCGGACGCTGCCGGGGTACCTGTTCAAGGACCACCCCGAGATGTTCCCGGAGCGCGGCGGAAAGCGAGTTCCGTACGACTCGGTCCCTGGCGGCGGCTTGCAGTTCTGCACCACCTCGCCGGCCACGCAGGACTACGTGGTCAACCACATCGTCGAGGTTTTGCGAGCCCGGCCCGACGACCTCTACTCGCTGTGCCCCAACGACGGCGGCGTGTGGTGCGAGTGCGCCGAGTGCCTGAAGCTGGACGAGCCGGTGCTGCCGGAGGTCTACTCCGACGGCCGGCCGAACGCCCGGAGCGTCTCGGACCGCTTCTTCAGCTTCCTCGACCAAATCTGCCGGCGGGTCGACCAGGCGTTGCCGGGCCGGCGGATTCTGACCATCGCCTACTCGAACTTCGACCAGCCGCCGCGGCGGGTCGAGCGGCTGCCCGACAACCTGTCCGTCGACGTCTGCCAGTACGGCTGCAGCAGCCACGGCGTCAACGAATGCGAGCGCAACGCGGAGATGAAGCGGCGGTTGGAGGAGTGGACGCGGAAGTGCGCCGACGTCGGCATCTACGACTACACCTTCGACCAGATGAAGGTGCAGAAGCTGCCGCTGCCCTACTGCCGGGCGATCAACGAGGAGCTGCGCTGGCTGGCCGGCATCGGCATCCGCGCCTACAGCACCGAAGGGGCCGGCTCCGGCGCGGGTTGGCTGTACAGCCCCTGGGCCTACTGGGTGATGGCCCGCTCGTTGTGGAACACCGGACCCAGCGCGGCCAGCCTGACCGAGCAGTTCTTCACCGCCTACTACCAGGAGGCCGCCGCCCCGATGCGCGCCTACTACCAGGCGATGGAGGACCACGCCTACCAGCAGCCCGTCTGCTGGGGCAGCTACAACAACGTGCCCACCGCCGACAAGTTCCCGCCGGAACTGCTGGCGACGCTGCGCCGGCACCTCGACTCAGCCACCGCCGCCGCGCGTCAGCCGCTGATCCGCGAGCGGGTGGCCCGGCAGGTGGAGGCCATCGCGTTCGTCGAGGAGTACCTGAAGCGAGGGACGTAGCGCGCGGGCGCCTACGGGCCGCCGGCCTCGCGGACTGCTTCCAGGAGCATCTCCCAGTCGTCCGACATCGCCGGGAGGACGGCAATCCGGCCCATCGGCACCCCCGCGCCACGAAGGTTCGCCAGGGCTTGCTTGATGCTGGGCGCCTCGGTGCCGTACCGCGTGGGGACTACGGGAATCACGCGCGCCGCCCCGGGCGCCGCGTCCCCGACGGGCAGCAGGTCGCGGTACGCCTGCACGGTAGCCGGCAGGTGCCAGTCGGCGTCGGCCAGGACCTCGGTGACCAACCCCTCGGCCAGCCAGGAGCGCCAGTCGGCGGCGGACCAGTCCACCCGGGGCTTCGGCTCCGGTCCGGGCGCGACCGCCGGCAAGGTGACCCAGGCGCGGATCTCCGCCGCAGGACGCCGACTGCGGATGATGGCCACGACTTCCCGCAACAGGCCGGTCAACTGCTGTTCCCGCCAGCGTCGCCAAGGCTCCACTTGCTCCGGGTCGGTGAAGTCCAGGTCGATCGGGTCCTTGCCGGCATGCCGGATGTAGGCGACGCGCGCCGCCTGGCTGAAGCCGGACGGCATACCAACGGGCAGCTCCAGGCGGAAAGTGAACGCGTCCGGCGAGGGAGCGAGGCCATCGAGCGAAGACGCAATCGCGAGAACGGCTGCGGACACCAACTCATGGAACGGCGAGGCGTATCCTATCTGGCGCGAGCAACTCCCGCAACCAGACGTTGACCGGAGCTCCTCATACTCGGGAACCCGGCGAAAGACGCCGCTGCTCTGCAGCGAGGGATCTTCCCATCGCAGGAGCTCCGCGGCTACGCTCGTAGCGCATCTCGAACCACGCACTGCTCCGCGGAGGCGCGGCAACAACGTGCCGTCGTCAAGAGCCGGCCAAACCCGGAATGGCGGCGGTGACGGGGGACGAAGGAATTCTCCGTTCCGGACGGCCACCAGATGCACGCGGTCGAAAGCGAGAAGTTGGGCAGGCTCGTCGGCCAGTTGACGGCATAGTGACGGCGAGGCCCAGGGGTCCAGGACCACATCTGCCCCAACGGACGGCCCAACCGAGACGCCCGCGACCAGCATCGACCTCAGGAAGGCGCAACGACGCAGGCGGACTGGAGGCCCCATCTCCCTTACCTTTCGTCCGCAGGGGACACCGGCCAAATGTCCACCGGCAACTGCGAGGACAGCTTGCTCTGGGACCAGAATAGTGTTCGATCCCCTTCTCGCGCGATAGGCAGGAGCCAGTCGAAGTAGAGCACCACGCCGGTGTGCCACGAAATGCGTGATGCCGCAAGCTCGTCGTAGCTGACGGGCGCTTCTTGGCCTCCGACGGATTGCGGCGACGGGAGACGCCGCACCCGAGCCGCCAGCCAGATTTGCTGCTCCTTGCTGAGGTCGTTGAAAGTCAGTTCCTGCTTCTCGCTGACAAGAGGATCGGCCGTCGCCAGGCCGAACGGCGCCGCAGCCGCCCGCGCCCTCGGTTGCAGGGCTCTGAGCAGCCGCAGCCAACCGGGGTGCTTCGCCGGCTCGAACGGGACGAAGTCGTGTGCCACCAAGACCTTCAGCGGACCGACCGAACGCCAACGCAAACCGGTGGCCGCCGCGATGGCATCATCAAGCTCGGCAATTGCATAGCGCCCGCCTGAGACGTAGAGCGAGTCGCCACGGTACGGATGGTCGGCGACTCGTTCAGCGCCTCCGGCGGACATCAGTGCGGTGAGGTCGGCGACACGATAGATACGAGATTCGGGAACCGAGATGTACTGGTCGGCTGGAGCGCCACTTGCTGGCAGCCCCAGCAAGCAACAAAGGAGGCAACGAGCCGGACGCCCCCTATTGGCCATTCTGGTCCTCCTCTCGTAGCACCGTCTCGGTCGCCTCCTCGATCTTCTTTCGGTACAGTTCCTGTGCCGCCTTGAGGCTGATGGGCGCTGCATCAAGGAAGCCATCGCCTCCCGCGGCCCAGGCGCCCATCCGCCCGTACATCGGTTGCGGCCACGCCGCCACCACTGGCTGGAATATGGGCACGGCCGAAGCGGTGCGGATGTCGATTTGGATGTACACGCCAACCGCCACAGACGGCTGCCAATCAAGCTTTGCTCGCGCCTTAGCGCGAGCGTTCAACCGCCGCCATTGGTCACGATAGCGCTGAAGCTGCTCGGGCGTCGGCGTTCGACCTGTCGCCGCCTCCAGCGTTGCCACGGGATCAGCCGGCGGTACGAACTGGCCCTTCGACAGGCTCGTCGTGTCTAGCAGCGACGGGTAGTCGTTAGCCAAGACTTGGCGAACTCGCGCCGGCCAGGAGCTCATTAGCAGCGGCGTCCCGCCGGCTATCCGGGCCAGTCCGGGCTCGTCCCGCCCGTCGACCAATGCGTCAGCGACGTCATACAGCCCCGCGGATGAGCGCGCCTTGTCACTTATTCGTGCCGGCTTTGCCACTACAGCAAGTTTCTCTGTGCGCAGCACAGTGCCGTCTTCCTGCGTCGCGATAGCGGCTAGCCATGCCGACAGCGGTCCCCCGGGCGTTGGCGATGGCTTGCCGGCGGTGATCGGCAGCACCAGTCTAGTCCCGTCGGCTGCTTCGAATTGCTTTGCCAGATTCACGAAGGTCTGAGTACCCTCGGCTTGGTCCTGTCCGCGGGCGCCAGGCAATCCCACAGCAGCGGAGATGAGCAGCGTGCCGGCCGCGCGGTTCGACAGCCGCCGACTATGGGAGACAGATCGGCGACTTGACATGTGCGTTCCTATGGACACTGGCATAGCACTATGGCCATGTCTTCCCAGATATCAAACGGCCCTCCACCTTGGCCAACGCAGCAGTCTGGTAGCCCCTCGCCAGGCTCACAGCGTCCCATCACTCCGTCAACTTGATACCAGATAATGAGCACATCCACTGGGAAAGCGCAGTAGCCTGGTGGCGCCATCCCCGGCGTGGTGAACTCCCAGTAACCTTTAGCCGTGCCGTCCCAGTAGTGCCAGCAGACCGGCCCGTTGCATGTCGAATTGAACGTGGCGTCCAAGTCGAAGCGATACTGGCGAGGGACTTCGAAGGCCCCGGCTGTGCAACTGGGCGGATTCGCGAACTCGTGAGATGTCCACGTCTGGATCTGGCCCTCCTCCTCCTCCGGCGGGAGCGCGTTCGCGCCGGGCACCACCAGTAGCAACGCCAACAATCCCAGCAACGCGTCTCGCCCGTGCCACGCGATGCCTCGGCTGCTCATGTGACCGATGGTCTGCATCTGCATCTCCGTTCCGTCTTGCGGTTGTCCGCTACAACTTCGCCTGGCGCTGTGACGCTTGCCGCAAAGCGCCCACACTGCCCCCTCAACCACGGACAGTGGCCAGCAATCGCCATGCTTCGGCGACAAAGGCCTCCAGGCCTTCGTTTCGCAACGGCGTCGGGAGTCCATACCAGGTTCGGAGGAGGCGTTCGCAGCATTCGGCGGCGCCTGCGCGATCTCCCTTGCAGGAGAGCACTTTGGCTCTCAGGTACTCGATTGCGATGCCAATCTCCGCGCTGTAGTCGCCGCGCACCGAAGCGTCCAGCAAGCGCTCAGCCTCTTCATAGGCGCCGATGTCGATCAGCCGGGAAGCCTGGTCATACACCGCAAGTCCTGTCGCCCAACCGTAGCCCTTGGGCGCAACGCGTTCATAGACGGTCGCCGCGGCTGAGTAGTCGCCTGCTCGGGTAAGCGCGCGAGCCGCCGCCACGAGGGAGTTGGCGACCTCGTGATAGTAGATGCAGTGTCGCTCTACTCGCAGCCACGCTTCCGCGACTTCTCGGTGCCGGCCGCCGGAGGTGTGGTACTTGGCCAGGCCGATCAACTCCCACGGCACTTCCCTCGTCTTCTCGCCGCGGCTCGCCAGCAGCTTCTCAAACACCTCGACGCAACGGCCGTCCTGGTGCCTGCCCAACGCCCCGGCCACCTGGAGCGTGACATTCCGCGACCAGTCGCGGCGCTGGCCCAAGCTGACTCCGGGCCGGGCCAGGAACGCCCTCACCAGCGCGTCGGCCGCCTGCTCCTGACCGTACGGCTTCAGGCGTTCCAGCAGGCCGGTCAGGCGGTCCTTGTCCATCGCCGCCAGCTCGCGCTGTAGTTCCTTCGACTGGTCGCCGGCGTTGAGGCGGGCAACGAGGATGGTGTCGGCGTCGTCGGCCGGCTTGACGGGAGCGGCCTGCGGGGCGGTGACGGTTACCTGGACCGGAGCGGCGAGAGGCTGGCCGGCGCCGGGTACGGTTGGCACGACTACGGCGGCCGGGCCGGTACCGGCTGGCGCGGCGACCGCGACGGGTGGCGGGACGATGGTCGCGTTCGGCGGGACCATCACGGCGACGGCGCCCCCCTTTTCATTTCCCCCCGGCGGGGGGAAGGTCGCAACCGGGAGCGGCACGCCGGTCGCGTTGGGCGGGACCACCACGGTAACGGCGCCGGGTACCGTGGCCCGGGCATCCTTGCCCGTGCGCGGCGGCGGCACGTGCGCGAGCGGGAGCGGCACCACCACGGGCAGCGGCAGGGCCGGCTTGACCGGCAATGGGTGCGGCAGGTTGGCCAGGTAGCTTGCCGGGTCGGGGGTCCGGACCGGAATCAGCGCCTCCCAGACGATGGGATGCCACTGTCCCTGCAAGACCAGCGGCAGGTACGGATCGATCTCCAGGTCCTGCCCGAACACCGGCAGGCAGAGCAAGAGGATGGCCACCACCCGTGGCACGGGCATCCCTGCCCGTGCGCGCGGGCGCCGCGCCGTAGGGGCGCACGGCCGTGCGCCCGCGGTTCGAGCAACACCGTGATCCGGGCCGGCCGCCGGCGGGGCCAGACCCCGATCCGGGCCGGGCGCCGGCGGGGCCATACCGCGATCCGGGCCGGGCGCACGGCCGTGCGCCCCTACGGGACGATGCGGCGGCCGGTCGGAGCCGGTCATGGCCCACCCCTCCGGCCCTGTTTCAGTTCCGTTTCCAGCGCCGGGAGCGGGTTCTCGCCTTCACCGGTGGCGTGGAACTGGAGGAACAGGTTGGCCCGCGCCACCGAGCAATCGTGGGCCTTGAAGCACCGGGCGATGTTCTTC
>JAANMV010003491.1_pt1 | contig 13644 bp, 10 predicted proteins | sample 7279661 | NCBI WGS metagenome assembly JAANMV01 (sample SAMN14094540, study PRJNA606508) | bioreactor metagenome | isolation source: A lab-scale SPAN reactor treating ammonium-rich wastewater day 121 | place: Ireland: Galway | collected 2017-05-16 | reverse complement strand
AGGGGCCGCCGCCTGCCGGCCGGCGCGGCCGTCTGGCAGTACCCTCGCACCCAAACCAACAACCGCGCGGTGCCCGTGACGCAGTTGCGCCCGGTGAGCGAGTTGGCCGCGCTGGCGCTGCAGGACCCGCGGAGGCAGCCGTGAGCTTCGATTGGCATACCCACCGGCGCGCCCGCTTTGGCCGGGCCGGAGACAAACTACAACTCGGCGATCTGATCCTGCCGCTCGACGCGCATCTCGACGACTGCGCGGAATGCCGCGTCTATGCCGGGGAAATTAGGGAGATGGAAGGAATCCTCCAACACGTGATGTCGCAACAGTGGAGCTATCATCCCCTCCCCCTCTCGATGGATGTGGTTAAGGGTGGGATGACAAAACATTCTTCGAGGGTGATACTGGCTACACGCCTCGTAATGATCGCCGCAATATTTGTCCTGTCGGTTTTTAGTTTATGGCAGGTTACGCGATCAAACGATCCGTCCTCGCCATCGCTTGCGGCATTGCCGGTGCCAACGCCCTCGGTCCAATTTACGCATACATCTACCTCGGTCGTGGATTGTGAGGAGACCCGCTACACAGTCCGGGAGGGAGAGACGCTCGAAAGCATTGCCGGGCGGTTTTCGGTTTCGAAAGAGGCGATCCTGTCCGCAAATTCGATGGACATCGAAGTCGTTCATGCCGGCATGGAGATCGTCATCCCCGTTTGCGGTCCCACACCGACCACGAATCCTCCAACGATCACGATCACGTATCCCCCGGCGACCCACTTCACAACCAATACGCCCGGCGGATGAACAATATTTATTAACGGAAAATTACGCGTAAACTTGTCAGAACCTTGAGTTTGAAGTATAAGTCACTCGCCTTGCGTACAGAACGTCCCGAAGGCATGTCCCGAGGCGCAACCAAAGGATCGAACCCTTCGGGACGGCGCATAATATGAACAAATCACAAACTTCGATCGAACAAAAGAATAATATGGAAAACGAAAAAACAGCCTGGCTTCAACGACCCATCCACCCTGCCCTGCCGGCGATCACGAATGAGATCGCCTTGTTTGCGGGCATTATCCTGCTGGCAATCGTTACGCGCTTTTACGACCTCGGGGTGCGCGTCATGAGTCACGATGAATCCCTGCACACGTATTTCTCCTGGCTCTTGTATCGCGGACAAGGCTACCAGCACACGCCCATGATGCACGGGCCCTTTCAATTCCACGCCATCGCCCTGAGTTATTTCCTCTTCGGCGTTTCGGATTTCACGGCGCGCATTCCGGCTGTTCTGTTCAGCATCGCCACGGTTTGGATGATCTGGTATTGGCAGCGTTATCTCGGCAAATGGGGCGCGCTCGCTGCCGGCTTTCTCTTGGTCATTTCGCCTTACATGCTGTATTACGGACGCTACGTTCGCAATGAGGCGTTCGCGGGGTTTGCCGGCGTTCTTTTGCTCTACTCCATTTTACGTTACCTCGAAGTTGGCGAAAAGAGATACCTGTATTTCGTCACCGCAGCGACCGTCCTGCACTTCACAGCCAAGGAAACCGCTTTCATCTACACCGCGCAGGCGCTGGTCTTTTTGGGCGGTTACTTCATCGTCCGTGTGACGGGTCGAAGGTGGGAACGCAATCCCAGCCTGTACAACGCCTTCATCATCCTGCTGGCGATCGTCGTCCTGCTGGCGGGAGTCAGCGCGGGATATGGATACATAAAACACCAGGAAGGACCGTTGAGCAGTACCGAGACTGCCGCCCCGGCCGATCCCACCACTGGAATTGCGCCTCCGACCGCCCCGGCGGTTGTTTCGCTTTCGACGATCCTTTTCGGCGCCGCTTTCGTTTTCCTCCTGGGCGCGGCGATCGTTCTGCTTGCGGGCTACGGGTGGGCAAACCTGCTCAAGGAAAGATCGTTCGACATCATGATCCTGCTGATGACCTTCGTCCTGCCCATGCTCATCCCGTTCCTGTTGGAATGGCTGGAACCGCGCCTGCACGTCGTCATCCCAACCGACGCCGCCTCCGTTGCCGCGCTCGATACGAGAGCCATGACGATCATCGGCATATTCGTCGCGGTCTTCTTCGCCATTTCCATCGCAGTCGGGCTGTTGTGGAGGCGCGAATGGTGGAAGTACGCCGCGCTGTTCTGGGGAGTCTTCACCATTCTATACACGACCGTCTTCACGAACGCGGCGGGATTCTTCACGGGATTGATCGGCTCGCTGGGCTATTGGCTCGTTCAACAGGGCGTGGAACGCGGAAGCCAGCCGGAGTATTACTACATTCTCGTGCAGCTCCCCATGTATGAGTTTATAACCGCCATCGGGAGCCTCGCGGCAATCGTCATCGGCGCGAAAAAACTCCTCGGACGGAAACCAGCCATCCCGGAGTCGGAAGCGAAGGTTGAGATCAGCGATGCGGATCGAGCGGAGCATCCCCTCGAATCCGGCGAATCCAATTTCCCCGTGTTCTTCAGCCTGCTGGTTTATTGGGTGATCACGAGCATCCTGGCATTCACCATTGCGGGCGAGCGCATGCCGTGGCTGACGTATCACATGGCGTGGCCCATGGCGTTATTGACCGGCTGGGGCATCGGGCAGATCGTCGAAACCGCGTCGGAAAAACTGAAAGAGGGAACGCCCTGGTATCGGACGGCGTTATCGCTGACCGCCCTGACTGTGTTCCTGCTCGCCGCGTTCAACGTGATCCGCTCGCTGTACGGCGCGACGCCGCCCTTCCAGGGATCCGAACTCGCGCAATTGCAGGCGACGTTGGCGTTCCTGCTTCCGCTGGCAGTCGCCATCGCGTCGGGCGTCCTGCTTGTGTATTTGATGAAGGACGACCTGCCCGGTCTGGGAATCGTCTCGTTGTTCATTCTTGCGTTGATCACGGCGATTGCGGGCGCGATCAACGGCGCCTCGCTCTTGAAATTCCTTTCGTTCCCGCAGGCGGACATGGGCGTGACGACCGAGGCGATACGCTTCGGCGCGGCGCTCCTCGCGTTGATCGCCGCCATCGTCGGGATCGGATATCTCTCCCGCCTGCCGCGCTCCGGCGCGTTCATCCACCTTGCGGCTCTGACGACCTTTGCCCTGCTTGCCGTCCAAACCGGGCGCACCGCCTTCCGCGCCGCCTACATTTTCTACGACGACGCGACCGAGTACCTCGTGTACGCGCACGGCGCGACCGGCATCAAGGAGGTGATGGCGCAGGTGGAGGAAATTTCCGAACGGACTGCGGGCGGGTTGAACGCGGTCGTCGCGTACGACGCCAGCGCGCCGGACACCGGCGTCTCGTGGCCCTTCGTGTGGTACTTGCGCGATTTCACCGCGCTGCGCTCTTTCGACAGCCCGACACGTTCCCTGCGGGAAGCCGTTGCCGTGGTCGTTGACCAGAAGAACTTCGACAAGATCTATCCCGCGCTGGGCAACGAGTTCTACGAGTTCAACTACATTCGCATGTGGTGGCCCAACCAGGATTACTTCAACCTCAACAGGGAGCGCGTGCTGAACGCGCTCACAGACCCGAACATCCGCGCGGGCATCTTCGACATCTGGTTCGACCGCGACTACACCCGCTACGCGCAGGCGGTCGGCAGTTCGAGCATGACACTGACCACCTGGCAGCCCTCCGACCAGATGAAACTCTTCGTGCGCAAGGACGTGGCGTCGAAGATCTGGAATTACGGCGTGGGACCCTCGGAAGCGACCCTTACAACGGACCCGTATGAGGGAAGCACGCTCTCCCTGTCCGCCGACCTGATCTTCGGCAGCGAGCGCTACCCGCGCGGGTTGAACGCGCCGCGTTCCATCGCGCGCGGCGTCAACGCGGATTTCTACATCGCCGACTCGCGCAATCACCGCATCCTTCACATCGCCTCCGATGGAAGCCTTTTGCACGAATGGGGCTCGTTCGCCGACGTGTTTACCAGCGACGCGCCCATCGGCGCGTTCAACGAACCCTGGGGCGTTGCCGTCGGACCCGACGGCTCCGTCTACGTGAGCGATACGTGGAATCATCGCATCCAGAAATTCACCGCCGACGGACAACCGATCATGATGTGGGGGCAATATGGACAACCGACTCCCGACGTCCCCGAATCGCTCAGTTCGTTCTGGGGTCCGCGCGGCATCGCGGTGGACGCGCGCGGCAACGTATTGATCGCCGATACCGGCAACAAACGCATCGTGGTCTTCGACAAGGACGGGAATTACATCACCGAGTTCGGCTCGGCGGGTTTCGACCCCGGTCAATTCGACGAGCCGGTCGGGGTCGCCGTCGCGCCGGATGGGACGGTTTACGTGACCGATACGTGGAATCAGCGCGTGCAAGCCTTCACCCCCTCTGATGACGGCAAGTTCTACTTCCCCACCCTGCAATGGGACGTCAACGGCTGGTTCGGGCAGTCATTGGACAACAAGCCGTTCATTGCCGCCGGCGCGGACGGGCATGTCTTCGTCACCGACCCGGAAGGCTATCGCGTGATCGAGTTCACTGCGGAAGGTCAATTCGTGCGCACGTGGGGGGATTTCGGGAACGGGCCCGCCGAGATCGGACTTGCGGCAGGCATCACCGTTGACCAACTCGGCTTCGTCTGGGTGACGGACGCCGGTAACAACCGCATATTAAGATACAGGCTGCCGTAAATTGCATCAACCCATAACTCAATGCAATGACAGTCACTTTGTCGCCGAAAGTGACTGTCATTTATTTTGATGGCGCCCGGTGTTTGGTGGGCTACACGTCCACCGCGATGCAGGTCAGGGTTTGTTCGACGCCGGGAATGGGTTGAATGGAGGTGGCGATCATGGAACCCAACGCGCCTATGTCCTGTGCCGTTACGACCGCCACCGCGTCGTAGGGACCGAACGTCATGTGCGCCTCGAGGGTGCTTTCGAGTTTCTTCAACTGGCGCACCACGTCCTTGACTTCGCCTGCCCGGATTTTGATCAATACGTATGCCTTCATAATCAGACTCCTTTTTGTTCGAAATCAATCCTTCCCGGGGCGCAGGAAGATCGCCCAATACACAGCCGCGACCAGCACCGCCCCGCCGATGATATTCCCGATCGTCACCGGGATCAAATTGTTGAGGACGAACGCCTCCCACGTCAATTTGTCGAGATGCGCCACCTTGTCCCCGACCGTCGCAGTGTAGGCTGGGTCGAAAAATCTTATGAACAGCGCATACGGAATGAAATACATGTTGGCGATGCTGTGTTCGAAACCCGCCGCGACGAACGCCGTGATCGGAAAGACGATCGCGGCGATCTTGTCAATCACGCTGCGGGCGCTGAACGTGAGCCACACCGCAAGACAGACCAGCGCATTGCACAGGATACCCAGCGCCACCGCCTGCAAAAAACCGAACTCGACCTTTGTCACGCCGATCTTCAACGCCGCGATCCCGATCGAATTCGACCCAAAGGTATATTGCTTCGTGAAGAACATCAGGATCACTGTGCCGATGGACCCGACGAAATTCCCCGCATAGACGATAGCCCAGTTCCGAAGAAGCGCGCGCCCCGTCACCTTGCCGTTTGCCCATGCCATCACGATCAGGTTGTTGCCCGTGAACAGTTCCGCGCCGCCCACCACGACCAGGATCAGGCCGAGGGAAAACACCAGCCCGGTCAACAGCCTGTTGAACCCATAAGGAAAACCCGTCGTATACGCCGTCTCCCCTCCCGACGCCGTGACCGTCATGCTCCCGGCGCTTACGGTCGTGGCAAAGATCGCGCCCAATGCAATGAACGCGCCAGCCAGCACCGCCAGCATGAACATCTTCAGGAAGGGCATCTCCGCCTTGCGCACGCCCAGGTACTCGACCCGCGTCGCCATCTCCTGCGGCAGCAGCGCGTCAATACGAATTTCAGCCACATTCACCTCCACGGTTTGTGATATTTTTCACATCGAGAATATAACAGACACACCGGGAAAATGCACGAAGGATTGTAATCAGTTCGTCGTGATGTTCATCCAGTTGTCGGGCGCGTGGTCCTTTCGAGCGCAAAGCGCGGCGCCCATCCAACATCATTCCTTCCGTGCGCTTCCCAGCCAGGCAATTACGCCGCCCCCAAGCAGGGCAAGGGCGATGATTCCCAGAGCCGCTCCCATGATCGTCGCGGAGGCGGGTTGGGCGGAAGTCGAACCAGGCGCGGGGGTGAAGGTCGCGAATGCGCGCGTCGCAGGCGGAGAAGGCGAAGCCGTCAGTGTCGAAGTCGAAGTCGGCGCGGCGGTTGATGTTTCCGCGGGGGTCGCGGTGATCGCCTCCGCCTCCCTTTCGATCAACAACTTCTCGCCCGGATAGATCAAGTCATTGGGCAGGCTGTTCAATTGCTTTACCTCTTCGATGGTCACATCATACGAAACCGCGATCTGCCACAGGGTTTGACCGGGGAGGACTTCATGGATCACCTCCCCGTTCGCGTTGGGCGTGCTGATGATGACGACGGGAACCAGCGCTTCTCCCGCAGGGACGGCTGATCCGCCTCCGAGGGACGGGGTCACAGCCTGAGGCGCGCCGCTGGCGGTGGGACGCGCGGCGTCAATGACGTAATACACCCTGCCATTCGCCACTGCAACGCCCGCGCCGATCTCGGTCAGGTTCGGGGACAGCATGGTGTTCAAGTGCGGCGCGTCGCTCGTCCATTGATTGATCGCGGCTTCCGCGGTCATGTTCTCGTCGCCGGAGGTGATGTTCTCCGCGCGAAAACCTCCAAGCGAAAGATCCCCGGCAAGCGGATAACCCGCCGCGAGCAAACGATCGGTAAGGCTGATCCCGCCCGGACCCGAATGGGAGACGAGACCGGTCGCCGCCATAAAATCCGCCTGGCTTTGCGCGGTGTACATCAGAATCGAACTGATGCCGTATGCGGGAAGCCCATTCGAGGCGCGCAAGGCGTTGACGGCGTTGATCAGGTCGTATGCGGAACTGGCGGGTTGAGGCGCGCGCAATAACCCTGTGCGCGGGACGAGAGGCAGGTAAAGCGCAGGCAAGAGCGCGAACGTCGCCGAAAGGAGGGCGCGGAGGAATTTATGATTCATATCGAACGGGAGCAAGCTCCTTGAGTCCAAAAGTGTGATTGACCGATTATAAGGGCGTCAGCCTTTCAATAATCGAATCTCATCCTGCGTTACGTCCCGCCATTTGCCGGGTTGCAGGTCGCCGAGTTGAATGGGACCGATCGCCACACGGACGAGGCGCAGGGTGGGCAAACCGACGGCGGCGGTCATGTGGCGGATCTGGCGTTTCTTTCCTTCGCGCAGTTTGATCTCGATCCACGCGGTGGGCCCGTGCGGAGTGACGGGCTTGGGTCGAAGAGGCAGGCTTGGATCGGGGATGAGGCGGGCTTTGGCGGGGAGGGTGCGATAGTCCTTGAGTTGAATCCCGCGTTCGAGTTGATTCAATTTGTCCTGAGTCGGATTCCCCTCCACCATCGCCCAATAGGTTTTCTCGATGTGATGCCTGGGATCGGTCAGGCGTTTGATGAGGGGGCCGTCGTCCGTGAGGAGGAGCAAGCCTTCGCTGTCGCGATCCAGCCGTCCCGCGGCGTAGACGCCCGGCGCGTCAATGAACTGCTTGAGGGTCGGATGCCCGGTGCCTTCGTCGGTAAATTGCGAAAGGATGCCAAAAGGTTTGTTGAAAAGGATGTATCGCATTTCGGTCGTATAATACCAAAATCAACGAGAGGAGAATGGCATGGCTGACCAAAAGAAGGCGGCGATCCCGGGCAAGGTTCAAAAGGATAAATCCAACAAAAGGAAATTCAAGGTCGAAAAAGGGGGGGACTCCGAGATTGACGTCGAGATCGAAGTCCTGGAGGATGACGATTACGAGGTCGAAAAACTCTCCATGGACGGGCTTCCCACTCAGATGAAGGACGGAAATCCCATCCGCTGGTTCAACAATTTCGCGGTCAAGAAAAACGGGAAGTACATCAAGCAGAAATACAGGGTGACGATACCGGGCATCTCCAATTTGGGGAAATCGAGGCTGGTGATCTACGAGGGGAGCGGGGACCCATACTACTACACCGGCAAGATCGAAAACGATACGTTCGAATTATCCAACGGCGACCCGGCGTCAGGCGGAGCGCCTTAACCCAGGCGCGCCTCGACGACGTCGCGCAGGGCGCGGCGCCAGGGAATGTTCTCGATATAACGCCCGCGGTCGGCTTCGCTGCTGAAGCGCGAGGTTTGCGCGTTCAGCAACTCCTTTGCCTGGCGCAGGACCCAGTCGGTGCGCGGATCTTTCGTCCTTTCGAGGAATCGGTAGCAGGTGTAATAGACCCACAGGGGTTCATCCAAGCCGGTAAGGGGCGAGCCGCTCTCCAGGAAGCGCAGGATCTTTTCCGCCTCTTTCGCAGCGGCGTCGAGATCGTCCACCCGCAAATATAGTTCCACCAACCCGGCAAGCGGTTCCATGGACAGGGATGATTGATTCAATTTTTCCCGAATCTCGACCGACCGATGGTACGCGTCCCGCGCCGGATCGAATTCCTCGAGCAGGAGATGGGCGCGTCCCATATACAACGTCGCCCACGCTTCGCCGGACAAGTCGGAAATCTTCCTTGCCAGTCCTGCCGCCTGCTGCGCCTGTTTCAGGGCTGTCTCAGCCTGGTTTTGCATAACGGCGATGGAACTCAAATTGATCAAAGAGTAGGCTTCCTGGAACAGGTCGCCGGTTTCGCGGGAAATGGGCAGGGACTGTTCGTGATAGGCACGAGCGGCGCCGAAATCGCCCTGCATCCCAGCGGCGAAGCCCATGTTCGAGAGCGTGCCGGCTTCCATCTGGCGGTCGCCGATCTTGCGGGCAAGTTCGTAGGCTTTTCCGAAGTATTCGCGGGCGAACGAATAATTCCCGTTCACTTCCCCTTCCAGTTTGGCGAGATGATTCAAGGCGCGGCATTCCAGGGCCGGATCCGTGGTTTCGTGTGCGATGGCGAGAACCGCCAGAAAATGATCGCGGGCTTCTTCGGGCTCGTTCAGTTCCAACGCCACCCACCCCAATGTATTATGAATCCTGCCCTCCTGTTTTTTGTTCTTCGACGTGCGGCTGAGCGAAAGGGTCTTTTGCCCATGCGCCTTGGCTTCCTCCAGTCGTCCCAGATGCAGAAGGGAGGTCATCTTCACCACTTGCGTAAAGAGATACAATTCCGTGCGATGCAGATCGTGGGAGGTCTTGTCCACGCGTTCCGCGTACTCGATCGCTTCGAGGTAATTGCCGGCGTAAAAAAGATATGCGGATCGCAACAACAGGAGTTTTGCGAAGCGATCGGGGTCGTTGAGTTTTTCAGCCCAGCGTTCGAGCAAATTCAGGTCCTGCAATTGCAGGTCGCGCCTGCCCATGCGCGAGTGGATTTCGACGCGCTCCGCGACGAGGTCGAATTGCGTACCGAGGTCGTCGGGATCGGCGCAGGCAAGCGCCCGCGTGTAGTAATCCACCGCCTGGTGATTTTGATAAGCATCGGCGGAAACCCTGGCGGCAAGGGCATAGTAATTCTTCGCCTTTTCGCGGTGATCGCCCTGTTCGGCGTGATGGGCAAGTTCGGCGTAGCGGTTTTCAGCCTCATCCATGTAGAGTTCCTCCAGCGCGCTCAATGCGAGAAGGTGCAGTTCCCGCCTGCGCGAGCGCATCTGCATGGAATATGCCGCGTCCCGCAAAAGACCGTGATAAAAGATGTAACGCATCTCCTGAAGCGGCAACAAGATGGAGGCTTTCTCCGCTTCGGAGAGGCGCGCCGTGATATTGGCGGCGGGTCCCAGCATTTTCTCCAGCACGCGGACCTCGAACTCGCGCCCCAGAATGGAGGCGGTCTGCACGATCTTTTTGACCTCGTGCGATAATTGATCGAGACGCGCGACCAGCAGGGCCCGAATGTCGCCGGGCAGAAGCGTCGAACGTCCGCGCTCCACCTGGCGCCAGCCTGTGGCGCTCATTTCCAGCAGGCTCTCTTCCTGCATGTAACGAATGATCTGTTCGGCAAAATAGGGATTGCCCTCCGAGCGTGACATGACCAGCCCGGTCAATTCCTCGGATATGGAACCGCCAAGTATGTTCCTGGCGAGACGGGAGAGGTCGTCGCGAGTGAGACCGGTCAATTCGATCTCCGCATCTATCAGTTCCTCGAGTGGGGCGCGATCCACGCCCTGCGCGCGATGCGCAAAAATCATCGCCACAGGATGGGCATCGGGAGAGGCGGACAACGAACGCTTCAATTGCAGGAGGAACGTCAGCGTATCCTGATCCACGAAATGGAGGTCGTCCACAAAAAGGATGAGGGGCTGCCGCAGGCTTTCGGCTTTGATCAAAGCGATCAGCGCGAGGAGGGTGTTCTTGTAGCGTCCCTCCGCGTCCAGTTGATTGTAGAGGGACTCGTCCCAGTGGACGTCCACCAAAGCGCCGAGGATGGAACGCGTACGATCGAGTTCGCGCGCCAGTTCCAGGTCGGGGATGGAAGCGAGCAGGTCGTCCAGTTTCGAGTCGAAGGCGCGCCGGCGTTCCGCCTGGGACCGGGTCTGCGTGAGGCTGAAATACCGGAACAGCCACCCGCGCAGCGGATTGAAGGAACGGCGCAGGACCTGGTCCGCCTGGCAAACCGCCCACAATGCGTCACGTTCAGTGAACAGGCGGGAGGCGTTGAACGCCTGAACCAACCGACCCTTGCCTATGCCCGCGTCGCCCTGCACGCCGATCACACCCGCGAACCTGCCCTGCCACAACGGCTCGACGAAGCCGGTCAGGCGCCGCAATTCATCGACGCGCCCGACCATCTCCCCCTGGTAGACGACGTTCGAGACCGGTTTGCGCCCCCGCATCACGTACACTTTTTGTTCCGCCGCGAAGCCTTTGAAGATCTGCGCCCCGACGTAATCGAGATCGAACCGCTGCGAGACCCTGCGCGCAACCCGGTCGTCCACCCAAATGGCGCCTTCGGGCGCGGTCATCATAAAACGGGAGGCAAGGTTCACGCCCCAACCGTAGCAGGTGTAATCCTCGCACATTTCACTGCCAAGATAGCCGGCGTGCGCGACGTAATAGGTCACCCCGGTTGTGATAGGAAAATTCACCCGCTTCTGCAAGTCAAGGATGAAATGCAGGGCGCGCGCGATGTCGTTCTCGTAGGCGACCGGCGCGCCCCACAACATGAGCAGGTTGCACCCCTTGTCCCCGAAATCGAGGCGGGTCAACAAACCGCCGTATTGACCGCGCAGTTCGAAGACCCCGGCGATGAAATCCTCCAGTTCTGTATCGGACAGTTCGGGAATCCGCATGAACAGGTTGACGATCTGGCGGAACTCGCCGCGCATGTCATACACGACGACCTCTTCGGGCATGAAGCAGCGTGAAATCTCCACATCCACCGGAGGCAATTCGTACGGGATCGTCTCCGGCGCGCCGCCGAGGAAGCCGGTCAAACGGTGAAAGGCGCTGTGCGGTTTCGTCTTGATGGAGTCCCTGAGAAGTTCGTACATCCCCTGCGTCAGCACGATCTCGCGCGCCCGCGCCTGATGTTCCGCCTCCGCCGACTCCACCACCGCCGAGCCGCGAAAATAATAGGTCGCCTGCGAACCGTTCTGCGAACACAGAATGCGCCAATCAACCGAACCTATCGTGACGCCGATCTTGACCGAAAAAGGGAACGTGCCGTAAACCGTGCTTCGTTCGGGGTCGCGCAAAAGGTCCCGCTGGATCATCCACGAGGAAGCCAGGGCGCGCAGAGCCGTCGTCTTTTCGTCCTCCTGGATGGGAAACAGCGCCATCACGCCGTCGCCCGCAAAACTGACGATCTTGCCGCCATAACTGAAGATGCTCTTCACCAACGGATCGAAAACGCTGTGCATCAAACCCGCCAGCACCTCCGCCCCGTGCTGTCCATGTTGCATCAGCGCGTCGGTCATGCGGGAAAAGCCCGAAAGATCGAGAAACATGCCAACCGCCGGAAACTCCCCCCTCAGGACGCCCTTTCGATAATTCTCGACGATCAATTCAGGAACGACACGGTGCATGGGCAAATTGTAGCATGTATAATCACGCCATGCCAATCAGCGGTTACGAGATCAGGGTATGCGACGCGTGCGGACTCCGTTACCCCCTCGCAGAGGGACACCCCTACGGGACGCGTTGCCCCGCCTGCATGGGAGCGACACGCGTCGTGCTTACCCGGAAACTGATCGCTGAACCCGGGCACGGCCTCCCCGATAATTCTCACCGCGAAGGCGCAAAGACCGCAACGGAATCGAACGAAGCAGGGGAAAGGTTTTTGGCGGTATTGCTGGATAACATCCGTTCGGCGTGGAATGCAGGTTCGATCCTGCGCTCGGCGGAAGGATTCGGGTTCGCGCACGCCTTTTTCTGCGGGATCACGCCCACCCCCGAGAACGAAGCGGTGACGCGCGCCTCGCTCGGCGCGGAGGACTCGGTCCCCTGGTCGTATCACAAGGACGCGGTTAAACTGGTCAAAGGCTTGAAACAGGAGGGATGGAAGGTTTACGCGCTGGAGGAGGACGAGAGGGCGGTCACGCTTGGGAACGACGAAGGCGAAGATCGGAAGGCGGTATTGGTCGTGGGCAACGAGGTGACGGGCGTGGACCCGGAACTGCTCGACCTGTGCGGGAAGATATTCTTCATTCCCATGCGCGGGGAGAAGAAATCGTTCAACGCGGCGGTGGCGTTTGGGATCGCGGCGCACGCCTTACAAAGCCCTCGAAGGAGGAACGTATCGCAATGACAGGCGCATGTGTTATCATGTCCACACCAACCATAACGAGAGGAGAGCAACCATGGCTATCAAACTGCTTGTCCCGGTGAACGGACCCATCACGCAACTGTTCGGCTTGAACCCGGAGCTCTACAAAAAGTGGGGTTTCCCCGGTCACAACGGAATTGACTACGGCATCCCGAACGGGACCCCGATCATGGCAGCGGCATCCGGCACCGTGGCGATGGTCGGGTTCGAAAACGGCGGTTATGGCAATTACGTCAAACTCACCCACACGGACGGGAGCAAGACCTATTACACGTACTACGCCCACCTGGCGAGCGCGGCGGTCGCAGCCGGTCAGAAGGTGAAGGCTGGCGCGGTGATCGGTTACAGCAACAACACCGGCGCAAGCACAGGTCCGCACCTGCATTTCGGTCTGAAGATTGACGGGGAAAACCCCTCCTACAAGGGATACGTGGACCCGATGCCCTACTTCTCCGCGACGGGCGTGGAGGAGGGCGCGGAGGGAATCGAGGCGGACCTGCCGGACGCGGTGAAACTTCCCTCCAGCCTGTCGTTCGAGGTCCTTCCCGAGGTGTTGAACGTCCGCAACGGACCGGGCGTCGAGTATGCGATTGTGGGTCAACTGCAAAAGGGAAAAGCGGTAAGCGGCAAACGCCTGCACTCCAAAAGCGTATGGATCGAATACGAAAAGGGCAAGTGGATCGCGCTGGCGTTCAACGGGATCGCCAACCTGAAGGTGAAGTAACAAAGCATAACGTCCCGAAGGCTTTTTCAGGATTTGCTACCGTATAAACCTCTCGTAAAAACCCTAACTCGGACAAGCCGAAACTCCTGGGTTGAGCCTGCCGAAACTCCTGGGTTGAGCCTGCCGAAACTCCTGGGTTGAGCCTGCCGAAACTCCTGGGTTGAGCCTGCCGAAAC
>JAANMV010003490.1_pt1 | contig 13645 bp, 10 predicted proteins | sample 7279661 | NCBI WGS metagenome assembly JAANMV01 (sample SAMN14094540, study PRJNA606508) | bioreactor metagenome | isolation source: A lab-scale SPAN reactor treating ammonium-rich wastewater day 121 | place: Ireland: Galway | collected 2017-05-16 | reverse complement strand
TCGGGCAGCCACGCGCGAATCTTGTCGCGACCAAGTTCAGTGAGGGCGCTGCGCACGCCGCCGGGCACCGCCCAGGCGGGATGAATCTTTTTGCCACCCAGAATTTCGATGATTTCCTGCCCGAACTGCCGCAGGCGGATCCCCGCGCGGGCCAGGTCGGCGTTCGCGGCGATCAGGCCAAAAACGTTGCGCTGCGGCTGGGGTGTGTCCCAGCCCAGCAGGAAGTCCGGCGCGCTCAAATGGAAGAAACTCAACGCGTGGCTCTGCACGAGCTGACCGAGATTCATCAGGCGGCGAAGTTTGTCCGCAGCGGGCGGGATGTTGACGGCCATGATGGCGTCGCCGGCTTTGGCCGAGGCGAGTAGATGGCTGACCGGACAGATACCACAAATGCGCGGCGTGATACCGGGCATTTCGTGGTAGGGCCGGCCCTCGCAGAATTTCTCGAAGCCACGGAACTCGACCACATGGAACTCGGCGTCGGACACGTTGCCGGCGTCGTCCAGGAAAATGCTGATCTTGGCGTGGCCCTCAATGCGGGTCACCGGATCAATAACGATGCGTTTTGACATAATAAGACGTATGGGACCGATGGGTCCTAGCCAAATTTCAATTGCGCCCCTTCCAGTTTCGGCTCGACACCTTCCAGCATCTGGCCAACCAGCGCCTTGATGCGATCTGCCGGCGGCGGGCAACCCGGCAGGAAATACTCCACATGGACGACTTCATGCACGGGCAAAACCTTCTTGAGCAGTGGTGGCACGATGCCGTCTTCCTTGGGCAGACAGGGGTTGTGCTGGGCGTTGTCTATGTAGGCGACCTGCAGCACGCTTTCCGCGTTACCCAAGCCGAGTTGGTTGCGGATGGCGGGCACATTGGCGGTCACCGCGCAATCGCCGAATGACACCAGCACTTTTGTTCGCTGACGGATTTTGTGGAGCAGTTCCAGGTTGTCCTCGTTGCAGATTGCACCTTCGATCAGGCAGACATCCACGTTCTCCGGATACTCCTTCATGTCCACCACCGGGCTGTAAACCAGGTCCACTTTCCCGGCGAGGTCAATGAGGAACTCGTCCAGGTCGAGGAACGACATGTGGCAGCCGGCGCAACCGCCGAACCAGACTGTGGCCAAACGCACTTTCATAACTTCATTCATCCGCTGCGATCCATTGTTTCTTCTCCCGGGCCGTTACGATGAACTCCAGCTTGGTGCGGTCGCGTTCCATCTCGGCCGCGGTGGAGCCCTTGTGGAACAGCGCACCGGTCGGACACGCCTGCACGCATTTGCCGCATTGGGTGCAGGAATAGGAATCACCCCACGGCATGTTGAGGTCCGTGATGATGTGCGCACGCCCACCGCGTCCCGCGACGTTTTTCGTGCCCGCGGCTTCGATGTGCCAGCACACGCGCACGCAGCGCGTACACAGGATGCAGCGGTTGTGGTCCATGCCAAACAACCGGTGCGTGTTGTCCACGCCCCACTTGGGGAAGTTGTATTCGTACCGGACGTGGTCCATGCCCTGGCTGTAGGCGAGGGTTTGCAGTTCGCAATGACCGTTGGCGACGCACACGGCACAGGTGTGGTTGCGCTCGGCGAACAACAACTCCAGTGTCATGCGACGATACTTGCGCAGCCGCTCGCTGTCGGTCTTGATCACCATGCCTTCGGCGACTTTGGTGGTGCAGGCGGGAAGAAGCTTCGGCACGCCGGTGATTTCCACGAGACAGAGGCGGCACGCGCCGACGTCATACACGCCGTCAAGGTGGCACAACGTCGGTATCTTCACGCCCGCTTCTTCCGCCGCCTGCAAAACGGTGGCGCCTTCCTCGGCGCTGATCTGTTTGCCGTCAATGGTTAGAGTTCTTGCGGCCATAGAATCAATCGGTTAACACACACTTTGTCACAAAGCGTTTCATGCATTCACTCCCGCTTTCTTCACCTCACCGTTGCCGCGCGGACCGTCGGTGTCCGGTTGCAGCAGTTCCTCGTATTCGTGGCGGAAGAACCGCAGCGTGCTCAAAGTGGGATTGGGCGCGGTTTGCCCCAGCCCGCACAGGCTGGTGTTTTTCACCAGATCGCACAGTTCCTCGAGCTTCACCACATCGCGCTGCGTGGCCCGGCGGTCCAGGATCTTCTCCAGCAGGTTGTGCATCTGCACGGTGCCCGCGCGGCAGGGAATGCACTTGCCGCAGGATTCGTCCATGCAGAACTCCATGAAGAATCGCGCCACATCCACCATCTTCGTGCTGTCGTCCATCACGATCATGCCGCCCGAACCCATGATGGACCCAAGCTTGCCAAGCGATTCGTAATCCACCGGGGTGTCCAAGTGTTGGGCCGGGATGCAGCCGCCGGAAGGACCGCCCGTCTGTACCGCCTTGATCTTCGCGCCGCCGGGTGCGCCACCGCCCATTTCCTCGACGATCTTCCGTAGCGGCGTGCCCATCGGAACTTCAATGAGGCCGGTGTTTTTTATTTTGCCGGCCAGCGCGAACACTTTGGTGCCTTTGCTCTTCTCCGTGCCGATGGCGGCGAACCACTCCGCGCCGTTGCGATAAATCGGCGCAACATTCGCAAAGGTTTCGACATTGTTGATCAGCGTGGGACAACCAAAGAGGCCGCTCTCCGCCGGGAAGGGCGGACGCGGACGCGGCGTGCCTCGTTTGCCTTCGACGGATGCCATCAGGGCGGTTTCCTCGCCGCACACGAACGCCCCCGCACCGATGCGGATGTCCACGGTGAAATTGAATGGCGATTCAAAAATGCCGCTGCCGAGCACGCCCAGTTGCTTGGCCTGCTTGATGGCGGTCTGCAAGCGCGCGATGGCGAGCGGATATTCCGCGCGCACGTAAATGAAGCCCTGGTCCGCCCCCACGGCATAGGCCGCGATGGCCATGCCTTCGAGCACGCTGTGCGGATCGCTCTCCAACACGCTGCGGTCCATGAACGCGCCGGGATCGCCTTCGTCGGCATTGCAGATCACGTATTTCTTGGCCCCCGGCGACTTCGCGACCGTGCCCCACTTCAGGCCGGTGGGGAAACCCGCGCCGCCGCGGCCGCGCAAGCCGCTGGTGACCATCGCATCCACGACATCCTTGGGCGTCATCTCGTGCAACACTTCGTGCAACGCCTGATAACCATCGAGTGCAATGTAGCTCTCGATGCGATCCGGGTCCACGATGCCGCTGTTGGCCAGCACGATGGACAATTGCTGCTTGAAGAAAGCGGCGTCCGGGTCGGTTTGCGCCGCGCTGGCCTTGCCGCCTTTGAGCGCCGCCACAATGGAGGGCGCATTCTCCGGCGTGACCTTGATGTAGAGCGCCTTCTGTGGGTCGGCCTGCACCAACGGGCCTTCGCAGCACAATTTCATGCAACCCACGCCGCGCACCTCCACCTGGTCATCCAGGCCGGCTTCCGTGACGGCGGTTTGAAGTTGTTCCTTGACGCCCTTGGCATCGGAGGACATGCAACCGGCCGCCATGCAACAGCGCAGCGTGATCTTTTTGCGGGCGGCCAGTTCCTGGTCTTTGATTTGGATGAGATCGTTGAGAATCATTTTCCCGTCCACTTTTTGATTTGTTCCACCGCCGATTCAGGGGTGGCGCGCGGGGTCACCGTCCCGTCGTAAACCACCGCGGGCGCGATGCCGCACGCGCCGATGCACCGCGCGGTGAGCAGCGAAACCTGATTGTCCGGCGTCGTTTCCCCCGGCTTGATCCTCGCGTGTTCCTGCACCGCGGCGATGACGGCGGCGGCGCCTTTCACATAGCACGCCGTGCCCATGCAGACGACGCAGGTGTGTTCACCCTGGGGTTTGAGATTGAAGAAATGGTAGAACGTGGCGACGCCATAAACCCGGCTGGGCGGGAGTTTCAGCTTGTAGGAAACGAAGAGCAGCAGGTCGTCCTCCAGATAACCAAACAGTTCCTGCGCCTTGTGCAGCACCTCGATCAGGGCATCGTGCCGGAACTGGTGCTTCTTCATGTGGACTTCCAGAATCTTGAAGCGCTTGTCGCCGCTGGCATGTTCCAGCATGGCCGGCAATCGGTTGCGTTTGGAATGTAGAGGCGTCGCAATCATATCAGGTCTCCGCCAGTCGTTGCTCGCGGCCCGCACAATATTTTTCAGCCGCGTAAACCACGCTAACTCCGTCCCGCGCAATTACTCCGCGAAAATTGTCAATTGATGAACGCTTTTTGCGTCTCCCGACGGCAACCCCTGACTGCGTGCCGATTTCGATCGGGCAATCTCTGATTACCGGTGACTTCGGCGGCGACCCACAATCGCACGGCGTGACCCTGGGCAGCAGGCTTGTGAACCCGGTCTGCTACCCGACTCTTCCCATGGCACCTTGCCAGGAGCAGCACGCTGCAAGTTGAAGGGGGACTGCTATGGAAATAGTCCTCGCGGTGCGGCGCTTATTCCGTGGTGGGGATGGGTTCGGGCGGTGCCTTCCAGCGATCCCAATCAGAGAGAAATAACTGCTCCGGAAGAAAGCCGCTGGGCGCCTTGCGCAGCGGGAAACCCGCCGGGATTTCACGGCGAACCATGCTCGAGAGAATGAAACTGCCCCAGCTATGTTCGCCGGGACGCACCCATTGCGAGAGAAACCGGTTGTCCATGGTCTGTGGCGTGAGGTAAAGCGCGCGGATCGGCTTAAGATAATCATTCACGGCAAAGAATTCCGACTGCGCGTTATGCGTCAGCCAGATGCACTGGCGCTGGCCATACCACGCCACCGCCCAGGGAATGTCGCTCATCATCAACTCCTGCTCGCGCATCCAGGAGCCCACTTGCTGGATGCGCGGGGGAAAGTAGGGCGGATACACCACCGGCGAGGTCTTTGGCGGCAGAAACGTGAACAGCATCGGCAGGCACACAATGAAGCCAAACAGGCCCACTACGGCGGAGCGCAAGTTGATGGGAGTGAAACTGATCTGATCGAGCAACGAGAAGAACAAACTCACGCCATAGACCAGGACCAGCGGCACCAGCAGCACGAGCAGATTCTCGGAGTTGATCTCCGGTGAATCCACCGAGAGCTGCGTGCGACCCAGCGCCTGCACGGCCACGAACAAGCCCAGCGTGGCCACAAGGAAATAGCGCAGGCGGCGAATGCCCAGATTGCGAAAGCCCAGCAGCAAGCCCACCAGGAAGAACGCCGTGACCCAACTGCCACCCAGTCTGGGCAGTTCGCTCTGTAGAATTTCCCGGGCGTTGCCGAGCAGTTTATGAATGAAAGGACGCAGAAACACCACGCTGAAGTCGGGTTCCAAGGATCGTGCCAGCCGGTTTTCTGGAAACAGGAACGTACCTTCCAGAATGGCGTAGGTCGCGGTGCCGAAAGGCACGCCGCTCACCGCCCAGTTGCGATAAACCCACGGCACCAGCAGGAGCAACATTATGAGCAACGGGATCAGGCACAACGCTCCCCTTCGCGCACCCCCGAACAGCAGGATGAACACCGACACCGGGAGGATGATCCAGCCGAACGAATACCGCGTCAGCGTGCCCAACCCCACCAGCACGCCCACGGCGCCGGTCAGCAGGAATAATCGGGCGGCGCCGTGCTTGGGTTCGCGGGCCTCTTCTTCCAGCGCCACAAGGAACCAAACCATGCCCATAAAAATCAAAAGCAGCAACATGGTGGAGAGACCGGACATGCTGAAGCGCCAGAGCAGTTCACACCCCAACAGCAACCCGGCGGACAGCCATGCCACGCCAGGGTCGAACAACCGCCGCGCGACCAGAAATGTCATCCCGATCACGCCCAGGAACAGTAATTGGTTGAACAACGCGATGAGGAAATCCGGCTGGTAGCGTGCGAAGCGGCCTTCCGAATTCCACAACTGCGAGCTTGAATCATGGGTGTAGCGGAACGGCAGCACTTTCATCAACCCCGCCAGCACCACCGGATAGCCCGGCGCGTTGGCCAGGTCGGGATGCATTTCCTTGAGCCGCGCATGATCCGGGCTTTGCCCCGGCGTCACCGGCAACTGCCGGGCTTCGTTGCGTTCCTTGACGAGATGCACGCTGATGGGGCGGATGTAGAGCGTGGTGTACCCTTTGCCTTCGGAAAGATTGCGCGCCACCTGCGCGGCATCCATCGCTTCCTGCGTGCTGAAGTTGCGAAAGGATCGCGAGTTGTAACCCACCGCCAGCAGTAGAATGCCCAGACACACGGCGGTGATCCGTAAATAGCGAAACCACGGACCGACTTCCAGTCGGTGGATCATGTCCTGCAAATACGGCATAAATCAGAATCCTTCCAAATGATACGTGTGCAATTTGCGGTGAAAGGTGCGCCGGCTCATGCCGATGCGCTTTGCCGCCAGGGTGCGGTTGCCCTTGGTTTCTTTCAACGCCCGAACAATCAATTGTTTCTCCGCTTCCTTGACCGTCAAGTCATTCCTCACCAGCAGACGGGCCGGGTCGGCTTCTGCCGACGCGCTTCCACCTTGACGCACCCATGCCGGAAGGTCGCGCGCGGAAATTTTCTGTCCGCGGCACAACACCACCGCGCTCTCCACTGCGGTGCGCAACTCGCGCACGTTGCCCGGCCACGTGTAGGTCGTCAACAATTCCATCGCGTCGGGCGTGAAATCCGAGACGGCCTTCTGGTTTTCCCGCGCGAACTCCCGCAGAAAACTTTGCGCCAGCAACGGAATGTCTCCCATCCGTTCCCGCAGGGGCGGCAGATGAATTTCCACCACCCGCAACCGGAAAAACAAATCTTCGCGGAACGTGCCGGCCTTGACCAGTTCTTCGAGATTCTTGTTGGTGGCGGTGATCAATCGCACATCCGCCGTGAGTGTCTTGCCCGAGCCAACCCGCTCGAAGGTGCGTTCGCCCAGGAAGCGCAGCAGCTTGATCTGGATCGTGGCGTCGATCTCGCCAATCTCATCCAGAAACAATGTCCCGCCCTGCGCCTGCTCGAAGCGGCCGATGCGACGTTCGTGCGCGCCCGTGAACGCGCCTTTCTCGTGACCGAACAATTCACTCTCCAGCAAGGTCGCGGCCAGCGCGGCGCAATGTACCGTTACCAGCGGCGCCCGCGCACGCGGACTGAGCTGATGAATGGCTTTGGTGATAAGCTCCTTGCCCGTGCCGCTCTCGCCCAGCAACAACACGGTCGCCGGCGTGGGCGCGACCTGTTTAACCACCTCGAACACCTCGTGCATCGCCGCCGATTCGCCCACGATTTTGTCCAGGCCGAATTTCGTGTCGAGCTGCTGGCGCAAGGTGACATTCTCGACTTCAAGATTCTGGCGGCGCAACGAGCGCGCGATGCGCATTTCCAGTTCGTCAATCTGCATCCGCCCTTTGGCGATGTAATCATCCGCGCCACGTTTCATGGCTTCCACCGCCACTTCCTCCGATCCGTAGGCCGTCATCAGAATGCAGACCGGCGGACGCGACAACGATTTGGCGCGGGTGATCAGTTTCATGCCGTCCTCCTGCGGCAGGCGAAAATCCGTGAGCAACACATCAAAATGCTCGCGCTCCAGCAGTTCCATCGCCGCCTTGGCATCTTCGGCCAGGTAAACGTCGTAACGGTCCTCCAGCGCCGCGCGCAAACCTTCGCGCTGGGTTTTCTCGTCATCCACAATGAGCAGGGTTGGATTCATCACAAATTCAGTCGTGCGACGGAGCTTCCAGTAATCGCGGCTTGCGTTCGTGCAACGGCAGCCAGATGCGGAACGTGGTGCCGCGGCCCACGTGGCTTTCCAATTCGATGCGGCCGCCGTGCGCCCGCACGATGCGCTGCACAATCATCAGCCCCAGCCCCGTGCCTTTCTTCTTGGTGGTGTAAAACGGTTCAAAAATCCGGTTGATTTGTTCCTGGGGAATTCCGCCGCCCGTATCCGTGACGCTTACCCAGACCCCGTCGGCGCCCTCGCCCGTCTGAAGCGTGAGCGTGCCGCCCTTGGTCATGGCCTGCATGGCGTTCTTGATCAGATTCACCAGCACCTGTTGGATTTGCGTCGGGTCAATCGGCGACACGGCCAACTGGCGGGCGAGTTTGGTCCGGACGGTCAGCGCGCGATTGTCCAGTTCCGGCTGCACCAGCGTCAGCGTCTTGTGAACCACCTCATTAAGCGAACCCAGTTGCAGTTGCGGCGGCACGGGCCGGATCGCCTGGAGAAACTGCGTGACGATGTAATCCAGCCGGTCTATCTCGCCTTTGGCCACGGAGAGGTATTGCTCCAGCTTGCGCGCGACCAGCGCCGAGTCAGCCTCCGCGCCCAGCACCTGGGTGCGGGACCGGCCGGCGGATCGCGCTGCTCTGGGAGCGGTGGCGGCCGTCTTGAGTTTCTTCAATTCCCGCTCCATGAGTTGGAGGTGAATGTGCAAGGCATTGAGCGGATTGCCGATTTCATGGGCGACGCTGGCCGCCAGCAACGTCAACGCCTGCAAGCGTTCGCTCTCAATGGCTTCAAAGGTCTTCTGTCGCGCCTCCGTGGCATCGTGCAAGATTAGCGCCACGCCGGAACTGCCGTTCGCTTCACCGTCCAGCGGGGCGGCATACAGCCGCAGGAAGCGGGGCCGCGGATACTGCACCTCGAATTCGTGCCGCGTCACCTGCGGCCCGCCGCCGGCCTCGGCCCGGGAAAGCTGTTGCCAGTCCAGTTCCGGCAGAATGTCGTGGATGGGCTGGCCCTCCGTATCGGGTTGCACTCCGAGCAACCGCGTCACGGCCTGATTGAAATAAATGACCTGGCCGCTTTCATCCACCACCAGCACGCCGTCTTCAATGGTGTTGAACAGCGTTTCCAGGAAGCTGCGTTCGCGCGCCAGCCGTTGAACCACGGTTTGCAGACCCTGGGTGTCGAGCCGTCCGATGCGACCCAGAACTTTGTCGAGGAAACTGGACTTGGGAGCAGGCAAGGCGTGGGATCAGTTGGTCAAAACCACTTCTTCTTTCGGAAGAAAAGAAACGCCCCCACCGTGGCGATGACGGTCACCAGGGTGACCACAGCGTAGGCGAACGGCCAATGCAATTCGGGCATGTTCTCAAAATTCATCCCATACCAGGTACCGATTAGCATCATGGGCGTCGTGATGATGGTGAACAAGGTCAGCAACTTGATCACCTCGCCCGTCTGGTTGGAGGACATGTTCAAATAAACCTGCAAAATGCCGGTGAGCGAATCCGTGTAGCCCTGTGTCAGTTCGGAAATGTGGAACAGCGAGTCATAGACGTCGCGGTAATACGGCACCAGGTGCGCCCGGATGAGTTTGAATTCCCCGCGGGCAAATCGCGCCAGCACCTCCCGTTGCGGCCCGATGATCTGCCGCAAATGCACCACCTCTTTCTTCACCTGCAATATCTTGTTCAGCGTCGCCTTTGAGGGATCCTGCAATGCTTCTTGCTCCACTTCCGCGATCTCCAGCGACAACTCCTCCAGCGCCGGCTTGTAATTGTCCACAATGAAATCCAGCAGGTTGTAGGCGACGCGATCCGGCGCGCGGCCGATGTGCATCGTGCCTTTGATGGCGCGCTCCTCGGTGAGCGCCACACTGCGCAACGTCCCTTCGTGATAGGTGACGAGGAAGTTCTTGCCCAGGAAGAAATTCAACTCGCTGGTGGCAAACACGCCGTCCTTGCGGCTGTAATCCACCGCATGAATCACCATGAAGAGATACGGCACGAAATTGTCCCCTTCCTTGGGCGAATACTCCTCCACCTTGGGCGACGGACTCGCCGTCACACAATCCTCGATGGACAGCGGATGGAAGTGAAACAATCCCTCCAGCACGAACTTGGTTTCCTCCGGCGTGGGGCTTTCCAAGTCAATCCAGAGGAACAAATTCGTGTCGCTCAACAGCGTGGGCATCAGGAACATTTCAATGTCCCGGCTGTGCAAACGCCCCTGCGTGGTAAAGGCCAGCGAGCGGATCATGAGCTTCGAGTTGGGATTAAGCGGCGCATCGTGTCAACCTGACCCGGATGTTAGGCAGGCCGCAAAGCGATGCAAGGCTTGTCTGCGCGAATACGGCACGAATTGGCTCAACCCGAACTCGAATAGCTTCCACCAGATCGCGCACGTGGTCGTTCACGGGTCAACTCGTCCGCTACCATGGATGACAGCAAGATTGGCTGCACTCCTGCCATGATGCGGTTGGCAAGAGGGTGAATTCGGGCGCTGAGTCAGTGCGGGAGAATCGAGAACACAGTTTGGCACTTTTTGGATTTGAAATTCTCCCGCTTCGCGTGAGGTGCGTGTGAACATTGCGATGGCATACAGACACAGGCTAGTGGGCCGGGACACAAACCTACCCCCTACACACACACACACACACACAGCGCGTCTGCGCACTCTCCAACGTGCGCCTGTTTCTCCGCCAAGTCCACTGAGGTTCGCGTCTCTTCGCGTTGGCTTCCGTGGTGGTTGGCGGTTCCCAGGGGTAGTGCCGTGACCAACCCATTTCGAGACCTGGTAGGGCGCGTCACTCCGTGCGCGCCGTTGGGGCAGCGAGGTGGCAGTTGCGGCGCGCACGGAGTGACGCGCCCTACCCGCGCCGCGCCGGATGTAGCGAGACTGCTTGCTCGCAGTATTGGCCGCTTCAGGCTCTGCCACAGTCAGCGGTACGGCCTGCCACGAAACATCCTGCTCCGGTCTCCGACCCTGAACCCACTGTCACCACACGACCACTACGATTCCTTATGATAACTCTGCTTTCGTGCTTTTGCCTGGGCTTGCTGGTGTGCGCCCTCTCCACGCGAGCGCAGCCAGTCGCGTCCTCCGGGAGCGGGCAGCAAGTGTCCGAGTACGCCCTCAAGGAACGCGGGCCACACCACCGGGTGACCAACGTGGCGCAGATCGCCAACGCAAACCGGCTGCGGCTGGAGTTCGCCTACGACTACATGCACCGGCGGGTGCAGAAGATCGTCTCGACGAACAGCACGGGCTCGACATTCGTGGCGCAGAGCACGAACCGCTTCATGTATGACGGGTGGAACCTCCTCGCCATCCTCGATTCTCAATCCTCGATCCTCCAGTCCTTCACTTGGGGCCAGGACCTGAGCGGGACGATGCAGGACGCGGACGGAATCGGCGGGCTGTTGCTGGTCACGGCACATGGCGGCGTGAACACCAACTGCTTCGCCGCGTATGACGGCAACGGGAACGTGACGGCGCTGGTGCGGGGCGGCAGCGATCCCGTTGTAGCGCGGTATAAATACTCGGCCTACGGTGAATTGCTGCGTGCGACCGGCCTGCTGGCGGTGGCGAATCCGTTCCGCTGGAGCACGAAGTTTTGGGATGAGGAGAGCGGGTTGATTTATTACGGTTATCGGTATTATGACCCGGATCAGGGCCGGTGGCTCGGGCGCGATCCGATCGAGGAAAAAGGGGGACTGAATCTACATATCTTCGTCTCGAACCAGCCGAGTTTGGCAGTGGACAGGTTCGGCGAGAACGCTTACTACCCTGGTGGCCATCACATAGCGACAATGCAACTAGCAGAGACCTTGCCCGATGGACCTGGGACTAAATTCCTGAAAAAATTTACCGTTCCAGCAGTTGAGCCGCACTACAACACAAGGGAACATCGAGCGTACAACGCCGCAGTTGGAGCGTTCTTTGAAGAGTGGTTAACGCAAAACGGAGTTACGCGAGCGCAGGTCGCGCAGTCCGCAGAGCTTGCACAGCAATTTGTGCAGGACGTGATGGCGCAGCCCAAGAACAATAGGATTGGATCTTATTTGTCCAAGGCAGCTTTTTTAGGTGGGAAGGCGTTGAAGGCGGCAGTCATTATAGGAGGGGCTTTTGCATCCGCAGGCATGGTGTACAGCGCCTATGCCGGGGGGAATGACGTGGTGATGGCAGCCCACCAATACCAACTTGACGTTGCCAGAGGAGCCGATTGGGCTACGCTGGACTTAGCCGCTATCGAGGCAGGGGTGCATGTGCAAACGATGACGGGAGATTACTTTGTCACGATGTGGGTTTTGGATAGCCTGCTGCAATAAGAGCTAGTTGCTGCGAAACCGGTAATGAATCTTTCTGACCTAACACGAGAGTTTTTTGGTGTTGTTGACCAGAGAATTGGGCCATTTGATCGTCCATTTCAGTTCCGGCCGTTTCCGTTCGATGCGGGGGGGGCACTCAATTTCCTCACAATTCGTGAACATGGAGATCCTTTTGTCACGTACCTGTCTTGGGACTTGCTTGGACAGCCGAACCAAAAGCGGGGAAGTCTAGGACGCTATGAGCTTCTGGCCGTCTGCGACGACGAGGAGTGGTGTTTAGAGATACTCACAAGCATTGGGCGGCAAAGTTTGCTGGAAGTACTTAATCCTGGTGAGACCTTGGACATCGCTGCGTGGACGAAAACGGACGCAACAATCCAAGGCGTGGTTTTTGACGAAGCGCTACGTACACATCTGGGGACAGGGCCAAGAAGGGAGGCGTGCGGTGTGTTGACGTGTATCGGTGTTACTCGTCCCGAATTAGCTTTTGCACTCAGGAGGGGAGGAACCGCCTTGGTCGAACGCCTGAAGCAGTCGGGCGTATACCCGAGGACAATGATCCAAAGAGCCTCAGTTGATTTATCGTAAACACGTTGACTGTGTGTGTTTGCCCGAACGGAAACGGGTCTTGATATTGACATATTGAATGAAAGCCAATCCGCCGTGAGGAGCGAGCGGTGAACAAAATCAAGAACCCGCTTTCCGGCCAGATGGGTGGGGGCCGGGCAGGTGAAATCCACAACCAGCGCAGGCAAAAAGACCTGTTACGCGTACACGAATTTCGGCGTCTGGCGCGTGTGGGGCGACGTGCCCTACCCGGAAGAGCGCCTTTACAGCCAATACGGCGAATTGGTCGAACTGCGGACCTTCCGGGGCGGCAGCGGTTGGAATGGCGCCAGTTGGCCGGGCAGTCCGGGCTCGTTCGACAAAACCACCTGGACCTATCAGGAAGCCTCCGGCCTGCTGGCATCCAAGACGGATGACAGCAACCAGAGCGTTTCCTACACCTACACCAACGGTTTGCTGCTAACGCGCACCTGGGCGCGCGGCACGGCCAGCACCAACTTCTACAACGGTCTCGGGGAACTGCTCAAAACCGTGTACAGCGACGCCACGCCGGCCGTCGTTTTCACCAACAGTGCGGCGACCAATTACAACCGCTCCGGCCTGCCGCGATTCGTCCAGGATGCCAGTGGAATCTGGCGGTTGGAATACGACCACGCTGCGCGTCTGACCGCTGCGGTTTGCACCAACGGCCTGTTCAGCGGCCTCACCGTCAGCAACCGGTTTGACGGCCTGCATGGTCGGGACCAGATTCGCGTGATCGGTGCTTCCCCGACGCTCACGCACTCATTCGGCTACGACGGCTACGGGCGATTGAGCACCGTCACCAACGGAGCATTCCGGGCCACCTACGGTTACCTGGCGAATTCCGACCTGCTGCAAACCACCACGTGCAACTCCAACAGCACGACGATTCTGACCACCACTCGGGGCTGGGAATTCGGCAGCCGCTTGAGCGCGATCCTGAATCAGGCCGGCAGCACGATGGTCAGTTCGCACGGCTACACCGTATCCGTGTTACCAACCCCGTCTAGGCGGGCGGCGCGGGAAGTGACAGAGTCGGGGCATGCAACGATCCACACGCGTTGGCCGGCGCTGCACCT
>JAANMV010003486.1_pt1 | contig 13654 bp, 10 predicted proteins | sample 7279661 | NCBI WGS metagenome assembly JAANMV01 (sample SAMN14094540, study PRJNA606508) | bioreactor metagenome | isolation source: A lab-scale SPAN reactor treating ammonium-rich wastewater day 121 | place: Ireland: Galway | collected 2017-05-16 | reverse complement strand
GACTATTGGCGAGGGTTTGACAAGTTACAGCTATACATACGATGCAAACGGAAATATGCTTAGCGACCAGCTTAACCGGACAGGTTCAATAAAATATGATCACAGGAATTTAATGACTGAAATCCGTGTAATAAAATCAGAAGCTCCGAGCATATTCGAGCCCCCGGTTGATGTGCTGTATTTAACTCAGTACCGCTACGACGAAGCAGGCAACCGTGTGAGGAAAGTACGGTATAAATATACAGGCAGCACTCCGGATCCGGAGTTTGACCTATCCGGTGACGCTCCGCCGTGGACATTGCAGAGTGATGAATTCTATGTGAGGGATGTATCGGGTAAGGAAATAGCGATATATTCCGGAAGCTCATTAACTCAATGGAACATATGGGGGCTTGATAACGTAGGTAAAATTAACGCAGATACGACCCGAAACTATTATCTGAAAGATCATTTGGGAAGTATTAGAGTAGTTTTGAATTCTACAAATACTGTAATATCTGCTCAGGATTACGATTGCTGGGGATACGTTTTAGAAAATAGAAGTTACAACAGCTCCGTTATGAAATACGACTTTACCGGTAAGGAAAGAGATGATGAGACAAGCTATGATTATTTTGGTGCAAGGTATTATGATAGCAGGATTGGGAGATGGGGGCAGGTTGAATTGCTATTAAGTAAATATCTAAATATTACACCTTATAGTTATTCAATTAACAACCCCATTATTAACATCGATCCAAACGGAAAAGATCCATATAGAAAATATTTAGCTTCATTATCCGATGTTCAAAATATTCTAATTGAAAATCAGGATAAAAGTTATCTTGAAATTGGTTTAATTTTTCGAACTTCCGGAACAAGATATCTTGCAACAGAAAAAGGTGGATTTATAGACTTAAATCATTTCTTTGTTTCCGCATGGGTGTCTTCTATGAGTGAAAAATTGGGTTTAAATTCAAAAAATACAACTTTAATGGCTGGAGAAGTATATGAATTTATCCAAGGTACAGGATTATTAACAAAAGAATCCTACAATGACCCAGAAGATAGACCTTCAAATTACTTAGGTGTGCAATATGGAAAGGATGCGATTTCAGGGGAAAACAAATCAGAAACATTTACAAAATTTATTGAAGGATATAAACCATTAGATCCTAAAAGTGCGGAAATCGCACCAAGTAAAGTATACATTCCTTACGATGAAAATTCTTTACCATTACCTTCAAGGATTTCATACGATCCATATTTTGGAGAAGATCCCAGTTATCCAGATGCTGTAAAGAGAGGAGATGCTGATTACAAATGAAAAGTAAACACATTATATTTAACAGAATAATATTTCTTTCATTATTATTATTATTAAATTTTTTATTGTTAATAGCGTTCTCCGAATTCCTAAACGATGTTCAATTGATATTTGGATTTACAAGTATTTTTCTAGAACCCATTTTTAACAAAGTATCAATAATTTTTTATTCTATAATTAGATATAAACTTGTATTAACACTTATTTACTTTACTCTGTTAGGCATTTCTATATATAAATTCCATAAACAAAGATGTTTGCATATATTCTTATTTAATTTATTAATTTCCATATTATTTTCAATTTTTACATTTGTAATTTTTATTAGAGGTGAAGCGTGTATAAATCATGATATAGACGGAAATAATATCGAAAACTACATCAATAATTATTATAATACTTATAAAATATTGCCATCTGATTTAGATAACTCTTCAATCAATACAATATACAATTTATCAAATTACGTTTACAAACCTCAATATCAAAATTCTTTAAATATATTTGAGTATAATATTTTTCTGCATAATCAAAATTTCAAGACAGTTTATTCTTATGACTTTAGAAAAAAGAAATTTGAATTTTGAAGGATTCTACTTTCGATAATGTATTTCAAAATTGTCACCTAAATCGAGCCGGCAACCGCGTGATGAAAGTACGGTTTAAATATACAGGCAGCATTCCGGATCCGGAGTTTGACCTTTCAGGTGACGCTCCCCCGTGGACAATGCAGAGCGATGAGTTTTAACTGCCTGCTCCGGCAGTCGGCGGATTTGGTAGTCAGGCGGCAATATGCTTAGAGACCAGAATAATTGATTAACTTTCTTTTGCTTGTACAAAAGAAAGTTACAAAGAAAAGTACACCCGGCGGAAAAATCAAACTGCTCAAACATTAAAGCAAACATAGAAGAATTTGTGAACTCGCTTGCGCTCAGACATACAAATTTAGTATTAATAGCTTTAATGTTTTCGCCTGTTTCGTTTGATTTTTCTCAAGCGGGATTGAAAAGCAATATATTAAACAATAATTTTGGTTATTGAACGATATCAAGCCCACTCCTTCCACGCCAAGGCGTGGCGCAGCGCGGAGGGCAGGCAAGCGGCAATATACCTGTTGGAAAAATCAAACACCTGTTCCGCTTTTTAACCTGTTCCTGAAATACCCGAATGTCTCTGAAAATAGTATTCCCGCCAGCATGATTCCGCCGCCAACAAACTGCCAGGGCGAAAAATGTTCATGCAGAAACAATACAGCCAGCAGCACAGCCGCAGGCTGCTCCCATGTATAAATTATGCTTGCACGTATTGGCGTTGTTTCCTTCTGATACCTGTTAAGCAGTATGGTTGTAACAAATGTTGCAAGGATACCCATATATAAAAATGAAAGAATTTCATTTTGTGTGAACTGAACCGATGAAATATCCTCAAATATAAATCCCGTAACCCCTGAAGCAATCACAACAAACCAAAGCTGAAGGAATATCAGCGTGGTTATATCATACCTGTTTGTATAAACATCAACATAAATAATGTAAAAAGCCCAGCAGAAAGTGCAGGCAAGCGTTATCAGGTCGCCAAAATTAAGCCCCCTCACATCAGGCTGAGTCAGCAGGTATAATCCAATAAGAACAATTACCACACCTGTCCAGTTTTCTGTTTGTACTTTTTTCTTAACAACAGAGTACTGGGCAAAAGGTATAATGAGTATTGTAATGCCGGTAATCAGAGCGGAGTTTGATGCAGTGGTATAAATCATGCCTATTGTCTGCGTGGCAAATCCAGCAAACTGGAAAAATCCAAGAAGCAAACCTGCTTTAATGATCCCCGGTGAAGTAAAACTAACGCGGCGGTAAAAAATTGCAGAAAAAAGCAGTGCGCCTATAAGGAACCTTATCCCCACAAAATAGAACGGGGGGATTGTTGCCATTGAGATCTTTACTATCGGGAAGGTGCCTGCCCATATTGTTGCAGTAAGAAATAAAAGCAGCTCTGCTTTAAACCGTTTCAATTAATATTACGGGTAAAGTTTCTGCAGAAGCTGCGGCAGGTAGGGAATATTCTGCCTGTAGATTATGAGCAGCGAAAACATGAACCAGGCAAATACATCAAGTATTATGGGAATATCTTTTGTTACAATAGAAGTAGGTGATTCCCCCAGGTTTTTCTGATGCATAAGATACATATAGCGGAAAATGCCGTATATTACAAATGGTGTGGTGTATATCAGCTTTTCCGTTCCGAAAGTATATACGGTTCTTTCGGATACAGTATAAAGCGCATAGGAAATTATAGTTCCTGCTGCAGCAATAGTGTTTATCTGGTCGGCAAATTCAACTGAATACTCCTTAAGCACTTTACGCTGTTTATCTATATTTTCTTTGTTAACGCTCTGTGAAAGCTCGCTGCGGCGTTTTGATATTGCCAGGAAAAGCGATATAAAAATTGTGGTAAGTATCATCCAGCTTGATACCGAAACACCAATAGCGGCTGCGCCGCCAAGCACCCTCAGCATAAACCCGAAGGAGATGAAGAATACATCAAGCAGTACAATTGATTTTATCTTTAAGGAATACAGCAGGTTTGTTATAAGGTAAAGTACAATTACAAAAGAAAATACAGGGCGCTGGAAGATCAGGCCCCCGATAATAATTATTACAAGTATTATAAGGAATATCAATGCCTGTTTAACGCTTACTTCTCCCGATGCTATAGGGCGGTATTTTTTCTTCGGATGTACGCGGTCGCTTTCAACATCCATTATATCATTAATAATATATACCGCGCTGGATGCCAGCGAAAATATTATGAATGCCGCTATTGAGGGAATAAGATACTCTAAATGGAATATATGGCGTGAAAAAAGCAGGGGGGCAAAAACAAAAAAGTTTTTGATCCATTGCTTCGGTCTTATCAGCTTAAACAGTTGAATTATCATTAAAAACTATAATATTAATTTAAAGAGATATCTTATCCCAGTTAATTTTATAAACGAACATTTCAATACCGCCGCAGATCGTGTTTTTCTGCAGCTTCTGGCTGTGAACCTGCGTGAATACCCCTGAATAGTGTGACATTATATACCAGAACCAATCAGGGTAAATTATAATATAATTAACACCTTTGCTTTTTAAATACCTGAACAGCTCTTTTGTACCTTCTTCATAGCTCATCTTCTGGAATTTGAACACTTCGGGAGTAACCAGCCCTGCCATATCAACAACATACTTTTTGGTCTTAAAAGTAATGATGCCAATATCATTCATCCCGAAAGCTTTTTCACCGGGCAGGTTCTCATTCAGCCAGTCTGCAATTTTCCCCTGCTGGTTGTTTATATTTTCAACATTCCACCCCAGCACTCCGGCAAACATCACCCCGCTGTTTATTGATGCAATAAGTATTACTGCAATTGTGCCTTTACGGAATACAGTATAACGCCTGTAGCCTTTTTCTTCGTAATACCTGTGAAGCTTACGCAATATATATATTGCAATTATGTTAATAAATGGAATAAGCGGAATCAAATACCTGCCGTGATGGCGCCAGTTTGAGGCAATAAATGCAGAAACCAGGGGTAACAGGAAAATCCATAAATTGATAAGAAGGAATTTATTTTCAATTTTCTTTTTAAATACAGAAAGTATAAAATAACCTGCGCTTATGCCCCACAGAACAAAAACTATAAAATTATCCTTGATAAAAATTTTGGCAGATTCTGTGATGTATGTAAAATTCGGAAGGTATTTTACAGTCCCTACCTGTCCTTCATATGTATTGGGAAGAAAACCGCCGGTATGAACAAAGCTGAACAAAGGATACGGCAGAACAAGAACAGCAAATACCAGCAAAGATAAAAATAGTTTTGTGAGATTAATTTTCAGGTTTTTTCTGAGAAGATAAATTGTGGTTAAATAGTACAGTCCCGCAAACAGGTATGTTTCAGGGCGGGTATTTGCAGCAAGTCCAAGAAGCAGCCCGTTTATAACCAGTACCTTACCGGTAGAAATTTCTTTTATGTGATTGCTTACGATAAGGATACTCAGCAGAACAAACAGGGTGATCTCCATTCCCGAAAGCGATGACCACAGCAGCCTTCCGGCAAACATTGTGATAAGGGTAATAAACAGGGAATTGATACCCTCAAACCCAAGCTTTAAGCATAGCTTATAAAGCTGTATCAGCGCAAGCAGAAAGAAAACAGAGCTTGCAAAAAGCGCATATGGAACAATAAAATTCTGTGTGAATAAAAACGGAATGGAAAGTATAATTACCCAAAGCGGAGATGTAGTGCCGGGAGTAGGCTCGCCCGGGTTATACTGGTAGAAATACCCGTGGGCAAAGTTTTCCGCAAAACGGAAATGTATCCATACATCATCAAGCGGCGCGCCAAATGTGCCGCCGGCTATCCGGTATTCCGTAATTAAATATGCAGCCTGTATAATAACGTAAAGGATAATTATAGTTAAAATGTGCTTATCGGTATTTTTGAACAATTTATTTGTTTTTAGAATATATTTCGATAAAATCTTCTAAGCCAAGCTGAAGATCTTCTCTGATTATTTTCCTTAAGAGACCCTTTGGAATTTCGCGGTTTGCGTGAACTGGAATTGTAGTCATTCTTCCATCACTGCTATGCATTCTTACATGAGAACCTTTTTACCGGGTTTGTGAAAATCCAATTGTCTCAAGAAATTTAACGAGTTCTTTTCCTGATAAAACCGGAAGTTTAGGCATTATATACTATTTCCAATTCCCTGAAACCAACAAACTTGTTAATCTCCTGTGGTGAAGTTTCCTCCAGGCAAAGATCAATTGCTTCCCGGATATTAATTAATGCCTCATCAATGGTTTTACCATAAGAATGACATCCTTTGAAAGATGGACAACTGATGATAAATATACCGTCTTCATCTTCTTCTATTAGTAACGGGAGATGTAAATTTTTCATATAATTTAATTTAAAATACTGCCTGTTCTTCGTAAACACCGAACGGTTCTTTGAGCGCATTGCACATTTCGCCCAGTGTAACATGATTCCTGGCGCAATCCAGTATCTTAGGCATCAGGTTAACGCCGTCACCGGCAGCCTGAACCATTGCAGCAAGTGTTTCCTGTACTTTTTCATTGTTCCTGGATGCCTTAAGCTCGCGGAGCCTTGCAACCTGTTTAACCTCTACTTCTTTTGATATCTTAAGGATAGGAATATCAATTTTTTCCTCTTCTTCAACAAATTCATTAACGCCTACAATTATCTTTTCTTTCCTGTCAAGCTCCATCTGATATCTGTATGCTGCATCAGCAATTTCTTTCTGGAAGAAACCGGCTTCAATAGCGGGAATTACACCGCCAAGAGCATCAATTTTTTCAAAGTAACTTTCGGCTTCATCTTCCATTTTTTTAGTTAAAGCCTCCACGTAATAGCTGCCTCCAAGCGGGTCAACAGTGTTGATTACTCCGTGTTCATATCCTATAATCTGCTGGGTTCTTAATGCAATTTTTACAGCTTTATCAGAAGGCAGCGCAAGTGTTTCATCCATAGAGTTGGTATGAAGGCTTTGTGTGCCTCCAAGCACTGCTGCAAGCGCTTCGATAGCTGTTCTGACGATATTATTTTCAGGCTGCTGAGCTGTTAATGAACAGCCTGCTGTTTGTGTATGGAATCTTAAAGTCCATGACTTTGGATTTTTTGCGCCGTATTTATTGCGCATACGCTTTGCGTAGATTTTTCTTGCAGCGCGGAACTTTGCTATTTCTTCGAAGAAATCAAGGTGTGAATTAAAGAAGAACGAAATCCTTGGGGCAAATGAATCAACATCCATACCGCGGGCAATGCATGCTTCAATGTAAGCGAAACCGTCAGCTAAAGTGAAAGCAAGCTCCTGCGCAGCTGTTGAGCCGGCTTCGCGGATATGATAACCGCTGACTGAAACCGGGTTGAATTTGGGTACATTATCTTTGCAGTACTCTATCATATCAACAATAATCCGCATCGAAGGCTCAGGGTGATAAATAAATTCTTTCTGTGCAATATATTCTTTTAAAATATCGTTCTGCATGGTGCCCTGTAATTTCTCAAAGGGGACGCCCTGCTCTTCTGCTACGCCCAGGTAAAATGCAAGCATCATTGCAGCCGGGGAGTTTATTGTCATGGAAGTTGATACTTTATCCAGGGGAATACCGTTGAAGAGCACTTTCATATCTTCAAGCGATGAAATTGCCACTCCGCAAATCCCAACTTCGCCTTCGGCAAGCTCGTCATCAGAATCCCATCCCATCAGGGTAGGCATATCAAAAGCAGTGGAAAGTCCTGTCTGCCCGTGAGCAAGCAGGTATTTAAATCTTTCATTGGTATCTTCAGGAGACCCGAAACCGGCAAACTGGCGCATGGTCCATAATTTACCGCGGTATAAATTGTGGTGTATTCCGCGTGTATACGGAAACTCACCGGGGAACCCGATCTCAGAATCATGGTCTATTTGTTTTACATCTTCGGGTGTATATAACAGCTCAACCTCTTCACCGCTCAGCGATGTGAATTTCATATCAGAAACCGGCATTGATTCAGCTGTCTGGAGCCATTCTTTTTTGGTTTTGCTTTTGTTCAGTAATGGGCTTGCTTTTTTTCCGTTTTGGATGGACATATTTTGCAATTTTTTTATAATTTTAATGAACTGCAAAAATAATGATTTTAATTGTAGTTTTCTATTGATAAAAAAGTTAATATCTGTAAAATCACTATTTTCAGCTGTTTTGTTGTAATTTATTTGTTTTGAATTATGTTAACCTTTATATATAATTACTTTTTAGCTAAATTTGTTCAAATTAAAGGAATGAGCGAAAACACCACTATATATAGTAACAAATCTGTTATGAATAGCTTAAGCGAAAAGGAAACCGAAAGGTATGCCCGGCACCTCGTTATTCCCGAAGTTGGTGAACAAGGGCAGCTTAAGCTTAAAGAAGCAAAAGTTCTTGTAATAGGCGCAGGCGGGCTTGGTTCGCCAATATCAATGTATCTGGCTGCTGCAGGTGTTGGAACAATAGGTATTCTTGATTTTGATAATCTCAGTTACACCAATCTGCAAAGGCAGATATTGTACTCAACCAATGATGTTGGTCATTTAAAAACAGAGCTGGCTGCACAGAGGCTGAATGAAATAAATCCGAATATTGATGTAGTTGTACATAATGTAAAGCTGACAAGTGAAAATGCACTGGAAATAATAAGACAGTATGATGTAATTGCAGACGGTACCGATAATTTCCCGGCGCGTTACCTGGTGAATGATGCATGTGTAATACTTGGAAAACCTTTTGTTTACGGAAGCATATTAAGGTTTGACGGACAGGTTTCATTTTTTGACCCGCAAAACGGTCCGTGTTACCGCTGCCTTTACCCGGAGCCGCCTGCGCAAGGAGATACGCCAAACTGCGCAGATGGAGGTGTGCTTGGTGTACTTCCGGGAATAGTTGGCAGTTTGCAGGCAAACGAGGTAATTAAATATATTATCGGAAAGGGTGAGCTACTTTCAGGCAGGCTGTTACTTATTGATGCACTGAATATGAAGTTCCGCGAAGTTAAATTTGCAAAAGACGAGGCCTGCCCCGTTTGCAGCAATGATCCGCTGATTACTGAATTAATTGATTATGAACAATTCTGCAATAACAATAAAAATGATAAAATGACCGATCATAACGAAATGGAAATTACGGTTGAAGAGTACAAAAAACGCATCGATGCCGGGGAAAATATTTTCCTGCTTGATGTAAGGGAGAAATATGAGTCAAACATTGCTTCAATTGGCGGTGTACTTATCCCGATGAGCCAGCTGCCTGAAAGAATAGATGAGCTTCCGGCGGATAAAAACACTGAAATAATTGTTTACTGCCGTACCGGCAACAGAAGCCATCATGTTACTTTATTTTTAAGGGATAATGCCGGATATAAGAACGTAAAAAACCTGCTTGGGGGAATTTATGCCTGGCATGACAGGATAGACCCCGAAATTCAGAAATATTAAATTAATAAATACATAAATATGAAACTCAAAATTGTATTTGAACCCAGCGATGATGGCGGATTTACAGTTTATGTTCCATCCCTTCCGGGATGCATAAGTGAAGGCGAAAATAAAGAAGAAGCTGAAGCCAACATTAAAGAAGCGATTGAATTGTATCTTGATACGGTAGATGATGAAATGATTTTAAAAGAAGGCGTAGAAACAAAGGAACTTGTTTTGTGAGTAAAGTCCCCGTATTGCCATATTTTAAGATTATTTCTGCTCTCCAAAGGAATGGATGGATTATTGTCAGGCAGAAGGGAAGTCATATAAGATTGCAGAAACGATTGGATAATGATATTTTAAAAATTACTGTACCTGCTCATAAACCGGTGAAACGATCTACTTTATCTCATATTTTGAAACAAGCCCGATTGAATTTAGATGATTTTTTAAAGCTATTGTAAAATGGATACAACATTAAATAAACCCGTCATTGATTTAGCTCCATTAAATCCGGAAGAAGAAATTATTGAGCTAAAGAAAAAGCTGAATGCTGTTATACTTGCTCATTATTACCAGGAGTCAGAAATTCAGGACCTTGCAGATCATATAGGTGATTCGCTGGAGCTATCACGCCGTGCAGCCGAAACAAAAGCAGATGTAATAGTTTTTGCAGGTGTTCATTTTATGGCAGAAACTGCCAAGATACTTAATCCTTCAAAAAAAGTTCTGCTGCCTGATCTGAATGCAGGCTGCTCCCTGGCAGAAGGCTGCCCTGCGCCGTTGTTCAAAGAATTCCGGGAAGCACATCCTGACCATTTGGTAATAAGTTACATAAACTGCTCTGCAGCAGTTAAGGCTTTAAGCGATATTATCTGCACATCATCAAATGCTGTTAAGATAGTTGAACAGCTTCCGAAGGAACAAAAGATAATATTTGCGCCGGATAAAAACCTGGGAAGGTATATCATCAAAAAAACCGGGCGTGATATGCTGCTTTGGGAAGGAAGCTGCATTGTTCATGAAACTTTCAGTGATAAAAAGATTATAGAGCTTAAGACAGAAAATCCGGCAGCATTGCTGATAGCACATCCTGAATGCGAAGAACCTGTTCTTAACCGGGCTGATTTTATAGGTTCAACCAGCGCATTGCTGAAGTTTACCAAAGAAAATCCGGCAAATGAGTTTATTGTTGCAACTGAAGAAGGAATAATTTACCAGATGCAGAAGGCTTCGCCTTCGAAGAAATTTATTCCCGCCCCTCCTGAAGCAAACTGTTCGTGCAATGAATGTCCCTATATGAAGTTAAATACAATGGAGAAGCTTTATCTCTGTATGAAAGAAGGAAAACCTGAAATTATTCTTGATGAAGAAATAAGACAAAAGGCTTTGAAGCCTATACAAAAAATGCTGGAAATGAGTTAAAATATTTATGATACTTACACAATTTAAACGAAACCCTGATAATATTTCATTTCATATAAGCTTTGATGACGGTTTTGAGTACGATATTACTGCAAGGCAGCTCAGGCTTCACTGCCCGTGCGCAGAGTGCAGCGGCGAAGAAGTACTGCTTTATAAATATGTACCGCAGAACCAAAAACCACTTACCGAGGAATCATTTATGCTTGAAAAAGCTGAAATTACCGGGAATTATGCCATTCAGCTTAAATGGAAAGACGGGCATGATGCTGGGTTATATAACTGGCAGTTTTTAAGGGAGCTTGCTCATCAAAAAAGCTAACCCAAAGTGTTAATATATTATTTACTATTTCAATTGTAAATTTATCCTTTAAACATTATTATTAAACAACAAAAAACAGTTTATCAATTTATGATAAGTAAAATGAAAAACAAATATATACTTCTTTCAGGAACATTTTTATTTATTTCAGTAATAGTTTTTTACTTTTTTATCAGTCCGTTCAGAACCCAGGAAATAACCGTTGATGAACACGGCAAAAGGCATCCTGAAAAACAAAAGGATGTAACAAAACCTTCTGGTGTAATGCAGTCGCTGCAATTTTTTAATGAAGCAAGGTCATTTCCGGATACAGACATTCCGCAGGATAAATTCTTCCGCGGATTTGAACACTCCAAAACAATTCAGAATTTTGATGCAGTATACGATTCCCCGACTCAATGGACATCTATCGGACCAAATAACATAGGCGGAAGAAGCCTGTGTATGGAATTCAGCCCGGTTGATACAGCCACATTATATATGGGCTCAGCTTCAGGCGGTTTGTGGAAATCAACAACAGGCGGTCTTGGAGCTAATGCATGGCAGAGGATAGAAACCGGATACCCATCGCTTGCAGTAAGCTCTATTGCAATTGATTCCGCCAGTCCAAACGTAATGTACATAGGTACAGGCGAAAATTACGGCTACCAGTATTCTTACAACGGAGTTGATATTCGCGTTACACGCGGTATGTACGGTATCGGAATTCTTAAAACAACCAATGGCGGCGCTAACTGGGTTAAGTCGCTTGACTGGTCATATAATAACCAGCGGGGTGTATGGCGCGTGCTGCTGAATCCCAAAAACCGCAATACAGTATATGCAGCAACGAGCGAAGGTGTATGGAAATCTATTAATGCAGGTTCAACATGGTTCCAGGTAATAAATTACCAGATGGTAGTTGATATGGAAATTAACCCGGTTGATACAAGCGTGCTTTATATATCAGTAGGCAACTTAACGAACAATGTGCCAAATGCCAATACAGGAATTTATAAAACAACAAATGCCGGAACATCATGGACCAAGCTTACCGGCGGCCTTCCTGCAAACTGGACAGGCAAAACAACTATTGAATTATATAAAGGCAATCCTAATTTTGTTTATGCCAGTGTAACAAATGATCTTTCATATGTTGGATATTATACTAGCACAGATGCCGGGGCAACATGGACTTTAAAAACAACAGGTGTACCAATCGGTAACCAGGGGTGGTTTAACAACGGGCATATAGTTAAAGCAAATGACCCGAACCAGATTATTGTCGGCACAATTGATGCGGTTAAATCAATTAATGGTGGGACAAGCTTTACAACAAAATCAAACTGGGCAGCATGGATAACAGGAGCAACACCGCCGGGTGAGCCTGAAAGTCCTTCAAGTAATTTTGCTCATGCAGACCATCATTATTTTAACACAAATCCGCTTGACCCGAACAAGCTGTACTGCATAACAGACGGCGGATTATACCGCTCCAATGATTTCGGGGAAACATATTACTCTTGCAACGGCGGTTATGTTACAAGCCAGTTTTATGCAGGCTTTGCAAATTCAATGCAGGATTCAATTTTCTGCCTTGGCGGCCTGCAGGATAACCGCTCGGCATTTTACCAGGGCACAACCGCATGGTATAAAACATTTGTAGGCGATGGTATGTGGTGCGGCATTAATGCGCAGAATGATAATATATGTTATACAGAATATACTTACGGTGATATTAACCGCTCTGTTAACCGCGGCGTAAGCTGGTCTGATATTTCACCTCCGGGAGCGGGGAACGGCACCAATTATTGTTTTGCTGCCCCGTTCATTGTTTGCCGCTCTAATTCAAATTATGTATATGCTGGCGGTACTACATTATACCGCTCAACAACAGGCAGCGGCTCATGGGTAAGTATGGGTTCTCTTGGAGCAAAAGCGCTTTCTATGGATGCTTCTGCAACATCAACTGATACATTATATATCGGAACAATCCCTGTAACAAACGGGCAGTCAGCCCGCATATATAAATTTGCAGGCGGTACATTAACTGATGTTTCAAACGGTCAGCTGCCTAACCGGTATCCAACTGATATTCATGTAAACCCCAATAACTCTATGCATGTGTATGCAACATTCGGCGGATTCGGTACAGGGCATGTTTACCGCACAACAAACGGCGGAACGAACTGGCTGGATATTACCGGCAGCCTGCCTGATATACCGCACCAGAGCATAGTTATTGACCCGCTTTATACACAGAACATTTATGTTGGCAACGATCTTGGGGTTTATGTAAGTACAAACAGCGGCGCAAACTGGTTCACGTTTTCAACGGGTATGCCGTATGCTCTTGTGTTCGATCTCACTATAGTTTACCCAAGCCGCAACATAAGGGCTACAACTCACGGCAACGGGATTTGGGAACGCGACCTCATCGAAAATCCGATAGGCATAGAACCGGTTGCCGGAGAAATTCCGAAGGAATTTTCATTGAGCCAGAATTATCCAAATCCGTTCAACCCTTCAACAAAAATAAAATTTTCAATTCCTTCAGTAGGGACTGGCCTCCGGGCAGTCAGTATAAACATTTACGATATTTCCGGAAGGCTTGTAAAAACAATT
>JAANMV010003476.1_pt1 | contig 13684 bp, 12 predicted proteins | sample 7279661 | NCBI WGS metagenome assembly JAANMV01 (sample SAMN14094540, study PRJNA606508) | bioreactor metagenome | isolation source: A lab-scale SPAN reactor treating ammonium-rich wastewater day 121 | place: Ireland: Galway | collected 2017-05-16 | reverse complement strand
TCGCGTGCGCGGCGACCGCAGCGCGCCGTTGTCGCGCGACGAGCTTTTGCGCAAGTTCCACGACAACCTTCGCGGCACGTCCTACGCGCAGCGCGCGGATGCGATCGCCGCGGCCGTGCTCGGACTCGAGCGCCAGGCCGATCTCGAGGCGCTGGGGGCATTGCTGCGCGCGGACCGATGACCTCGGCGCCGCGCGTGGCGCCCGGCGCCGGCGCGCCGGCACTGCGCAGCGCGCAGGGCGTGCTCGTCGCGACGTTCGCGCTGCACGCGCTGCAGGCGAGCGCGCCCTATGGACTGCCCGCGCTGCTGCCGTTCGTGCGCGCGGACCTCGGCGGCAGCTATTTCGAGGCCGCGCTGGTGACCTCGGCGTTCCTCGTCGGCATCGTCGCCGGATCGCCGATCGCCGGCGGCGCCGTCGATGCGTTCGGCGTGCGCCGCTCGATTCTCGCCGGCTCGGCGCTCGCGACGATCATGCTCGCCTTCGTCCCGGGCGCGCAGCAGCTGTGGGTCGTGTGCGTGCTGCTCGCGGTTGCGGGCGTCGGCTACAGCGTCGTCACGCCCGGCACAAACACCGCGATGCTTGCGTGGTTCACGCAGCGCAAGCGCGCCACCGCGGTGGGCATCAAGCAAACGGGAGTCAGCGCGGGCGGCGCGGCGGCCGGGGCTTTCGTGCCAGTGGTCGCACTCGCCTCGGGCTGGGAGAGCTCGTTTCATGTCATCGCCCTGCTCTTTGCCGTTTCGCTCGGGCTGGCCTGGATCACGCAGCTCGACGGGCCGGCCGGATTCGTCGCGCACGCGGCGCGCCCCTCGCTGCGCAGTTCGGTCGCGGCCATGCTCGCGCATCGGCCGACGATGCTGCTCGCCGTCGACGGTTTCCTGCGCTTGGCAATCCAGTACGCATTCTTCACCTACCTGATCGTTTATGCGATCGACGAATTGCAGGCGCCCGTCGCCTGGAGCGCGCTGCTCTACGGGCTGGCCCATGTTTTCGGCGCCGTGGGTCGTGTCGGCTGGGGCTGGGCCAGCGATCGCCTGTTCGCCGGACAGAGGCGCCTGCCGTATGCGCTGATCGCGCTGACGTCGTTCACGGGCTTCGCGCTGCTCGTGCTGGCCGCACCCTTGCACTGGACCTTGCTGATCCTTTCCGTCGCGCTGCTCGGATGCTCGGCCGCCGGCTTCCAGGGCGTGGGACTGTCGCTGCTGGCCGAGATCGGCGGCGCGCGCGCAGGCACCGCTTCGGGGCTCGTCAACGCCCTGTCCTTCCTCGGTGCCGCGGTCATGGTGCCGTTGTGCGGACAGCTGCTCGACGCGGGCGCGTCGTTCGGCCTGCTCTTCGGGGTGCTCGCCGCGATGTCGCTGCTCACGGCCGGCATCACGCTCGCGCTGCCGGCAACACCAGCGAGGGAGGCCCATGCGCGTTGAACGTGGCGGATACGCGAGCCCGCATGCCGACGAGCCGGCGTTGGCCCGGGTGCTCATCGAGGGCATACGCGCGGGCCGCATGCGCGCGATCGGCCGCGCGATCAGCGAAGTGGAGCGGGACTCGCGCACGGGCCGGGAAGTCATCGCCGCGCTCACCGAGCGCATCGGCCGCGCGCATCGCATCGGCATCACCGGGCCGCCCGGAGCCGGCAAGTCCTCGCTCGTCGGCGAGCTGATCCACCGGTTCGAGCAACGCGGCCATCGCGCCGGCGTGATCGCCGTCGACCCGTCGAGCCGCAAGAGCGGCGGCGCAGTCTTGGGCGATCGCATCCGCATGGACCGCACCGACGCGAGCGCAGGCTCCTTCATCCGCTCGCTCGGCTCGCGCGGCGAAACCGGCGGGCTCTCGCTAGCGGCCTCGCGCGCGGCCGACGTGCTGGATGCGGCCGGCTACGACCCGGTCCTCATCGAGACCGTCGGCGCGGGCCAGGCCGAGATCGAGATCAGCGAGGTCGCGCACACGCGCGTCGTCGTCTTGCCGCCGGGACACGGCGACGAGGTGCAGGCGGCCAAGGCCGGCATGATGGAGATTGCCGACGTCTTCGTCGTCAGCAAGAGCGACATGCCCGACGCGCGCCGCATGCAGGCCGACCTGCTGGCCTTGCTGCGCCTGCGCCGGCCCCTCGCCGAGCCGGGCGCGCGCGGCGCGCGCGTGATCGGCACGTCGATCGTCGACGGCCGCGGCGTCGATGCGCTCGTCGACGAACTGCTCGAGCGCGGGACGAACAGGACGCCTGGCGCCCGCGAGAGTGCGCTCGCGCGGCTCGTCGTTCGCCGCGCACTGCGCACGATCGAGCAGCGGCTCTCGGCGCTGCCCGAGCAGCGCCTGCTGGAGTTCGGCCTGCAGGTCGCGCGCGGCGAATCGACGCTCGACGAAGCGGCGCGTGGCGCTCTCGATGCAGCGCTCCATGCAGCGCTCGCCAGTAACTATTCCGAACGGAGGAAGGCATGATCCAGCAAACCGGTATCTGCAAGTGCACGCGCAGGCAATTGCTGCGCACCGTCGCGAGCGCCGCGTGCAGCGGCGCATTGGCGTTCCTTCCGGGATATGCCTCGGCATCCGGCTACCCGACGAAGCCGGTCCGCATGATCGTGCCGTTCGCACCCGGTGGTTCGACCGATATGGTGGCGCGCATCATCGCTTCGGAACTGACGACCCGGCTGATGCAATCGGTGGTCGTGGAGAACAAGCCGGGCGGCGGAACGCTGATCGGCATGCAGACCGTCGCCAACGCACCGGCGGACGGCCATACCCTGTTGTTCGGTTCGTCCGCACTGGCCAACTATCCGAGCCTTGCGAAGAACGTCGTCATCGACGTGCAGCGCGACCTGGCGCCGGTCACCATGGTGATTTCCGGCGCATACGTCGTCCTGGTGCACCCGTCGGTGCCGGTGCGCAGCGTCGCGGACCTCATCGCGTACGCGAAGTCCAAACCCGGCGCGTTGAACATGGGATCGGCGGGCAGCGGCTCCGCGAACCACTTGGCCGGGGAGCTCTTCAAGTCCATGTCGGGTGTCGACATCGCGCACGTGCAGTACCGGGGAAGCGGTCCGGCGCTCGTCGCCGCGATGGCCGGCGAGGTCGAGGTGATCATCGAGCCAATCATTTCGGCGCGGTCCTACATCGACTCCGGCAAACTGCGAGCACTGGCCGTGACGAGCGATCGGCGATCCGCGGCATTACCCGACCTGCCGACCGCGGCGGAGACCGGATTGCCCGGCTACGAGGCGAGCTTCTGGCTCGGTGTTCTGGCACCGACCGGCGCGCCTAAGGAAGTCATCGAGACGATGGACCGCTCGATACGCGCCATACTGGACGATCCCGAGGTCAGGGCGAAACTCGCGGCACAGGGAGTCGATCCCGTCGGCATCGGCACGGATCGGTTCGCCGCGAAGATCGCGGAGGATATCGTCAAGTGGGGCAAGGTGATCCGCCAAGCGGGTGTGCAGGCGCAGTAGACACACTACGGCGACGGCCCCGGTGCTGCGCGCCTGCGGGGCCGTGTCAAGCCGAACGCCGGATCTCGTCGAGCAGTATGGGTACGCCGACCGAACAGGTGTGGATCCCGAGGACGCTCGTCAGTTGCAGCACCTCGACGATTTCCGCCACCGACACGCCCATTCGAAGCGCCCTGTGAATGTGCAGCTGCATCCCGGCCCGGTGCAGGTGGGTGGTCGCAGCATTGATCGCGATGGCGATCAGCTCCTTCACTTCCGGTTCGAGTGCCCGCCCGGTCCAGGGATAGGCGGCGTATCGCAGGTAGGACTCGAGGCTGTCCGGGGCCACGCGCGACAGGGCTTCGCAGGTTTCGTCCCACTCTCCGAAGGCCTCGATCCAGGCGGCCTTGACGCGCTCGAGATCGGGTACCGCATCGGCGTGTGCAAGCACCGGTGCGTGTGCGCCCAGCTCGTCGGCCAGGATCGGAACGCCGACGGCGAGCGTGTGCATGCCCAGCATGCTGGTCAGCTGGAGAACCTCCAGGATTTCGTCCGCTGTCGCACCCTCGGCGAGAGCGCGACGAATGTGGGTGCGCGTTCCCGACTCGTAGAGATGCGTCGTCGCAGCATCGATCGCGATGTAGACAAACTCCTTCACCTTCCGAGGCAGGGTTCCGCTCGTCCACGGGATGGTCGAAAACTGCAGGTAGGCCTCGAAGAAGTCGGGGCTGAGCTCGAGCAGGGCCTCCTGCGACGGGGCCAGGTATCCGCGTCGACGGATGAACTCCTCGCGCAGTGCCTGCCTGCGCGCGTCCGCAGCCGGCCCGTCGTGGCCGGGCTCCTCGGTGGAATCGCTAGCGCCCGATCCGTCTCGCGAGCTCATGCCTGTCGGGACTCCCCGCCCGCCGCCAGTTCGAGCAATCGCCGATAGACGGCCGCGTCGACCTCGACCTTGCCGTCGCCAAACTCGCGTCGCGCCTGCTGCGACCGGTCGCCCGGCATGCGGACCGCATCGCGGCCCGCTGCCGGACGCGAACGGCGCACGGTGTCGCGCAGCTGCGCGGCGCGCGCCGCAAACGCATCGGCAGGCATCAGCAATTGCGGCTTGAACGCGAGGACGAAGAAGCCAGAAAGTCCGTCTTCGCCGACGACCGGTTCGCTGCCGCCGAGGATCGCGAACACCTGCGCAGCCATCGCGATCGCGCTGCCGCGCGCACCGCCCCAGGGCAGGAACGCGCCCGCGAGCGCCTCGGCGGGATCGAGCGTCGCGCGACCCTGCACGTCCACGGCCGCGCCCGAGTCGAGCGGCCGGCCGATCGCCTGCCGCAGCAGGGTCTCGCCCCAGTTGACGGCGCTGGTGCCGATGTCGAGCACGATTGGCTCGCTCTCGCAGGGGAACGCGAACGCCACCGGATTCGTCCCGAGGATGCGTTCGGCGCCGCCGAACGGCGCGACGCGTGCCGCGGTATTGGCAACGTGGACGGCGACGAGACCCGCGTTCGCGATACGTTCCACGTAGTACGCGAGCCGGCCGCTGAACCAGGTGTTGCGGCCGCCGACGACGGCGATGCCGGAGGCGCTCGCGATCTCGATTGCCTCGTTCACTGCGACCAGCGACACGACGTAGCCGTTGACGCCGGCCCCGTCGATCGTCGCCGACACGGGTGTCTCGTTCGTCACGCGGATCGTGCTGCCCGGGCCCCGCTTCGCGAGTTCGGCGACGATCGCGGGCACGCGCGGCAAACCCGCGAACGCGTGTCCAGTGACCATTGCGTCGACGAGGTGCGTGGCGACGTCGCCCGCGTGCGCCTCGGGCATCCCGTGGCGCACGAGCACCGAAACCGCGAGTGCGCGCGCCTCGTCCTGGGTCAGCCGGATCAACTGCAGACTTCCTCTGCCTGCGCCTCCCGGCACCCCCCCAGCGCTTCGAGCAGGGGTGCCAACGAGCGCTGCCGCTCCAGATCGAGCAAGAAATCGCGCACGCGATCCGTGTCGTCGCCAAGCACCGGGCGCGCGAGCTCGTCGAACTTGGCGCACAAAGCGGACTCGGTCACCGGGTTCTCCGGTTCGCCCACCGGATACTCGATGGCGAACTCGTATTCTTGCGAGTCCGTGCCGATGACGACGCGTGCGGCGCGCCGCGCCGGATAGTCGGCATCGAGGGCGGAGTCGTGCACGACCCGGATGCGCGACATCACCTCGCGCACGATCGCGTCGTCCAGGTGCCGCGCCGTGAACGCGAAGGCACTGGTCTCGCCGTGCACGGCCGCCACGGCAATCGCGAACGCGATGCTGAACTGCGCCTGCTCGGGCGTGGCCGGGTGCTCGATCTCGGCGGCCAGCGTGTAGCGATCGACGTGCACGACGACCGATCGCAACCGACCGGCCGACAGCAAACGCGCGCGAAACACCGCGAGAAAGGCGTCTAGCGGCGCGTGGTTGCCGCGGCATCCGCCGTGCATCTTCACGTAGGTATCGAGAATGCGCGGCCGGGCCGGCTCGCCGAGGTCTCGCTCGGCGCCCGCATAGGCGGGAAAGAATCCGTCGGCGAGGATGCCCTCGTGCCCGCGGGCGCCGTCGGCGGCCATCAAGGCGGCGATACGGCCCGCTTCGCAACCCTGCGCAACCTGCAGCGGCTGGCTTGCCGAGGCACGCAAGGCGGCCTTCAACCCCGAGCCCAGCGACGCGGCGATCGCCAGCGCCTGCGCGATGCCGTCCTCGTCGAGCCGCAGCAGGTGCGCGGTGACGGCCGCCGAGGCGATCGGCGCGAGCACCGCCGTGCTCTGGAAACCGCGCTCGACAATCGCCGGATAGGCGCGCTCGCCGACGCGAAGAAAGACGTCGTAGCCGAAGGCGACGGCCGCGACGAGGTTGGCGGGCCGTACATCGGCGGATCGTACTCGCGCGTCGGCGACGCTGTCGAGCATCGTCAGCGCCGTCGGGATCACGACGCACGACGGGTGACCGCCCGTCGACCGCGATCCGTCCTCCATATAGGCCGCGTGCGACATGAATGCGTTCAGTCGCAGCGCATCGGGGGTACTACGCCTGGCACCGCGGAACCAAACGCGCGACGGGCCCTCGGTGTCGAGCGCCCGGTCCAGTGCGCGCCACGTGCCGATGCGATAGCCGGCGCAGGCGCTGCCAACGAGATCGAGGATGCGCAGGCGCACGGTCTCGCGTACTGCTGCATCGGGCGCGCACGCGGCATCGCGCGCGAGCGTCCGCACGCCGAACCCGGGCGCCGTCATACCAATGCCCGGACTTGCGTTCGGCGTCTCGCGAACCACTGGCGACCGAGCACCCCGAGGAACACCACCAACCCGACCACGCTGCTCGTCATCCCCGGGAAAGCCATGCCGCAACCGGCCGTGATCAGCAGCACGCGCTCGATCTTTGTCAACGGCGCGACGAGATAGCCGATCGCGCCGGCGCCGTAGGGCAGCGTCGACAGGAACAGGAACGCCCACGTGTAGGCGACCTCGACGTTGAAACCGTCTGGCATCAGCATCGGCGTGTAGACGAACATGAACGGCATCAGGTACAGGAACGACGAGAACTTCATCGCGGTGAACCCGGTCCGGTACGGATGCCCGCCCGCGATCCCCGCCCCGGCGAATGCAGCCATGCACACGGGCGGCGTCACGTTGGAACTCTGGCTGAACCAGAACACGACGAAGTGGGCGGCAATGAGCGAAACGCCCAGCTGCCCGAGCGCGGGAACGGCCAGCAGCGCGAGGATCAGGTAGTCGGCGGTGACCGTGATGCCCATGCCGAGGATAAAAGTCGCGAATAGCACGAGCAGCAAAGCCACCCAGACCATGCCGTGGGTCTGCGTCATCACGACTTCCGAGAAGCGGAAGGCGAGGCCCGTGAGCAGCGCAATGCCGACGATGGTGCCGACCGGACCGGCGGTGACGCCGACGATCAGCGACTTCTCGCCGCCGCTGGCGAGCCCTTCGTAGAGCGACGGCAGGAAGTGGCCGATCTGGCCAGTCATCGCGTAGCGGGTGAACATCAGCGCGACGAAGCTCACGATGGCCCAGAACGCGGCGAACGACGGTGTGTAGCCCTCGAACAACGTGTAGAAGAGGACCAGCAGCGGCAGCAGGTAGAACCACCCCGCGCGAAACACGGCCCATACCGACAAACGCTCGCCCTTGGGAATCGCTCCGATACCGGAACGGCCGGCCTCGAAGTGCACCATCACCAGCACCGAGAAGAAATACAGGATGGCCGGCACGAACGCGATCTTGACGATGTCCGCGTACGGCACCTTGAGCATCTCGGCCATCAGGAAGGCACCGGCACCCATGACCGGCGGCATGAACATGCCGCCCGTGGAGGACGCAGCCTCGACGGCGCCGGCCACCTCCGGCTTGTACCCGCCCTTCTTCATCAGCGGAATCGTGAACGTGCCCGTGGCCACGGTGTTCGCCACGGCGCTGCCCGAGATCATGCCGAACATGCCGCTCGCCACGACGGCCGCTTTCGCGGCTCCGCCGCGGTGGCGCGCGGTCAGCGCGACCGGCAGGTCGATGAAGAAGCGCCCCGCGTCGAAGCGCTCGAACAACGCGCCCATGATGACGAACAGCATCACGTAGGCGATGAAGACATACGCCACGAAGCCGAAGATGCCATTCGTCGACGCGTAGACATCGCCAATGATCTGGCCGTATTCAAAACCCTGGTGCGCGAGAATGCCGGCCGGCAGGAGCCGGCCGAGCAGTGCATAGCCGAGCATGAACAGCGCGAGCAGCGGCAGCACGACGCTCATTGCGCGCCGGCATGCCTCGAGCACGAGCACGATGGCGATCGTTCCGAAGACGAGATCGCGCGTGGTGACGCTCCCCGCGCGCCAGGCCATGTTCTCGTAGTCGACGATGAAGTTGCCGAACGCGAGAACCGTGAGCCCGATGAGCAGCAGGTCCAGGCCGCTGGGCCGGTCCATCGGCGCGCCATTCCTCGCCGGATAGCGCAGGAAGACGAGCACCAGGATCGCCATGAGGAAGCCGCCGCGCAGCGTCGACGCGGCAACGTCGTCGACGAGCACCGACAGAATCAGCAACAGGCTGTACGTTGCTGCTAGCGCCTTGTAGAAGTGCTTCCAGCCTCCGTCGAAGTCACGTACGGCACGAGTTCCTTCTGCCTCCTCGAGCAGGCGCAGGAACCGGGATGCGGTCGCGGGTGAGGTGGTCGTCATCGGTGCTCCGATACAGGCGACGGGTCGGACAACAGGTTGGTCGACCCACGTCGCGCGCTGGCGTCGTGCGTCGAAGCGCCGGGGTATGGGGCGCCGGCTGGGTAGAGTGCCTATTTCAGCGCCGGCTCTGGCAACGTCACACCGAGTTCCTTCCAGTAGCGGAGCGCGCCGGGATGCAGCGGACCGATGTTGCCCTCGAGCGGGTTCAAGCGGTTCAGGTTGCTTCCCTTGAACGCCATCTCGACCTTTCGAATGGCGCCGTCCGAGTACGCGAGCTTCGTGAACTCGTAGACGAGGTCATCCGGAACGTCCTTGTGCGCGATGAAGAAGCCCGCGTTGCCGAACAGCGTCACGTCCTTGTCCTGGCCCTTGTAGGTGCCGGCCTTTACGACCACGCTCTGGTAGAAGGGGTACTTCTCGAGAAACTTCGAGCGCTGCAATTCCGGACCGAAATCGACCAGCTGCACCGGCTGGCTGGCGGCGATCTCGTCGACGACGGCCGCCGGGACCGAACCTAGCCGGCTGAACGCGTCGAGCTTGCCGTCGAGCAGTTGCGAGGGGTAGTCCTGGTGACTCGACATGCGCACCTTGACGTCGTCTTTCATGCCGGTGTGTTCGAGGAACAGCGACATCGCCGTGGCCGAGCCCGAACCGGGCGCACCGATCGCGAAGTTCCTGCCCTTGAGATCCGACGCTGTCTGCACATTGTTCTTCTTCAGCGCGATCACGTGGTTGGCCATCGGCGGCGTGACGACACCAATCACGCGCCAGTCGCGCATCGCCTTGGCGAAGGGCTTCTCGCCGTTCCAGGCCTGCGACATCGTCTCGGGTTGTGTCATGCCGAACTGTGCCTGGCCCGAATCCACACGGCGCAGATTCTCGAATCCGCCGCCCGACGTGCTTGGCGAGATCCGCAGTAGCTTCGAGTTCTCGTTGATGTAGCTCGCGAGGGGCGCCGCGATCATGTAGTAGGTGCCCGTAACGCCGCCGGTCGTGATCTGCGCAGCCGTTTGCGCGCCTACGCTTGCGCACATGCCGGCAGTCGCCAGTGCGAGAGATGCAGCTGCGAGCGAAAACTTCGCTCTGCCAGAAAATGGCTTGGCACTCATGCTCTTCCTCCTGATCGGTAGTTACCGGCGCTGTGGGTGCGCGACTGCAGACGTCCCACGCCTCCCTCCAATAGCCGTTCTGTCACACGGGCATACTACTCAGCGCTGATCCATCATGACAAATTCTATTATTTGATTATTGTTCGTCAAAAAAACTGATACAAATACAACTGTCCGCCAAGGACCTCGAGGCGCTCTACCGGGTTTCGTGGGCAACCCACCCTACCGACCCGGAAGCGCTGTTCAGTCCGCGATTCCCGAGGGATACCGAGCAGGGCACGTACTACTCGGGGCGAATCCCGACCTTTCTGATGATCTCCGCGACCGCCGCTGTTTCCGCCTGAATCCGCAGGGCCAACTCCTCCGGCGTACTCGGCTGTACGTCGAGTCCGCGCGCGGACATTGTGGCCCGAACATCGGAGTCCTCGAGTACCTTAAGGGTTTCATTGCGGATTCTGTCGACGACATCCTTGGGAGTTCCGACCGGGACCATGAGCGCGAACCAGCCAATGCTTTCGAAGCCGGGATAGCCGGATTCGGCGACCGTGGGGAGGTTCGGGGTAAGTGCGTTACGCTCCGCACCGGTCGTCGCCAAGGCACGCAGCTTTCCGGACTTTATGTGTGGCATCGTTGACGGAATTGCACCGATCATGGCCTGGATCTCCCCTCCGATGATCGCCGCAAGTGCCGGTGCCGCGCCCTTGTAAGGCACGTGACGCATCTCGATCCCGGTCCGACTCTTGAACATTTCCGACGCGAGATGAAGCGTGCTCCCTATGCCACTGGAACCGTAGTTCAGCGCGTCCGGGTCTCTCTTCGCCAACGCTACGAATTCGTGGAGGTTCTGCACCGGCAGTGCCGCATTCACGACGAGCACATTCTCAAACTTCGCAAGCATAGTGACTGGTCGAAGGTCGGCCTGGACATTGAAGGGCAGCTTATAGAGACTGGGGTTGGCAGTCAGCTGCGTATCGAGCGCAAACAAGACCGTGTAGCCGTCCGGGGCTGCGCGCACGACGGCCTCGGTACCTAGGTTGCCACCGGCGCCTCCACGATTGTCGACGATCCAAGGTTGTCCCATCGACGCAGCGAGCTTCGGCGCAATCAATCGAGCAAGCGCGTCGGTCGATCCGCCCGGAGTGAAACCAACCACCAGTCGGACGGGTCGATTTGGATAAGCGGCGTCAGCAGCTTGCGCAACGCTGGCGGCCATGCACATGCCGAGGAACGTTAACAGGTGGCGACGCCAGAACGCCCTTCGGAATAAGATTATGCGGATGCTCCTGAATCCCAGGGAAGAAAAGGGGGCGGCACGAGCGCCGCGTGGAATGGTTCTTCCATTCATGAGCATGTTCATCTCCGATGCGTGGTTGAACAGAGGTCGATGTGCCGATTCAGCGCATCCTCGTACGACCAAACAGAATTAGAGCACCCCACTTGCGGCGCTGACCGCGCTCGGCGCCGGACGCACGCCGCCGTACATCTCCCAGATGCCCGCCACGAGCCACCCGGCATCGATGGGCAGGTTAATGCCCGTTATCGCCGAAGCACGATCGGATGCGAGGAATTCGATTCCCTCTGCAACTTCATTCGGTTCGACGCATCGACCAAGCGCCAGATGCGCACCCGGATCGCCGTGATAGCGGGCGCCTGCCTTCAAGCGGGCGACTACGCGTGAGACCAGCGTAACGCCCGGGGATACGCTGTTCACTCGCACACCAGCCCGGCCCCATTCCCCGGCCAGGCATTGCGTCAGATTGATGACACCAGCCTTGCTGGGTCCATATGCATGAACCGGGGAAGAGGCCATGCCAACGAGCGACGCCACGTTTACGATACTGCCGACGCCACGCGCAGCCATGCGAGTTCCAAAAGCGCGATTGGCGAAGTATGTGCCGTCTAAGTTGACCCGCATCACCCTCTCCCAGACGTCGAGTGGCGTCTGGGCAATCGGAATGTTCTCCTGAAAGACCCCTGAAGAGACAACCAAGGAAGCGATCGGGCCGATCTCGCCTTCGATCTTGGCCGCGAGGATCTCCATTCCGGCCATGCTGCTGACATCTGCAGCAACGGCGTGCGCGCCGATCTCTGCGGCAAGTCGTCTGGCCGTCTCGAAGTCCTTGTCTCCAATCACGACGCGCCAACCGCGCTCGGCCATCAGTCGCGAGCACGCACCACCGATACCGTTGGCGCCGCCGATGACGAGGGCAAATCTCTCGCTACCCATACGTGTTTTCCTCGTGCTGCCACTGCCAACCGGCATCTGCCAAGCGGAAGGTGTCTAGACCATCGAGCGCGTGCACCCGTAGCGCCATGCGTACAAGTTGACCGAGGCACTGTCGTTTTGCGGCGCACTTTGGCCTACGACGACGTTTTGGACATATGCGCCAAAGGCCGACACTTCCAGTGCATAACAATCGTCGATGGGTTCACGCGCGAGCGCCTTCCGTTCGACGTTGCCGACGGCATCCGTTCCGACTGCATCATCCGCGTGCCCGCATTGCCAGTGAGGAAGGCGGCTGTCAGGATGTTGCGGGGGACGCGCGGTTGCACGCATCTGACGCCTCCTCGAGTTAGTCATCAGGTCACGCCAGCATACTAATCAGCGCAAATTCATCACGACAAGCTATATAATTTGATGGATCTCCATCATTTCGGCTGATGCAAATGCGACTAACCGTGAAGCACCTCGAGGCACTTTACTGGGTCTCGCGGCTCGGAAGCTTCACCGCGGCAGCAGAGCGCCTGCACTCCACTCAATCGGCAATCTCGATGCGCATCCGCGACCTCGAGGAGACGCTCGCGCAGCAACTCTTCGATCGCACAGCTCGCGCCGCCCGGCTGACAGCCAAGGGACAGGAGCTTGTCGGTTACGCCGAGCGCGTCATGGATCTGATGGAGGAGATCAAGGCGCGCATCAGCGATCCCACGATTGTCTCCGGTATCGTTCGCGTCGGCGTCACCGAGTACGTGGCGCTCACCTGGCTGCCCGACCTCGTTCGCGAGCTCAACGCCCGCTTTCCGCGAGTGACGCTTGAGATGAATGTCGACCTGACGCTCTCACTGCTCACCAAGCTCCACAGCGGCGAAATCGACCTGGCGCTCCTCCCTGGTCCAGTGGAGCAGCCCGGCGTGCGCAACGTCTCCCTCGGCTTCGTCCGCTTCGCGTGGATGGCCAGCCCGTCGCTGCGGATTCCGGACCGCGCAATGACACCGCGTGACCTCGACCATTGGCCGATCCTGACGTTGTCGAAGCCGTCGAACTTATACGCCATACTCGAGCGCTGGTTCGAGGAGTCGGGTGCCGTCGGGCGGCGCGCCAACACCTGCAACAGCCTTTCGGTGCTAGCGTCTTGGACCGTCGCTGGGCTAGGTATCGGCTACCTGCCAGTCCAATATCACGAGCGCGACATTCGCGCTGGGCGCCTGCGCATGATCGATGTGCAGCCGCACCTGTCCGAACTCGAGTACGTGGCCGTACTCGACCGTCGTCACACGCAGCCGATCACGCAGGCAGTGGCTGATCTCGCCGCCAGCGTGAGCAACTTCGAGAGCGAGTCGGCTGCGCAGCGCGCACCGGTGTCGCCACCTTCGAGAAAGAAGGGGCGCAAGGTTAGTGACCTCCCCTGATTTCTGGGGCCATCGGGAGCTTGAGAGAAGCGCTCATGTGAATCGCTTGGCTTTCCTGGACAGAACCGAGAGTTAGTTTTCGGCGGTCATAAGGCCCTCATGGGGCCTCGAAACCCTTTGCTGGCGCATGAATTCCGCCGGCGTAAGGTCCATGAGAGCACTGTGAGGACGGCTCTCATTGTAGTCACGTCGCCAGCCCTCGACGATCGCTTTGGCGTCGGCAAGAGACTCGAACCAGTGCACGTTCAAGCACTCGTCGCGCAGCGAACCGTTGAACGTCTCGACGTGGCCGTTGTCGGTCGGCTTGCCCGGTCGGCTGAAG
>JAANMV010003471.1_pt1 | contig 13703 bp, 8 predicted proteins | sample 7279661 | NCBI WGS metagenome assembly JAANMV01 (sample SAMN14094540, study PRJNA606508) | bioreactor metagenome | isolation source: A lab-scale SPAN reactor treating ammonium-rich wastewater day 121 | place: Ireland: Galway | collected 2017-05-16 | reverse complement strand
CAGGTTCCACCATGGCGTGGCGACGGGGTCGGGGGTGGTCCAGCGGCCGGTGTTGATGTCGTAGAGCCGGTTCCAGCAGTAATATTGGCCCAGGCGGTTGGTGCCGGTGCTCGCGCCGTAGACGCCGAGGGTGGGTGCGCCGGGCGGGTCCACCCAGAAACCCATCTGCGACGGCTGGTAGCGGTAGCCGGCCCAGAGGTAGCGCGTGCCGCCCTTGTGCGGGTCCGTCTGCCAGGTGCCGCGCACAGGGTCCGTGAACGGTGCGGCATAAACAATGTACTGGCTGCCGTTGGATGCCACGCCAGAACTGCCCGCTCCGCAAAGCTCCGCTTTCTCGACAGTCCACCGGACTGTCTCGACGTCTCCGGCCACGGTCAAAGTTGTGGCCGTTGCGCCCGTGATGAGCAGCGGCGCGCCGTTTGTCGGCGCTGACGCGCCGGCCGCTCCGCAGAGCCCCGCTTTCTCGCCACTCCACTGGACTGTCTCGAGGTCGCCCGTGAGGTCTTCAACCACGATGCTGTTGGCTGTCGAATCCACCACCACAGCCTCCATGTGACGGCCGCCATTGTAGCCCGGCCGCGCCAGGAACAAAATCTTGCGGGCAAATGGCGCCGCTGATCAGGCGGCTATGAAGGCCAGAGACGTAAACGAATTGCTCTTGCATTGCAACCAGCCTCCAGAGCGCTCTGCGATTAGCCTGACCGGGCCCGGCTATTTCACATCCAGTTCCCAGCTGGCCTTATTGCCGTCGATTTCGATCCAGAGCCAGGCTTTGTCCGGCGCGTCCTTGCGCACCTCGAGGTGGCCGTCAAAGTCGTTGCCTTCCTTGGCCCAGGCCGGCGTGATCTTCGGGGAGAGCTCCTTGCCGTCCTTGTCGGCCAGCCACATGGAAATCTTGATCTTCTGGTTGGCCTCGGGGCTTGCGCCCGTATTGACCTCGAAGACACCTTCCCCGCCTCGTTTGGCGTCTCCGTACTGCACGACCTCCACGTCGAAGGAACCGATCTTCTTCTTGCCGTGCTCCTTTTTTTCGCCGCTGTGTTCGTGGTCATGGTCGTGTTCTTTGTTGGCGGCGTTGGCATTCCCGTGGGAATGGTTCCCGCCGCAGGCGACCGCGAAAAACGCCATCGTGCACAAGGCAAACAGCGCAAGCTTTTTCATGTCATCTCCCTTTCGGTGTTGGAGTGATGCAGAGTCCGCGGGCCAAACAGCACAAAGCCCGCCGGAACGACAATCAGGTTGAGGAACGTGCTGCTGACCAGACCGCCCAGCACCACGACGGCCAGGGGGGCCAGTAGTTCGCTGCCCGGCTCGCCCGCTGCCAGGGCCAGCGGAATGAGGCCCAGCACGGCCGAGAGGGCGGTCATCAGAATCGGAATGAGGCGCTCGCTGCTGCCCTGCACCACGGCTTCGCGCAGGTCTTTGCCCTCTTCGACCATCAACTGCTGATAGTGCGACACCAGCAGGATGCCGTTGCGCACGGCAATGCCGAACAGTGTCACGAAGCCCACCATGCCCGCAATACTGATTACCGGCGCCACGTAGCGCGGGCCCGCGCCCAGCAGGGCCAGGGTGTTGGTCAGGGGGTGAGCGCTGGCCGTCAGGTAAATGGCCGCCACGCCGCCAATCAGCGCCAAAGGCAGGTTCAGCATCACCAGCAGCGCGCTGCGGAAGTTGCCCAGGGCCGTGTAGAGCAGGAACAGAATCACGAAGATCACGCCCAGGCCCATGAGCAAGATGGTGCGGCTGGCGCTCTGCTGGGCCTCGAACTGGCCGCCGTAGTGCACGGAGTAGCCGTGCTTCTCGACGACGATGGGATCGACCTTTTTGCGCACTTCGTCTACCAGGTCGCCCAGGTTGTAGCCCTCGGCCACGTTGCAGGAGATCGTGGCCTTGCGCTGGGCGTGCTCGCGCGCGATCAGGTTGCTGGCGCGCTCAATGCCGACGTCGGCCACTTCGAACAGCCGCACGCGCGCGCCGCCCTCGCCGATGAGCACGAGATTCTTCACCTGCTCGACGTTGGCGCGCTCGTCCTCATGCAGGCGCACGACCATGGAATAGCGCCGCTGCCCCTGGTTCACTTCCGCCACGGTGATGCCCGAGATGAACGCCTGCACCTGCGAAGCCGCGCTGACGGGTGTGAGGCCAAAGCGCGCCAGGTCGTGAGGACGGTACTCGATGGGGACAGTGTCGATCATGACCTCGCGGTTGGCGGCGACGTCGCGGGTGCCGGGCAGGGCCCGGAGCGCGGCTTCGACCTCCTGGGCGATGGCGCGGAGCTTGGAGAGATCGTCGCCGTACACGTTGATGGCAATGGCGGCGGGAGTACCTGAAAGAATGTGGCTGAGGCGGTGTTCGATGGGCTGGCCGACCATGGTGGTGATGCCGGGAATCCTGGCGAGCACTTTGTCGATCTCCTCGCGGACCTGGGCCTTGGTGTAACCCGGCTTGATGCTGACCTCGATTTCGCTGCTGCTGGCAGGTTCGGCGTGTTCGTCGCGCTCGGCGCGGCCGGTGCGGCCCACGACGGCGCGCACGCCCTCGACCTTGATGAGCTGTTTTTCGACGCTCAAAGCCAGGCGCTCGCTTTCGGCCAAGGACGTTCCGGGCGGCGCCATGAGGAACACCGTGAAGGTGCCCTCGTTGAAGTCGGGCAGGAAGCGCGTGCCGAACGTTGACGCAAAGGCCAGGCTGGCCAGTGAGAGCGCAAAAGCGCCCAGCACGACGGCCCAGCGCGCCTTCAGCGCCAGCCGCAAAGTGGGCCCATAGAGGGCCTTGAGCTTGCGCGACACGAAGCTCTCGTGCTCCTTCCCGTGCCCGGCGCGGCCAAGCAGCAGCCTGCACAGGGCGGGCGTCACGGTCAGCGCCACGACCAGGGAGGCGAGAATTGACACGATGTAGGCAATGCCCAGGGGCCGGAAGAAGCGGCCCTCCAGCCCCTGCAAGAAGAGCAACGGCACAAACACGATGCAGATGATGACCGTGGCGAACACGACGCTGGAGCGGATTTCGTTGCTGGCGTCAAACACCACTCGCAGGTGGCTCTTGCGCTCGCCCTCGGGCAGGGCGTTGTTTTCCCGCAACCGGCGAAAGACATTTTCGACGTCGATGATGGCGTCGTCGACCAGTTCGCCAATGGCCACGGCCAGGCCGCCCAGGGTCATGACGTTGATGTTGAGCCCCAGCGCCCACAGCGCCAGCAGCGCCACGGCCAGCGAAAGGGGCAGCGCCGTGAGCGTGATGATCGTGGTGCGCACGTTCATCAGGAACAGAATCAGCAGGATGGCCACGAAGACGGCGGCCTCAATCAGCACGCGGGTCACCTTGTTGACCGCCGTGTCAATGAAGTCGCTCTGGCGCATGATGTGGCGGTTGAGCACGATGCCCGACGGCGCGGCTTTCTCGGCGGCATCCAGCGCCTTGTCGATCTCCTCGGTCAGGGCGAGCGTGTTCACGCCGGGATTTTTCTGGATCGAAACCACCACGGCCTTATGGCCTGACTCATGGCCCGAGCCGCGCTTGGGGGCGCCGGCGAAGGAAACTTCGGCGACGTCGCCCAGCGTTACGGGCGTGCCCATGTGATACTTGACGATGGTGCGTCTGATGTCGTCGACGCTCTGGACCCGGCCGCTCTGGCGCAGGGGCAGTTCCAGGCCTTCCACGTTGGGCAGGTAGCCTGCGCCCATGGTGGCGTGGACTTCCCTGGCCTTGGCGGCGACCTGCTCGATGGTCAGGCCGTAGAGCGCGAGGCGGTCCTGGCGCACGTTGATCTGGTATTCGGGCAATTCGCCGCCCAGGGCCACGACCTGGGCGATGCCGGGCACGGTCAGCAAGCGGTTGCGCAGGTCGAACTCGGCGTAGGCCCGCAGTTCGAGGTCGCTGACCACGGGCTTGCCGTCTTCAAGGCGGCTCGAGAGCGAGATCAGCATGATCTCGCCGGTGATGGATGTGATGGGCGCGATCTCGGCGTGGGCGCTTTCGGGCAGGGATTCGCGCACGGAGGCCAGCTTCTCGGAGACGAGCTGGCGCGCCCTGTAAATGTCCTCGCCGAATTCGAACTCGACCCACACAATGGAAAGCGAAATGGCGCTGGAGCTGCGCACGCGCCGCACGCCGGGCAGGCCGTTGACGGCCGTTTCAATCGGGAAGGTCACGTTGCTTTCGACTTCATCGGCGGCCAGTCCTCCGGCCTCGGTCATGACCACGACGGTCGGCGCGTTGAGTTCAGGGAACACGTCCACCGGCACGCGCGGCAGTGAAAGCCCGGCGGCCAGCAAAAGCGCGCCGGCCAGAATCACCACCAGGGCGGGCTGCTGCAGGGAAAATGCGATGATGCGCTTGAACATCAGTGATCAGCTCCCGCATGCCAGGTGCCGTCGGCATGGAAGTGGCCTGCCCCCGTGGCCTTGCCGCTGCCTGTGAGCTTGAGTTCGTACACGCCGCCGAGGACGACTTCGTCGCCTTCCATCACGGCTTCTTTGATTTCGATCCAGCGCCCGTCCGAGAGGCCGAACTTGCCCGCGATGCGGATGACCTTGTCGGGGTTGTTGGGGTCCCGGCGGAAGATGACACGGTCCAGCTCGTCGCGTACCACGCAGGAAAGGGGCACGGCCAGCACGGGCGCGAGCGTGCTTTCAAGCTGGATTTCCACCTCGACGGCCACGCCGGGGCGGGCCCAGCGTATGCCGTGGGCGGGCGTTACGAACAGGTTGATGACGCGCTCGTCGGCGTCACCGTCGAGGCCCACACGGACCTTGCCCTGAAGGGGCGTTGCCAGCGCCAGGGCGCCGCCCGTGGGCGGCAGAATCTTTGCTTCCTGGCCGCCCACGATATCCAGCAGGTCGGCCTGCATGGCCCGCGCCACCACGCGCACCTGGGCCAGGTCGGCCAAAGTCAGCACGAGCTGGCCCTGCTCGGCCCAGCTTCCGTCGCTCACCCCCAGCGCCTGCACCACGCCGGGCCCCCGGGCTGAAAACGCAAGCCTTGAGATGTTCTGCCAGCGAGGTGCGGAGCCCTCCATGGCCTCCAGTTCGCTTGCGGTCAAACCCGTGAAGGAAACCGCCTCCCGCAGCTTGAGCCCGAAGTGGAGCTGCGCCGCCTGCATCTCTGCCTGCAGGGCCTGCTCTTCCAGCATGAGGCGGGTCTGGTCGCTGCCGTGTCGCGCGACTTCAGCTTCCAGTTCTGTGCGCTGGAGGCCGAGTTCGGCGCGGGTCTTGGCCTGTTCAAGCTGGCGCACCCGGGCCTCGGAGAGCCGGGCGCGCGCCTCCACGAGGTCGGCGGCTTTGCCCGTGCCGGCCGCGACGAGCTTTTCGAGGTCATCGACGCGTCTGGCCCAAAGCGCCCGGGCGTTCTCCAGCTCGAGGCTCCGGGCCACGCCGGCTTCGATTAAGGCGTCCAGGGCCGAAAGGCGCGACTGCGCCAGTTCCTTTTCGCGGCCTGCCTGCTCGACGGCTCCTTTCTGGGACGCCCAGCGGAACTGCGCCGCATGGTACGCCGCCTGGGCCTGGGCCAAGGCCTGCTGGAGTTCACGCCAGGCCGGAGCCTCCAGGGAATAGAGCAGGGTTCCGGCCTCCACCGCCTGAAGATGCCGCACATGAAGCTGCACGCGGCCTGCCAGCACCGCGTGGTGCTCGGCCAACGCTTCGGGCGCAAGCTCGAAGCGGCCGGGCACACGCAGGGTCCGCGCGATGTGGCGGCGCTCCACTTTCACAAAGCTGATGCCCAGATTCTCCCGGACCGCCTCCGGCACGTCGATGCGGTTGGTGATCTTCGGCGCGGCTTCCCCGGACGCTGGCGCCGGCGGCTCCTGCCTGGGGGTGCAGCTTGTCAGCACGAGCAGCGCGGCCGCGAGCGAAAGCATGGCGTCACGTTTGAGGTTCACTTGTTGTCCTTTGGCTTGAAGGTGGGGCCCTTGAGGGCGTTGAGCGCGTCCATGGCCTGGGCTTCGTGAAGCCTTGTCTGAAGCACGCGCTCTTTGGCTTCGCGCAGGGACTTCAGCGCTTCCAGCATCAGCAGGGCGTCGAAGTCGCCGGCTTCGGCGCGTTGCCTCGCCTCTCTCACTTGCAGGTCCACCAGGGGGGCCAGACCTTCTTCGACCTGGCGGCGCGCGGCACGCACGCGCTCCAGGCGCAGGCGTGCCAGTTCGGCGCTCACGGCGGCTTCCTCGCGGGCCTGTTCATAGGCGGCGCGGGCCGCTTCCCGGGCGACGCGCGCCTTGGCGATGCCCGCACGGTTGAGATTGATCAGGGGCAGCGGAATGCCGAAGCCCAGAGAGATGGTGCTCTGGCCCTCGTCCATTTCGTAGCCGGGGCCGATGCGCAGATCGGGATACTGCTTGCGGATCTCCAGCCGCAGTTGCTGCTCGGCGACGGAATAGGCCGCGCGGGCCACGGACACCGGGGGCCACTCGCCGTCTGCGCGCCGGTCGAGGCTCGCGCCCAGCGAGAGGTTGAGCCGCAGCGGCGCGGCCGGTGCCAGGCCCAGCAGGCCGAGAATGGCGCATTGCTGTTCGCGGGACTGGGCGCGCAGGTCCTCCAGCTCGATGCGGCTTTGCAGCAGCTCAATCTCGAAGAGTCGGGCGTCCGTGCGGGCCAGCTCTGAGGCTTTGGCAAGGTCGGCGGCGCGCCGGCCCACGTCGCTCAAGCTTGCGCTGTGGGCCTCCAGCAGCAGCACGCGCTCATTCAGCGCCGCCTGCTCCCGCCAGAGTCTGCGCAAGTCAACGATGACCTCCCACTCCAGGGCCAGCACTTCGCGCCACCTCACTTCGTGTTCAGCGAAGGCCAGGTCGCGCTCGACGCCCTTGCGGCCCGAGATGGGAATGGTGAACTCCAGTCCCGCCGACGCCATCCAGGGATGTGAGATGCTGGCCAGAATCACCCCGGCGCTGACATTCAGCTCGGGGTTTTCCCACTCGCCGGCGTGCCTGGCACCGGCCAGGGCCGCTCCCGCTTCCAGGCGGGCCCGCCTGAGACCGGCATTGAAGAACAGGGCGACGACCTCCGCCTCCTCGAGGTCCAGGCCGTCCGAGGGGTCGTAGCGGCGCGGCCTTGTGTCGCGCTGCGAAAGGGCCGCCGCGAACTCCCGCACGCCGGCGTCATTCACGCTGCGGGCGTGCCATTCGCGGTCGTGTGCCGCGTCGTCGAGGGGGCGGGGGGAATAGCTCTGGCAGGCGGCGAGCAGCAGGCCGCCCAGAAGTGCGGGCACGAGGGCCCGGATCGAACTGAACATGGAATCTCCGTATCGCCAAGTCAGGACCGTGACGCTGGTCGCGAAGGGCTAGATACGGAGGTTGGAGGTGCCCACGAGCAGGACCCCGGCAGGCGGCGGGTGCCTCCATTGCAGGCGCTGCACCCATGGCCTGGGCGCAAGCGGGCAGAAGACTTCCGTCTGGAAGGTCGGCGGCCATACAACCGCTGTGGTGATGCTGACCAGCCCCAAAAGCCCGGGGGCCTCGATCAGATGGCTGCAATGGCGGGGCTGCTCCGGGCAATGGTTCGATTCGTGGTCGGCGTTTTCGGGGTGGGTGTGATCGGCGTGGATATGGTCCAGGTCGATGGACTCATGCGAATGGTTCAAGGCGGCATGGAGCCGGCAGGGCTCAAGCGCGGGAGCCAGGGCGAGCATCAGGGCCGCAATGAGGTTCAGCACCACCATGGCCGCATTAAACGTTTGGACCGGGCCGCAAGCCCGGAAAAACAGAAAAAGATTCCGGGGTGTCCGGTTTTCCCGGTCCGGCAGGTCGTTGAATAAAGCGGCATCCGGCTATTTCTTCAACCCGGTCGGGCCAAAGTGAATCCGGCTTGATTTCCATGTCAGGCGGCTTTTCAGCCGCCTGAAATGCGCAAGCCATCCAGGGCTTGTGTCCGCCGGCCGTATTTCAACGGCCTGCCGGCTGCGTGGACGTGATGGTCAGGCCGTGACGGTCTTGGTGGCGGCGGCAGTCTTCTGCCCCTGGAACCATTTGAGATAGGACTCGATGAAGTCGTCGATTTCGCCCGCCATGACCCGCTGAATGTCGCCTGTCTCATGCTCTGTGCGTGCATCCTTCACGATGGTGTAGGGGTTCATGACATAGTTGCGGATCTGGTAGCCGAAGCTCACTTCGCCCTTGGCGCCATAGAGCTTGGACAGCGCGGCATCTTTCTTGGCGCGCTCAAGCTGATAGATCTTGGACTTGAGCAGCTCCATGCCAATGGCGCGGTTCTGGTGCTGGGAGCGCTCGCTGGAGCAGCGCACCACGATGCCCGTGGGCTTGTGCACGATGCGCACGGCGCTTTCCACCTTGTTGACGTTCTGCCCGCCCTTGCCGCCGGAACGGGCGAAGGACAGCTCAATGTCGGTGTCCTTGATCTCGATGTCGCCGACGTCGGCGTGAAAGCTCTCGGGCACGGCGTCCACGCTGGCAAAGCTGGTCTGGCGGCGGCTCTGGGTGTCAAACGGGCTCACGCGCACCAGCCGGTGGACGCCCACCTCGCCGCGCAGGTAACCCGCGGCGTAGGGCCCCTTGATCAGCATGGTGGCGCTGCGGATGCCGATGACTTCGGCGTCCTGGTAATCGACGATTTCGACTTCGTAGTCGTGCCGCCGCGCCCAGCGGGCGTAGATTTCAAATAACTGGGCCGCCCAGTCGCAGGCGTCGTTGCCGCCCGCTCCCGCCTGCACCGTGAGAAAGCAGTTGGAGTCGTCGCCGGGTTCATTGAGCAGGGACTGAACTTCGAGCTTCTCGTAGTCGGCCTCGATGGAGCGCAGCTCCTTCTCGGCGTCACCGAACGAAGATTCGTCGCCGGCCTCCTCGGCCAGCTCCAGCAGGGCTCGCGCGTCGTCGATGCGCTTGAGCAGTTTTTCAAAGGGCAGCACCACGGCGCGCAGCTTCTTCACCTCGCCCATGAGCTTCTGGGCGCCTTCGGCGTCGCTCCAGAAATCGGGCGCGGTTGTGCGGGCTTCAAGCTCGGTCAGTTTCTTGCGCTGATTGGCGAGGTCAAAGAGACACCGTGAGCTTCTGGGTGCGGTCGTGGAGCTGGGCGGCTTTCAGAGTCAGGTCTTCGCGCATCGTCGGTATCCCGGATTCGATCAGGGCGAACCAGGTCCGCCCGCGCGGTCAGGTTAGCAAGCCAGGGGCGCCTGCCCAGTGTGCGGCATGGGGCTTGCACGAATGAACCTGTTCACTACACTGTTTCGCTTCTGCGGCGGAGCCTCCTCTCCGCCGCGCGGCATTTTTAGAGGGGGCGGTTATGGCCGACCACGAACACGTCGTCATCCTTGACCTGGGCTCGCAGTACACGCAGCTCATCGCCCGGCGCACGCGCGAACTGGGCGTCTACTCCGAAATCCTGTCGCACAAGACCACCCTGGCCGAAATCCGCAAGCGCCACGGCCTCAAGGGCGTCATCATCTCCGGCGGCCCCGCCAGCGTTTACTGGGCTGACTCCCCCAAGGTCGACGAAGCCCTGTTTTCCTCCGGCATCCCCGTGCTGGGCATCTGCTACGGCATGCAGTTGGGCTGCAGCGTGCTGGGCGGCAAGGTCATCCCCGGAGACAAGCGCGAATTCGGCCACGCCGATCTCGAGGTCCTGCACGAAGATGCCCTGCTCGCCGGCATCACGCGCCGCCTCGCCGACGAGCCCCACGCCCTGCGCGCCTGGATGAGCCACGGCGACAAAGTCACCGCCCTGCCCCCCGAAAAGTTCGAAACCCTCGCCCGCACCCAGAACTGCGAGTACGCCGCCGTCCGGCACCGCACCCTGCCTTTCTTTGGCGTGCAGTTTCACCCCGAAGTCCGGCACAGCGTCTCGGGCCTGCTCCTGCTCAAGAATTTCCTGTTCAACACCTGCCGTTGCGCCGGTGACTGGCAGATGAGCGGTTTCATCGAGGAACAGTGCGAGCGCATCCGCAGACAGGTGGGCCAGGGCCACGTCATCTGCGGGCTTTCGGGCGGCGTGGATTCGAGCGTGGTTGCCGCGCTGATTGCCAGGGCGATTCCCGGCCAGCTCACCTGCATCATGGTCGACAATGGTCTGCTGCGCCACGGCGAGGTGGAGGGCGTGCGGGCCGCCTTTGAAGGCCACTTCAAGGTCAAGCTCGTGGTCGCCGACGCGCGCCAGCGCTTCCTCAAGAAGCTCGCCGGCGTAACCGACCCCGACGACAAGCGCAAAATCATCGGCGAGGAGTTCATCCGCGTGTTTGAGGCCGAGGCGCGCGGCGTGAAGGACGCCCGCTTCCTCGCCCAGGGCACCCTCTACCCGGACGTCATTGAAAGCGTGGCGGCCCACGGCGGCCCTACGGCCAAGATCAAGCGCCACCACAACGTGGGCGGCCTGCCCGACGATCTCAAGTTCGAGCTGGTTGAGCCCCTGCGCTATCTGTTCAAGGATGAAGTCCGCGAAGTCGGCAAGGAACTGGGCCTGTCCGACGCCCTGGTCTGGCGCCAGCCCTTTCCCGGCCCCGGCCTGGCCGTGCGCTGCCTGGGCGAAATCACCGAGGAGCGGCTTTCCATTCTCCGCAAGGCCGACGTCATCGTTCAAGAAGAGATCGAAAAGGCGGGCCTGACGCGCCGCATCTGGCAGGGCTTTGCCGTGCTCCTGCCCGTGAAGAGCATCGGTGTCATGGGCGACGAACGCACCCATGAGTACACTTGCGCCATCCGCGCCGTGGAGAGCGTGGACGGCATGACGGCGGACTGGGCCAAGCTTGACTACGACCTCCTGCGCCGCATGAGCAACCGCATCATCAACGAGGTTCGGGGCTTCAACCGCGTGGTGTACGACATCTCCAGCAAGCCGCCCGCCACCATCGAGTGGGAGTAGGCCGCCTCGGGAGTCCCTTATGCGACACTCCGCTGCAGGATTCGCCGGCACCTCAAGGCCGGCCGCCGGCCTCGCGCTGCTGGGCCTGAGCCTGGCCCTGACGCTGTACTGCACCGCCTGCGGCGGCAACAGCGCCAACAGCGGCCAGGTCGGCGCCTCCCTGGAGGGCGAGCAAAAACCCTCCGCCGACGACCTCCCCATTCCCGCCGCGCCCACTGAAGCCCACGGGCGCATGGCGCGTCTGCTGCCCAAAGTCGCCCGCATCAACGACTCCCTGGCCTATTGCGGCTGGGACGCCGAGCGCGCCCTGGCCTACACGGACAAAGAACTGGGCGAAGGCGCCGTGAAGAAGGCGCCCATGCCCTGCGTGCGCGCGCGCTTTTCCAGCACCGGCTACGAACTCATGGGCGTTCCCGGCGAAAAGGGCGACGACTCCGTCATGGCCCAGACCTTCCCCCAGGTCTGCGACTTCTACCTGATCGAGGCTCCCGCCCCGGACGCCGCCGAGGCCGTCCGCCGCAAGCTTGAAGAACACCTGCTGGCCCAGAAGTTCGACAGGAAGGACCCCCTGGGCATCGGTATGAAGCGCAACCAGCAGGACGTCCTTATCCAGCAGTTCCTGCGCGTCGATGAAGAGCCCGAGCGCGACATCGCCCGCGTCGCCTACACCCTCGTCATCGGCAGCTACATCCTCTACGCGCTCGAGGCCGAGGTCCGCACCCCTCAAGTCGGCCCCAAGGGCGAGAAGTATCGCCTGCCCACCAACATGCAGCTCGGAAGCCGCGTCGGCGCCCAGGTCATCGTGCTCGTCGATGACGCCATCGGCCGCTGACGCTTTCAACCTCAAGCACCGCAACGCGCCTTGATTCCCGCAGCGCCGCCCGCCACAATCGCGGGCCTAGCGCTGTCGCCCGCTATCACAGGAACCGCTCCATGCCCAAGACCGCCGCCAAGGCCAAGCCCGGCCTGTCCAACGAACAGATTCTCGCCGCCTACCGCATCATGGTGCTCTCGCGCAAGACTGAGGACAAATGCTCCATCATCCTGCGCCAGAGCAAGGGCGGCAGCTTCCAGATCTCCGGCCCCGGCCACGAAGCCGCGCTCGCGGCCGCCGCCATGGTCTTCCGCCCCGGCCAGGACTGGTCCATCTGCCACTACCGCGACCTCACCTACGCCCTGGGGCTTGGCGTCACGGCTGAAGAAATCTTCACGGGCTTCATGGCCCGCGAAGGCGACCCCGCCTCGGGCTCGCGCCAGATGCCCAGCCACTTCGGCCACAAGGCGTTGCGCATCATCAGCAAGTCCAGCTGCGTCGGCACCCAGTTCCTCCAGGCCGCGGGGCGCGGCACGGGCATCAAGCACGACAAGGCCGATGAGGTGGTTTACGTCTCCGCCGGGGATGCCACCTGCGCCGAGGGCGAGTTTCACGAGGGCCTGAACTGGGCCACCATCCACAAGACGCCCGTCGTCTTTCACATTGAGGACAACGGCTACGGCATCAGCACCCACTGGTCGCAGCAGCGCGCCCAGCCCCTCATGGAGTGGGTCAGCGGCTACCGCAACCTTGCCCGCTTCAACCCCGACGGCTGCGACCTCTTTGAGAGCTACGACGCCTTCAAGGCCGCCCACGAATACGCCCGCAGCGGCAAGGGGCCGGCCATTGTCATCTCGAAGGTCGTGCGCCTCTGGGGCCATTCTTCGAGCGACAACCGCAAGAAGTACATGACCGACGCCCAGATCGCCGAGGAATCCAAGCGCGACCCCATCGCGCTATTGCGCGCCTGGATCATCGACAACGGCCTCGCCGACGAAGCCGAGCTCGTCGCGCTCGAAGCCCAGGTCAAGAACGAGATTGACGCCGCCGCCGAGCGCGCCGAGGCCAAGCCCTTCCCCGCGCCCCAGACCGCCGCCACCCACGTGCTCTACGAGGGCGAAGACAACGCCCTGCGCCCCAGGCCCGGCGTTGAATACAAGCCGGCTTCTTTGGGCGAGCCCGTGGTCATGATTGACGCCATCAACCGCGCGCTGCACGAAGAATTCGAGCGCGACGAACACCTGGTCTGCTGGGGCCAGGACGTGCAGGACGGCAAGGGCGGCGTGTTCGGCGCCACCACGGGCCTGAGCACGAAGTTCGGCACTGAGCGCGTGTTCAACAGCCCCCTGGCCGAGGCCACGGTCATCGGCACGGCGCTTGGCTATTCCTACAAGCCCGGCCGCAAGGCCGTCGTCGAGATCCAGTTCGGCGATTACATCTTCCCGGCCTTTGAGCAGATCGTGAACGAGGTGGCCACCGCCCGCTACCGCAGCAACAACAACTGGCCCGCGCCCATGGTCATCCGCGTGCCCGTCGGCGGCTATATCCAGGGCGCGATGTACCACAGCCAGTGCATCGAGGCCACCTTTGCCACGCGCCCCGGCATGATGATTGCCATGCCGTCAAACGCCGCCGACGCCAAGGGCCTATTGAAAGCAGCCATCCGCGGCCAGGACCCCGTGCTCTTCATGGAGTGCAAGAACCTCTACAGGCAGGAACGCGCCAAGAGCCCCGAGCCCGACAAAGACTACGTGCTGCCCTTTGGCATCGGCCGCGTCGTCCGTGAGGGCAACGCCGTCACCGTTGTCACCTGGGGCAACACGGTGAACATCTGCCTCGACGCGGCTATGGAGCTTTCAAGCCGCGGCATCGAAATCGAGCTCATTGACCTGCGCACGATTCTGCCCTGGGACAAAGACCTGGTGTTCAAGAGCCTGAAGAAGACCAACCGCTGCATGGTCGTCCACGAAGAACAAATGACCATGGGCTTCGGCGCCGAAATCAGCGCTCGCATCATGGAAGAAGCCTTCGACCTGCTGGACGCCCCCGTAAAACGAGTAGCCGCGCTCGACAGCTTCTGCCCGTAC
>JAANMV010003467.1_pt1 | contig 13712 bp, 15 predicted proteins | sample 7279661 | NCBI WGS metagenome assembly JAANMV01 (sample SAMN14094540, study PRJNA606508) | bioreactor metagenome | isolation source: A lab-scale SPAN reactor treating ammonium-rich wastewater day 121 | place: Ireland: Galway | collected 2017-05-16 | reverse complement strand
TTCAAGCTCGGCATCGCCGATATGAAGGGCATGAAACTCGAGGATGTCCTCCGTTCCGCCGTCCTCGATGTCGGAAGCCTTATGGAGGCCCTTCTTCTGCCCCATACCGAGCAGGACGATTTCGACACGATGACCTTCGAGGCAGTCGGAGGGAGGCATCTGCGTTTCAGGTTGCGACACCTCGAAGGGGGGTCCGGTCGTTTCCTGGACACAGAATGGGGAGGACGGCAGGAAGGCGCTTTCGTCCTCACGATCCTGGATGTCACCAGGAAGGTGGAATCGGATAGGAGGATACAGCATCTGGCCCGATATGACGGACTGACGGGTATCGCCAACCGGACATACTGGGAAGAGACGACTCCCCGCCTGATCTCGCGCCTCGCGCCCGATGCACTCGTGGGCCTTGCGGTTCTCGATATAGATCGCTTCAAGTTGATCAACGACACGCTCGGGCACGATGTCGGCGACAAGGTGATCGCCGGGGTCGCGGCGCGTCTGGGGAAGGTGGACAGTTCCCGGATGTTCGTAGGCCGTCTCGGCGGAGACGAGTTCGTCGTATTGGCGACGGGCCTGAAGGATGTCGAAGACGCAGGTCGCCTCTTCGACAAGATGTTCGCCGCGATCAGCGGCGGGTACGACATCTCCGGCCAGAACGTAGAGGTGCGTTGTAGCGGCGGCGTGATAATCAGGTCTCGCTCCGGTTTCAACCTCCATGCGGACATGAGCCGGGCGGACATGGCGCTTTATACGGTCAAACGCATGCCCGACAGGGCATGGCGGCTTTTCGACGATGCCATGGAAGACGAATTCCAGTCTACGACCAGGATCAAACACGACTTGAAAGCCGCGATCGACGGAGGTCTGCTGGACGTCGTGTACCAGCCTATCTACGACGCAGCGGACGGTCGCGCGCATTCGGCGGAAGCGCTCTGCCGCTGGATGCATGCGGAGGTAGGCCCGATACCGCCTTCACAGTTCGTCGCCATGGCCGAAGAGATCGGCGTGATCGGCAAGCTTACCGAATACGTCCTCGGCATAGCCTGCCGGGACTGCATGACGTGGAGCGGCGACATGGCGGTTTCCGTGAACCTCTCCGCTCTCGACCTGGCTAAAGACGGTGTCGTGGAGATGATCGAGAAGGCGTTGGCGGATAACTCCATGCCGCCGTCGCGGCTTTGCGTAGAGGTGACCGAGACGGTGTTCGTGAAGGATTTCGCAAAGACCGCCGCCACGCTCATGCGCCTGAAGGACATAGGCGTGAAAACGTCTCTGGACGATTTCGGAACGGGGTACTCGTCCCTTAGCTATATGGACCGCCTGCCGCTGAACCGCGTTAAGATCGACAGGTCCTTCGTGACAAAGGTCGTGAAGGACGCGAAAGCGTTCCAGCTTTTCAGCGCCGTCGTGGGGCTGGCGAAAGGGCTGGGGTTCGAGGTCGTGGTGGAAGGCGTCGAGCGCAAGGACCAGTTCGACAAGGTGGTGTCGGTCCAGGGTGTCGACATGATCCAGGGCCATGTCTTCTCGGGTGCCATGGCTTCAGAAGAGTTGGCTCGCCTGCCCGCTCCCGCCGCTCCGCGCGCCCGTGGCGGTTCGGGCCTGCGAATTGTCTAGCGCTTTAGCGAGCTCCGCCTCGTCTGCATATGCTGGCGCGCTTCCCGGTCGCACATCTTGTTGACCCAGCTTCTGGCGGCTTTCGATTTCGTGTCGTGTCCCTTCACGTGTTTCAGCCAGATCGGGGTTCCGGGCGCGAGCGTTCTCAAAACGGCGACCGCTTCAGCCATGCTCGACGGATAGGTCCGCATTTCGGGGATCGGGTGGGTGCCGTGATGTTCTCCCACCGCCTTGCAGTTCTCCCTGAACGCGCGTACCCAGCCAAGGGCGGCGATGTTGTCGCACTGCATGACGACTGCGCCAGGTGCCGCGCCCCTTAGCCTCGCCAGCGTTTCGCGGAGAGCGAGTACGAGTCCCCAGAACTCCCCGTCATTGGAACTGCGGCATCTGACAGGCACCTGACCTCCGAAGAACACGCCTCTTTCCATTGCGTCTGTCCGGTACCACGCTCCGTATCCCGCCGCTCCCGTTTCTGGGCAGAAAGACACGTCGCAGAAGAGCGTAAGCAATCCGGTTTCCTTCTTCTCGGGGCCTTTCCGCGCAGGTTCCATTTTTCCGCCTTTCTCGTCGTGTCCTGTCAATGGTGGCGACGGAATTGGAGACTCCGCAAGCCGATACAGGAGAATTTCGATGCCGTTTACGCCGCGCCGGCTTGTCTTCGGTCGCGTTTTGAGCGATTTTCCTTTTCTGGTGAAAGAAGGAGATCGGGATGGCGACAATCAACGAGTTCCGCGCAGAAGTCGCAAACAGGGACTTCCAGGCCGCCTCCAGGCTTGCTTCGGTCGTCGTCTCCGTCATGGGCAACGAGGCCCCGGCGGAAGTGTTCGATTTTCTCGACCGCGCGTCTGCCAAGTGCAGGCATACCGCTTTTGTCTGTGCGACGAGTTTCTTTCATCGGGAGGAACCCGCACCCGGGCATCGTGTCACCCTCTTCAAGCGCGTTGTCCGCGGACACGACGACGACCTCTCCGCCGCGGCGTACTTCGCCCTTGCCGGTGAATGTCTTCTCGACAAGAAGACGGTCAACAAGACGATGGGCTATCTCAAGCATGCGGCGGAACTCGGTCACTCCGAAGCCACGCTCCGCCTCGCCATCGGGTACGATCTGGGAATTTTCGGCAATCGCGTGAACGTCTCGCGCGCTCTGGAGAGCTTCGCCGACGCAGTCGAGGACGACTATCCGCCAGCCAAACTGGCGATGGCCGAATTCCTGATCCGCCGCGGCATCGACGACACCGTTTACGACCCGATCGAATTGCTCCGCGAAGCGGAGGACGACGACATGGAAGGAGCTTCCGAACTTCTGGCTATACTACGGGAAGCCGGCTATACAGGTACCGAGACGGAGGAAGAAGACCTGCCGTTGCTGCCCGAACGCGTGATCCCCGCAGACCTGTCGAGACCACGCCTTGTCGTCGAGGCCCTGCGAAACGAGACGGATGTCTCCCATGAGCAGGCGTCTAACCTCGTTTCCGCGCTTCACGGTTTTCCGGATTGGGCGGACTTGGAGACCGCCGTGAATACATCCGGCTTCACCGGCCCCTTCGACGAGGAACTCTCGCGGAAGCGACTACGTGACAGGCAGGTAGACCAGGCGGATATCATCCGGGTTTTCTTCGGGATCACCTATGAGGAGGCCGAGGTCTTTCAGGAACTCTTGAAGCCGACGGCCAGAGTCGGATTGCCGTCGCTCAGGGCGCTGTCGAAAACGATCTCGGAAAGACTTCCCGACGACTGACCGTCGACGCAATCCCCGCTGTCGACCGTTTTTCCGGATTTGGTGTCTACAATTAATTCGTTGACACGGACCCGTCGGATGTTCATAGATGTCGCGACATTCAATACGGAGAAAGACCTGTGTTCCTATCCATCTCGGTTACAGGAGAATACGCGCCGGATTTCGGCTTCGTACTCTACAAGCATCCCGACCGCTTCTTCGAGAAGGCAACGGGAAAGTCCCGAATTATCGGGATGTTCCCCGAAAACACGCCTCAACGGTCCGAGTTCGTGCTGTCTGTCGAGGTCGATCCCGTAGAACGCGTTCGCGGTGTCAACTGGGATCGCGGTATCGCGTCCTATGTCGAACCCATGCCGTTCCTCGCCGCTTCGCACATGTCGAACGCGATTTCTTCCGCGCTGGGGTCCGCCCTTAACGGAACTCTGGGTTCGAAGGACCCTGTCGTCGACGCGAGGGTGAAGGCGATCGGCGTTCAACCGTGGCCTCTTTCGATCACGGTCGGCCCCGTAAGATGCGGCCCGCGCATGATCGAATATCTCTTCGGAGAACTCGGATGGGAAGTCTCGGTCGAATCCCACGCCCTCGACGTTCCTGGCGTCGTGGACGACCGCCCGCTTCATATTTTCAGGCTTACCGGGAATTCCGTAGTGTCGACCGCGCTCGCCCAGCTTTACGTGCTGCTTCCCGTCCTCGATCCTGACCGCCATTACTTCTATGACGAAAGCGAAGCGCGAAAGCTGTTCGAGAAGGGCGGAGAATGGCTGAAAGGCCACTCTTACCGCGACCTCATCATCAACCGCTACCTGAGCCGCAGCAAGGAGCTGCGCGAGTTCGCCCGCTCTCTGTTCGGTCCCGTCCGCGAAATCAAGACGGAGGAAGAACTCGTCCGCGAATTGGAAAACACCGACTTCGAGCTTGAAGACTCGCCTCACGACAAGAGGCATGCCCGTATCGTGGCCGATATTTCCGCTTGGGGTGCGCGGAGCGTCGTCGATCTCGGCTGCGGAGAAGGAAAGCTTCTCGAACGTCTGGTGGTTATCGCTCCGGACATGCGCGTCGTCGGGCTCGAACCGTCGTCCCGCGATCTGGACCGCGCCCGCCGCCGCATGACAAAGGGACCCGGACGTTTGCTCGATCCCCGCATCACGCTGCTTCACGGTTCGACGCTCTACGGCGACAGCCGCCTGGCGGGTTTCGATGCCGCGGTGCTGTCGGAGGTGATCGAGCATGTCGATCCCGACCGCCTTTCCCATCTCGCGCGCAGCGTGTTCGGGATCATGCGTCCAACCCGTGTCATCGTGACGACCCCGAACCGCGACCACAACGAAGCGCTCGGCCTGCAGCCTGGCGAAATGCGCCATTACGACCACCGTTTCGAATGGAGTTCGGTCGAATGCCGCGAGTGGGTCGAACGGACGGCTTCGGAATACGGCTACGAGGCGGAGGTTACGGGAGCCGGGGGTCGATGGGAAGATTCCGAGGAACGCCACGGCGAAATCTCCCACTACATCGTCTTCACGCGCAAGGATGACTGACATGACCGAAATTTCCCTCGCAGTTCCGGGGCTCGTGCTTCTGGTCGGTCCGACTGGCGCAGGCAAGTCCACTTTCGCCGCCAAATGGTTCGCTTCCGACGAAGTCGTTTCGCTGGACGCTTGCCGCATTCTCGTTTCGGGGGACGTCAACGACCAGTCGTCCACCCGTGATGCCGTCGCAGTCGCTTCGGCGATCGTGGAGGCGCGACTGAGCCGTCGACTCCTGACGGTCGTGGACGCGACCAACGTCCGCAACGAGGACCGCCGTCGCTGGATCGACCTTGCGGAACGGACGCATACGATGGTGACGGCGATCGTTCTCGATCCCGGGATGTCGTTCTGCCACGACCACGCCCGCCGCCGCGACGCACGCTACAGCCCGAAGGCGGTGGAAAACCACCACGTCCTCCTGCGGCGAGACTCCCGCAAGCTGACGAAGGCCTTCGGCATCCGGCAGGCATACACGCTCGATTCTCCCGAAGCCATCGAAACCGCTTTCGTCACGCGCCGCCCGACCTACAACGATCTCCGCCATGTCGAACTGCCTCTCGATATCGTAGGCGACGTCCACGGCATGACGGACGAACTGGAGGCGTTGCTGTCCCGTCTCGGCTGGACGGTTTCCTGGTCAGGTGACGGAGAAGCCCGCGCGGCCACTCTCTCGCATCCCGACGACCGCCGTCTTGTTTTCGTCGGTGACATGGTCGACCGCGGCCCCCGTTCGCTGGACGCGCTTCGCATCATGCGTTCCGCCGTGATGTCCGGTGTCGGCTACGCGGTCGCCAGCAATCACGATGCCCGTCTTTCCCGTTGGCTCCGGGGTAAATCCGTATCGGAGGGGGGCGGACTCGAAACCACGATCGCCGAATTCGAAGGACTGTCGGAAGCCTTCCGCACCGATATGGGGGCCTTCCTCGACGGTCTTCCCTCGCACTACGTTTTCGACGGGGGAAATCTCGCCGTCGCGCATGCAGGTCTTTCCGAAGAGATGGTCCTCGGAGCTTCGAAGGAAACGCGGGAATTCGCCGTATACGGACCGAAGACACCGAAGGACGCGGAAGGCCGCAGTACGCGCATCGACTGGGCTCAGTATTACCGCGGCCGCGCTGCCGTCGTCTACGGCCATATCGCCACTGACGAAGCGGTATGGTTCAACAACACGATCTGCCTCGACACGGCCTGCGTGTTCGGGGGCAGCCTGACGGCGCTCCGCTGGCCGGAGAAGGAACTGGTCTCCGTTCCCGCTTCGAAGGCGTATGCCGAACATGACGGCCCGCTGTTCTCTCGTCGGGACAAACGCGGGTTTCTGGAACTCTCCCACGAGGACATCAGCGGCAAAAAGCATATCGAAACCTCTCTCGTACGTCGCGTGACCGTGGAAGCCGACCAGATGGCGGGAGCAATGGAGAACCTTTCCCGGTTCACGGTCGATCCCCGGCACCTGATCTATCTCCCGCCGACGATGTCTCCCGTGGAATCGTCAAGCCTGCCCGGTTACCTCGAACATCCGGATCAGGCTTTCGCCTACTACCGCTCGCAAGGGGTCGACAAGGTCGTCGTCGAGACGAAACACATGGGGTCGCGTGCGCATATCCTCGTTTGCCGCGACGAAGAAGCCTGCCGTCGCCGGTTCCATACAGAGGATGGGCATCGCGGTCATGTCTGGACGCGGCACGGACGCGCGTTCTTCGACGACGGCGACCGCTCCGAAGTACTTCGCCGTCTTTCGACTGCCGCGTCGCCTCTGTTCGACCTGCTGGAGACGGACTGGCTGCTTCTCGATGCGGAAATCATGCCGTGGAACCGGAAAGCCTCCACGCTCATCCTCGACCAGTACGCCCCCACAGGCAAGGCGGCCGCGCTTGGCAGCGAACTCGTCCTCGATGCCCTTACGCGGTTTCGCTCGCGCGGGGTCTGTGACGTGGAGTCTGAAATCGAGCGGGTCCGCACCCGTCACTCCAATGCGGTGGCGTTCGATACCGTCTGGCGGGGATACAGCTGGGAGACGCCTCGTCTCGACGACATCAAGATCGCGCCTTTCCACGTTCTTGCGAGCGACGGCGCGGTGCATGCGTACAAGCCCCATACCACGCATATGGAATGGATCGAACACATGCTCGGTTCAGGGGACGGGCTGATCGCCCCGACCGATTGGCAGGTTGTGGATGTCAACGATGCCGAGGCCGTCGAAGCGGTCACGCGCAGATGGATCGCCGCGACTTCCGAAGGCGCGGAAGGCATCGTCGTGAAGCCGCTGGACTTTACCGTCGTGCGCGGCAGGGAGATCGTCCAGCCCGCCTTGAAGGTCCGCGGGAAGGATTACCTGCGCATCATCTACAGCGTGGACTACGATGTTCCCGAAAATCTCGAGCGTCTGAGGGAACGCGCCATCAGGAGCAAGCGGAGCCGCGCGGTCCGCGAATACGCTCTCGGTATCGAAGCGCTTGAACGACTGGTGCGCCGTGAGCCTTTGCGTCGCGTTCATGAATGCGTCGCTGCGATCCTCGGCATGGAGGTCGATCCGTCCGACCCCCGTCTATAGTCGTCCGGTAATCATCAGGGACGGTGCGACTGCGGTCGCTCCGTCCTGTCGCGGTCGTCAACGACCACGGTGCCGTATTCGCCGGCATCGGGATCGAACCGATAACCAGGAACGTCTAAGAAAAGATCGTCGACGCTGGACGAGATCACGTATACGCCTTCGAAGTCGGAATTCGCGCAGTATTCCGTAGCGCTGGCGAAGTCGGCGATCGGATCGCCACTTTCGAAGCTCGCGTATTCCGTAAGCGAGGAATCGTAGATGTAGGTCCTAACGTAATCAGAGGCACTCTCCGGATCGTGTCCCCTGACCTGCATCCCAATGAAGCGGTGTTTCATTTCATTTTCCCGTATCTACTACCGGGTTCGTGGCCGCCGCCTTTTTTCAAGAGGCATCTTGAACGACCGCCGTGGTCTGTTCTCGCCCGACGATTTCCCCGACTAACACACGCAGGCTCTCCGCGAACTCAGCAACTTCGCCTTTGCGGACCATGGTATGTCCCGCGCCGCCTAGACGTATCACGAGCGTTTCCGGTCGGACTTCTATTGCGGCGATTACGCTTCCGCCACCTGGAGGCCCGTAGTAGTTGAATTCGAACCGACCTGGATTACCCTTCCTCGTTATCATCTGCAGAAGATGGCCGTCGTTTCGCATGCCGAAATAGTGACGGATGTGGCCGTCCCCGTCGTCAGGCTCCATGCCGATGGCGTCTATCTCGATTTCCCTCGCCAGCTGGCGTGCCGCCGCCAGCCATATGGCATCCTTGACACCGGACATGATGAAGTCTCCTTTTCTACGAATTCTGCCCCCGCGAGGCGGCAGATGTCCAGACCTCAGTCCACCTTGCCGGATCGTTCGCATGTTTTCCCGGTCAGACAGGAGGTGTCTATCCCCTTGGCTTTGACATTTTGTCTTGACACCTTTCAGTTTCCGTTCAGCTTCGCCGTGTCACGATTTCTCATCGGATGCGGTGCTGGAATTGAAAATGCGGAGACTTCACTACAAGACGAAAAAACGCGGTCTGGACATCGTCATGGCCGTGGCTCTCGAAGCGCTCATGGCTCTCATGCCGATGGCTGCGGCCTCGGTAGTCCTGTACGATATCGCGGTGCGCGGTCTCGGCTCTCCATTCACGCTGCTTCTCGGCGGCGTTGCCCTCGTATGGCTCGTCATGTGGGGAGTTTCCCGGTCCATGTCGCGTCTGGATAATTGGGTGGACACCATCGCCGCGCGCGGTTCACGCCGTAACGGCACCCGTTAACCGTCTATTGCGCATTCGACGTTGATTTCTCTTCGTCAGACGCGACACGTCCGTTAGCCTTGCTTTCCGACACGCTTTCGATCTTTCAGGGTCACGGCGACAGCGGTATGGGCGAACACGACCAGATAGAACGAGATGCCCGACAACACGACCATGCTGACGGAGAGGACGGAATACCCGATAACCGCATGAATCCCCCATGATATCGCGATCGCGACGAGCATCATTGATATCAGGGTCTTCGTCGTTAGCAGTGACATAGGCCTGGTCGTGTTTTCGGGGTTTCGTTCCGCAACTGGATTTCCGATATCACGACTCCGCTCGATTGTATATCCCCATCCGGCACTAATCGATCGCCAGTATCCCTGTCTGTTTTTGGAAGGCCGCAAGTTCGATCGGGCATAAAAGCCCCAGATTACGTGATTTTACTAGGTGCGGCGGGCAATTGTATTGGATTTGTGTATGCAATCGAACGTAGTCTGGCCGCTCGGGACGTGGAATCCGAGTTTATCCTCAGTATTGTCCCGAGAGAGGTGTAGCACTAACGAGGATAGGACCGCTTGGCAGCGAGTCCCGGATTGTTCCGGCCGATATCCATCAGGTGATCGACAAGGCTTCTCGCGCGTGTGCTGTTATGGAGGCAGGCGTTCAGTTCCGCTACGGTTTCGATAGATACCGGGAACCTTACGATCGTCACGTCGAAGCCCGCGGCTCTTCTTTCCACCCACGTCTCCACGCTTCTGGCGTTTCCGCATTTCACCATGGCGTCGTCGACGATGGCGATAGCCAGTTCTTCACTACCGTCGCAAACGTGTGTCTTGTTCGCGAAGCCGGATATCCTGGCCGGCCCGTCATTGGGTTCGAACCAGACATCGCCGTGTTCTACCACGTAGTTCCCGATGTTTGACTTCACGGGCATCTTCCTCGATTCATCAGTGCATTCAGGGTTTCACGTCCGCTGGCGTGGGACAAGAATCTTTGTCATATGCGCCGATCCCCGCTCTGATCTTGACAAAGGAGACTTCAATGACAGACATCCATACCGCAAGACGCACTGCCGCCGACCTCGCTTATGAGGAGTTCCAATTTCTGGACGGCTGCGCCCCCGAAACGCAGAACGGCTGGGAAGATGACGGACTAGGCACTTTGACCCGTGCCATTTTCGTTCCCGATGCCGACAATCCCGCAGGTCCAACGCTACACGGCGTTTTCAGCGTTTCGTTCATGGGCGATTCGGAAACTCCGTCCGATATTTGGGCTACGGTTGACGGCGAGGATATTGGCTTCCGGCCAAAACCTGCGTCATCGGAAGCTTCGGGGCTTTCGCGATAAGTCCCAGGCTGATCGGTTACGCTACGGGCATTTCCGCAAGGAAATCCAGGCCGTACTTTTCGACGACTTGCAAAAGGCGCATGCCAGGACCGTCTGGCGTGCGCCTTTCCGTTTCCCATGCGCTTGCAAGCGCTGGGGATATTCCGAGGATCGCGGCCCATCGAACCTGTGTCACGCCCGCTTGGGTTCTCATGGCGCGTATCGCGGGACCGGAGTATCGAGGAGGAGCCGATATCAGGCCGACTGTCACTCGTCGCCCTCGCCTGGCTGTGCATCGGAATCGACAAGAGTCCCGATCTCGTTGTGATATCTTTCGAGCATCCGCCTTGTCTCGCCCATGGCGGAACTCGTCAGCTTCCCGACGAAGGCCTCGCCCTCCGCGAACGTAATCGCTTCCGCGAGTTTTACGTGGTCCCGCAACTGGATGCGCAAAGAAGTGCGGATGTTGTCGGCCAGCTGGTCGAAGTCGAAGAACGGAAGGTCTTTTGCCATGGAAGAAAACTCCGGTTGCCTGAAGCAAAATGCTTAGCCGACCTTGCGTCCCTATTCAAGACCCCGCATCCTGTCTGGTGTCATGATTTCCAAAGACGCTGACGATCCGTGCTTCGCCAACGTCTTTTTATCGCAAGCGAAGTGAGTAAACTATGAATGCCGAGGCGTATTATCCTGACCATGCCAAGATGGTGGCTCTCACGTTCGAGATCGCCGCATCGCGCCTCGCGTTCCGTCTAGGTACGCGCTGGCATCTTGTCGGCGATATTTCTGCGGATACCGAAACCGAATACGGGACGTTCGCGATTTCCAGACCCATGCTCCGCGAAGCGGTAGTCGCCATGGCCCGTCAGGCGCTCCTTCGGGGCCAGACGATCAATGTCGCCCGCATCACGACTTCCGCGCTCTCCGGAAATGAGGTCGGCAAATTGTCACGGCTGGAGCGTGTCGAAAGGCTTTTTGCCTGTCGTCGGCTTTTCTCGGCAGGCGTTTTCGACGTCGAAACGGTTCACAAGGCAGCGGAGGACGTCGCTCATTCAATCACGCGAGATCATGTCGGCCCCGGCGTCTTTCTGAACCTGACATGGGATATTCTGGATTTCCTGATGGCGTCTCTCGGGAAATGCCTTCCGCCCGCCTATCTGAAACTTGTCGAAGACCTCGAGTTCCTCGAAGAGGAGACCCGTTCGGCCTCCATGGATAGGAGGCTGGCCGATTTCGGCGACCGCGAGGCTATCGAGGCATTTGCGGTCGCCGTCGAGGATTTTCTCCGGCTGTGACTGTTAGGGAACGGCTGGTCCCCTTTCGGTTTCCGGCTTCGAGACCGAAGCCAAGCCGCTCAGGAGTTTCATCAGGCTGTTGAACGCCTGCATGTTCCCGGTCGTGAAATCGCCGATATCCTCGGGCCAAAATTCGGTTTCGTCGTTGACGCGGCTGAACTCGAACAGGAAACCTCTCGTCTCGGGATCGGGCCTGCCGCAAGTGCCAGGTCCGCGAGATGAGACGGCGGCAGCCACCCGCGTCGGCTTGCCGCCTTCGGAAGCCTCGATCTCGATACGGTACTCGGCTCTTCCCGAACGCAGTGTGATCGCCGTTCCACCATCCGGGGTGATTTCCGCAAGCACTGTATTTCCTTCCCACGCCACGACAGCGTTTTCGGCATCGCCTTCCGCCAGATCGCACATCTTCCCGAAAACGCTGTCGATCACCCTTTCGACGTCGATCGGCGCGCTCGCCCCCCGGAAATGATGACATAGGGGTTCAAGGTCGGTCCAAGGGAAGCCGATCTTGACCGCCCCCATTCCCATCTCCATGAGGATTTCTTCGTGCGGCTCCGTGCGCGGAGACCGATATTTGCGGTTGGCGAGCGCTTGCAGGCGACCGGATGCCTCGTCAACCATGTCCAGTTCGTGCATCGCGTCGGCGATGATCGTAACGACCTCGATGGCCATGGAGGGATCGACAACTCCTCGCGCCTCGTTGAGCGGAATAAAGGGAAACGTCCAACCCTCGTTTTCCGATTGCAGGAAGACGGACGGGGCCACGTCAAACACTTTGCCCGGTTGAGGGTTGCACGTGAACCCCGCATCGAGCGTTCCCTTCAGGTCATATGCCGCTCCCTCGAAGCCAGGGGGATAAAGGCCGTCGGCACGGTACACGCAACAAACCACGCGCCGGACGTTGTGGCAATCGGCCGGATCGACGTAACTTGCCGGGTCGTTCCGGATGGCCTGCACCTCGGGAGAGGTGGCCAGCATCCCGCGGCGGGCGGCATCCCGTTCCTCTTCATTCTTGATGTCGGTAGTCCGCAATACCTCGGCGTCGAAGAGCGCGGACACGCTTTCCGACGCTTCCGTCACCATGTCATGAGCCACGCGGCAGTCGAAAAGGAAGCCGCCCGGAGTGTCTTCGTGTTCCATGACGAACGCGTTGTCCAGCGGATCGGCCGTTCCAACGCAACCGATCGTCCAACCGTTCGAGAGACGGATGTCGCCTTCGCGCGCCTTTCTCGCGATTTTCAGGAGCGAAGGCCAGGTTGCCTCCACCCACAAGGTCAGCGCGTGATCGACGACCCTGTCGAGTGCGGGCGCAACGAACTCCAGTTCACGCGCATGGATGTCGAAGAACCGGTCATATGCCTTGCCGGAATCAAAACTGTCAATGCTGCGATCCAGGACTTCGATATTTCCGAACGTGGTGTCCGACATTGCTTCGTTTCCTCTGTGCCGACAACCCTTCGCGAGCCATCGAAGTCTTCAATACCGCCGTCGTAAAACATTCCGCGTCTGTTGACAATACGGCGTGTTCTGTTATTTATCGTGGAAACACAGAGGCCGACACATGAGTTCCGAAAACCGTTCCCTGAGCCGCTCCCGCGCCCTGAAGACCGCGCAGATAGTACACGCCGTCAACGGTGTATACTACGACTGCGTCATCACTGACCTGAATTCCCGCGGCGCTCGCGTGCGCTTCGACAAAGCCGAAATTCTGGAAAAGCGCGTGGAAATCCTGATCAAGCCGGAAGGCGTTAAAAAGATGGGCAACATCGTCTGGAAACGGGACGGTGAGTTCGGTGTCAAGTTCGACAAGCCTGCGGGCTGGCTCGAAAAGCACGACGTGCCGCTGACGAACTCGTGACGGTTACGGCACGTATCGTCGTTAGCGCACGACTTCCGGAGCGTCGCCTATTGCGGCGGCTTCGATGCGCCGGCGTTCCCTGAGCAGGATGGCATAGCACAGGCAGAACCCGACTGCTCCTGCAAGCATATCCCGCATGTCGGATTTTCCTATCGCATCGAATGCGGCCAGGCTTCCCGAAAGAGCCGCGCCGAACAGCGCTCCTGCCAGCGAAAGCCTCGTCAGTTCGAGCGTCGAGACGATTTTCCCCTTGATGGCCATCGAAGTCCTCCATTTCTACGAGAATGGACCATTATAGAGCCGCCGACAATCGCCAACGGTGTTGACACGCCGATTTCAGGTCTATATCAAGACTTCGACACAACCAGGAGGCCACGATGGCGACCGATATCGCGACACGAGCATACGACCACACCTTTCGCATCGACCCCATCGTCAGGTCCCTGCTCGACACCGACTTCTACAAGCTGTTGATGCAGCAGATGGTCATTGAACGCTTCCCCGATACCAAGGTGAAATTCCGCCTTTTCAACCGCAATCCGGCCATCCGTCTCGCCGACATCATCG